>JACCDI010201908.1_pt1 | contig 19241 bp, 19 predicted proteins | sample 7442791 | NCBI WGS metagenome assembly JACCDI01 (sample SAMN15323434, study PRJNA562643) | freshwater metagenome | isolation source: river surface water | place: USA:Blue River Watershed | collected 2017-08-15
AGGCCCTGCGCGCCGCAGACTTCAAGCCGGAAATTGATTCGGTCACGGGTCAGATCACGGTGCCTTCCAACAAATACCACGAGGCCCGCATGCTGGTCTCGTCCAAGGGCTTGCCGCGAACCGAGACACAAGGCATGGACGGCTTGAAGGACATGCCCGCCATGACCACCAGCCAGTTCATGGAGCAGGTGCGCTACAACAATGCGATGGAGCAAGAGCTCGCGCGCAGCATCACCCAAATTGCCGGTATCAAAAGCGCCCGTGTTCACCTGGCAGCCCCCAAGCAAAGCGTGTTTGTGCGCGACCGGGTGCCCACCAAAGCCTCGGTGGTGATCACCCGCGCGCCCGGCCGTGCCATTTCTGCAGCCAACATCACCGCGATCGTGCAGCTGGTGTCGGCCAGCGTGCCGTATCTGGCCCCGGAGAACGTCTCGGTGGTGGACAACTTTGGCACCCTGATGAACGACATGCTGGGCGAGCAGCCGCTTGGAATGACCTCGGCGCAACTGCAGCAAAAGCAGCAGATGGAAGACTTGTACCGTACCCGCCTGATTCAATTGCTGGCCCCCATCGTGGGCGAAGCCAACGTGAGCGCGCAGGTCAGCATGTCGCTGGACTTCACACAGCAGGAAATCACCACCGAAGACTATGACGCCCGCGACAAGGGGCCCAAGACCCGCTCGGAACTGTTTGTGGAAGACCGCAACACCTTCAAGGACGCGATTGGCATCCCGGGTTCGCTCTCCAACACGCCGCCCACACCGCCCAACCCGGCGGCCACGCCTGCGACCGGTGCTGACCCGACCAAAGGGTTGTCGGAGAAGGGCGTTCAAGTGTCGGCGCGCAGCACGAAAAACTTTGAGCTTGACCGCTCAGTGCGTCACACCAAGTCGGCCATGGGCACGATCCAGAAAATCGGCGTGGGTGTGCTCATCAACGAGCGTCCCATTCCGCCGGGCACCAAGGTGGAAAAGCCCGCCGATGGCGGCCCGCTGCCGACCACCATTCCCTACACGCAGGAAGAGCTTGATCGCCTGAACCAACTGGTGCGCGGTGCCGTGGGTTTCAGCGAAGACCGCGGCGACGTGGTCACGGTGGTGGCCACGCGCTTCGAGCCCCAGATCGATCCGGATGCCATTCCCTGGTACAAGGATGAAACCCTGTCTTCCATTGCCAACAGCGCTGTCGTGGCCTTGTTGTTCCTGATGTTCCTGTTGATGGTGGTGCGTCCCATGATGCGTAAGCTGATTCGCCCCGAGGTGGATCCGACGGCCATTGCCGCCGCCGCCGCCGATGCAGCAGCCCGCGAAGCCGCCGCTGCCGAACGAATCAAGACCGAGCGCATTGCCCATGCAGTGGCTGAAGCCGCTGCCAAGATGGCCTCTGAAAAGGCCGCTGCAGAAGCCGCTGCCGAGAAAGCCGCCCAAGAGGCCGCCGCCCAGGCCGCCCAAGAGCAAGCGGCAGCCCAGGCCTCGTCCTCTGGCGCTGAGGGTGCCGAGGGTGAGGAGGAAATCGAAATCCAGGAAGGTGAAACCCTGGAAGAAATCAAGGCCCGCATGTCCAGCCTGAAGCCCAAGAAGCCCACCATCTCGGCAGACATGCTGGACACGGCCAACACCTACGATGACAAGGTGGCGCTCATCCGCATGATCGTCTCCGAGGAGGCGGCCCGTGCCCGGGTTGCCGGTGTGCTGAAAAACATGATTCAATTGTCGTGATGAGCGCGCACCTAAGGATTCACCATGGCTGATACCAACCTCATGCAAATGCCCGAAGGCCAGAATTGGAGCCCCGAGCTCCAGGCCGAGATGGCGGCAATGACCACGACCCAACGCGCTGCAGTGCTGATGCTGCTGCTGGGGGAAGAGCAAGCTGCCGACATCATCAAGTTTTTAAGTCCCAAGGAAGTTCAAGCCCTGGGAGCCGCCATGGTGGCGGCCGCAGATTTGTCCCAGGAAGCCGTGAACGTGGTGCTGGACCAGTTTGTGGATTTGCTCAAAAAGCAGACCTCGCTCAGCCTGGGCAACTCGGACTATGTGGAGAAAGTCCTGCGTCGCGCCCTGGGTGATGACAAGGCCGCCTCGGTGCTGGGGCGCATCATGCCCGGTCAAGGTACCAAGGGCTTGGAAATTTTGAGCTGGATGGACGCGCGTTCCATCGCCGAGATGATCCGTGGCGAGCATCCGCAGGTGGTGGCCATCATCCTGTCGCTGCTGGAGTCGCAAGTGGCTGCGGACGTGCTGCTGTATTTGCCGTCGGACACGCGACCGGAAGTCATGCAGCGCGTGGCCAGTCTGGACACGGTGCAGCCCTCGGCCATGGCGGAGCTGGAAGCCATCATGAAGATGCAGTTCTCCAAGAGTTCCTCGGCCAAGTCGTCGAGCTTTGGGGGTATTCAGGCGGCGGCCAAGATCATGAACTCGACCAAGACCGAGTTGGAAAACTCCATCATGATGGGGCTGAACGAGATCGATCCGGACCTGATGCAAAAGATCCAGGACAACATGTTCACCTTCGAAAACCTGGTGTCCGTGGACAACAAGGGTATTCAGGTGCTGATGCGCAACGTGGAGCCCGACATGCTCATGGTGGCGCTCAAAGGCGCCAGCGAGGATGTCATGGCCCGTTTCATGGACAACATGTCCGAGCGCGCCCGTGGCATGTTCCGCGACGACATGGAAGCCAAAGGGCCCGTGCGCCTGGCCGACGTCGAGGAAACCCAGAAAAAGATCATGCGCATTGCGCGCAAGCTCTCCGATTCCGGCGAGCTGATGCTGGGAGGCGCGGATTTTGTTTAACCCTTCTCCTCAGCGCGCTGCCCCACAAGCGTGGGCGCCTGATGCTGTGTTGCAACCCGTGCGCCAAGGCGACGTGGGCTTTGCCAACACGGATTGGGACAAAGTGCCCCGACTGGACTACCGGACCGAGAAGTTCCGGCAGTTGGCGGTGCCCGATCCGGCGCGGGTGGTGGAGGATCCGAGTGAGTTTGAACCCTGGCAGCCCAGGCAATTGGGTGAGGCGTTGACTGCTGTTGAGACGCCGTTATCTTCATCAACGCCCCCACCGGCCCCAATCAAATCAGCGAGTGGTGAACCCGATCACCATGCGGCGAACAGCCAAGCGCCACGCCCCCAAACAGCCAAGGATGTAGCGGAAGATGCCATCGAGGGCGCGCATAAAGCAGCACCGGATCAACCGGACGAATCCACGGATTCACAGGCGCGTGGACGCGGACCAGATGGAACGGAGGACACAACTCAGGTCGAGACCTCGGAGGCCTTGAAGGCTGGCCAAGCGGTTGACGACGGCGAGGCCAAGTCGGATCGGTCAGAGGCCACTGACGAGACTCAGCAGCAGGCCGGGCATGCAAACCCAGCAGCGCCAGAGGCTGAAGGCGAGACAGACGCGATAGACCCGTCATACCCGGCAGATGCAACAACCGACAGCCCTGAGACCACCCTGGATTCAGCGGCTGTGCAAGAGGCCTGCGACAACGCCAGACAAGCCGGCCTGGAACAAGGCCGTGAAGAAGGGCTGGCACAAGGCCGCGAACAAGCCCTGGAAGAAGCCCGACTGGAACATGTAGCTGCCCTGGAAGCGGCTGCAGCTGACAAAGCGCAAGCCCTGCAACAACTGCGTGAAGAACTCGAGGGCGAGATCGACCCCTTGAAGCGTCAGCTGAACAAGGCGGCCGAGCAGGTCCAATCCCTGGTGGGACAGCCGGACAAGTTGTATGAGCACATCAAGCGTCTGAGCCTGCACCTGGCCGAACAACTGGTATTGGGCGAGCTCAACCTGTCATCCGCCGCCATTGAACGCCTGATTCAACGCTGTCTGGATGAACTCGATTTGCACGGCAACCATGTGGTGACGTTAGAGCTCAATCCTCAGGACAAGGCCCGCTTGCAGGAGCGTGCGGGCGAGATGTCGCAGGCATTGTCGGTGCAGGCCGTCTCTTCATTACAGCCCGGCAGCGTTCGGGCCATCATCAACGACACTCTGGTGGAAGACTTGGTGGGCAATCGCTTGGAAGCATTAGCGCGTAGCCTACTGGTACAGCCCGAGGTGTGGCGCGAGCAGTCGCCGTTTTTCCGCCAGCCCCTGGCGCAGCGTGATGCCGAGGTGCAGGATGCTGCGGCACGCGTGGTGTCACCGCGCGAAGCCAAGTCCAAGACATCATCTGCAGAGCGTGCCGAGGACCCTGTGGTGTCACACGCCAGTGATCTCGTCCCTGATGTGCCGCGTGAAGAGGCAGGCGAGTCGCCCAACGTGGAATCTGGCGAGCCCGTGACCCCTGACGCCGGTGATTCCGACCCCCCCCAAGATTCCCGCGAGGCCCCCCATGATTGATTGGGTCAACATTGTCTTGCGAACCCTGATGTGCCTGGCTTTCCTGGTGCTGGTGCTGCGTCCGATGATGATGGCACTGATTCGCCGTGAGCCCAACCAGGAGGCGTTAGAAGAGCTGGCCAGTTCAGCCGTCAACTCCGCCTTCAAGGCCTGGCGACAAAACGCCGATGCGCCGTCGTACTACCAAAATCCTGAACTGGCGTTGCTTGCGCTCAACCATCCAGAGATTCTCAGCGCTGCCGAGAAGCCCCCTGAAAACGACCCATCGCCGGTCGATGCTCAAGAGACCGCGCAAGCGTTGAGTACCGGTGCTGAGTCGAGTACAGAACCTCTGGCAGGGGAGACTCCAACGGGTGAAGCCCAGACGAGCCCAGCAGCCGAGGCAGCAGGTGAGGGTGAAGCCAGTGCTGCCACTGGGGAGGCCGTGGCCGTCGAGGAAGAGGTGGATCCGGATGAACAACTGCAGCAGATGCGAGACCGCATCAAGCAGGAACAGAAAAAAGCCAAGCCCACCATCCCGGCCGAGCTGTTGAACAATGCCAACAGCTACGAGGACAAACTGATGGTGGTGCGCATGATCGTGGACCAAGAGCGTGACCGCGTGGCCGCCACCCTCAAACGCATGATCCAGGTGGAGTGACGATGCTGGATTTTGGACAAGAAGTTGAACAACGCCTGCCGCATTTGCGTGTGCCACCGCCTGAGCGAACCGGCACACTGGTGCGCCTGGTGGGCCTCACGCTTGAAACCCGAGGCATCATGGCTCCCGTCGGTGCCTGCTGTGAGGTGGTTGGCCAGCACGGCCACCGCATTGAGGCCGAGGTGGTGGGCTTCAACGACAAGACCTTGTTTTTGATGCCCTTCACCGATCCGGTGGGGGTGGGCCCGGGGGACATGGTGCGCATCCTGCACCGCTCGTCCCAGGTGGCCCTGGGGCCTGCATTGCTTGGTCGTGTGATCGACGGTCGTGGTCAGCCGCTGGACGGCAAGCCGGCGCCCGTCTGTGAAGAAACCCTGGCCTTGATGGGCAAGCCGCTCAACCCGATGGAGCGTGGTCCGATCGAGCATGTGCTGGACGTGGGTGTCAAGGCCATCAATGGTGTCTTGACCGTGGGTCAGGGACAACGTATCGGCCTGGTGGCTGGCTCTGGTGTGGGCAAGAGTGTGCTGCTGGGCATGCTGACCCGCTTCACCAAGGCGGACATTGTGGTGATTGGATTGATCGGTGAGCGTGGCCGTGAGGTACAGGCCTTCATCAGCGAATCATTGGGCGAGGAGGGCTTGGCCAAGTCGGTCGTGATTGCGGCACCGGCCAACGTCTCGCCCGTGATGCGACTCAAGGCCACGCACATGACCCATGTGATTGCCGAATACTTCCGCGACCAAGGCATGAACGTGCTCATGCTGTGCGACAGTTTGACGCGCGTGGCGCACGCCCAGCGCGAGATTGGACTGGCCATTGGGGAGCCACCGACGGCCAAAGGGTATCCCCCGTCGGTGTTTGCCTTGCTGCCCAACTTGATTGAACGCGGTGGCGTGGGTCGCCATGGCCATGGCTCCATCACGGCCATCTACACCGTGCTGGCTGAAGGGGATGACGCCAACGACCCAATTGTGGACATTGCCCGTGCCTCATTGGACGGCCAGGTCATGCTCTCGCGCAAGCTGGCCGATGCGGCCCATTACCCGGCCATCGATTTGACCGGGTCGATTTCCCGTCTCATGCAATCGCTGCTGGGCCCGGCTGACTTGAAAATGTCCAACCGTTTGCGCCGCATGTGGACGCTGTACCAGCAAAACCTGGATTTGATCCAGGTGGGGGCCTACGAGCGTGGCTCCAACCCCGAACTTGATGAAGCCATTGCCTTGCACGAGCGGATTGTGAATTTTTTGCGCCAGGACATGAACAAGGGTGAGGACTACGAGGCCACCCGCCACGAGTTGCGCCAATTGATGGCACACTGAACCCAACCTGATATTCCCCATGAAGCCCCGTACCACCTGGCCCCTGTTGGTCAAAAAAGCCGAAGACACGCTGGGCAAGCGCCGCAAGGAGCACAAGGCCGCCACCGAGGCGGCGCAAAAGTTGGAGTCCAGCCGGCAGCGATTGCTTGACATGTTCGAGGCCTACAAGGCCAACTTGGCACAGCGACAGCAGAAACCCCTGACCATCGCTGACACCACCAACTTCCGTGAGTTCATGTCCCAGCTGTTGCGCTTGGTCGAGCGCGTGGAAGAAGACTTGAAAATGGCCCGCACCGTCCAGCAAATCGCCAAGGAGCGCCTGACCGAGGCCGAGATCGACCTCTTCAAGATGGAGGCCATGGTCGAGAAGGACGAAAAAGCCGTGGCCCTCTATCACAAGAAGCAGGAGCAGCGACAGATGGATGCCTTGGGCATCACGCTGCACAACCTCAAGAACGAATCCAGCCCAGCTCCAGCCAATGGCAATAGCGTGGCTTGAACGCCCACGGAATCCATTGCACGGACGTGCCTGTGGGAAACACCACACCGGTGCAATGATCCTGCCAGATACCTTCGGCATCGACGCGTTGCAACAACCGCTGCCCCAGATCCTCTAGTGACATGGCTTGCCGGTCCACACGGTATTGCGGGTGACCTGACTGCATGCCGCCATGCTCTGCGGCTTGGCACACGGCATCAAGTTGGGGAGGCAGGTCACGGCTGGTGGGGCCGGAATACAGGTCGTGCACGCTGCCCCAGGACCGTCCCTGCAACCAATGCTGAATTTGCCCCAGTTGCCGCTCCAATGCTTCTTCATCGTCCAGCCGGTAGCGCAACTGCCCGAGCACGTTGTCAAACCACACGAAAGCGTCGGGAAACTGCTTGAGCAGGGCGGGTAAGCCGGCAATGCCATCCTGCCGATGAAACTCCCAGGCACAGCCCCCCTGCCGGAGGGCGGCACCGTGGCGTCGACCAAACAGCCAGGGCGCCAGCGGGTCAATGTCCACCACATCGATGCGCTTGAAACAGCTGAGCCAGGCGGTGGACATCATCCAGCCCGCGCTGCCTCCAATCAGCAGCAAGTGGCGCTGGGTGGGCTGCACCCGGGCCAGCCACCGGTCGATCTGCTGCTGGGTACTGCGCCAGCGGGCCTGGGAGGTCGCGGCATGCAAATGCCAGTTCAATCCACCGGTACCGCCAGCACGCCAGGCATCACGCAGCCACGCGTTCAGGCGCAGCACGGGGTTACGCTCAACTGCCACAGACTGTCCACGCCATTTTGGCCACCACCGAATCGTGTGGAATGGGCTGCCACTCCTGGATCACGCCCTCACTCGACAGCACGTCGCCCGACCCGCGGGTGCCGGTGTAAAACGCCAAGGACAGGGTTTTGACGCGCTGGGTCTTGCACTGGATGTGCTGCAGCGAACGGGTGGAGCGGTAGGTCTTTCCGTGGGAGTTGTGCTGGGGCTGTCGGTAATCCAACATGGTCCAGACCTTGCGTGTTTCGCCCTCACGGGCGATGGAGTCCCGGTCGATGTAGAACGTGCCCTGCTCAAACAGGCCCACGGCGGCCCAGTCGGCCGCCAGGGCAGGCGGGCAAGCCATGGGCAGCAGGACCCAGGTCAGCCCAAGGAGGGTCAAGCGCATGGTCGATAATTTCATGGAGTCAGGCGATGGACGTGTGTGTGCAAACCCCACATTGTCCACAAGATTGGACGCAACTGGTCGCGAGGTGATGGATGACAGCAATAGATTGGCCCCGGTACATGCTCAGTGCGGTGTTCGTGTTGGGATTGATGGCCGCCCTGCTCTGGTGGCTCAAGCGGCGTCAGGCCCCGTGGGCCTTGCAAGGCCAGGGCCGGCGCATCCGCTTGATAGAAACCCAACCGCTGGGTCTTAAGCATAAAATGATGCTTGTGCAAGTGGATCAACAGATGGTGCTGGTGGCTGTTAACGCCAACGACATCCGAACCCTACACTCCTGGCCTTGCTCCGCCAACGGCCCGGACGGACTAGCCACCCCCGCGGTGGACACCGCCCCACTTTCTTTCCCCGATTTCTTCACCGGAGGCCGTTCATGACGCGTCATCTGCGCTGGCTGGGTCCGGTCCTGGCTCTGGTGTGGTTGCTGGTTCCCGAGATGTCCTGGGCCCAGGGCTTGCCCATGGTCAATGTCTCCAATGGCAAGGGCGGGCAACAGTACAGCCTGACCTTGCAGTTGCTGGCGTTGATGACAACGCTCACGCTCTTGCCTTCGCTGTTGCTGATGATGACCTCGTTTGTGCGCATCATCATCGTGCTCTCCTTGTTGCGACAAGCACTGGGCACGGCACAGACGCCGCCCAACACGGTGCTGGTGGGACTGGCGCTCTTTCTCACGCTGTTCATCATGTCGCCGGTGTTTGATGACATCTACCGCAACGCTATCGCCCCGTACATGAACGGCACGCTGGGATTTGAAAAGGCCGTCGCCCAGGCCGAAGGCCCTATCCGCTCTTTCATGCTGAACCAGACGCGGGAAGACGACATCGCCATGTTCATGCAGATCGCGCAAAAAAAGGACGTCATCAGCGCGGACGATGTGCCCTTCACTACGCTCATGCCGGCCTTTCTGACCTCTGAGCTCAAGAGCGCCTTCACCATCGGTTTCATGATTTACATCCCCTTTGTGGTGATTGACATGATCGTGGCCAGCGTGCTGATGTCCATGGGCATGATGATGCTCTCGCCCATGATCATCTCCATGCCCTTCAAGCTGATGCTGTTCGTGCTGGTGGATGGCTGGACGCTTCTCATGGGGTCACTGGCCTCGAGTTTCATTTTCAAGTGAGGTTCTGATGGATACAGCCATGGTGGTGGATTTGGGGCGGCAGGCCCTGTGGATCACGATGCTGGTGTCGGCCCCCTTGCTGGTGGTCGGGTTGGGCGTGGGTCTGTTGATTGGTGTGTTCCAGGCGGCGACTTCCATCAACGAACAAACCCTGAGCTTCATCCCCAAGTTGATTGCACTGGGCTTCACGCTGTCAATCGCCGGGGGCTGGATGATCAACACCATGGTGGACTACACCCGCGTGTTGTTTGGGCGTATTCCCACCCTGTTTGGCTGACCCATGCTCAACCTGTCCCTGGCTTCGTTGCTGGATCAGTTTTATTCGCTGATCTGGCCGTTGCTGCGGGTGACAGCGTTCTTGGCGTTCTCCTCGCTGTTTTCGATCCGGGCTATCAACCTGCGCATTCGCGTCGTGATTGGCCTGGTGCTGACGGCGTTTATCGCCATGCAGATCGACATTCCACGCATCGATCCCATCACCGTGCAGGGCCTGGAGGTGGTGTTTCAGCAGATTTTCATCGGGTTCACCATGGGCATGATCATGCAGATCGCCACAGCGTCCACGGTGATCGCGGGTCAGTTGGTGTCTGGCTCCATGGGACTGACCATGGCCAACATGATTGATCCCACGTTGGGCAACGTGCCGGTGATTGCGGGCTTGTTCACCATTTTGTCCACCCTGATTTTCATGACCACGGGCGGACACCTGATCGTGTTTGGCATTTTGCTGGAGTCGTTTCGGCAGTTCCCCATCGGCGCGCCGTTCTGGTCGCAGGACCTCTTGGGCAAGATGATCAGTTGGAGCGCCATGATGTACCTGGCGGGCTTGTTGATTTCGTTGCCCGTGGTGATCACCTTGCTGTTTGTGAATATCGGCCTGGGCTTCGTCTCGCGTTCAGCACCCAGCCTGAACATTTTCTCGGTTGGCTTTCCCGCCATGGTGATGTCGGGCTTTGCCGTGCTGTGGCTGTCCATACCGTCCGTTGTCGAGCGCATCAATTGGACCTGGGTGCGCAGCTTCGAGCAACTGCGCAGCATCATGCTGAACTGACATGGCAGAAGAATCTGCAGAACGGTCAGAAGAACCTACTGGCAGGCGACTGTCCAAGGCGCTTGAGGACGGCCAGGTTGCGCGGTCGATCGACTTGACGACCGCTGTCGTGCTGATGACCGCCACCTTGTTTTTCTCCCTGCTGGGGGAATGGTTCTTTCACCAAATGGGGAAACTGTTTGTCAACCAGTTTCAGTTTGACCGCAAGGTCATGGACAAGGCAGAGCTGCTGCCGGCTTTGTTTGCACAGTCGCTTTTGGATGGGATGTTGTTGGCGTTCCCGGTCATGGTCACGCTCTTGGTGATTGCTGTGCTGGCTGGTGGACTGCCCGGTGGATTTATTTACTCCCCCAAATTGATACTGCCCAAATTCAGCAAACTCAATCCCTTGAGTGGTCTGGCGCGCATGTTTGGGACCCGAGCGCTGATTGAGTTGGCCAAGTCGGTGGGTAAATTCGTGTTGATCGGTGTCATCCTTTTGTTCACGGTGATGAACAACCTGGATGCGCTCCTGGTCATCAACCGACTCACCGTGGAAGAGGCCACACGCCAGGCGGGCAACATGATTCTGGATGCCTGTTTCTGGATGAGCCTGGGGCTGGTGCTGATCGCGGTGATTGATGTTCCCATTCAACGCCACCAGGTGCACCAACGTCTGAAGATGACCAAGCAGGAAGTTCGCGACGAGATGAAGGACTCCGAAGGGCGTCCCGAGGTGAAGGCGCAAATACGCCGTCGTCAGCGCGAGATGGCCACGCAAAAGATGATGGGCCAGGTCAAGGACGCAGATGTCGTGATCACCAACCCGCAACACTTTGCGGTGGCCCTGGCCTATGACCCGACCTCTGATGGCGCACCCACCCTGATAGCCAAGGGCACTGACGAGGTGGCGCGCCGCATCCGTGAAATTGCCCGAGAAGAGGGGGTGGAATTGTTCGAGTCGCCGCAACTCGCGCGCGCCTTGTTTTTTACCACCAAGTTGGACGAGACCATCCCTGAGGCGCTTTATCACGCGGTGGCGCAAGTGATTGCGTATGTGTTCAGCCTCAACGACGCCTTTGCGGGCCGTCAACGATACGAAAAACCCAACCCCGATATCCCGGAGAATATGCGTTTCGATGAGAACGGGTTTCTGCAATGACCAACTTCTACCAAAGCCCGAGTGACAAGGCACGCTTTGATGTGCTGCTGAAAGTGCTGAGCGAGGAGGCCCCGAATCTGGCCATCATCGGAGATGACGAGGTGGCGCTCGCGCATTACGGCCGCACCATCTACCAGCGCCTGAGCCAGCAACCCAATGCCCAGGTGGACATGTGGGGCGCCGTCGACTCCGAGCAACTGGTCAACCGATTCAATGCCATCTTGTCCGAGTTGACCCTGGAACAGGCGCAGGACAAATCGCAAAAAGCCCCCATTCGACGTTGCTTCATCATCACCGATGCGCAGGCCGTGCAAACGCTGGAGCTACAACTGCTCTCGCGGTTGATTCAGGGTTTTCCGGCCAGCCATGTGCATGCCGTGCTGCTGGTTCAAAGTTCGGAACCCTACCAAAAGAAACTGGAAGTGTTCGGCAAGAGTTTGTTGCGTTGGGAACTGGAGTCTGCAAAACCCTCTCCCCCTCGCATGCAGCGCATTGAAACCCGGGATGCCGAGCCTGCCGTAGCGCCTCCTGAGACGGTGGCCAGCACCGCCAGTGTGTTGGGCGCCCGACAAGTCACGCGACCGGCCGCTGCGCCCCTGCTGGCTGCAGCAGTCACCCCCGCCCCCGCTGTTGGGGCCACTGCCACGACCACAGACCCGTGGAGCCAGGCACCCGGGCTGGATGTGTCGGCGATGCCGGAACTGGATGCGCCGGTTGACCAAGCCCCACCGGACCTGGCCTCGGACGTGCCAGCACCCCGTGCGCGTTCAGGGCGATTGGGCTGGGGCTTGTTGACGGCCTTGCTGGTGGCCATGATTGCCCTGGGGGTGATGAACCGCGACCGTATCTCGCAGGAGTTGGAGCAACTGGACCGGTACGTGTCGGGCAAGCGTTCGGCCCCCGCCGCTACCGACACCCAGGAGAGTGCCGAGACCCCTGCGCGGGTGGGCATGTCCAGCACCACGCAGTTGCCGGTCAAGCCCGATGACTCGTTGATTCCGGACAAGGAGTCCATCGTGACCCCTGCGGCGGGTGATACGGCCCCAGGAACTGCAGCGCCTACTTCGCCTGCGACAGCCACTGCTGCGACACCCACTGCGGTAGCTAGCGCATCCCCGTCCCCCGCTAACCCCCCCGCTACGCCCTCGGTGCCGGCCATGGGAGCTCCTGCAGCACCTGCCACCAACGCCACCCCAGCTGCCCCTTCACCGCAGGCCAACCCGATGCTGGCTGAAAGCCGTCAGTGGGTTCGTGATTTGCCGTCCAACGGCTGGGTGTTGCAGCATGCAGCGCTGGATACGCTGGATGAAGCCAAGGCGTTGAAGGCCTCGTCCCCCAGTTTTCAGGATGCACGCATTCTGATGACGCAGCGCAAGGCCCGGGGTTACTACTTCATTGTGGTGACCGGGCCTTACCCCAACCGCGCGGCGGCGCAAGAGCAGATGAAGAAGAATGCCAGCTGGGCCAAGGCGTGGTTGCGTGGACCCAAGTCCATGCAACTGCAGTTTGAAGACTGAGTGCGCTGGCGGCCGAGCCAGTGGCAGGCGCTCATTCGCCGGTACCCTGCCTCAGGCGGGCGGGTTGTCGTTGCTGACCAGGAAGCTCGGAAATTTTTGCAGGTTCATCGCCACGATGACCCGCTTGTCATTGTTTTGCGGCACGTGGTGGTTCATGATGCCCGGAAAGATCACCATGGACCCAGACACGGGTTGCACCTGAATGGTGTTTTCAAAAATGATGGGGGCGCAATTCTCGTTGGCCTCCAGGTACGCCACCACCGCAAAATCCGACGGGAAGTGCGTGTGCGGAATGGTGTGGTCTGCGTTTTCATAAATCACGCCCCAGCAGTCTGTGGCGAAGTAGTCCAGATTCAGGGCTGTGATGTCGGTATTCAAATGCTGCTTGCCCGCTTCCTTGGCAGCATCGATGGCAATTTGAATCAGGGGTTGGAACTTGTCGGTCAAGCGGTGGCTTTTCCAGGGGCTCATGTAAACCGCCTGCACGTTCGACGGCGTCGAGTCCGGGTGGGTGATTCGCACGTCGTCAATGGCTTCACGGGCCAACCGCAGCGCCTCCACGTGGTGTGCAATGCTGCACCAAAAAACCGGCAGGTTGGTCGGCACATCAAAACGGTTCATTTGTATGGGTGAAAGGTCGTTCATATCAAAATACCCAGGAGGGGAATTGAAGCATGCACAGCGTATCGGAAGTCAGTAAAAATCCATGAGATCGAACCGCACAATTGTTGATCTGGCGCAACACTTTGGTAGCCTATGGGGGCGGACCGAACGCCCACATGATGATACCGAATCAATTTTCCGCCCTTCGGGTCGATTAAGAAAACTGGACTTATGAGCAACGACCAGATCATTCGCAGCACCAAACCCCACGAGGTCATCATTCCCGAGGGGTCGAACAATGCACGTTCCATCCGCAACAAGGTGGGGCAGCGAGACATCGAACAAGAGCATCAAGAGACGGTTTCGACGGACAAGCACTACACCGACCAAATCGTCAACGCCGGATCGGACGCTGTCACGGACCGGCATGTGGAGCTCGAGCATGCCGCAGACACAGGGCTTGACCCCATCCTGCTGGAGCGAGAGGCAGACACTGAGGCCGCACGCATCAGAATCAACGAATCCGAGACCACGGCGGAAAATCGGGTTCAGATTGAACCATCGCAAGATGCTACCGAGCGGGTGGCGATCGATCCTGACGCAACAGAAGCGTCCAACCGGGTGCAGTTACCCCCCTCGGGCCAGGATGACGCGTATGCCACGTTGCCTCACGAGGCGGGCCGCTCTGACAACCGCGTGCGCATTCCGTCTGAGACCCAGGCAGACAACCGGGCGCTGTTGCCTGATGATGCCTGGGTTGATCAACACGCAAGCCTGGAGACAGAGGCTCAAGTCGATCACCGCGCAACGCTGGATAGCGAAGGGCTCCACAGCTCGCATGCGACGATAGACGCGCAGGACCCAAGCCCACATCGCGCCACGGTCCAGGACGATCAGATCGATTCGCACTCTCACGTTCAAGAGGGCGGCACTTCATCCGAAGCGGTGAAGATAGCTTCAGACTCCATGCATGACCATTTTGCGACCACTCCCCTCATGACGCACACCGAATCCTCTCCCGCCCAGGTGGACGGCCACGGCATCACCGATCCCGACCGCGTGATCGTGGAAAGCTCGCCGGACCCACTGGGCAACGTCCCGGTCCCGCACGGGGCGGCTGAGCTGGCCGTCCCATTGCCAGAACCTGAAGAGGCCCTGCTGGCCGTTGTCGAAGACCTGCCGCAGCCTGCCGTGTCAGCCCAGGCGCTCTCGGCGCCGGCTCAAGTTACCGCTCACCTGGTCGATAAAAAGGCTGAGGAGTTTCGCGGTCGCGTTGTCAAACTGCGTGACGAGGTTGACCAGCTGAATCGCCGCTTAGACGAATTTAAAAAGTAATACCAAGGAATTCAGATGGCTGAAGAGCACACCACGGCGGACGACCACGCCCCGGCAGGCGCCGAGGCGCCCATGGCCGAGCGCGTCGAGACCCTCGAGGAAGCGGCCGAGGGAATTGCGGAATTGCAGAACCAAGCCCTGGACCCCGCCGAGCTCTCGCGTCAACTTGAAGACTTGACCAGTGTGGTGCTCAATTCGGCCGAGGTGTCCACGCGCTCAGCCTCGGTCGCGGCCGATGTCAGCTCGGACATGCAGTCGGTGATGGACAAAATCGCCGAGTCCCACAAGCGCAGCGTTCATCATTCCAAGCTCATTTTGGGCGCTTTGCTGCTCTTCATCATCATCGCGGTGGGCACTTTCTTTGCCATTGCCACTCGCATGCAGCAAAACATCCGCCAGCTCGATGCATTGGCCCTGGCGGTGGGCAAGCGCGTGGTAGAACTGGACAGCACGGTCGGTGCCTTTACCGAGTCGTCGCAATCGCTGTTTGAACTGGCCGAGAAAATGGAATCGGTGAGCAGTTTGCCGGCCAAAATGGACCAGCGATTCGAGGAATTCAACAAGTCCATGCAGGCCGTGCCTGGACAGGTGTCATCCCAGGTGGCGGCGCAAACCGACAAGTCACTCGACGCCAAGATGCAAAACCTGCAAAAACAACTGCAGGCCCTGGAGGGCAAGGTGCAGACCCTGGCGACCCGCCCGCAGCCTCAACTCAAGGACAACAGCCAGGCGGTGGTGAGCGAACTGCAAAAGTTGCAAAAAGAGGTCAATGGCATGCAAGCCCGCGTGGCGGCCCGGGCTGTGGAGCCGCCCAAACCTGCCGAGGCGCCCAAGCCCAAGGCAGAACCCAAACCTGAGCCCAAGCCCGAACCGAAGCCAGAGCCCAAGCCGCCTGTTCCTGACGTCAAACCGGCTTCACCTCAGGTGCCGGCCAACCGCGACCGCGTGCTGATGTACCCGCGGCCCAACACGCCCGATTGAATCACTGCGGGCCCGCAGACGCTGACCCACTGTCGTCAGTGTGTTGTCTCAGGCATGAAACGATGCGCGCTGGCCTGATCCCAATAGGTCTGGAACACCTCGGGTAATGCGGCGTTGGTGGACGCAGAGGTCACTAACGCACCTGCTGGCACGCTTTGAAAGAGGTTGGCCAGCGAGCGGGTTTCGTAGGCGTTGATGCGCCGCGTGAAATGGTGCAGTCCAAGGTCAGCGGGGCCTTGCAAACCAGCAGCTTCCAGCAACTCTTGCAGTGACTCCAGCGTGAACCGGTGAAAGTTGCGCACCCGCTGGGCCTTGTCAGGCACCACCAGCGCCATTTGCCGCTTGGGGTCTTGCGTGGTCACGCCGGTGGGGCAGTTGCCGCTCTGGCACGTCTGCGCCTGAATACAGCCCAGCGCAAACATGAAGCCTCGCGCACTGTTGCACCAGTCTGCGCCCATGGCCAGGGTGCGCGCTATGTCAAAGCCGCTGATGATCTTGCCGCTGGCCCCGATCCGAATTTTGTCGCGCATATTCAGACCCACCAGGGTGTTGTGCACCAGTCGCAGGCCTTCTTGTAAGGGCGTGCCGATGTGGTCAGAAAACTCCAGCGGCGCAGCACCCGTTCCGCCCTCTGAGCCATCGACCACGATGAAGTCGGGCAGGATCTGGCTCTCCTGCATGGCTTTGGCGATGCCGAACCATTCCCAGGGATGGCCGATGCACAGCTTGAACCCGACCGGCTTGCCTTCCGAGAGCGTACGCAACTTCTGCACAAATTGCAGCAACTCCAGGGGTGTTGAAAAACTGCTGTGGCTGGACGGTGAGACGCAATCTTCACCAATTTGCACACCGCGCGCTTCGGCAATCTCGGCGGTGACCTTGGGCCCCAGCAGCACGCCACCGTGCCCGGGCTTGGCCCCCTGACTGAGTTTGATTTCAATCATCTTGACCTGGGGGCTGAGGGCGTTTTCAACAAAACGCTCGGGGCTGAATTTTCCCTGGGCATCGCGGCAGCCGAAATAGCCCGAACCGATTTCCCAAATCAGATCACCCCCGTGCACCCGGTGGTGGCGCGAGATCGAGCCTTCGCCTGTGTCGTGGGCAAAGCCTCCCATGTAAGCCCCCTTGTTGAGCGCCATGATGGCGTTGGCACTCAAGGCGCCAAAACTCATGGCGGACACGTTGAAAAGGCTGATGTCATAGGGCTGCGTGCAGGTTGCGCCCCCAATGGCCACACGGAAATCGTGTCCATGCAGGTGGGTGGGCGCCATCGAGTGGGTGATCCACTCATAGCCAGCGGCGGATACATCCAGCTGGGTGCCAAACGGACGCTTGTCCGACTGTCCCTTGGCTCGGGCGTACACCAGGGAGCGTTGCGCGCGCGAAAAGGGCGCGGCCTCGGTCTCGCTTTCCAGAAAGTACTGGCGCAGCTCGGGGCGGATGCTCTCCAGCATGAAGCGCAGATGGCCGATGATGGGGTAGTTGCGCAGGATGGCGTGGTGGCTTTGCTGCAAATCGTAGATGCCCACAGCGGTCAGCGCGCCAAAGATCAGCAGCAGCCAGCCGCCCTGGCCGGAAGCCACAAAGACCATCAGGCTCAGCGACGTGAGCCCCAGCGCCACAAAAAAAGCGGTGTAACGCACCGGGTAGATCTGGTTGAGGCGGTCAAGCATGCGTCAGTACTCCCTGTTGGTTGGCAAGCGGCACGATAGCAGGATTTACGCCGCCATGTACATGGGTAAACCTGTGGTCACCCGCGTATGTACGTGGTATCCCTATCGTGAAAACCCCATTCGCTGGCGCCACAATTTCCCTCATGCTCGCTCAATGCGGGTTGCCCGTTGTCCGGAACATCCAAGAGACCATCATGTACAAGAAAATTTTGCTTGCTTACAACGGTTCGGCCGCTGGCCAGAAAGCCTTGCTGGATTCAGGCGAATTGGCGTCCTGGGGCAAGGCCTCGCTGCACCTGGTGGCGGTCATGCCGCTCAATCTCAACTCGGTGGTGGCTGAGGGCATTGTCTATTCGGTGCAGGAAGAGGCATTGCAGCGGCAGGCCTACCAGCGCATCCTGGACGAGGGCTTGAACACATTGGCCCAGCATGGCTACCAGGCCATGGGGGAGTTGCTGTCGGGTGATGCCATCACCGAGATTTGCAACTGTGCGCGTCGCATCCAGGCCGACCTGATTGTGGTGGGCCACAAGCATAAAAACGGCTGGGTCGAACGCTGGTGGAGTGGTTCGATTTCCAAGTCGTTGATCGAGGAAGCGCCTTGCAGTCTGTTGGTGTCGATCGTCTGATCGACGCGGGGTTCTGCCGCGGTTCAGGCCCGGCGGGTCATGCCGCTTCAGAACCCCGGTGTTTCACTCGGCCCGAGCGCCGGATTCTTTGACCACTTTGGCCCATTTGGCGATTTCGCTGGCCTGGTAGCGGGCCAACTCCTCGGGGCTGGACAGCACCGCCTCCAGACCGAGCGATTTCAGCCGTTCCTGCACTTCGGGCAGGCGGTAGACCCGCTGCACTTCTGCGTTGAGACGGTCGATGACCGGGCGCGGTGTGTTGGCCGGTGCAAACAGCGCGAACCAGGTGGTGGCTTCAAACCCCGGAACTGATTCAGCCACGGTGGGGATTTCAGGGGCGGCATTGGAGCGCTTGGCCGTGGTCACGGCAATAGCCCGGATCTTGCCCTCGCGTGCCATGGGCAAGGCCGAGGGCATGTTGTCAAACATCAGCTGGATGCTGCCACCCATCAGGTCGGGAATCGCGTATTGACGTCCCTTGTAGGGCGCATGCGTCATCTGGGTGCCGGTCAACGACTTGAACAACTCGCCCGAGACGTGCACCGAGGTGCCGATACCTGGCGAACCGAAGGAGAGCTTGTTGGGGTTGGCCTTCATGTAGCTGATGAGTTCGGGCACCGTTTTGACTGGCAAGTCGTTGTTGACCACCAGCAGATTGGGCGCCGATGCGACCAGCGACACGGGTGTGAATTGCTTGACCATGTCGTACGGAATTTTTTCGTACAGCGAGCCATTGATGGCATGCGTGCCCACGGTACCCATCACCAAGGTGTAGCCATCACCGGGCGAGCGCGCCACGATATCCGCGCCGATGTTTCCGCCCGCTCCCGGCTTGTTGTCCACCACGATGGCTTGGCCGAGTTGCGCTTTCTCGCTGAACAGTCGCGCCAGGATGTCAGGTGCGCCGCCCGTGGGAAAGGTCACCACCAAACGCAGGGGCTTGTTGGGATAGGCGGCTTGCGCAGTGGCCAGGCCACTGGAGAGTCCGAGTCCTGCCAAAGCGGCACAGCACAGCAGGCGACGGGTGAGGGTGTGTGTGGTGGTCATATGAGTGGTGGTTGTTGAGAAAAACGGGTGGATCAAGTGGGGTCGATGGTCGCGCTCCAGCGGTTGTCCCACTGGTGCTGCGCCTGGTCCAGGTGACGACGATCGCGTTTGGTGGG
>JACCDI010724204.1_pt1 | contig 19241 bp, 16 predicted proteins | sample 7442791 | NCBI WGS metagenome assembly JACCDI01 (sample SAMN15323434, study PRJNA562643) | freshwater metagenome | isolation source: river surface water | place: USA:Blue River Watershed | collected 2017-08-15
CCCCGCTTTCCTCATGCAGGTTCAGGGGTTTCGCCACTTCTCGGACGTATGACATCTGCTGTGGGTTACCAGCCAACACTTGCAGATGAAATGGGTCAGCTACAGGAGCGCATTACATCAACACGTGGCCACTCAATTACATCAATGCAGGCAATTTACGTTCCTGCAGACGACATTACTGACCCAGCTCCACACACAACATTCGCGCACTTAGATGCAACTACAGTGTTGTCTCGTCCGATTTCAGAGCTCGGTATCTACCCAGCGGTGGATCCTCTTGACTCAACATCTCGTATTCTCGATCCACGCTACATCGGTGAGCACCACTTCAAGGTTGCAAACCGCATCAAGCAGATCTTGCAGCGTTACAAGGATCTTCAGGACATCATCGCTATCTTGGGTATCGATGAACTTTCCGAAGAAGATCGCATTCTTGTAGGTCGTGCACGTCGTATCCAGCGCTTCTTGTCACAGAACACATTCGTGGCAAAGGTCTTTACTGGTATCGACGGTTCATTCGTACCTCTCAGCGAAACAATCGCTGCATTCGAAGCGCTTGCTGATGGAAAGTATGACCACATTCCAGAACAGGCATTCTTTATGTGCGGTGGTCTCGATGATGTTGAGCGCAAAGCTGCAGAATTGGCAAAGAACTAAACCATGGCACTTCACGTCGCACTAGTATCGCCATCACAGAAGGTGTGGTCGGGCGAGGCAACTTTTGTCTCTGCTCGTACCACTGAAGGTGATCTTGGAGTACTTCCAGGTCACACACCTCTATTTGGCGTACTAGTCGATGGTGCTGTCAGTATCAAAGGCATCGACGGAACTACACAAGAGTTTCAAGTTCGTGGGGGCTTCTTATCTGTCTCTAACGATCGCGTTTCAATTCTTACTGAATCAGTCGGTTAACGCTTCCTAACTAATTTGAAGTTTATTCGCGTACTACTTTAGCGCCGAGGCTCACTAACTGTTCGGCAAAGTTTGGGTATCCGCGATCGATATGGAATGCGCCATCAACAGTAGTTTCACCTTCTGAAACAAGCGCGGCTAACACCAGACCTGCACCGGCTCGGATATCTGTTGCCTCCACTGGCGCTCCAGAGAGCTGAGGAATACCGTCAATTGAGGCGTGGTGGCCATCTACGGTGATTTGTGCACCCAAGCGCATAAGTTCGTTGACGAACATAAAGCGTGATTCGAAAACATTTTCAGTAACGATTGAGTGGCCATCCGCGATTGCATTCATGGCGATGATGAATGGAAGTAAATCAGTTGCAAAACCTGGATAGGGAAGTGTTGCTACATCAATCGCCTTTGGGCGTTGATTCATTTGTACGCGGATACCGTTATGCGTTGAGGTGATGATTGCTCCTGCAGAGGTAAGTTTTTCGAGCATAACTTCCATGTGATCCGCACGTCCACCATGAATTGTGATGTCACCCTGGGTCATTGCCGCGGCAAATGCCCATGTTCCGGCGATGATGCGATCAGTGATTGTTGTGTGATCTGTTGGATAAAGCTCTTTCACACCATAAATGGTGATTGTGGGTGAACCAAGACCTTCAATCTTTGCCCCCATACCGATAAGAAATTCACCTAAATCGACTAGATCGGGTTCGCGAGCTGCATTCTCAATAACAGTTGTTCCTTTGGCCAGTACAGCTGCAGTCATAAGATTCTCTGTTGCACCGACAGATGGAAAATCAAGTTCAATGGAAGTTCCAACCAGGCCATGTGTTGCTTCAGCAATTACATAGCCATGTTCAACGCGCGCCTTTGCGCCCAGTGATTCCAGCCCTTTAATGTGAAAATCAAGTCCACGTGAGCCAATCGCATCACCACCAGGAAGAGCGACTTCTGCTTTACCTACTCGCGCAACTAATGGGCCGAGTACATTGATAGATGCTCGCATCTTTCTGACCAAGTCATAATCAGCGCGATGTGATGGTGTCTCTGGTACCTCGATTGTGACAGTGGAATCACTACGTCTAATTGTGCATCCAAGACGAGTAAGTAAGTCGGCCATGATGTCGACATCGGCGATATCAGGAACATTTCGGATGGTGGTGGTACCAACTGCCAACAGCGAAGCAGCCATCAATTTCAGGACTGAATTCTTCGCACCAGTCACGGAGACTTCACCGTGTAGGCGGCATCCCCCGACGATTCTGAAGCGGTCTAAGCCAGCCGCGCTCGGTGATGCCATATCCGAATACTACTTATAGGCTACGGACATGGTTAATTTAACGCGTATTTATACAAAGACTGGCGATGACGGATCTACCTCACTAGGAGATATGAGCCGTACGTCCAAAAACGATCCCCGTCTTGAAGCGTATGCAACAGTTGATGAAGCAAACTCCACTATTGGAGTTGTTTTAGCAACTGATGAACTAACCGAAGATGTGCGTGCGCTATTGGTGCGAATTCAAAATGATCTCTTTGATGTTGGAGCAGACCTCTGTACTCCTGTTGTCGACGCGCCTGCCTTTGAACCACTTCGAGTACTTGAATCACAAATTACCTATCTCGAAGAACAGATCGATAAGTACAACGCTGATCTTGAGGCGCTTCGATCATTTGTATTGCCCTCCGGAACCGCAGCTGCCGCGCATTTACACGTTGCGCGCACAGTAGTTCGACGTGCCGAACGTCGCACTTGGGCAGCGATCCATGCTTTTGGGAGCGGAGTAAATCCGCTGACTGCTAAGTACCTCAACCGCTGTTCTGATCTGCTCTTTGTTCTTGCCCGTCATGCCAATAAAAGTATTGGAGATCAGTTGTGGGTACCAGGGGCTAATCGCTAAGAGAAACTCTTTAAGTGGGCGCGCGCTGCGCTCTCTTCTTCGGGAAAGACAAATATTCGTGGACCATCATTTGTTTGGGTCAGCGTTGCTCTAATTCCAACAGCTAGCAGTTGCTGTCGCAAAATTTCGCCCTCAATGTGATTACTTGGACTGGAAACTGGAACTAGCGAACCATAATCATCTTCTCCACCTTGTACTACACGGCGCGCAATGAGTGATTTTCCGGGAGCTGTAGCCCATTTGAGAATCAAAATCAGAAAGAAGACAACAGGAAATCCAGCCAGGCTCATGAAAAAGAGATGGTTATTTGTGCCACCTAACATTAGCTCTCTACCTTTGTAAAAGTTACAGATGGATAGCCAGATGGCTTCTCTTCTTGATGGCAGACAACCTCAATGCCAGTGATGTATTCCAAAGACTCAAGTGGTTCTGGCGAGATTAGGATGATTGTCTTTATCTCCTTGGGTTTTGAAGGCCCTGAAATAGTTTGTAAAGAGCCAATGACTGTTCGATTCTGCGCATAAACCTTGGAATTTACTTCCCACCAGCGGCAACCAGGCTCTGCAGCAACTAGGACGGCGCCACATACAAACTTGGTACACGCTTCAACTTGTGATGCCAATGTGGTGCGCGCTGAAAGAATTCCAATGAGTTCCTGCTTAGTTGGGACTTTTGCGTAAATTCCAGATTCAAATGCAAATTTCGCCGGTGGCCATGTAGGTTTTGGAGAAGGCGTCTTGCGCGCCGTCTTCTTTGGTTTTGGCTTTGGCTTCACCGTGGGCTTTTTAGATGCAGTAGCGGTGGGTGATGCGCTCACCGTTGCTTTGGCCGTTGCTTTGGCCGTTGCTTTGACAGTTGCTTTGACAGTTGCTTTGACAGTTGCTTTGACAGTTGGCGTTGGAGTCTTAGTGGCTGCGTCAGCACTTGCTGCAGATATGGCCAGAAGCGCGGCAATAGTGAAAGCTAATTTCTTCACTGTCGCTCCCATTTAAAGCTGCGAATGGCCCATATGAGCCCAATAACGAGCCAAGCTCCGATAATGGCAAAAGTTCTTCCTGTCTCCCACGAGCCCGCTACTTCACGAGCTGCAAATGAATCAGGCAAGAAGACAGATCGCGCTCCTTGTGTCATCCATTTCAAAGGAAAGATTGCGGCAACTTGCTGCATCCACTGCGGCAAATCGGTAAATATAAAGAAGACCCCACTAAAGAACTGCAGAACAATCACTACAGGTGAAACCACCGCAGATGCTCCTCGGCCGCTCTTTGGAACATTAGAAAAAGCGATTCCAAGAATGGTGGAACAGGCGCTACCAAGTACCAATAGGGCGAGCAGGATCAACCACTTATCAGCGGTAGTAGGGAGATTTACCCCAAAGAAGATAACGCCCGCGGCAAGCAGCAAGAAGACTTGAATCAACATACTCAGCGTTACCAGAATCGATTTTCCTATGAAATAGCTGCTTGCTGGCATAGGAGTGCCACGTAATCGCTTTAGCGTTCCAAAGTCACGTTCCATGGGGATCATGATGGCTAATTGCTGAAATCCAGTATTAACTAAACCAGAAGCAATCATTCCGGCAACAAAATACTGACTAAAGGTAACTCCTTCTGCAATCTCATTTGAAAAAACTGATCCAAAGATTGCAAGGAGAATGAGTGGAAATAACATGGTGAAAACTACAGATTCACGTTGACGCATAAATTGTCTAATTTCTAGACCACCACGTTGAATACCGATTGAAAGCGCTGTTGGTTTACTCATAAACGCCACCAATCATTTCTAAATAAATATCCTCAAGAGATGCTCGCTTCACACTTAGCTCTGGAACTTCTCCGCCAAATCGTGATGCAAGTTCTGATACCAGTGCCGTTGGATTTTCACTCTTCTGAGTTTGAGTCACTCCATTTTCACGCCAAGAAACGGTGGCAAGTGATGTTGCGCGACCACCAAGGTGCTCAGGAGTTGAGATTTCGATAATCTGCCCATGATTGATAACTGCAACTCGATCGGCCAGCGCCTCCGCTTCATCAAGGTAATGAGTGGTTAAGAGAATTGTTGCTCCTTCATCGCGCAAATCTCTGATGAGTGACCAGAATGCACGACGTGCTTCCGGATCAAAGCCGGTGGTTGGTTCGTCAAGGAAGATGAGTTCAGGACTGCCGATAATTCCCAGTGCCACATCAAGCCTGCGACGTTGTCCTCCCGACAAGGTACGGCCCAATGATTCAGCTTTCTCTGTTAACCCGACTAAATCAATCACTTCGCGCGGATCCTTGGGAGATTTGTAGTACTTAGCAAAGTGTGAAACAGATTCGTAAACAGTTAAATCACCGGCATCTTCGGTTGATTGCAGAACAATGCCAATGCGATCTCGCCATGATTGCGCAGCTGAACCTTTTGTTGCTGGGTCAAAGCCCAGGACTTTGACATCTCCAGAATCACGATTTCGAAAGCCTTCCAGAATTTCGACTGTAGTGGTCTTGCCAGCACCGTTTGGACCCAAAAGGGCAAAGATTTCGCCCCGTGAGATCTCGAGGTCAACGCCATTGACCGCTTGAGTGGCGCCATAGCTCTTCTTCAAGCCTTTGACGCTGATGACTGTGCTCATATGGCTACCTTGCCACATACCTCGCAAAAGTGCGAGAAAATGGCTCCATGAGCCCGCGTAAGAATTATCCTAAAAATCGCAGGCCTAAAAATAGTGATGAGGATCGTCCACTCAATCCTTCCAATCAAAGTTTTGAAGAAGATGAGAATGGATTATGGATTGTCAGAAAATTAACAGGCTCTGCTGCTAATAAGCCTTATCGATGCCCTGGCTGCGATCAGTTAATTCCAATGGCAACACCACACACAGTTGCTTGGCTCGATGGTGATGAAGATAACCGACGCCATTGGCATAATGCATGTTGGTCTAAACGACATAACAGAAAACCGCGTACCGAAAGAACTCGTAACGCTCCTCGTTATTGAAATACTTAGCTAAATCTGCCTTTGAGTAACTTTGTCACAGCAACAATTAATTTGTCGCTCTTTGCCGTACGGCGAAAACTTGTAAAGGCAATAGGGAGTTGAAAACGAGCACGTACAACAGTGCGAGGATATGTAAATTCAAGAATTCCCTCTGGGCCATGAATACGGCCATAGCCGCTATCTTTCACGCCTCCGAATGGAACTGAATCAACTGCTGCAAAGGAGATTACTGAGTTAATTGCAACCATTCCTGTATGCAATTGTGAAGCAATTTGTTTTCCGCGTCGCTTTGACCAGACGGATGCACCAAGTCCGTATCGAGTTGCGTTAGCCAGCGAAATAGCCTCAGCCATATTTTGTACTCGGTTAATTGCAATAGTCGGTCCGAAGGTCTCTTCGGTCATCGCAATTGAATCTTCAGGGACGTCACAATAAATAACCGGTTCAACGAATGGCGCCTTCACGGAGTTAGAACCCCCCAAAATTACCCTTGCGCCTCGTGCAATCGCATCATCGATATGGCTTTGAATAATTGGAATCTGTTTAGGCATGGTTGTTGGACCGTACTTACCAATTCCCGGGGCGCCCGGCTTTATGTCCTTGGCAATTTCAAGCACTTTTTCAATGAATTTATCAGCGACGCGGGCATCAACATAAACACGTTCGGCTCCGATACATGTCTGTCCTGCATTTGAAAAAGCAGACCACACTGTTGCATCTGCTGCGCGAGCAATATCTGCATCATGCGCCACGATCACGGGATCTTTCCCTCCACATTCAAGGACAACCGGAGTCATATGTGCTGCGCATGTTGCGGCAACAATTTTTGCGGTTCGGGTTGAACCGGTAAACGCCAATTTATCTACGCCACTTTCGCATAGATATTTTCCAGTTTCGCCAAGGCCAGTGATGCAAATAAATACATCAGGAGTCAAGGTTGCATCCAGAAATGTGCGGGCTAGATATTCGCCCACACCAGGCGTGTATTCACTTGGTTTAAATACAACGGTGTTTCCAGCCGCAAGTGCGTACGCGATAGAACCTAGGGGAGTAAAGACCGGATAGTTCCATGGACCAATCACTCCTACGACTCCGACTGGAGATCTTTCGACCGTCGCAGACATATTTGCCATGAGTAGTCCAGGTGAGCGATAAGAGGTGCGCATTACAGATTCAGCATGTCTAGCTGCCCAAGCAATATGGCCAGCAGCTAACGCCGCTTCTAATTTTGCGTCGCTAGTTGGCTTACCCGTTTCTAGTGAAACAACATCGGCAAGTTGGTCAACATTTTCCATCAAGAACTTACTCCACTTAAGAAGCAATTTTCTCCTGCCACTAAAACCAATAGCTTGCCATTGAATAGCAGCTAAACGCGCTGCTGCAACTGCAGATTGAACTCCTGCCTCATCAGTGATGGGATGTGATGCGATGACTTCTGAAGTAACTGGATTAAGCGAATCAAATGTTGGCGCTGTGGAAGGATTCATAAGCAAAGACTAGACTGCAACTATGTCGGAACCAATCCGCCCCAGTACCGTGCTTCCTGCGATCCGCACTCCATTTTCCGTTACCACTGAAGATGGTCAAACGTTGGTGGCAGAAGTCAGCGCCCCCCTTGCTAACGCAACTGCGGCAATACTCTGCTGCCATCCCAACCCCAAAGGTGGGGGAATGATGGATAGCCATATCTATAAGAAGGCTGCCAATCGACTACCTGCCATGGCCGGAATTACCGTTGTTCGCTTTAACACCCGCGGAACTACTAGCGAAGCTGGAACGAGCACTGGTTCCTATGACAATGGCCGTTCCGAAAAATACGATGTTGAAGCCATGGTTCGTTATTGTTTTGATAATTTAAAACTCGAAAAATTATGGGTGGTTGGCTGGTCTTTTGGGACAAGTATTGCAATCAGCCATGCGCGGGATCCACGAATTCAAGGCTTGATTCTCTTGAGTCCAACTCTGCTCGATATTGTGGATGGCGATTTAGAATTTTGGGCGCGCGATGGTCGTCCTATAACTGCACTAATTCCTGAGCATGATGACTATCTAAAGCCAGCCGAAGCTCAAGAAAGATTTGCTGTAATTCCTCAGATTAATTTGATTCCCGTCCCAGGAGCAAAGCATCTATGGGTGGGTGAACCTATGGTTCATCGCGTACTGAGCGAAATCACCAAAGTGGTCGCACCTGAGCGCTTGCCTCTTCCTACTGAACTTTAGGAGCGCTCGGCACGTGGAAAGACAACTTCTTCCAAAATCAAAATAATGGAAGCAGCAACAGGAACTGCTAACAAACCACCAACGAGACCCAAGAGCGATGTTCCTATCAGCGCAGAAACAATAGTTACCGCCCCTGGAACATTGAGATTTCGCTTCATTACCTTTGGAGTTAGCAGGTAGTTTTCAAACTGAACGTAAACCACATAACCAATAAAGGCGATTACGCCAACTGCGACGGATTGAGTAAGTGCCAGAATCGTAAATATGGTCGCGCCAATAAAGTGACCAATCAGTGGTACCAAACCACATATGAAGATAATGATTCCAATTGCAACGGGAGAAGGTAACCCTAGCCCCATACCAAAGAGGGTCATAAAGAGCGCAGCCAGAAATGAAATTAATATCTGGCTTCCAACAAAGGCGCCAACTCGCGCAATGATTGCGTCGGTAAGAGCTGCCACACGCGGCCTGCGACTTGCTGGAACAAGCTTGAGCCCTAGTTGAGTAGCTTGTGGAAGTGATGTGATGAAGTACAGAGTCAGAATCAGGATTGTGAGCGCTGTAAAAGTGCCAGAAAGGACGCTTCGTCCAACACCAATCACACCACCGAACGCCGTAAAGAGAAGAGTTCCATCGGCAGTTATTGAATCGAGTTTTCTTTGCAAAGTGTCAATAATTCCGTATTGATCATTGATTGAAGCGATAGTGGCATTATTTTTAAGGCTATCCAAAAGCGATGGCGCACTTTCGATGAGATTTGTTCCTTGGGAAACCAAGGGAGGAACCACAAGTGCACCAAAGAGAATGACCATCAATAAGACAGTTGAGAAAATAATAGATACTGCGCCAGTCCTAGAAAGACCACGGCGGCGGAGCGCTTCGACTGCGGGATTGAGACCAGTTGCAAGAAATAGCGCAACGAGAATCAATACAAATACTTGGCTTGCACTAGCCAATGCACGCATCAAAACAAATGCCGTCAAGGCTCCGATAGTTGCTACAAATCCAAAGTAAAAGGGATTTGTGCGATCTATTGGAGCGCCCATTCCTCCAAAATCAGGAAGTGTGACGGATTCCTTTGCTTTTTTCTTCATGCGGTCTGAAATGGCCATGATTTATTGTAAAGCGTGCGAGAGAATATGACCTATGGCGCTACGAATTACTGGACTCGGCGAGGAAATCGCCGCCGTCACTGGGCTGCCGTGGAATGTGCCACTTGAGGAGTGGCCGGAAGACCCGCTCTTAGCTGAAAAGCGCGGAATCTCGCGCCATATCGTGCGATTAGTTCGCTCTACTGATGATCCAGATTCAGAGGTCTATGCAGTCAAAGAGACTGTTTCAGAGTTTGCAAATCGTGAATACAAGATTTTGAGAGAGTTGACCCATCTTGATGCGCCAAATGTGCAGTCAATTGCGGTTATCGAGGGACGTACTGACAATAATGGAGATGAGCTTCCCTGCGCTCTAGTTACTCGCTTCCTTCCTTATTCACTTCCTTACCGCGTTGTATTGAGCGATAAGACGGTGACTGCCGAAGATGTCACGTTAATGGCGAATGCGCTAGCGCTATTGTTGGTACGTCTTCACTTGCTTGGCTTCTGGTGGGGAGATTGCTCACTTTCAAATACACTCTTTCGCAGAGACGCTGAAGGTTACGCTGCATATTTGGTTGACGCAGAAACTGGAGAATTTCAAAAATCTCTGAGCGATGGCCAACGTGAGCACGACCTCGAGATTGCTCATTTCAATGTCGCTGCTGAACTTGAAGATTTACAACTTTCTGGAGTTCTCTACCCTGGAATGGATCCGATACGTGCCAGCTCTGCACTGATAAAGAGATATCACCGTTTATGGGGAGCACTGAAAGATCGGCAGGTACTCGATCCTAAAGATCGCCATGCAGTGGAAAGAGCCATGCGCCAACTACATGATCTAGGTTTTGCGGTAGAAGAAGTTTCAGTTGTTGTGCAAGAAAGTGACGGGAAAGAAAAGCTCATCTTCCAACCCAAATTGGTAGCAGCTGGTTATCACAAGAACCGACTACGAGAATTGATGGGTCTTGAAACAGAAGAGTTACAAGCAAAGCGATTACTTGCGTCGTTTGATCGTTATCGCGGACGCGAACAAGCTCCAAAACCTCCAATTGCAGAATCTGCAAAGCGCTGGCTCGAGGAAGTTTTCCGTCCAACAGTTAATCTGATTCCATCTGAATTAGAGGGAAGAATTGAACATGCTCAATTTTTTCACGAAGTTTTGGAGCATCGTTGGTATTTGAGCGAAAAGGCTGGGCACGACGTGGGGCTTGAATATGCAGCTAAATCATATGTCGCTGAAGTCCTGCCCTATCGTCGCGATTCTGGCGTAGATGTGCGCAAAGATGGCATGATTCAGCAGTGAGGAACTTCAAATGACGCTACCGCCAAATTTCTCACAAGCAGTTGATCTGAGCTCACTAGGAAAGCCACCCGCAGATACTTCATCACCAATGCCGGGCCTGGAAATCACTCCACAAAATTTACAGACTGAAATTCTTCCTCTCTCTGAAAATAAGCCCGTCGTAATTCTCTGCTGGACACCTCGTTCTGCTGATTCGGTCACGATGTTGCGTGCTTTAGGAAAGATTGAAAGCGACGATCAGGGAAAGTGGATTTTAGCTCACGTAAATGTTGAAGTTCAGGTACCAGTTGCGCAAGCGCTACAGGTCCGCACAATCCCAACAGGCATTGTCTTTATTGGCGGGAAAGCGATTCCATTCCTTGAGCAACCGCTTACCGAAAGCCAATTGCGTGAAGTCATCACAAAGATTTTGTCGTTAGCTGCTCAGCAAGGTATCGGTGAAGAACCTGTCGAAGCGGCAGAGCCTGAAGAGGAAGAGGCGCTGACAGCTTTAGATCAGGGCGACTACGCGACTGCGGAGGCAGCCTATAAGCGTTTACTTGCTCGCAAGCCTAATGATCAATATGCCAAATTGGGACTTGCGCAAGTGCAATTGCTAGCGCGTACACAAGGAATCGATGGCGCAAAGATTATGGAAGATGCGGTTAAGCATCCAGATGACATTGAACTGCAGATGAAATGTGCAGATGTAGAAGTAATGAGTGGCTACCTTGAGTCCGCTTTTGAAAGATTGTTACGCCTTATCGCCGTTCTGCACGGAGATGAGCAGAAAAAAGTTAAAGACCATCTACTCGAACTGTTTGCACTTGTTGACCAGGCTGATCCGCTCGTCATCAAGGCGCGAGCACAATTAGCAAACGCGCTCTTTTAATAAATGGCTAAAGTAGATATCGGCCATCGCCGAGAGCAGCAGTTAATTCACGTACTCTTTTTCCTCTTTGGCTTTGGAATCATGGCTTGGGTTCCGAGATTTCCTGAAGTGCGTGCCAACTTGGGCCTAGATAACGGTGCCTTTGGTTCTTTAATGAGTACCGGATCAATTGGTGCATTCTTTGGGCTTTTGACGACTGGCCACATCATTCATCGAATCGGTGTAAAAAGAGTGACCATCGTCTCTATTGCGATTCTCTACATATCCCTAATTAACTTAATTCACATCAGTTCTACAATCCCATTTTTGCTCTTTAGCATTGGATTTGGCTATGGCATTACAGCAGTACACGTTTCGATAAATAGCCAAGCTTTTCACTTTAATGATCGACGTGGAGCCAATATAGTCACGAGCGCCCAGGGATACTGGAGCGCAGGAGCGTTAACTACAGCAATCGCATCCGGATTTTTGGTCGATCGAGTAAGCCTTGGTCTTCACATTACGACTCTTTCGATAATTCTTGCAATTGCTATGGCTGCAATCGTAATTTCATTACATCCGGTGCTGTTAACTGCAAATACTGACAGCGAATCACGATACTCAATCAAAGCAATTTTTACTTCATTTCATATTGATTGGCCGGTAAGCCTGGCCATGGCTTGCGTTGTCTACTTGGAATTTGCTGTAGGAGACTGGGGAACAATTTTTACCAAGGACCGCTTAGGAGTATCGGCTGGATTGAGTGCGATTCCGTACATCGTCTTTACGGCGACCATGATCTTTGGCCGACTCACAGTGCAGAGATTGTTACCGTATGCGCCCCTTGAAGTCTGGGCAAAACGTGCGGCAATTCTTGGTGGAGCAGGTTTTGCAGGAAGCATCATCATCGCTACTCATCTTCCAGCAGAGATGAAATGGTGGTCCTACTCCCTCTTTATCGTCGGTTTCTTCATAGGCGGTCTGGGCTCTTCATTCCTTGGACCAAGTGTTTTTAGGGCCGCAACGCGGCGCTCTAAGTTGCCAAGCGCGATTGTGGTGGGTCAGTTCGGCGTTGTAAATAACATCATCGTATTCATTATCAAGTGGATTGTCGCATGGACCATGCAACTTACTGGCTCTATTGCGCTAGCGATGATGATTCCAGCGGCGATGTTGCTTTCGTCAGTCTTTTTCCTTCATATACTTAATGAGAATCAAGGGGCAAAAAACTAAAGTCTTTCAAACCATACTGTAGCTAGCGGCGGAATCCGTACGGTTGCATAGAGATTTGTATCTACATCAACAGTAAAGTCGCTATTTGTTACCCCGCTACCACCATATTTCAGATCATCGGTGTTGAGCGCTTCATGCCAGATGCCAGAAACTGGAAGCCGTAGTTGGTATTGCTCATGGGGTACGGGAGAAAAGTTTGTCACTGCTACGAGTGGAGTTCCTTTATCTGACCAGCGAATAAATGCAAGCGTATTGCCGGCACCATCATCGCCTACTATCCACTGAAAACCATCAGCAAAGATATCTTTTTCCCATAGCGCAGGTATTCGCTTGTATTGAGCATTGATATCACTGACTGCCTTTTGTACACCTTGATGTTCCGCGAATTCCGTGAGGTACCACTGCAATCCAGCTTCCTGATTCCACTCATCGTTCTGCGCAAACTCTTGCCCCATAAAGAGAAGTTTTTTTCCGGGATGTGCCCACATGAAGCCGTAGAGCGCGCGTAGCGTTGCAAGTTTCTGCCAGCGATCTCCAGGAAATTTATTTACAAGCGAACCTTTACCGTGGACAACTTCATCATGAGAAAGTGGCAACATAAAGTTTTCCGACCAGGCATACAAGATTGAGAATGTAATTTCATTATGGTGATAGACGCGATGAACTGGTTCGTGCGAAAGATACTCAAGAGTGTCGTGCATCCAACCCATATTCCACTTAAACCCAAAGCCCAAACCACCGCTAGAAGTCTCTTTTGTTACTCCACCCCATGCTGTTGATTCTTCAGCAATCATCATGATTCCGGGATAGTGCTTATATGCAGTGGATGTCGCCTCTTGGAGTAGCTGTACTGCCTCTAAATTCTCACGGCCACCAAACTTGTTCGGTAACCATTCGCCCTCTTTACGTGAATAATCGAGGTAGAGCATGGATGCAACAGCATCAACACGAAGGCCATCGATATGAAACTCTTCTAGCCAATAAAGAGCGCTTGCGACCAGAAAATTACGGACTTCATTCCGTCCAAAGTTAAAGATAAGCGTTCCCCAATCGGGATGTTCGCCAAGTCGAGGGTCGGCGTGCTCATAGAGAGCAGTGCCATCAAATTTGGCAAGCGCCCATTCATCTTTTGGAAAGTGCGCTGGAACCCAATCAAGAATCACGCCAATGTCTGCTTGGTGAAGAGCATCAACCAAGTATTTAAACTCATCAGGAGATCCAAAGCGTGATGTTGGTGCGAAGAAAGAAGTGACTTGATATCCCCACGAAGGTGAATAAGGATGCTCAGTAATCGGCAGGAATTCAACGTGGGTGAAGTTCTGCTCTTTCACATATGCAACTAATTCCTCTGCCATTTGGAGATAGGAAAGTCCAGGTCTCCAAGAACCAGCATGTACTTCGTAGACGGACACTGGTGCGCGCCAAGGTTGATAATTTGCGCGCTGAGTCATCCATAAGTTATCTCTCCACCTGTAATTGCTCTCGGTGACTACAGAAGCCGTACGTGGTGGATGTTCGGTCGCTCGCGCCATCGGATCTGCGTGGTCTACCCACCGACCATCGATTGTGCACACTGCAAATTTGTAGCAAGTATCAGGGCCAACATCTGGAACAAATACTTCCCAAATTCCGGTAGCTCCCGCACGAACCATGGGATGAGTATTGCGATCCCAAAAATTATGATCACCTATCAGACTTACTGCTTGCGCATTTGGCGCCCAAACAGAGAATGCAGTTCCTATTAATTCGCCAGCACTGTCGCGCTTTACATGTGCTCCGAGGACTTCCCATAAACGCTCGTGACGGCCTTCTGAGATTAGGTGAAAATCTAGTTCACCTAACGTTGAGTAGGGATTGAGATAACTTCCATGGCCTAAGAAAGTTTCCTTTTCTCCGCCCGGCTTAGCGCCGCCAAAAAGGCGTGAGAAAAAAGACATGCGCAATCTTAAAGCTTTACCTGCGCAATGTGAACAACTTTGCCAGACAACCTTGTTGGATCTAACCGGACATATGTGTGCGCTGACCAGTTGTATTGAGTACCATCAATCAAATCGGTCACCTCAAAGTTATCGCTATTTAGTTCTAGATCACCCATATTCCAGTGCACAGTAGTTTCTTGTGCGAAGTTGGGGTCAAGATTGACGACTACCAGAATTAAATTATCTCCATGACGTTTGGAGTAAGCGATGATTGAGTCATTCTCTGTAGCGTGAAAACGCAGATTGCGCAGGCGTTGTAGCGCAACATTCTTCCTTCGAATTGAATTGAGTTGGGTAATAAAGGGGGCAAGAGTCAACTTCTTCTTAGTTGCATCTTCCCAATCTCGCACCTTGATTTCGTATTTTTCAGAATCTAAATACTCTTCACCGCCATCTTTAAATCGGCGATGTTCATAAAGTTCATAGCCGGCGTACATTCCCCATGAAGGAGTTAAAGTCGCAGCTAGCGCAGCGCGAATTGCAAAAATTGCGGGGTTTCCAGATTGCAAGTGGAAAGGCAAGATGTCTGGGGTATTTACCCAGAAGTTAGGTCTAAAGAAAGCGCTCGTATGTTGTGAAACTTCAGTGGCATATTCAGTCAACTCTTGCTTGTTAGTTCGCCAAGTGAAATAGGTATACGACTGATGAAACCCGGCCTTACCAAGAGCATGCATCATGGCTGGTTTGGTAAATGCCTCCGCTAAGAAAATAACATCTGGGCTTTCTGAATGGATAGTTCTCATGACATCGGCCCAGAAATGCACCGGCTTGGTATGTGGATTATCTACTCGGAATATGGAAATACCTTTTGCAATCCAAAATCTCAATATGCGAAGAGATTCATTGAGAATACCTAGATAGTCGTTGTCGAAATTGATTGGATAGATATCCTGATATTTCTTTGGAGGATTTTCAGCGTAAGCAATTGAACCATCGGGACGGGTACTGAAGAATTCTGGATGATCCTTCACCCAAGGATGATCTGGGGAAGCTTGCAGAGCAAAATCCATTGCAATTTCAAGCCCGTTCTTTTTAGCAACGCGTACAAAATTCTCAAAGTCGGCCATAGTTCCTAGCTCAGGATTTATTGCATCGTGGCCGCCATCCTTATTGCCAATTGCCCAAGGAACACCTGGATCTGAAGCAGAGGGCATTAGCGTGTTGTTCTTTCCCTTTCGAAAATTAACTCCGATGGGATGAACTGGCGGGAGATATAAAATGTCAAAGCCCATTGCTGCAACAGCAGGCAGACGTAGTTCTGCAGTCTTAAAAGTGCCCGAAATAATCTTTCCATCGCCAGCAAGCTTGGCACCTTCACTTCGTGGAAAGAATTCGTACCAAGCACCAACCAGGGCGCGTTCATGATCTGCGCGAATTGGAAAGAGTTGAGTAGCTGTAACTAGACGGCGTAGCGGATTTGATGTGAAGTAAGTACGAATTTCGTCTGTAGAAGTTTGTGAGAAGCGATTCATCGGCGACAGCGTGGAATCTTCCAATACCTTGATTGCAGGGGCCAATAAAGATTTCGCCCCAGGGTCTTCGTCCAACTTCTCTTCAAATATTTTTCGACCTATTGCGCACATGAGTTCGGCATCGATATCTGCGGGAATCTTGATTTCGGCATCATGCAGCCAGGTCGCAAATGGGTGATCGTAAGACTCTACGGTGAAACTGAAATCTCCTCGAGCTGGAATAGTGACCGAGCCCTCGTAGACATCACCGCCATGCCATTTTTCACGCATAACATTTCGCGAAATTTCTTTTTTTGCGGAGTCGTAGAGGACGACATCAGCACCGAGTTGATCATGGCCTTCACGGAAGACCGTTGCACTTACTGGAATTACCTCACCGGCTATCGCCTTTACAGGAACGAATTCTCCGCCGAAGAAAACTACCGGGGAGATATCGGTGACGGGAATTCGATTAATCAACCTGAGCCTTCGGTGTTTCCAGCATCAGCAGATCGCACATCGAAAATTCGATACTTATCAATTGCTTCTTGGACTACAGCCTCTTTTACTTCACCAGCCTTGGCCAGCTCAGCAAGAGTTGCAACAACTATTGATTCAGCATCTACCTTGAAGTGACGACGCAGTGCTCCACGAGTATCGGAAAGTCCAAAGCCATCTGTGCCAAGTGAGTGGAACTGATTTGGTACCCATGGAGAGATTTGATCTTGTACGGCACGCATAAAGTCAGAGACCGCAATGACCGGACCCGAAGTTCCTTCTAGCTTGTCGTAAACGTAAGCCGTCTTCTTGTCACGTGGATTGAGCATGTTGTGGCGATCTACTTCTAGACCGTCACGTCGAAGTTCATTCCACGATGTCACAGACCAAACTGAAGCGGCCACGCCCCAATCTTCGGCAAGTAACTCCTGCGCTTTTACTGCCCAATTCACCGCTACACCAGAAGCCAGAATTTGAGCGTTCTTCTTTCTCTGCTTATGTGCTGGCGCATAAAGATATATTCCCTTAAGCAGACCTTGCAGATCCAAATTCTCTGGTTCTGCTGGCTGAACATATGGCTCGTTGTAAACGGTCAAGTAGTAGAAAATATTTTCGCTATTTTCACCATACATGCGACGAAGACCATCTTTAAAGATATGTCCTACTTCGTAGGCGAATGCTGGGTCGTAGGCAACAACTGCAGGGTTAGTAGCTGCAAGTAAATGTGAGTGGCCGTCTTCATGCTGCAGACCTTCGCCATTGAGCGTTGTTCGTCCAGCTGTTGCACCCATGACAAAACCGCGCACCAATTGGTCGGAAGCCGCCCAGAAAGCATCGCCAGTACGCTGGAATCCAAACATCGAATAGAAGATATAGATCGGAATCATTGGTTCGTCATGTGTCGAGTACGAAGAACCGACAGCAGTAAAGGAAGCTACCGAACCAGCTTCATTGATTCCCTCATGCAAGATCACTCCTGATGTGGATTCCTTGTAGGACAACATCAATTCACGGTCTACTGCTTGATATTGCTGACCGTGCGGTGAATAAATTTTGAGAGTAGGGAAGAGTGAATCCATACCGAAGGTACGTGCCTCATCAGGAATGATTGGCACTAAGCGATGGCCGAGCCCTGGATCCTTAACTAAATCCTTGAGCATGCGGACAAAAGCCATGGTGGTAGCAACTTCTTGAGTTCCCGAGCCACGACGAACTGATTCATATGCATCATCAGCAGGCTGCGCTAGCGGACGTGAAATTGGACGGCGACGAGGAATAGTTCCACCGAGTTCACGACGACGCTCTTGCAGATACTTCATTTCTGGAGAATCTGGAGCTGGCTTGAAGTAAGAAGGCATGTACTTATCAAGCTTGTCATCAGTCAATGGAATCTCAAGACGATCGCGGAATTCAATAATGTCTTCCAAAGTCATCTTCTTCATCTGGTGGGTTGAATTTCGAGCTTCGAAGTGTGAACCAAGTGTCCAACCCTTAATAGTTTTAGCAAGAATTACAGTAGGACGACCATTCTTCTCAGTTGCTGCTGTATACGCTGCAAACAACTTACGATAATCATGTCCACCGCGCTTAAGGTTCCAAATTTGATCATCAGACCAATTTGCCACCATAGCCGCAGTACGTGGGTCGCGACCAAAGAAGTGCTCGCGTACGAATGCACCATTTTCTGCTTTGAATGTCTGGTAATCACCATCAAGTGTGGTGTTCATGATGTTAACGAGGGCGCCTTCGCGATCCTGTGCAAGAAGAGGATCCCAGCCGCGTCCCCACACAACTTTGATGACATTCCAACCTGCGCCACCAAAAATTGATTCAAGCTCTTGAATAATCTTTCCATTTCCACGAACTGGACCATCAAGACGCTGCAAATTACAGTTAACGACAAAAGTGAGGTTATCTAGCTTTTCACGAGAAGCAAGGCCGATTGCACCGAGAGTATCGACTTCATCCATTTCACCATCGCCCAAAAATGCCCAGACATTCTGATCGCTGGTGTCTTTGATTCCACGGTTATGTAAGTAGCGGTTAAAGCGCGCTTGATAAATTGCATTGATAGGACCAATACCCATAGACACTGTCGGGAATTGCCAAAAGTCCGGCATGAGACGTGGGTGAGGATATGAAGATAATCCGCCAGCTTTGTGTGAAAGTTCTTGTCGGAAACCATCAAGTTGATCTTCGGTGAAGCGACCTTCAAGAAAAGCACGTGAATACATTCCAGGGCTAGCGTGACCTTGGAAGAAGATTTGATCTCCGCCACCCGGATGATCTTGTCCACGGAAGAAATGGTTAAAGCCGACTTCATATAACGCAGCTGAAGATGCGTATGTAGAGATATGTCCGCCTACACCAACGCCTGGTCGCTGCGCACGATGTACCAACATCGCTGCATTCCAACGAACGTACGAGCGAATGCGGCGTTCAATATCTTCATCGCCAGGAAACTCTGGTTCATGTTCAGGAGAAATGGTGTTGATGTAATCAGTAGTGCGAAGCGAAGGAAGTCCAATATTTCTCTCGTGTGCGCGCTTTAAGAGAGCCAACATCAAGTAACGGGCGCGAACCGGACCGGCAGCTGAGAGAGTGGCATCTAGGGATGCCTGCCATTCTGCTGTTTCGCTGGGATCGGTATCTACTAACTGGTAGATGATCTGATCTGGTAGTCCAGCGAATTCGGTCATAGGCGTATTCTCGCGCCAAAAGGGTGCCAGAGCAAAAAAATACGCTGTGAGATAGGAAAAACCCTTGTAAATATCCGTCTCATCCGTTGGACTTATCCCGTGGCAATGCGCATGGGTTTTGCTAAAGG
>JACCDI011998750.1_pt1 | contig 19229 bp, 16 predicted proteins | sample 7442791 | NCBI WGS metagenome assembly JACCDI01 (sample SAMN15323434, study PRJNA562643) | freshwater metagenome | isolation source: river surface water | place: USA:Blue River Watershed | collected 2017-08-15
ATATCCTTGGGCATGGTGGCCGAGAACAAGAGGGTCTGGCGGCGCTGCGGGATGTGCACGGCGATCTTGCGCAGGGCATGGATGAAGCCCATGTCCAGCATGTGATCGGCCTCATCCAGCACCAGATAGCCGGTGTCGACAAGGCTGACATCGCCACGTTCCAACAGGTCGATCAGACGGCCCGGCGTCGCCACAAGGATATCCGCCCCGCGTGCCAGCGACATGGACTGTTTGTTCAGCGAGGCCCCGCCCACCACCATCAGCACCTTGACGGCGGTGCCCTTGGTGAAAACGGTCAGGTTGTCGTGGATCTGGCTGACGAGTTCGCGCGTCGGCGCAAGGATCAGCGCGCGCACGCGGCGCGGGCTCGGCGGATGGCCGAGGTCGAGGATGCGGTGCAAGAGCGGCAGGCCGAAGGCGGCGGTCTTGCCCGTGCCGGTCTGGGCCAGACCCATCAGGTCCTTGCCCTTCATGATGTGCGGGATGGCCTGCACCTGAATCGGGGTGGGGTCTTTCAGCGTGGTCTTTTCCAACGCTTTCAGGATCTTGGGCGACAGGCCCAGGTCTGCAAATGTGGTCATGTGTCTTTCTCGGGCGGGGATGCCGCCAAGGGGCTGCGTCCAGCGCAGCAGGCAGGTCGGGCGGCGCATCCTCACCCCTTCCCCGTGGAAGAAGCCGTTCGCGACGCGGAACCCCTGCGTGAAGGTGGGAACCTTGGGCCCGATCCGTCTCCCCATCGGGGGCTGCTCACGCGGCAGCGGAGGGCGGGCGCACGGTGCAGATGAGGGAAAAGGGGCGGGGAGTCAAGGGAATTGGGTCAAGCGCAACGCTTGGGGTTGGACCGGGACCCAAAGTCCCGGTCCGCGCGCAGCCCGCCCCCTCGGGCTGCGCGCCAGAGGCGCTTAGCCCGGCGGTCTGCACTCGGACCTAAGGCGGCAGGACCAAACTCTCTCCCAGAGAGCTTGGCCCTGCCTTGTGATCTTTGTCAGAAATGAAAACGCGCGCCGGGTGGGGCGCGCGTTTTGGTCTTTGCGGATTGGTTCGGGCTTAGCCCTGCAACGTCCGCACGCCATACCCCTCGCCCCGTGCCTTCATCGCGGCGACGGCGGCAATGCTCGCCGCGGCAGTGGTGAAATAGGCGATCTTGTCCATCAGGGCGACGCGGCGGATGTCGCGGCTGTCGGCGATGGCTTGGGTGCCTTCGGTCGTGTTCAGGACCAGTGCGATATCGCCGTTTTTCAGGCGGTCCACGATGTTCGGGCGGCCCTCATAGACCTTGTTCACCGACTCGGTCTTGACGCCCTGGCCTTTCAGCCAGTCCGCCGTGCCCTTGGTCGCCACGATGTCAAAGCCCATCGCCACCAGATCCCGCGCGGCATCGGCCAAGGCTGCAGTCTTGTCCATGTCCTTGACCGACAGGAACACGCGGCCGGATTCGGGCAGCACCGTTCCCGCGCCCATCTGCGCCTTGAGGAAGGCCAGCGCGAAGGTGCGGTCCCAGCCCATCACCTCACCGGTGGAGCGCATTTCCGGCCCCAGCAGCGGATCAACGCCGGGGAAGCGGGCGAAGGGCAAGACGGCCTCTTTGACGCTGAACCACGGGGTCTGGGGACCGGCCAGCGTCAGCGGATCGGCCAGCGGCAAGGGGCTGTCCGGGCCAACACCCGCCGGATAGGGCGCGCGCAGCGGGAAGTTCGACAACGGCTCCCCCGCCATCAGACGCGCGGCGATGGAGGCGATGGCAGAGTCCGTGGCCTTCGCGACAAACGGCACAGTGCGCGAGGCGCGGGGGTTCACCTCAAGCACGTAGATCGTACCGTCCTTGATGGCGAATTGCACGTTCATCAAACCCACGACATGCAGCGCGCGGGCCATGACCACCGTCTGGCGCTTCAATTCGGCAATCGTGTCGGCGGACAGCGAATGCGGCGGCAGGCAGCAGGCACTGTCGCCGGAATGGACCCCGGCCTCTTCGATATGTTCCATGATCCCCGCGACATGGACGTTCTGCCCGTCGCAGAGGGCATCCACATCCACCTCGATCGCGCCGGACAGATAGCTGTCCAGCAGAACCGGGCTGTCGCCCGACACCTGCACGGCGGTGGAGATATAGCGCTCCAACTGCTCATCCGAGCGGACGATTTCCATCGCACGACCACCCAAGACGAAGGACGGGCGGATCACCAAGGGGTAGCCGACATCCTTGGCCACGGCGAAAGCCTCGTCGCGCGAACGGGCGGTGCCGTTGTGCGGCTGCTTCAGGCCCAAGGATTGCAGCAGGCCCTGGAAGCGCTCACGATCCTCGGCCAGATCGATGGCATCGGGGGTGGTGCCAAGGATCGGGATGCCTTCGGCGTGCAGCGCATTGGCTAGTTTCAGCGGGGTCTGGCCGCCGAATTGCACGATCACGCCATGCAGCGTGCCGTTATCCTGTTCGACGCGCAGGATTTCCAGCACATGTTCCAGCGTCAGCGGTTCGAAATACAGCCGGTCCGAGGTGTCGTAGTCGGTCGAGACCGTCTCCGGGTTGCAGTTGACCATGATGGTTTCATAGCCCGCCGCGGTCAGCGCGTAGCAGGCATGCACACAGCAATAGTCAAACTCGATGCCTTGCCCGATGCGGTTTGGCCCACCGCCAAGGATGACGACCTTTTTCTGGTTCGATGGGCGCGCTTCGCATTCCACATCGCCCATCGCGGGGGCCTCATAGGTGGAATACATGTAGGGCGTCTGCGCCTCAAATTCCGCAGCGCAGGTGTCGATGCGCTTGAACACCGCCGTCACGCCCAGATTGCGGCGGGCGCGGCGGACCTGACCTTCGTCGCGGCCGGTCAGTTTGGCCAAGCGGGCATCGGTGAAGCCCATCATCTTGAGCTTGCGCAGACCGTCGGCGGTGACGGGCAGGCCGGATTTGCGGATATCCGCCTCGGCGTCGATGATTTCGCGGATGCGCGACAGGAACCACGGATCAAAAGCGGTGGCGGCTTGGATGTCGTCATCCGTCAACCCGTGGCGCATGGCTTGGGCGATGACGCGGATGCGGTCGGGCGTGGCCTCGGACAGGGCCTTGATGATCGCGGCCTTGTCCGGTGCCCCCGGAATGGCGATTTCGTCAAAGCCGGTCAGGCCGGTTTCCAACGAGGCCAGCGCCTTTTGCAACGACTCGTGGATCGTGCGGCCAATCGCCATCACCTCTCCCACCGATTTCATCGCGGTGGTCAGGTTGTTGACCGATCCGGGGAATTTCTCAAAGGCAAAGCGCGGGATCTTGGTCACGACATAGTCGATGGACGGCTCAAAGCTGGCGGGCGTCACCTTGGTGATGTCATTGTCAAGCTCGTCCAGCGTATAGCCCACGGCGAGTTTCGCGGCGATTTTGGCAATCGGGAACCCCGTCGCTTTGGACGCCAAAGCCGAGGACCGCGACACACGCGGGTTCATCTCGATCACCACCATACGGCCATCGGCGGGGTTGATCGCCCATTGCACGTTGGAGCCGCCGGTTTCCACCCCGATCTCGCGCAGCACGGCGATGGAGCCGTTGCGCATGATCTGGTATTCCTTGTCCGTCAGCGTCAGGGCAGGGGCCACGGTGATGGAGTCGCCGGTGTGCACGCCCATCGGATCGACGTTTTCGATGGAGCAGACGATGATCGCGTTGTCCGCTTTGTCGCGCACAACCTCCATCTCATACTCTTTCCAGCCGAGCAGGGATTCATCCACCAAGACCTCCGCCATGGGCGAGGCCTCAAGCCCAGAGCGGACAATCGCCTCATAATCATCGCGGTTATAGGCCACGCCACCGCCCGTGCCGCCGAGGGTAAAGGCCGGACGGATGATGGCGGGCAGACCGACATAGTCCAGCGCCTCAACGGCCTGCCGCACACCGGCGGCGATGTCATATTTGCCGTTGGCGAGTTTGGGCGCGGCGATGATCGTGGCCTTGGGGTTTTCCAGACCGATGCGGTCCATCGCCTCGCGGAACAGTTTGCGGTCTTCGGCCATTTCGATGGCATGGCGGTTGGCACCGATCATCTGCACGCCAAATTTCGCAAGCACGCCCAGATCGTCCAGCGCCAGCGCGGTGTTCAGCGCGGTTTGGCCGCCCATCGTGGGCAGCAGGGCATCGGGGCGCTCTTTCTCGATGATCTTGGCCACCACTTCGGGGGTGATCGGTTCGATGTAGGTGGCATCCGCCAGCCCCGGATCGGTCATGATCGTCGCGGGGTTGGAGTTCACGAGGATGACGCGGAACCCTTCTTCGCGCAGGGCCTTGCAGGCTTGGGCGCCCGAATAGTCAAATTCGCAGGCCTGCCCGATGACGATGGGACCGGCGCCGATGATCATGATGGATTTGATATCGGTTCTCTTCGGCATTTTTCCTGTCCCGCATGGTGGAACCCAGCCCTGAGAGGTCTGGGTTCGGATTCGTGCTACGCGCAAATTGACGGGGGTTTAGGGGGTTCACACGCGCGGCGCAAGGGACTGTGGGTGGGGGGAGGGGCAGTCAGACCAAAGGATCAGAGTGAGGCCGTGCAGCCGTGTGTAAGGACCAGCAGGCTGCAACACGCCTTGGCGCGGGGAAACTGAAACCGACGGTCACGTCGCTCTCGGGGGCACTAACGACATCAGCTCTGTGAATGTCGCGGCCAAAGGTTGAACGCATTCTGCAAGATCACTGTTTGTCATGTCAAAATAGACAATCCCGCCTCTCCTTCCTTGGCGGACATCAAAGGCGATGGCCTCACCTGCACCGTTACTGCCGACCACGATCAGTCCGGGGAAAAACTCGGCAAAAGTGCCGTTGCGCATCGTTTCTGCCACGAAAGCAGCGTCATCCAGAACCAACCATGGCGGAACAACCGACAGCGGGCCTTCGCCGCCGTTGCTAAAGCTCAAAAAGGACAGATAGTCATCGGGCAGGGTGTTTCCCGATGCGGCGATCAGGTCGGCAAGCTCCACTGCCGTTGCGCCTGCCTTAGCTTGCCAGTCCTTGCCTTCCAACATCTCGAGTCACCCATCAAACAAAAATCACAGAACCGACAGTAGGGGTCGCCACGCTTTCAGGCCAAGAAAAAGGGCCGGAGGTTTCCCCCCGGCCCCTGTGGTTTCAAGTGACTGCTGGATCAGCGCCGTTCGCCCACGGCCGCCTCTGCCGCCGCAATCGCGGCTTTGCGGGCGGCGATGCGGTCGCCGGTGGGCGGGCCTTCGAAGCGGCGGTTTTCCACGGCGAACCACAGGATCAGCGCCAGCACGAGGAAGCCCAGAACCACGTAGAGCACCCGCTCATTCGGCGGGGCGACGGCGATGAACAGGATCACGCCCATGCCGACGACCGCCAGCACGGTGACCAGACGATACAGCCCGTCGCCGATGTTCCACGGTCCGGCCTTGGGCCATTTCGGACCACCATAGGCCAGCATCGCCGCGACCAGCGGGATGGTGAAGGACAGGAACAGGAACACCAGCGTGGAGTTCACGACGATCACGTAGATCGAGGTGCCGCCGACCTTGATGCTCATGGCCAACACGACATAGAGGATGCAAAGCACCGTTGCCGTCCAGATCGCCGTCACCGGCGTGCGATATTTCGGCGACACGCTGGACAGAGCCTTGGACCCAACGGGCATGCCGTCATCGCGGGCAAAGGCAAACAGCATCCGGCTGGCCGAGGTGACGGTCGCCAGACCGCACAGCAGTTGCGCGATGAAGATGCCGGCATAGAGCACGGTCTTCAGACCGGCAGGCATGATCGCGTCCATCGTGCCGAAGAACATGCCCCAGCCTTGGCCTGCCGCGGCCGCCATGTCCGGAATGGCCAGCGTGATCGCGCAGATCATGATCCAGCCGACGATCGACGACCAGAACACCGCAGTCACGATCCCCTTGGGCACCGATGTGGCGGCCCCCATGGTCTCTTCGGAGGTATGGGCCGACGCGTCATAGCCGGTGATCGTATAGACCGGAAGCAACAGGCAGAGCAGGAACAGATAGCCCATGTTGTCCGATTGCGGGAACACGCCGCCACCCGCATCACCCGAATAGTTGGTGAAGGTCCAAAGACGCGAGATGTCGATGGCCGGGGCGAAGTAAAGACAGGCCACCACCAGCACGGCAGTCGTGGCAAAGATGATATAGCCCGACACGTCGGTCAGCATCGTGGTGACCTTGATGCCCAGATGGTTGAGCAGCGCCTGTGCTATGGTGATCACCGCGACGAAGGTGACAACCTGCATGTCCGTTCCGGTAAAGCCGATCAGGCCGCCAAAGGTGCCCGCAAAGAAATAGGCGGTCCCGATGTTGATGGCCCCCAGAACGGTGATCAGGCCGAGCAGGTTCAGCCAAGCCGTCAGCCAGCCCCAGAACCGGTTTCCAAGGATGGATGCCCAGTGATAGAGGCCCCCCGCCGTCGGAAAGGCCGAGGCGATCTGTGCCATGGCCAGCGCGAACATGCCCGACAAGAGGCAGCCCACGATCCAGCCGATGCCAGCCCCCGCACCACCGACAGACGAGATCGCCTGTGCAAAGCTGTTGATCCCCCCCGACAGGATGCAGATGATCGAGAAGGAGATGGCGAAATTCGAAAACTTCGACATGGAGCGCTGCAATTCCTGCGCGTACCCCATGCTGTGCAGGACGGCGACGTCCTGGTGCTTGTCATGATCGGTGTAATCGTCCGATGCCATGATCTACCCCGCTGTTGTTGGCGTTTGATCCGTTGTCGTCTCGGTCTTCGTGGCGGGGCGGTTGGGTCCGCCTCTCGCACCCGTGATAAGAGTCCGATTTTTCACATCCGGCAAGCACTGAAACGATCTTTTCAGGTTTTGTTTGCCTGTCGGGTCCGCACCGCGGGCCTCTCGCCACTTCGATGGGCAAAGGCGCGCCCGCGCGGCAGGGTGTCGCGGGTGGACTGGTCGGGCCGGGGTGGCGGTGCTATCTGGGCCATCTGCCACGGCGCGGATGGCCCCGCGACCCCAAGACCGCCAACGGAGAGACGCGCGTGATCCTGTGCGAACATGGCCCCGAAAGCCGCCCCGCGCTGTTTGACGCCCCGCGTTCGGTCGTGGTGGCCCAGACGGCGCGCGAGGTGGCCCCCGCCTTGGCACGGGCCGAGGCCGCGCGCCGCGCTGGTGCCTGGGTGGCGGGCTATCTGGCCTATGAGTCGGGGTTCGCGCTGGAACCCAAACTCGGGCCCCTGATGCCGCGCCGCCGGGCAGGGCCGCTGGTGGCGCTGGGGATTTACGACGCGCCGCAGGATGCCACCGCGCTGCTGGCGCGGGCGTCGGCCGAGGCGGAGACCGCTCGGCTTGCCGCGCCCCGCCCACAGGTCAGCCGTGCTGCCTATGGCCGCGCCTTTGACCGGGTGGCGGCCTATATCGCGGCGGGGGATTGCTACCAGATCAACCTGACCTTTCCGATGACCAGTCGCCTCGAGGCGGGAACGCCGCTCGGGCTTTATGGCGCTCTGCGGGCGCGGCAGGCGGTGGGCTATGGGATGTATTGCGACCTCGGGGCCGGGCCGGTGGTGATCTCGCGCAGTCCGGAGCTTTTCTTCCGGGTGGGTGGCGGCACGATCTCGGCCCGCCCGATGAAGGGCACCGCGCCGCGCGATCCCGATCCTGTCATGGATGCGGCGATTGCCGCCGAACTGGCGGCCTCCGACAAGGGCCGGGCCGAAAACCTGATGATCGTGGATCTCTTGCGCAACGACATCTCGCGCATCTCTCGGGTCGGGTCGGTCAAGGTGCCGGAACTCTTTGCGGTGGAACCCTTTGCCACCGTGCATCAGATGTCCTCGACCATCACGGGGCAGCTTCTGGAGGGCGCGGACCTGCCCGGCCTGATGGCGGCGCTGTTTCCTTGCGGCTCTGTGACCGGCGCGCCCAAGATCCGCGCCATGCAGATCATCCGCGAGGTGGAGCGCGCCCCGCGCGGTGTCTATTGCGGTGCAATGGGCTGGATGTCCCCCGGCGGGGATGCGGCATGGAATGTGGCGATCCGGACGCTGTCCTTGTTCCCGGATGGCAAGGTCACGTTGAATGTCGGCGGCGGGGTGGTGCATGATTCCACCGCCGATGGCGAATGGGAGGAGGCGCTGTGGAAGGCCCGCTACGCGACCGGACTTTCGGCGACACCACCGGCGTCCGCCTGATCGAAACGCTGCTCTGGGATGGGGCAGCCTATCCGCGCCTTGCCTTGCATCTGGCGCGCCTGGCCCAAGGCGCGGCGCGGCTTGGATTCGTTTGTCATCTCTCTGCCGTCCGCGCTGCCTTGGCGGCGGCCCGCGGGCCGAGCCCCCTGCGGGTGCGCCTCACCCTCGGGGCAGAGGGCGATGTCGAGGTCACCACCGCCCCGCTGCCGCCGGTGAAAGCCGCATGGCGCTTGGGCCTTGCTCCCACCCGTCTGTCCTCATCCGACCCCTGGCTCAGCGTCAAATCCACCAACCGCGCCGCCTATGATGCCGCCCGCGCCGCCCTGCCTGCGGCGCTTGACGAGGTGATCTTCCGGAACGAACGCGATGAGGTCTGCGACGGCAGCATCACCACGGTCTTTTTCGACCGGGGGCAGGGGATGCGCACCCCGCCCACGTCGTCCGGCCTGCTGCCCGGGGTCTTGCGCGCCGAGCTGGCGGTGCCGGAAGAGGTTCTGCTGGCGCGCGATCTGCCCCATGTCCGCCTTTGGGTCGGCAATGCCCTGCGCGGCTTGATCCCCGCCCTCTGGTCCGACAGCTAAGCGGCGCGCGGGCAGGCCCGCGCACGCCATGCGCTTCGCCCGGTGCAGAGCACCGGCCAAAGCAGGGGGGCGTGCCGCCCCCGTCGCCGCAGGCGCGGCGACTCCCCCGGCCGATATTTGGACAACGGGGAAGGTGCAGAGCCCCTGTGCCGCTTCCCCGTTGCGGAAATATCCTCGGGGGGAGGCGCGGGACGCGCCGTGGGGGGCAGACAGCCCCCCGCGACGGCGGGCGTTGCTGCCGCGCTGGGGCAGCGGGCCTTGACTTCGCGCGCGGCAAGGGGTGTATCGGCGACAAACGCCAGATAGCCTCTTGAAGGGGACAACCATGCACGCCTACCGCAGCCATACCTGCGCCGAACTGAACACCGCCCATGTGGGCCAGACGGTCCGCCTGTCGGGTTGGGTGCACCGTGTGCGCGATCATGGTGGCGTGCTGTTCATCGACCTGCGCGACCATTACGGCATCACGCAGGTGCTGGCCGACAGCGACAGCCCGGCATTCGCCGGGATCGAAAAGGTCCGCTCGGAATGGGTGATCCGCATTGATGGCCGCGTGAAGGCGCGCGATGCTGCCTTGGTCAATCCCAAGATCCCCACCGGTGAGATCGAGGTCTATGCCACCGGCCTGACCGTCCTTGGGGCCGCCGAAGAACTGCCGATGCCGGTTTTTGGCGAGGTGGATTATCCCGAGGAAACCCGCCTGACTTACCGCTTCCTTGACCTGCGCCGCGAGAAGCTGCACCGCAACATGATGCTGCGGTCCAACGTGGTGCGGTCCTTGCGCAACCGGATGTGGGCGCAGGGGTTCAACGAATTCCAGACCCCGATCATCACGGCCTCCTCGCCGGAAGGGGCGCGCGACTTTCTGGTGCCCTCGCGCCTGCATCCGGGCAAGTTCTACGCCCTGCCGCAGGCGCCGCAGCAGTTCAAGCAGTTGATCATGGTGGCGGGCTTTGACCGTTATTTCCAGATTGCGCCCTGCTTCAGGGATGAGGACCCGCGCGCGGACCGCTCGCCGACCGACTTTTACCAGTTGGACGTCGAGATGAGCTTTGTCGAACAGGAAGACGTCTTTGCCGCCGTGCAGCCGGTCATCCAAGGCATGTTCCAGGAATTCCGCCCGGATTGTTCTGTGCCGTCGGACTGGCCGCGCATCGCCTATCGGGATTCGCTGTTGTGGTACGGCTCGGACAAGCCGGACCTGCGCAACCCGATCAAGATGCAGATCGTGTCCGAGCATTTCCGCGGGTCGGGCTTTGCCGTCTTTGCCAAGCTGTTGGAGAATGAGGGCACCGAGGTCCGCGCCATTCCGGCCCCGACAGGCGGCAGCCGCAAGTTCTGTGACCGCATGAATGCGTTTGCCCAGAAAGAGGGTCTGCCCGGCATGGGCTATATCTTCTGGCGCGAGGCCGAGGATGGGTCGGGCATGGAAGCCGCCGGTCCCTTGGCCAAGAACATCGGCCCCGAACGCACCGAGGCGATCCGCCAGCAACTGGGTCTTGGCCTCGGCGATGCGGCCTTCTTCCGCGGTGGCAAGCCGGAGCAATTCGTCGCCGTCGCGGGCCGTGCGCGCAATGAGATCGGGCGTGAGTTGGGCCTGATGGAGAAGGACACCTTCCGCTTTGCGTGGATCGTCGATTTCCCGATGTATGAGAAGACCGATGACGGCAAGATCGACTTCAGCCACAACCCCTTCTCGATGCCGCAGGGTGGGCTTGAGGCGCTGATGGGCGATCCGCTGAATGTCTATGCCTATCAGTATGATCTGGCTTGCAACGGCTATGAGCTGATCTCGGGCGGCATCCGCAACCACAAGCCGGAGATCATGTACAAGGCGTTTGAACTGGCCGGATACCCGAACTCGGAAGTGGACAAGCGCTTTGGCGGCATGGTCAAGGCGTTCAAATACGGCGCCCCCCCGCACGGCGGCTGCGCCATGGGCATCGACCGCGCCGTGATGCTGCTGGCCGACGAGCAGAACATCCGCGAGGTCATCATGTTCCCGATGAACCAGCGCGCCGAGGATTTGCTGATGGGCGCGCCCTCAGAGCCGATGAACGAACAGCTGCGCGAATTGCGCCCGCGCGTGGTGCCGAAGGATCAGTGACGGAAAAGGGGGCCGCAGCCCCCTTTTTCCATGGCCCCGTTGACCGCCCCTTCCCCCTTCGTTACCCCTGCGCCTCATGTCTGATGATGCACCTTTCCGCAGCGGGCTGGTCACCGCTTTGCCCATTGCCATGGGATATTTCCCCATTGCTTTCGCCTTTGGCGTGGCGGCAACCGGGGCGGGGGTGTCGGCGGTTGAGGCTTTTGCGCTCTCGCTCATCATCTACGCCGGGGCGTCGCAGTTTCTGGCGCTGGCGCTGATCACCTCGGGTGCGCCGGTCCTCGTGGCGGCCTTCACGCTGATCGCCATGAACCTGCGCCATGTGCTTTACGGGCCAGCGCTGTTGAAAGCGGCGGGAGAGGCGGCCTCGACCCGGCACGCCTGGGCCTGGGCCTGGGGTCTGACGGATGAGGTGTTCGGCGCGGCCTTGGGCGAGATCGCGCGCGGGCGGCGGTTTTCGGAGCCCGTCATGTTCGGGCTGGGTCTTGGGGCCTATGTCAGCTGGCTGGCGGGCACTGTCGTCGGGGCGCTGGCCGGAGGGGAGGCGCTGGCGGGGTGGCCCGTGCTGAAAGCGGGATTGGATTTCATGCTGCCCGCCTTGTTCCTGTCGCTCTTGCTGTCCATCCTGACGCGGCCACAGGTGCCGGTGATCGCGGTGGCGGGGCTGGCCACCGTGGCGGGGACTTTGGCGGTGTCTGGCACCGCGGGCATCCTTGCGGGGATGATCGCAGGGGCGGTGGCGGGCACCTTGCGGCGGGGCCGGGCATGAGCCTGCAAATCCTGATCCTTGCGCTGATGGTGGGCGCGGCCAACTGGGCGTTCCGTTACGGCCCGACGCGCCTGTCGCGCGGGCTGGGGCAGGGCTCTGGCCCCTTGGCGCGCTTCCTGTCGGCGACCGGACCTGCGGCGATTGCCACGCTGGTCGTGGCCTCTGTCCTGCCGATGGCGACGCTGTCGCAGGGGGGGCCGCTGGCGGCGGGCGTGGTCGCGGTGCTCGCGCTCTGGCTGTGGCGCAGGTCCGTGGTGGTCGCCACCCTGGGCGGGTCGGTCGCCTATGCCCTCGCCACCTTGCCGGGCACACCGTTTTAACACACTTGCGGTTCACGGTCGTAAGGATGACCATCAGCCCAGCCGGAAAGGAGCCCGCCATGTCCGAGATCGACATCAGCCCGGAAAAAGTCGCCCATATCATCTTTCAATTCCGCGAGGGTGACGCGGGGGATGAGGAATTGCACGCCTTCATCGACGCGCTGAACGATGACGAAAAGGCGCATCTGACCGCCATCGCCTGGATCGGTCGCGGCACCTATGAGCCCGAGGATTACGCCGAGGCGGTTGAAACCGCCTATGCCGAGGCGACGGTGCCCACCGACCAGTATCTGATGGGCATGCCGCATCTGGCCGAAAACCTTGAGGCCGGGTTGGAGGCGCTGGGAATCGACGTGTCGGATATCGAGACGGATTTCCTGTAAGCGGGTCTTGCGGCGCACGGGGTCAGATCACACATTCGCCTGATCGAATATGAAAGGCCCTGCCATGACTGGCCAAACCACGGATGCCCTGCGCCTGACCTGCGCCGCCTGCGGGCAGGCGAACCGCGTGCCCGTCACCCGGATCGCCTCGGGGCCGAAATGCGGTGTCTGCGGGGCGGCGCTGCATGACGGGCGGGTGCATGTTCTGGACGCCGCGGCGCATGACAAGGCCATCCGCGACGACCTGCCGCTTTTGGTGGACTACTGGGCGCCCTGGTGCGGTCCCTGCCGCGCGATGGCCCCTGAATTCGTCAAGGCGGCCAAGCAATTGGCCCCTGTGGCGCGACTGGCCAAGCTGAACACCGAAGACCACCCCGCCATCGCCGCACGCGCCGGGATTCGCGGGATTCCGGCCCTCGTACTCTATCGCAAGGGGCGCGAGGTCGCGCGCCTTGCCGGGGCCCGCCCCGCCGCCGAGATCGCGGGTTTTGTCACCGCCCATCTGCGCTGAGCGCCTGCGAATGTGCCGTGCGACCGCGCGCGCCAGTGGCGAAATCCTCGCGCGCCGGTCTTGACTTTCGCCGCCCGATACGCGACACAGCCCCGGCATTGGGGCAGTAGCTCAGTTGGGAGAGCGCGTCGTTCGCAATGACGAGGTCAGGGGTTCGATCCCCCTCTGCTCCACCATGCATTCCCTTTCAATCTGAGAAACGCCTCTTGGCGCGGATGCGTATCATCCGCCGTGGATCGTGTGCCTGATGGCCCGCGCGCTTGGCGCGGGCCGGTACTGCTGTGGCTCAGGTCGGGGTGCTGGGCGCGCCGCCTTCGAAGCGGTTGCCGTTTCGGTAATCGCAGGGGGCTTCTTGCATCTGCAGGTGCAGGCCTGTGCCGGTGTAGGGATGGGCGCGGGCGACGTCTTCGTCAAACTCGATCCCCAGACCGGGGGCTTCGGGCGGCAGGATATAGCCGTCCTCCCATGTGATCGAATTCTTGATCAGCTTTTGGTGGAAGGCCCCGCCGGTTTCGATCGTCTCGGCGATCAGGAGGTTGGGGATCGAGGCGGAAAGGTGCACATTTGCCGCCCATTCCACGGGACCAGCATAAAGGTGCGGGGCCATTTCGGCGTTGAAAATCTCGGCCATGGCGGCGATTTTCTTGGCCTCCCAGATGCCACCCACGCGGCCAAGTGCGGGCTGCAGGATTTTCACCCCGCCATGGCGGAGCAGGGCCCCGAATTCATATTTGGTCGTCAGCCTTTCACCCGTCGCCAGCGGCACGCGCACGGATTTGGCGACCTCGGCGAATTCGAGCAGGTTGTCCGGCGGGATCGGTTCTTCGTACCAGAGCGGGTTGTAGGGTTCCAACTCGCGGCCCATGCGGATGGCACCGGGGGTGGTGAACTGGCCATGTGTGCCAAAGAGCAGGTCGACACGATCCCCCACCGCCGCGCGGATCGCCTTGCAGAAGGCGACAGAGCGGGTGATGTCGCTCATCGCCGGTTCGTGGCCGCCGCGGATGGTATAGGGACCGGCGGGGTCAAATTTCACCGCCGTGAATCCCATATCGGCAAAACGCAGTGCGGCTTCGGCGGCGGCGTCGGGGTCCACCCAGAATTCGGCGCTTTCCTTGCCGGGTTCGGGGTAAAGGTAGGTGTAGGAGCGGATGCGGTCATTCATCTTGCCGCCCAGAAGGGCATAGACCGGGCGATTGCGCGCCTTGCCCAAGATGTCCCAGCAGGCGATCTCAAGCCCCGAAAACGCGCCCATCACCGTGGGGTCGGGGCGCTGGGTGAAGCCTGCCGAATAGGCGCGGCGGAACATGAGTTCGATGTTTTCGGGGTTTTCGCCCTGCATGTGGCGCTCAAACACATCCTCGATCACCGCGCGCATCGCCTTTGGCCCGACGGTGGAGGCATAGCATTCGCCATAACCGACAATGCCGGTATCGGTGGTCAGCTTCGGGAAGATCCAATAGCGCCCGCCCCAGCCCGGAAAGGGCGGGGCCACGACGAAGATTTCAAGGTCTTTCAGTTTCATGGTCCCACCGTCGCTTTGGCGGCAAGGCCGGGGGGCCGTCAGCCCCCCGGACCCCCCGAGGATATTTGAACAGGGAAGACGCTAGGCGCGGAAGGACTGGGGGGCGTGGTGGTTTGCGACGGCTGTATGCCGCTTTTGGATCAGGCGTGACCGATGCCGTCCAGAAAAGCGGTGAGGACGGCGGCAAATTCGGCGGGTTTTTCCACCATCGGCAGATGCCCTGCGCGACGGAGCAGCTGGAAGCGGTGGCCGGGGATCAACTCGGCGGTTTCGCGCACCAGATCGGGCGGGGTGGCGGCGTCATTGGACCCGGCAAAGACTAGGGTCGGCAGGCGCAGGGTGGCGGTGGTTTCGTAGAAATCGGTGCCCGCGATGGCGGCGGCACAGCCGCACCAGCCCTCGGGGTTCATCGAGATCAGGCGCGCGCGGCGGGCGGGCATCGCGGGGTTGCTGCGCCAATCGCGGCCAAACCACCGCTCCATCGCACCATCGGCAAAGGACTCCAGTCCAGCGGCGCGCACTGTGGCGATGCGGTCTTGCCACTGCTCAGGCCGTCCGATCTTGGCGGCGGTGTTGGACAGCACGAGGCCGCGCACAAGGTCCAGCCGTTTGACGGCCAGCCCTTGCGCGATCAACCCGCCCAGCGAGACGCCAAGGACGACGGACTCCTTCAGGGCGAAGTGATCCATCAGCCGTTCTGTGTCGCGGATGAGGGCACCCATGCTGTAGGGGGCGGGCGGCACGTCCGAGGTACCATGCCCGCGCAGGTCAAAGCGCAGGAGGCGCAGGGTGGGCGGCAGCAGCGGGATCAGGTGATCCCATAGGTGCAGGTCCGTTCCCAGCGCATGGATCAGCACAAGCGCGGGGCCGTCAGCGGGGCCGGAGATTTCGGCGTTCAGGCGCAGGTCGGGCAGGAAAACGGCGGGCATTCGTCTCTCTTGGGGTCAGGCGTCTAGGGTCGCCAGCGCGCGGCGGAACATCTCGGCATCGGTGTTGCCGCCTGTGGCGACGGCGATGACCGTTTGGGGCAGGTCGGGGCAGAAGAGGGCGGCGGCAAGCGCCACAGCACCGCCGGGTTCCAGCACGATATGCAGATGGCGAAAGGCAAGTGCCACTGCTTGCAATACCTGATCGTCGGTGACGACCTGACCCGGACCGGCGAGCCGGTGCAGGATAGGGAAGGTCAGATCGCCCGGTTGTGGCGTCAGGATGGCATCGCAGATGGACCCGGTCAGCCGATCGTTGCGCTGGATGGTTCCGCTTGCCAAAGACCGCGCCATGTCGTCAAAGTCCTCCGGTTCCGCCGTGTGCAGGCGCAGGCCGGGGGCCTCTGCCTCCAGCGCCAAGGCGATGCCCGAGGCCAGACCGCCACCGCCGCAGCAGGTGATGACCGCGCCCTCGCGCAGGCCAAGGGCGGCGGCTTGGGCCGCGATCTCCAACCCGACGGAGCCTTGCCCTGCGATGACCTGCGCGTCGTCATAGGGTTTGACCAGCGTCAGGCCACGTTCCGCCACTAGGGCAGCGCCGATGGAGTCGCGGTCCTCGGCGGCGCGGTCATAAAGGATCACCTCAGCCCCGTAAGCGCGGGTGTTGGCGATCTTGATGGCGGGGGCATCGGCGGGCATCACGATCACCGCAGGCACACCGTGGCGCGCGGCGGCGAGGGCCACGCCTTGGGCATGGTTGCCGGACGAATAGGCGATCACGCCGCGCGTGCGGATGTCATCGGGCAGCGCCGACAGCGCCGACCAAGCGCCGCGCAATTTGAATGACCCGGTGATTTGCAGGCACTCCGCCTTCACCAGCACCCGCCGCCCGGCGATGCGGTCCAGAAGGGGCGAGGCGAGCAGCGGCGTTTCCACCGCCGCCCCCGCCATGCGCGAGGCGGCGGCGCGGATCAGCGCGATATCGGTCATGCGACGGCCCTCAGGAAGTGGTGGAGGACGGAGACGGACTCCGGCTCGTCCAAAAAGGGGATATGGGCGCGGTCGGGGACATCGGCGAAGATCAGATCGGGGCGTATGGTCCGCATTTGGGCCACGGTTTCGGACGACAATAGGTCAGAATTCGCGCCCCGGATCAGCGCGACGGGCAGCCCAGTGGTGGCCTGCCAAAGCGGCCACATATCAACAGGCGGGCCATCGAAGGCGGCAAGGAAACTGTTGCGCAGGGTCGGGTCATAGGTGATCTGGAGTCCGGTTTCGGTGGCGCGGTAGTGTTTCACAGCCTCCTCCATCCAGCGGCTTTCCGGCACGTTGGCAAAGCCCGCCATCGTGCGCGGCATTGAGGCCGCCAGCGCCGCATGCGTCTTGGAGACAGGGTTGCGCCCGACGTAATCCTTGATCTTGGCCAGTCCGTCGCGTTCGATCACCGGGCCGATGTCGTTCAGGCAGAGGCCCAAGAGCCGATCCTTGGCGATGGCCGCCAGCACCATGCCGATCAACCCGCCGCGCGAAGTGCCCAGCACCGCCGCCTTGGCGACGCCGAGGTGGTCCAGAAGCGCCAGCGAATCCTGCGCCTCTTGCGGGACGGTATAGGTCGCGGCCCCCGTCCACTGGCTCTCCCCGCGCCCGCGATAATCCATGCGGATCAGGCGGATACCGGCGGGCTGATGCGGGATCATGTAGTCGAAATCCGCCATCGTCCGGGTCAGGCCAGGCAGGCACAGAAGCGGCAGCCCTGCGCCTTCGTCCCGATAGGCCAACAGCGCGCCATCGCGGGCGGGAAAGGTCACAGGCATTTGGGCACCTCGGTCAGGTCACGCAGGATGTATTTGGGGCGTTGCGGCAGGCGATCCATCGGCTGGCCCGTGCGATTGACCCAAGCCGTGTTGAACCCGAACCGTGCCGCCCCCGCAATGTCCCAGCCATTGGCCGAGACGAACAGAACCTCAGCCGGTTTTGTGCAAAGCGCGGGTTCGACCAGCGCGTAGACCTTGAAATCGGGTTTGTAGACGCGCACGGATTCGACGGACAAGAGGTCAGGGATCAGCGCCTCCAGCCCTGCCGCGCGGGTCATGCTGGCCAGCATCCGGGGCGTGCCGTTCGACAGGATCGCCAGCCGGTAGCCCGTGCTTTTCAGGTTGGTCAGGACCTCCGGCACCTCTGGGAAAGCCGGGAGTTCGTCGTACAGCGCGAGCAATCGCGCGCGGAGCGCGGGGTCCGACAGGTTCAGCGCCTCTAAAGCCCAATCCAGCGCATCCGCCGTCACCTGATCAAAGGGCGCATGCCCCCCGGTGATCGCGCGCTGCCAAGTGTATTCCAACTGCTTGCGGCGCCATTCTGCGGCCAGAAGCGACCAGCGGTCGCCCAAGGCCGTGCCCTCCGGCCCCTCTGCCGCCAGCCGCGCAGCCCCGGTGACATCGAACAGCGTGCCATAGGCGTCAAAGACGAGGGTGGTGATGGTCATGATGCGTGCTCCCTTGTGGTGCATGGTGGCACGGGAAACCCGGGGCGGAAAGGCTTGGCTCCCCGCCCCGTTGACTTTCCCGCCCCTCCGGCCCATGAGGCGACCATCCCGAACCCCAGCGGAGGCCCCGATGATCGACCTTGGCCGCATCCTTCCCGAGGCGCGCATCGCCGAGCTGCCCAATCCCTATTTCGGCAAGGTGCGCGATTGCTATGACCTGCCCGAAAGTGCGGAGTTTCCCGAAGGTGCGCGCATCCTGATCTCCAGCGACCGGATTTCGGCCTTTGACCGCATCCTCGCGGCCATCCCCGGCAAGGGGCAGGTGCTGACGCAGGTGGCGCGGTTCTGGTTTGACCATACCGCCGATATCTGCGGCAATCATGTGCTGGCCTATCCGGACCCGAATGTGGTGATCGGCAAGAAGCTGACCATTCTGCCGGTTGAGATCGTGGTGCGCGGCTATCTGGCGGGGACCACCGGGACGTCGGTGCTGACGTTGTACAAGAAAGGCCAGCGCGCGATGTATGGCCATGTGCTGCCGGACGGCTTGCGGGACAATCAGGCGCTGCCTCAGCCGATCATCACGCCGACGTCGAAGGCCTTTGACGGGGGGCATGACGAACCCCTGACGGCAGAGGACATCGTTGCGCAGGGGCTGCTCACGCAAGCGCAATGGGATGAGGTGTCCCAGAAGGCGCTGGCGCTTTTTGCGCGCGGGCAGGCGATGGCGGCGGAACGCGGGCTGATCCTTGTCGATACGAAGTACGAATTCGGCACCGATGCGGCGGGCAATATCTTGTTGGCCGATGAGATTCACACGCCCGACTCCAGCCGCTACTGGATCGCGGAGGGCTATGAGGCCGCCTTTGCCAGCGGCGGCCGTCCGCCAAGTTTCGACAAGGACGTGATCCGGTCCTGGGTGGCGGAACGCTGTGACCCCTATACCGATCCGATCCCCGAAATCCCGGCTGAGATGATTGCCAAGACCGCACAGGTCTATGCCGATGCCTTTGCCGCCATCACCGGGGCGGGCTTCGTGCAGGATGTTGCAGGAGAGACGGTGCTGGACCGGGTGCGCGGCAATCTCAGCCGCTGGTTTGTCTGACCGGGCAGGAGTGGGGGTTTCACACCCCCACACCCGCGTGGGATATTTGAGCAGAGAAAACAGGGCACATGTTTGCGCTAACATGTGGCGCTCTGCTATGGTCCCACCTGCGATGATGGAGGACGAGAGATGATTCTGAGCTGTGGTGAAGCGCTGATCGACATGCTGCCCCGGACGACCACGCTGGGCGAGCCCGCGTTTTCGCCCTATGCGGGCGGTGCGGTGTTCAACACGGCGATTGCCTTGGGCCGGTTGGGTGCGCCTTCGGCGTTTTTCTCGGGCATCTCAACCGACATGCTGGGCGAAATCCTGACCGAGACGCTGGAAGCGTCAAAGGTCGATACCCGCCATTGCGCGCGCTCGGGCCG
>JACCDI010201574.1_pt1 | contig 19213 bp, 10 predicted proteins | sample 7442791 | NCBI WGS metagenome assembly JACCDI01 (sample SAMN15323434, study PRJNA562643) | freshwater metagenome | isolation source: river surface water | place: USA:Blue River Watershed | collected 2017-08-15
GCCAAGGCCACCCACTACATCAAACGTCTGTGCGGTGTGCCCGGTGACACCCTTGCGATCGAGAGCCCGCATCTCTTCGTCAATGGCAAGATTGCCAGCGAAAAAGGCATCAACAAAGTGTTTGAATTTCCCAATCAGGGTCGCATGGGTGGCCAAGGCTATTCCTACGGAGATCATCCTCTCGCGGAAATCCTGAAACCTGGCGATGAACTCAAACTAGCGGCGACGGCACCGCGCGGCATGCGTGAATATGCGGCACTGGGCGACAACTCGGGCAATTCGCTGGACTCCCGTTACTGGGGCACGGTGAAGGAATTCAATCTCGTGGGTCCCGCCCTTTTCTCGCTCTGGCCCATCACCACAGGACACTGGGGTTTGATCAAATGACATCTTCTGATATCACTCGTAAGGCGAAGTCCAATCTCGCCTTCGCGCTCAACATTCTGCCACGCGAAAGACGCGAAGACATGGTGGTGTTTTATGCCTACTGCCGCGTCATCGATGATATCGCCGATGAGGAAGGGCGTCCTGTCGAACAACGGATGAACGATCTCCGGGCATGGCGGCATGGACTCGAACACGGTTTTTCATCACCCACAGCTTTTGAACAAGAGGTTGTCACACTGCAGAAAAAACACGAGATTCCGACAGCCCTTCTCGTTGCGATTATCGATGGCTGCATGATGGACACAAGTCCCCTGCGATTCCGAACGTGGGAGGAACTTCAAGGCTACACTTGGAAAGTTGCTTGCGCAGTTGGTCTAGTGTCACTGAAACTGTTCGGCGCCACGCAACCGCAATCGGAAGCTTACGCCGTGGCTTTAGGGCATGCTCTGCAATTGACCAATATCCTTCGCGATATCGGTGAGGACATCGACAACAACGGCCGCATCTACCTGCCCTTGGAAGACATGCGACGTTTCGGCATCGACGAAAAAGACTTGTTATCAAAAACACGAGACAATCGTTTTATTTCACTGATGGAATTCCAAGCTGCGCGCGCTGAGGCGCTGTATGAGGAGGCAGGGAATTTACTGCCGGTGGAGGACCGCAAAGCTCTGATGGCGGCGGAGGTCATGCGCGAAATCTATCACACCGTTCTTCAGCAGATGCGTGACGATGGCTTCCGCGTTTTTGAAAAACGCTATTCGTTGTCGAGTCTCCGCAAGATGGCCATTTTGGCCAAACACATGCTCTGAGGATCAGAACTCGCCTCGAAAGGAACAACTGGCCGTGGGAGTCTCGTAGATGCAGATCTCATAGAGGCCTGGCAATTGTGCCTCGATCCTACGCCAGAACCAGGCACACATGTTTTCGATCGTAGGGCTTTCCAAGCCTTCGATGTCGTTGAGGTAGCCATGGTCGAGCAACTCGATCAACGGATTCATCGCATCGGAAATCCTCTTGTGATCATAGATCCAGCCGATGGATTCATCGACCTCTCCTTCCACCGTGACCGTGACCTTGAAACTGTGTCCATGCATCTTGCGGCACTTGTGCCCCTCAGGAAGACTGGGCAGAGTGTGTGCTGCTTCAAAACGAAATTCTTTGGTGAGCCGTGCGCGCATAAGGGCAATCAATCATTTCTCCGCAGCGGGAGCAAATCTTTTCAAGCCGGGAATCCGACGCAACAACATACCGAGACAATCGCGGGCTTGGTGGACACGCAATCCGTAACACAAACCAAAATAGACCACCGCGGCAAAAGCGATGATCAGACCGAGCGCCACCGCTTTGGCCCACCATGCCCATGAAATCATGCCCGATACTGCATAACGATTCCCCTGCCAACACAACACACCCATGATGACCGCGGCAATGCCACAGCGCCACAACGTATCCATCAAGGATCGGCAGGTCATGCCATCAACAAATCTTCGCAGAGTGAGGGTCAGAAGAATGAAATTTCCTGCCGCGATCAGGCTGGTGGTCAACGCCAGCGACTCATGCCCCCAATGCATCATGCGGACGAAAAACCAGTTGAGAGCGAAGTTCATTACCATCGAGACAAAACTGATGGCCATCGGCACCCATCGTTTGTCGATCGCATAAAACGCTGGTTGTACGATTTTGATCCAACTGTAGCAAACCAGACCGTAGGCGTAACACTGAAGAGCCGAAGCAATCATCATGGTGCTGTGATGTTTCATGTCCCCCCCTTTGAATATCACCGCCACCAGTGGAGTTGCCAGAAGACCCAGTCCCACCGCACAAGGCAAGACAAGGATGGTCACAAGATTCATACCGCGCAACAACGTGGGCGCAAATTCACGACCAATGCCGCCGACCGCAGCGCGCGACAGAGCCGGCAGGGTCACCGTGGCCACGGCGACGCCAAACACCCCGATCGGCAACTGCATCAACCGGAACGCGTAGTTGAGCGCGGATACGCCACCCTCTCCCGTGCTGGTGGCGAACATCGCATTGACCATCACATTGACCTGCACCGCACTGGCCGCGATCATCGCCGGCCCCATCAGGGAGATGATTTTTTTCACACCGGGATCACTCCACAGCACATCCCAGCGGAGGCGGAAACCCACGCGCATGAGAGAGGGAAACTGCACGAGCAATTGACCCAATCCTCCTAACAAAACACCACAACTGATGCCGATGAGACTTTTTTCGCCCCACTGCGGATCCAGCCAAAAACCAATGGCTCCACCGCCGATGATACAACCCAGATTGAAAAAACACGAGGACAAGGCCGGCATGCCGAACACGTTTTTCGCATTGAGCATTCCCATCACCAGTGCTGCAAGACTGACCAGCAACAAAAACGGGTACATGATGCGTGCCAGCAGAACGATCAAATTCCGTTGCTCGGTGCCGAAGGATTTGTCGGCAAAGGACAAAATGAGATCCACGATCCAGGGAGCCATGAGCACACCCAGGAGAGTGACCACACTCATCACCACGGTCGTGAGCGAGAGCACACGGTTGGCAAGAGACCAGGCTGATGCTTCATTTTCTTCTTTGAGACGTTTGGAAAAGGTTGTCACAAAGGCCTGTGACAAAGCGCCTTCTGCAAACAGATCGCGAAGCAGATTGGGAATCTTAAAAGCCAGATTGAAACAATCCGCCAACACACTGGTACCGTAAAGTCGCACCATGAAGATATCCCGCAACAAACCGAGAACTCGACTCAACATCACGGCTATGCCGATTTTCCCCGTGGCCTTCGCGGCCTTGCGGGTTTCCTCGGCAGCGCTGACTTGTTCCTCGGCCATTCGATCGATCGCCGCATTAGCGACGGCATTTTTCTAACAAATTACCCAGAAAACGTGCGATCTGGTGCAATGCTTGTGCGCTTTCATTGTCCGGCAACACCGAGAGATCATCATGGCATTTGTTGAGAAGATCCTTTGCCGTATCGATGGCACTTTCCACCGCTCCCTCGTATTCGGCGATGCCGACCAGCACCGGCAGATCGAGCGGCTGTTGATTGATGATGCGCGCCGTCAATTTCATGCGTTGCGAATCACTGGCCGATTCCAAGAGATTGAGGATCGGAAGTGTGAGTTTTCCTTTCTCCAAATCGGTGCGAAGGGTTTTGCCCACGTCCTGTTCATCGCCCACCAAATCGAGACAGTCATCGTAAATCTGATAGACCGCTCCGAGACGCATGCCGTAATCATACATGCGCTTTTCCACGGTTTCATCGGCACCAGAGAGCTTCGCGGAGAGCCCGGCAGCAGCAGCAAACAATGCCCCAGTTTTCATTTCCATGATCTGGAAATACTCATCCTTGGTGAGCGTCAAATCAAAACGACGCTGTGTCTGCATGATTTCCCCCTGACACACCTCGCGCGCGGCGTGGCCGACTTTGCGGCAGATGTCGATCGAATCAAAGTCGGTCGCCAAGGTCAAGGCATGCGAGAACAACGCATCACCCAGCAAGACGGAGAGTCCATTGCCCCACTTGGCATTTGCCGTAGGAACCATGCGGCGGGTGGTGGCGCCATCAATGATGTCATCGTGCACCAGAGTCGCCATGTGAATGAGTTCCAGAATCACCCCCATTTTCCGATGATCCTCATTGGCTTCACCCAATGCGCCACCTGTCAGAACCGCCAAAGCCGGGCGAATGCGTTTGCCGGAAGTATTGCACACGTAGGATACGTAAGGCTCGACCATCGGGTCGAAAGCACGAACCTGCTCGCGAATGGCGATCTCCACCAGTTCGAGATGCGGTCGCACCAATTCGAAAGGAAAAGAATCACTGTGTCCCTGCGGCGTGGTAATGACTGGCATATTGTGTCGAAGCTTGTGAAATATTTCACAAGACCGTCCATTAAGCAAGTATGTTCCCAATTCTTTTGCAATGACCTGATCAGATGCGTTGCAAATCAAGGAGGGGCCTTACCCCAACGAGCGACCACTCCGCGGTGATCCGAGGCTCCATGCACCGCCACCACACGGCAATCGAGCGCTTGAGTCACGCCCTTGGTCCAGAAAAAATCAATCTCCAGCTCCGGCTTCTCCTGCGGAAAGGAAAACCGCTCGCCGGATTTCTTCTGATAGACCCAACCTGCTCCTTCCCACATGCGCCCCACCGCATCACGGGGTCCCTCGTTCCAGTCACCGGCAAGGTAGATTTTGCCCGGCTTTTTCGAGAGCGCTGCCAGCAGGACTTTTGCTTCGTCGGCACGGCGCGGGGCCGAAGCAGCGTCGAGATGCACACCGCCAACCGTCACCCATTCCCCGCCGACCCACACCTCCGCCAGCACGGCGATCCGAGCCTCTCCTTGCTCAGATAGCCTCACCACCCGGGTTTCGCGCAGTGGATGAGCCGAGAGGATCGCTTGGCCATATTCTCCGCCTTGGAAATCGATGGCCTTACCGAAAAAAAATCGCATACCCAATCGATCCGCCAACTCCGTTGCGAGAAACCGTTTTGCTGATCGCATCGTGCCCTGGTCAACTTCCTGCAGCACCACCACGTCCGCGTTCTGCTCGCGTATGATGGCCGCTGTTCGAGCCGGGTCCAACTTGCCGTCCATGCCCACCGCGCGATGAATATTCCAGGAAAACATCGTGAACGCCTGCGCTTTTGCGATGCAAAACAAGCTCATGAAGAACCACAGCGATTTCATTCCAACCATACAGAATTCGGACAATCGGGATTTCAGGAAAAAGAACGATTTTATCGATGCCGAAATCCGACATTTACCTTCTGCAAAAAAATCGCTATAAAACCCGAAAGACCCACGTATTGCCATTATGCCACGCGTCATCATTACCGTTCCTGATCAAACTCCTCAGCCTTATCGCTTTCAGCTTGACCGCCAGTCGGTGCAGTTGGGGCGCGGTTCGGAAAATGACATTGCGATCCATTGCGGTTCCGTCTCCGTGAAACACGCGGTCATGGAACGCATCCCCGGCGGTTATCAAATCCGCGATCTCGGATCCACCAACGGCACCAAAATTGATGACGAGCGCCTGCCTGTGATCCCGCTGCGCGATGGCATCACGGTCATGCTCGGCGATGTTTCCTTTGATTTCTCGCTGAATGACGAGGAAAAATACGAACTGAATCGCGAAAAGCCCGCGAGAGAATCGCAAATCATCGCTGAGGAAGTAGCGCCTGCGGAGAAAAAGCCACTGCGTAGGCCTGCGACTGGAGCACCCGCAGCGCGTCCAATGGCCACACTGGCATCGGCCAACCCAGCTCAGAGCATCATCGCCATGGTTGTGTTTGTCATTTTCGCAGCATTAGCATTTTACATCGGACTTTCGATCCGTCACAGCAAAGAAACCCATCTCGACTTACTCCAATCGATCTCCAACAAAGGCAAACCGGTGGAATCCGCTGAACCCGCTACGGAGAAGGAAACGACTCAGGAATGATCATGTTCCCAGCGAGAAGATTTTTTTCCTGAGCCACGGATTTTCTTTGCTATTTCGGGAATCCTACGTGATACATCCTGCCCCTTCCACCGCATCCCGAGCATGTCCTCCAGCACCACGAAAAAGAAAAAGAAAGTCACGCCGGCACCAACGACCGACAAGTCTCAAAAAACATGGTCCAGCAGTAAATCGGCGGAGCTTTACGGCATCGATGACTGGGGACACGGTTACTTCCACGTCTCCCGTCAGGGCGAGGTGACGGTGCGCCTCACCGAAGAGGATGAAAAATACGATATCAGCCTGAAAAACATCGTTGATGGTCTCGCTGATCGAGGTACGCAACTTCCCGTGTTGCTGCGTTTCCGCGATTTGCTGCACTCGCGCATCGCCGAGTTGAACAATTCCTTTCACAAGGCGATCAAGGACCTGAATTATCAAGGCTCTTACCGCGGTGTCTACCCGATCAAGGTCAATCAACAGCGTCAGGTCATTGAAGAAATCACCGAGTTCGGCAAACAGTATCATTACGGCCTCGAAGCCGGTTCCAAGCCTGAGCTTATCGCTGCTCTCGCGCACATGCATGATCCTGAAGCTTACATCATTTGTAACGGTTACAAAGACGAGGAATTCATCGACCTCGCCCTGCACGCGCAAAAAATGGGCTTGCGCGTGATCTTGGTATTGGAAATGCCCAGCGAACTCGATTCCATCATCAACCGCTCCCGAGCGATTGGCATTCGCCCGAATCTGGGTGTACGCGTGCGCCTCGCCACTCGCGGTGCCGGGCATTGGCAGGAATCCGCCGGTGACAAGTCGGTTTTTGGTCTCAATGCGGCCCAGGTCATCGAAGTGGTCGATCGCCTGAAAGAACACGGATATCTTGACTGCCTGAAGATGCTGCACTACCACCAAGGTTCCCAGATCCCCAACATCGCTTCCATCCGCGAAGGCGCCACCGAGGCCGTGCGCATGTATTGCGACCTCGTGCGCGAAGGCGCGCCGATGGGCATTCTCGATATCGGCGGCGGACTGGCGGTCGATTACGATGGCTCACACACGAATTTCACCTCGTCGTGCAATTACTCGATTTCGGAATACTGCGCGGACATCATCGAGGTGATTTCCAGCATTTGCCAAAAACAGAACATCGCACATCCGAATATCATTTCCGAGTCTGGTCGTGCCGTGGTTTCCTACTACTCGGTGCTGGTGTTCAACATTCTGGATGTGACCAGCGTGCAGACTTCCGATAACGAGCCTGCCACACCGGAAAATCCGCACGATCAGCTGAAGAATCTGATCGAGGTCAACCGAGTGTTGTGCAAGAAGAACCTGCAGGAGTGCGTGAACGATGCTCTCTACTACCGTGATCAATTGCGCGCGCAGTTTTTCCACGGCAACGCCACTCTGCGCGAACGCGGTCTCGGAGAAGCCTGGTCTTGGCACATCCTCACCCGTGTCTCGAAATTGCTCACGGAAATGGATGACATCCCCGAGGATCTGCGCGAACTGTCCAGCTCTCTCACGGATTTCTATTACGGCAATTTCAGCCTGTTCCAGAGCCTGCCAGACTCCTGGGCCATTGACCAGTTGTTCCCTGTGATGCCCATCCATCGCCTCGATGAGCGGCCGCGTCACCGCGCCGTACTCGCTGATATCACCTGCGATTGCGATGGCAAAATCGATCATTTCATCGACCGCGAAGATGTGGCCAAAATCCTCCCGCTCCACGAGTTCAAACCCGGCACGCCCTACTATGTCGCCGTGTTCCTCGTCGGCGCCTATCAGGAGACCTTGGGTGACCTGCACAACCTGTTAGGCGACACCCACGTCGTCGGCGTTCACATGGAAAACGGTAAGCCGGTTTACACCCACGAGGTCGAAGGCGACACCGTGGCCGACGTGCTCAGCTACGTGGAATACGACACCAAGGAACTGGTCAGCCGTTTCCGCAGTTTTGCCGAACAGGCGGTGAGCAAGGGGAACATCTCCCCCAGCGAACGCCGTGAGGTGATGGATCTTTTCCGCAACGGACTCAGCGGTTACACCTACTTCGAAAGCTGATGCGCAGCCGGGCTAGCTCAGCTTTTTTCCCATACTCCAGCAGATCAGAACGCCGAAATGAGGGACAGCTGAGATTCGGTATTTTTGCTTCTGCCACATTCTAGAATTTTCATTTTTCACGAATGTGCTATCATATCTCCACTTCGACACCATGCACCAGCTAATCGATTCTTACGCCCAGAACATTTCCGATGAAAAGCAAGCAGCCGTCATCGATGGCTCGGCGGCAGGCACGGAAAAACGCTACAAAGTGCTGTTTCACGATTACCAGAATCCCGATGCCCTGCGTCGCCTCGCAGGCAAAATCAAGGATCACACGCTGCATCATCTCGATGAATACCTCCCGAAAGCCGAAGCCGCTTTGTTGAAAAACGGTGCCCAAGTCCACTTCGCCGACAGTGCCGATGACGCCAAGGCGACGATTTTGGAAATCCTGCGTTCCCACGAAGTCACGCGCCTGACGAAATCGAAGTCGATGGCGGCGGAGGAAATCCACCTCAATCCCTATCTGATTGAAAACGGCATCGAATGCCTCGAGTCGGACCTCGGTGAGTTCATCATCCAGCTCGATGACGATGAGCCTTCGCACATCGTCAAGCCCATCATTCACAAGAACCGCCGCGACATCGCCAAAACATTTTTGCGCGAAGGCATCGCCAACGACTACAACGACGACCCGCAAACCATCACCCATCGCGCCCGCTACCATCTGCGTGAGAAATACATGGAAGCACAAGCGGTCATCACCGGCGCGAATTTCGTATCCGCAGAATCGGGTCGCCTGGTGCTTGTGACAAATGAGGGCAACACCCGTTTCGGCATGGCGCCTGTTGATGTTCACATCGCTCTGGTCGGCATCGAAAAAATCGTACCTACCGATCGCGACCTCGGGGTTTTCCTCAATCTGTTAGGCCGCTCCGCCACGGGGCAACAACTCACCGTTTACACGGAATTCATCAAAGGACCCAAGTCTCCCGCTCAGCCCTCCGGTCCCACGAACATGCACGTGGTGTTCATGAACAATGGCCGCACCGATGTGCTGGAATCGAAATGCCGCGAAATTCTCCGCTGCATCCGCTGCGGTGCCTGCCAGAATGTCTGCCCGGTCTATCGCCAGGCATCCGGTCACGCCTATCGCTCGCCCTACGGTGGCCCCGTCGGTGCCGTGCTCTCGCCCATCCTTTTCGGTAGCCGCTTCCCCGAACTGGCCGACCTTCCCAAAGCGTCTTCGCTCTGCGGTGCGTGCAACGAAGTCTGCCCCGTCGATATCCCGATTCCCGATCTGCTGTTGCGCCTGCGCGACAAAGCGAAGCAGGAAAAAGTATACTCCCCCGGGGCCTTGCCGATGAGTCCTTTCGCGACCCTGGCCACCTCGCCTTCGGTTTGGCGCACCGCCATGAACATGAGTAAGGCGATGAACCACCTGCCCATCCACATGACTCCCCTCAAGCCCCTGCAAGAGTGGCTCAACCAGCGCACCCTCCCCGCCTGGAAAGGCGGCGACTTCCGCAAGTGGATGGAAAAGCGCGAGAAGTAAAACGTATAGTGTGCATCTGGCTGAAAGGCCATGAACAACTCGGTCAAAGACCAAGAGCAACCCTGAGCTTGATCACTCGCTGCCGGTCATACTGGCAATTCATTCTTGATTGTCGCTTTGTCCCTCCTTAGATTCGGGCCGCTATGGCTGCTTCTACTTCAATTCTCCCGGATCAACTCCACGAATACCCCAAACTCGATGTGATCGATGGCGCTGGCAGCGGATCGGATTCGCTTCTCGATGATTGCCTCAATCAAAATGACGGCGTTCTCCAGCTTCTGCACCGCTATGCCGGCCGGACATTTTGCACCCCGGGCAAACGCCTGCGTCTCGATGCGAAATCCTACTACCCGGACTACATGGGGGGAACCGGTCTGGATGAAATCTGGATGTGCTGCACGGTGCCTATCGTGACAGGGGTGATCGATACCCGCACAGGCAAAGCTCCTTTCCGCGAAGGCGAAGCGCACGTGCTCACGCCGAGCGGCCAAGTGATTTCCCTGCAGGATTTGATCGAAGCGAATCCCGTGGCCATCATGGGAGAAAAAGTCACGGAATTTTCGAAGTCCTTGTTCGGTAAGGCCACCTGGCCGATCGTGTCCAAGAAATTCGACAACCTGAACCCCATCCCCCACCACCTTCACTGGGCCAAGTGGGAAGTCTACGATATCAATTCTTTCGACAACCCCGGAGTCAGCCCATCGCACTATCACACCACGGCCATGGGACTTTACCCGTTTGTAACGAAGGACCAATTCCTCGCTTGCATGAAGAGCTGGGGCCAAGGCGAATACAACGGTGTGAGACACCTGTCGCCACACACGATGATGCACATCGACAACGGCTTCGTAATGCCCAACGGCGTGCTGCACTCGCCTACGAATCTCTGCACCCATGAGCTCCACGTCACGATGGACGAGCATTTCCTCGCCGAGGATCTCACGCTGGATGGCCGGATCGGCGCGGCGGATGCGTTCTATGCCTGCCGTGAGGAAGACTATCCGAAAGCCCGTCACGAAGACTGGGAATTCCTCGTCGATACCTTCGACTTCAAAGCCAATCAGGACCCGGACTTCGTCCAGAAATACTCTCGCCCCGCCATCACCGCCGAGGAATTTTCCGGCGACGGTGTGGATGCGAAGTGGATCGTGTATGGAGACGTACTGGGCGACCAAAAATGCTCGATTCTCCGCCTCACCATCGCTCCAGGTGCGAAGACGAACTTCAACCCGGAGAGCCCCACCTTGTTCCACACGAACCGTGGCCGCGGTCGCGTGGGCAAGCTCGCGGTGCAATACAACCAGGACATGAAACTTGGCGAAATCTATGCCGAGATCGGCTTCATCACCCAGGCCGCCCTCAATCGCGGCGGCGTGGAAATCGAAAATACCGGCGACGAACCGCTCGTTCTGACCTTCGACTTCCCGCAACACGCGCATTCGAAAACGCCGGGTGTTGCGGCGGTGTGATCATTGCTAGACTTCCAAACCCGGGCAGGATCAATCCTCGCCCGGGTCGATCCGCTTTTCTCTAACGTAAAAGTGTTGAAAAGCATCGAGGCAATCCATCTTCACAACATCAGCATTATCACAGCGCCATATTCTCCCAGAGTTGGCGGATCTTTTTCTCGGAAATGCTGCCGCGCAAGGGGATGTTCGGGGCGAAGAGGGAGATGCGGTATTCCATCAGCATCCAGCCAAGAGGCCAGAGATCGGCACGTGACGGATCTTTTTGCCAGGCGGCGAACCAAGGATCCCAAAGGGAACGGATGCGGTCCATTTTTTCGAGATCTTTTTGCATGGGCAGGCTTTTGAGGCGATCCATCCGCTGTTGCAAGGCCTGGAGTTGACGCGGGTAATCACACAGCACCGCATGACCGGCACGCCAGGCGAAGTCTTCACACAGCAGCCAGTCGAGGCAATCGAGAATGTCATCGGCGACCTCGGCGAGAAATTTCGAGCCGCGCTGTTGTTCGCACCATGAGCGAAGTTCCGGCACTGTGGAAACGATGACATCCATCGCCCGTCCCACGGGAACCGCCGCCACATGCCATTCTCCCCTCGCCTGCACAGCGCGCTGTGCATAATCCGCCGCGTTGCGTGGCAAGGTGTTGCCGAGCGCGCCTTCTGCCGACAGAGCGATCAATGTTTCCAGCTTCGTGCCACCGCGACCGACTCGTGGCAACTCGACTCGTGCAGCGAGACCTATCGGAAATTTTTTTGTTAGATAAATCACCTGATCGGGCTGATCCATCATCAGCAATCGCACGCAACCGGCACGATGCGATTGTCGCGCTTGTTCAGCATCGTGAAAGGCGCGCACACCCACAGATTTCCCCTCGTCGACCAGGGCCGGAAATGCCTCGCCACCACTGCTGGCCACGCGCTCGGGCAGGTCCATGGGCCACTCCATGGCTCCGGAGCATTGCCATTCCTCATTCGCGTGTTCTTCCAGACGCTTGAGCAGGAGCGGACGAAGTTTTTCCTTCATCGCCACGGGATCCGTTCCTAACAAAATTTCCTCACCCTCATCATCGCAGACCCAACATTTCACCTGCCACTCAGCCGGTAATGCGCCCAAATCGATGTCCGACTCCGGCACCTGATAGCGGACCCTTCCTTGCACGCGCTGGACCAATGCTTTGACCAGGCTGATGTCCGGTGTGGCATGCTCGTAATCTTCCACAAATTCTCTCACGAACTCGCTGATCGGCTGACACGCCTTTCTCAGATCCTTGGGCAACGCTCGCACCAAAAACTCCACGCGATCGGCAAGATAACCGACGACGCCCCACGATAACAAGTGCTCGGGAAAGTCGCGCAGTTGATCAATGTGCACACCGATCGTCACACCATCATCCCGCTCGCCGGGCGCCATCGCGTAATAAACGCTGTATTCCTCATCGCGCCAATGCAAACTATCGGGAAATGCCGCCATGTCTTCTAACAAAATTTCATCCCATACCACATCGCGCAACTCGGTCATCAGGATGGATTCTTGCTCCATGCGCCACTGGTGAAAGGCCTTCGCAGTGCACATGACCGCGGGGATGTGTTTGTCAAAAAACGCAAACGCCTGCTCATCACTCCACAGGTAATCGGGCCGGCGCAGCTTCACTTCCATCAAGCGTACTTGCTCGCGCAATTTTGCCAAATGGTCTAACGAAGGACAAGCAGCGCGAATGCCGCCACCGAGCAAGCCCTCGCGAATGAATACTTCGCGCGCCGCTTTCGGATCGATGCGCCCCCAGTGTACCGGACGATCTTTCACCACCACCAAACCACCGCACAGCACGGTTTCTTTCGCATAAACGGCACCCTGTTTTTCGTCCCAGTAGCCGTGACTGTAGCGATAGGTGCAAAGGTGTGGCGCGACTTTTTCCACCCATGCCGGATCAATGCGAGCAAGACGTCGTGCCCAGAGTCGCGTTGTTTCCACGATCTCCATGCCCAGCACCCAATCGAAGCGCTTGCCCGCGAACAAACCCGATCCCGGAAACACGGCAAAGGCTCCACCGTTGGCACTGCGATAGGTTTTTTCCTGCACATCCCACAGCGCGAACTGACGCGGCACACCGGCCAGCAGTGAGCGGTGAAAGGGATCGTAGGCCGCCTGCCACTCGGCATCCGAGGAGTCGGGCTTGACCATGGGCGCGGGCACGTCCCATTTCAACTCACGCTGACAAAGATCCAGCAACTCCTCATGAACATTCGCCCATTCCATCACGCGGCGCATGTTCAGGTAGGCTTCGTTGCAATACTTGCGCAGCGCATTTCTCCGCCACTTGCCGTTTTCTTGAAAGCGTTGCAGGTCGAGCCACAACCGCAGCAGGGAAAAAAAGTCCGACTGGCCATGCTTCCAACGCGCGTGTGCGGCATCCGCTTCTTTCTGCTTTTCGGCAGGCCTTTCGCGGGGATCGCTGCTTTCCAACGAGGCGATCACGGGCAACAATTCACGCAGGCATTTTTCATGGGATGCTTCAATGAGCATGCGCGCCAGACGCGGATCGACGGGCATGCGCGCCATCTGTCGACCCGCCGCGGTGAGCTGTTTGTCCTTGCCCAGCGCGCCCACTTCTCGCAGCGTGCGATAGCCTTCTGCAACCGCTTTGGGCGCGGGAGCATCGATCAAGGGAAACTCCTCGATCGGAGGCAATCCTAACGAAATCATGCGCAGGATCACCCCCGCCAGCGAACTGCGGCGGATTTCCGGATCGGTGAATTCCGCACGCTCCAGCAAATCCTCTTCGTCATACAGCCTGACGCAAATCCCCTCCTTCACCCGACCGCAACGACCTTTGCGTTGTCGTGCGCTGGCCTGGCTCACCGGTTCGATCTGCAAGCGCTGCACGCCGCGAGCGGGACTCCATCGACTCACCCGCGCGAGCCCGCTATCGACCACGCTGGTGATGCGCGGAATCGTCAGGGAAGTTTCCGCCACGTTCGTCGCAAGGATCACCCGACGCAGATTCCCCGGTGAGAACACCCGCTGCTGATCACCCATGCTCAAGCGCGCAAACAGCGGCAGGATTTCCGTGCGGAAGTATTTCCGTCCCTCTAACGCATCAGTGCATTCGCGGATCTCTTTTTCACCCGGCAGAAAGACCAACACATCACCCACCGGATCGACATCACTCAGCCAATCCACCGCCCGCACCACATGCTGCGGTAGCTCCTCCTCGTCATCCGGCGGCAAAAAACATTCCTCCACGGGAAAGGTGCGGCCCGATGCCTGGATGATGGGCACCTCCTGACCATCCTCGCGGAAAAATTCCGCAAGGGCCCCGGCATCAAGCGTCGCCGACGAGATCACGATTTTCAACGAAGGTCGATCGCGACGCAGCTCCTTCAAATACCCTAACAAAAAATCAATGTTCAGCGAACGCTCATGCGCTTCATCGAGAATGATCGCATCGTAACGTTTCAGCATCCGATCGCCCTGCGTTTCCGCAAGCAGGATGCCATCGGTCATGAACTTGATGCGGGTGGAAGCGGAAGTTTTTTCATCAAAGCGCACCTGATAGCCCACCAGTCCGCCCAGCGGTTGTTTCAATTCCTCCGCCACACGTTTTGCCACGCTCACTGCCGCAATGCGCCGTGGCTGCGTCACACCGATCAAGCCCATTTTGTCGGCATAAATCTCGCGCAACACTTCCGTCACCATTTTCGGCAACTGCGTGGTCTTGCCCGAGCCGGTCTCACTGACCACCACCAGCACATCATGACGACGCAGCGCATCGAGAATCTCACCACGCAAGGCCACCACCGGCAATTCTGCCGGATAGTGCCAATTGATTGCCTTGCCCACTTCCACGCCCGTGGCATAACGACATTTCCCCTACTTGAAAAGCCGAACTTATCTTATGCCGACGGTTGTCTGATGAATTGGGAATCACAATCAGTTTGCCGTGACCGCGGTAACCTTGAGTCGAGCATACTGCGAAGTCGCCCCCTCCAGAGGAATGGCCACCGTAACCGTGTCGGGACCGGAGTCCGTATCATTGCTGATGGTTACCGGAGCCTGTGATGTCGAGCCGATCACGTAAGACTTCGGCCAAGTTTGCAGAGTATCACCCGCTTCCACGGAAAGGGTCATTCCCGCGTTCGGGCCTTTTGCGCGGTCATCGCGCTCAAAGGTGAACAGCAACGTGTCGCCCGAGCGTGTGGCTGTCGGCATGATCGTGCTGTTTCCTTGCGCGGGATTGCCGTTTTTCAACACGAATTCGATACCATTCGGAACGCCATCGCCATCAGGGTCGGCATTCAGGCCAATGATCGCGGCATTCGTTTCGTTAGGGAAAAATCCGGAGATCCAGTTGTCAAAGTCGGTGCCCGATTGGACCAAACGGATTTCCCCCGCAGTGGCAGTGGAAATCTCGTAGCCTTCTGGCAGAGTGCCGCTGAAGTTTCCGGTCAACGCTCCCGTGTAGCTCGCGATCGTGTAGCTCGCAGCCGTTGGTGTTCCCGTGATTTGCAGCGTGGAACCAGTGAGATTCAGATCGCCCGTGATCAATCGGTCCGATTGTGATCCGCTCAAGTCACAAGCATAAGTCCCGCTGAGAGTGGTATTGCCCAGCGTAAGTGTTGCCACACCGGTTCCGGGTGCGACAGTGCCGGCAATCTGCACCGCTGCCGTTACCGTACCAGCACCACCCAATGTTCCCGTCGAGGCAACGCTGAGCGAGCTGCCTCCGATCGAAGCTCCGGATGCCAGCAACAACGTGCCGTTATTGACCGTAGTGCTTCCAGTATAGGAGCCCTGTCCGGAATAGGTGACGACCTGTGTGGAAGTGTCTCCGAGATTCGCCGCGGAAGGAATACCGATACGCACTGTACCACTGCCGCTGATGGCATTGCTGACCGTGTGAGCATCAGTACGGGAAAATGTCAGCGTGCCATCATTGACGACCGTAGCAGCCCCCAATGAACCCGCTGCATCGGCAGAAAGTTGGCTCACATTCGTATCACCCGGCACACCACCTATGCGCAGCGGCACTCCGGAATCGATCGTCAACGTTCCCGTGAGCGTATTGGCAGCGGTCAACACATAGCCCTTGTTGATATCGGTCATCGACGCAGTGGCATCACGCAAGCGCAGTCCTCCCGCGCCTGAAATCACGCCCTGCAACTTATGGCTACGTCCACCAACAATGGTGGCAGAGCGGTTGATGATCGCATTATTCGCCCCCTCTAACACAATCGGATTGGTCCATGTCCAGCTACCCTCGGTCTGGGCAAGATTGCCGCTGCTTGTCGCATCACCCAGGACAATGGATCCGGAACCCATTGCCGTGGCACCATTCCGAATGGTACGGAATTCCGAGTTCCCCTTCACTTTGAGTGAACCGGAAAATTGATTCCACGAATTCGCCTCGGCGAACTCACTGCCGATTCCCGGATAATTGAACAGGATGCCTCCACCTGTTAAAACAATTTCACCAGCACCGGAAACATTCCGTAATTTTGCGGTTGTTTTGTAATCCAGATCCACCACCCCCTCAATGGCATTGGATCTGTTGAATTCAAGTGTGGCACCAGCGGCCACCTGCACCGCACCGCTGCCGATATCTCCGTTCGTTCCACCATCTCCGATACGCAGTTTGCCGGCGTTAACAGTTGTTGTTCCGCTGTACGATGATGGTATCAGAAATGTTGTGGCAGCGCTGCCGTCCTTGATCACCGATCCAGTGCCCGAGAGAGCCGCGCCAGAGAGCGTGTAGCCGAGGGTGCTGTTCTGAAATTTTGTGGTGAATGGAGAGATAGCGCCGACAAGATTGACATTTCCGGTCGTTGCGGTGTCATCGAATAAGGCACGGTCCGCTGCGAAGAAATTCGTCGAGCTACCTGCCAGCGACCAGTTCGGTGTGAGATCGATGTCCCAATCTCCCGTGCCGCCGGTCCACAACAGCTCGCCACCTTTATACACCAAATCGATCGAAGTATTTTGCGTATTGTTCACCAGTTCAAATCGAGTGCCCGGAGGCAACTGGAAATCCGAAAAATTCCCTTGCAACGAGCCCACATAATCAAAAACCGGGAATGCCTCATCTGCTGCTGGAGTGCCTACCAACACAGGAGTAATGACGTGGGTTCCAGTGATCGAAAATTGATTTTCCTGATCGATGTAAAAACGATCATGATTCGTACCGGCATCAATACGGAACACTGAATTCGATCCACCCGCAAGAGTCAGTGATCCCGTCACACCGGATGCCGCAAAACCAATGGCTGCATTCGTGCCTGTGGCCAACGTGCTGCCATCTTCAAACGTTACATCGGCAGCCAATTCATTTTGCAAACGCAATGTTCCGCCTTGTGCGGTGATGGGACCGCTACTAGAAACAAAACCTGTCAGCGAAAGCGAACCAGCTCCCGTTTTCAACAAACTGCCCGACCCCGAAATGGCCTGATTCATGACCACATTGACGCCACCTCCGTAGAAAAACCGCAATTGACCATCATTGACAATCGCACCAGCGCCCAACCGACCGTTATTGTTTACTTCAAGGATACCGGAATTGATCGTGACGCCTCCGCCATTGGTATTGGCTCCGGTGAGAATGAGAGAACCACCATTGACCGTGATCGTTTGACTGCCCCCAGTAAGAGGATCGGCGAGAGCCAGCGTACCAGCACCAGCTTTGGTGAAATTGCCCGTTTTCGCCACGTTGCTGTCGTCATCCCAAGTCAAGGTCGTGTCAGCATTCACAACGTCGATCGTCGCCGCACCATTGTCCATGAACAAGCGCCGCGTCGTGCTATCACTGGCAACACCCGTGTAACGCAATGTGCCACCCTGCTTGATGGCAAGATATCCTGTGGCATCAAGTGAAGCAGTGCGCGTCCCAAGCCGCGACAACGCATCGATGGCAAGAGTCCCCCCCAATAATTCCGTCCCTCCGGTGTATGTATTATTGCCAGAAATCGTCAATACGCCGGTATTGGATTTTTCGAGACGACCCGTTCCGGAGATCGCCCCGGAAAACGTTTGATCGATGCTGCTGTTCACAGCAAAGACATTCGAATTGACAATGTTACCGCTGTATTCCTGTCCATTCAATGTTCCTGCTCCACCGATCTGCAGCGTTCCGGCGGATACCGTAATATTTCCGGAATAGTTGCTACTTCCCGTTAGAATTAAAGTTTCACCGGAGACTTTGGTGAAATTACCGCTGCCAGATAAAGAACCGCTGATGGTATTCGTATTCCCTGTAGAACCGTTCCAAGTGAGAGTGGAACCTGTTGCGAGGCTGATGCTGATCGGCGAAACATTGCCGGTAGTGCCAAAAAAGACGCTGCCTGTGGCCGACGCTTGCAAGGATACGCTGGATCCAGAACCGCCAGTTGCATTGGCATTTTGAAAGGCAATGTCACCATTTCCCGTACCCACAAAATTCCAATTCACCACACCGGAAGAACTGTTGCCATTCACCGTCAAACGCCCTGCTCCTTTTTTGGTAACTAGGCCCTCTCCACTAATCGAGTTCGACAATGTCGCAGCATTGGAACGGTTGATGACGAGTTCAGAACCGCTGGCGATCGCAATAGCCCCCGAGCCCAAATTGCCTGCTGCACCACCATTTCCAACATCAATCACACCACCCAAGATGGTAATACTTCCTGTATTGGTATTACTATTGGTGATAATCAGGCTTCCCGCATTACTCTTGGTCAGTGATGCTGCTCCCGAGAGTGCTCCACCGGCAAATGTGTAAGCATTCGCGGAGTTTTGCACAACCGCCGAAGAAGCGGCGATACTGCCCGAAAGTGTGATCGTTGCGTTGCTTGCAATATCACCAAAAACGGCACTGTCGCCATCGTAAAATTTCAAATCACCTTCAGCCCAATTCTGATTGGTTCCTGTGTTGTCCCATGTTCCCGAAGTTGTTGTCCATGTCCTCGTCGCCGAATCTCCTGTCGTGAAGGTCACTTTCTGGTTGATCGCATCATTTTGCAAGGTTCCCCGCCAAGCTGCCGTGAGGTTGGTAAAACCTACGATACCGGTCGCGCCATAATTCACAACGTCATAAGTCGTGGCCGGAGTAGGATTGCTGGCAAAGGACACAGTGGTAGCACCGTTGATCGTAACGCCGTTCACCACAAGACCATTCAGCGTAGATCCACCATTGAGCATGAAACCGGAATTCGCCGCCATCGTGAGAGAACCCGTGGTGCTGCCAGTGCCTGATAGTGTGGCACCAGATGAAACGTTCACAGCCGAAGTCAGACTACCGCTTAAGGCCAGTCGACCATTGATCACGGA
>JACCDI010777224.1_pt1 | contig 19208 bp, 13 predicted proteins | sample 7442791 | NCBI WGS metagenome assembly JACCDI01 (sample SAMN15323434, study PRJNA562643) | freshwater metagenome | isolation source: river surface water | place: USA:Blue River Watershed | collected 2017-08-15
AATCTCACGGTCACGAGATCGCCAACACCTACCTCGCTAGCGTCTCGAAGGATCTTGCCATCAGCGCGATGCGCAACAGAGTAACCGCGCTCCAAGACCGCATAGGGAGAGAGCGCCCGTAATTGAGATTCTGCACCCTTGAGCTCTCTTTCACTCAATGTGAGTCGATGCTGTAGCGAGCGGCTCATCGCTTTTCGATCGCGGCCTAAGGATTCGATCTCAGGGGTCACCAAGAGCATGGCATCTTTCATGATCGGTCTGGAAGCAAGATTCTCGATCAATCTCACTTCCTGATCGAATCGCACTTTGATTCCACGGTGCAGGCGCTTTGAGAGATCGGAGAGCAAGGCGAACTCTTCATTGATGTCAGGGACGACGCGCTTTGCTGCATCAGTCGGGGTCGAAGCACGCAGGTCGGCCACCAGATCGAGGAGTGGCGTGTCTTGTTCATGACCGATCGCGCTGACGATCGGTTTCTTACACGCTGCGACAAGACGGACCAGCCCCTCATCGGAGAATGGAAGTAAGTCTTCGAACGAACCGCCACCCCGGGTGATGATGATGACGTCGACCTCTTCGATCGATTCGAGCTCCTTGAGTGCGCCACTCACTTCGACGACTGCACTGGAGCCTTGGACAGCGACTTCTCTGATCTCGAATTGGACGGCTGGCCAGCGCCTCCGGGCATTTTCAACGACATCTTTTTCGGCAGCGCTATTGCGGCCACAGATCAGTCCGACCTTTCGTGGAAGGAAAGGAAGTGACTTCTTTCTTGACGCGGCGAAGAGCCCTTCTGCTGCTAGGACCTTCTTGAGCATCTCTAATCGCGCAAGGAGTTCACCCAATCCGACATGGTGGATCTCACGTGCATTGAGTGAGAGCGATCCATTCCCGGTGTAGAAATTCACTTTTGAGAAGACTTTGATTCGCGCGTTTTGAGGTAACGGAGCGACGGATTGATATACCGAGCGATGGCAGGAGAGTGAGATGGAAATATCCGAGGAAGTGTCTCGAAGTCGCATGAAGATCATGGAAGACCCTTTGCGATCATCGACTTGAGAGAGTTCGCCCTCGACCCAGACGGGGCCTAGTTTTCCTATCCAGTCCCTGATTGCTTCAGAGATCACACGGACCGGAGCGGGTGCGTCGATTGAAGTTTCGAGCATTACGGGATCCTAATAGGATCCACCTGTGTCGAAACGAGTTCTCCTTGCAGCCCCCCGAGGTTATTGCGCAGGTGTTGATCGCGCTGTCGTGACCGTTGAGAAAGCCCTCGATCTCTATGGCGCTCCGGTCTATGTACGGAAGGAAATCGTTCATAACAAGCATGTGGTGACTACGCTCGAGAAGCGCGGTGCGATCTTCGTTGAAGAGACGAACGAAGTTCCAGAAGGTGCGATCGTGGTCTTCTCAGCTCATGGTGTATCCCCGGTAGTGCATGCTGAAGCATCCTCACGACAGTTGAAGACCATCGATGCGACCTGTCCACTCGTTACCAAAGTGCACCACGAGGCAAAGCGGTTTGCAGCCGAGGATATGCAGATCCTCTTGATCGGCCATGCTGGTCATGAAGAGGTGGAAGGCACATCGGGCGAGGCTCCTGATCACATCATTCTCGTCGATGGACTCGATGCGGCTCGAAACGTCCAAGTCGATCCGAATCGGAAGTTGGCATGGCTATCACAGACGACGTTGAGCGTCGATGAGACCTTGGAAGCGGTGCGAATCCTGCGTGAGAGATTCCCACACCTTCAAGATCCACCGAGCGATGACATCTGTTACGCAACGCAGAATCGACAAGTTGCGATCAAGGAGATCGCTCCGAAAGCGGATCTCGTCCTCGTTGTTGGATCGAAGAACTCCTCCAACTCGGTGCGTCTCGTCGAGGTCTCGCTCGAGTATGGCGCCAAAGCGGCTTACCTGATCGATTACGCAGATGAGGTAAAGGACGAGTGGTTCAAGGGGGTTGAGACCATCGGAGTTTCGAGTGGCGCTTCAGTTCCCGAGATCTTGGTCAAAGACCTTCTCGCTGAATTGGCTCGACGTGGCTATGGAGACGTTACGACTGTTACTGCCATGGAAGAGAGTCTGCTCTTCGCGCTACCACCAGAGCTTCGTAAGGACATGAAGGCTTCAGCTAAAGCTTAGTTTCGCTTCTCTCGGGCGAAGTAGATCACCCAACCGATCAGCGCACCGGAGACAAGAAAGGGTGCAATTCCTGCGAGCCCCGAGACCAGGTCAAGAGCAAAGCGTGAAATCCGTAGCGTCGATCCACCGAGCGTCGGCAGGAGCGCCACGATCATGATGGCGAAGATGATCGGTGGCGTGACTACTGCGGTGAAGATCGTTCCAGAACGTCCTAAGTAGATACCGCCGGCGAATGCGATCCAAAGCCCAACTCCCGTGATCACACCTACATTGCCACGGAAAGTAATCTCAACAGCCATCATCAAAGAGATGAAGAGCGATTGCAAGATCGCAACACCAGGCTTTGTAAGGCCAGGTCCTTGGATCTTCTTCTTGGGATCCAACTGAGCAACTTTTGACGCCATCACCTATTCCTCTTCAACTTCATCATCACCTTCAGCCTCAATGGCTAAGAGATCATCGCTTGCTTCTATCTGGCGAATCTTGATCTCGCGAACCCCTTCATCGATATCAACGAGCGCTTTCATCTTCTCATTGGTGAGGCCACCGATTGCAGAGATCTTTCGAGCCGGGCGGAGCATATTCTCCTCTGCACTCGCGACGAGCTCGTTGAATGCCTTCTCAGTGCTCTTGATGCGATCTCCAAGAGTCGAGATCCGTCCATGGACTTTGACGATTCGCTTGAGAAGTTCCTGTGCGAGACCTTGGATCTCCGACGCGCTCTGTGCCAGTTTCGATCGATTGAAGACGTAGGCGACAGTTCGAAGGAGCGCGAGCATCGTGTTCGGCGTTGCGATCGCAACGCTCTTCTCAAATGCCTTCTGATGCAATTGTGGATCGACGATGAGAGCCTCGGCAAGGATCGACTCGAAGGGTGCGAAGAGGACGACGAAGTCAGGCGATTGACCCTTGCCTTGGTAGTCACGTTTTGCCAGCGCATTGACATGACCCAAGAGATCCTTCGCATGCGCTTTCATCAACTCTTCTCTAGCGCTCGGCTCCTCTTCTCCCATTGCATCAAGGAACTTGTCGAAAGGAAACTTTGAATCGATGTAGATCTCGCTGCCACCGGGAATCGCGATCCGGATGTCAGGTTTTCCAACACCGCTATCGCTGAGTTGTTGCTCTTGCCGGAAGAAGTGGATACCTTCTTGAAGTCCAGAGCTCTCAAGGAGCATCTCTAGTTGAGTCTCGCCATATTTACCTCGTGATTGTGGATTCGAGAGTGCACCAGCAAGTTTTGTGGTCTCTCTTAGAAGCGATTCCGCTCCGAGTCGCATACCTTCGATCTGGGTCTTGATCGAGCTCTCGCTCTCGACTCGCTTCAACTCCGCCTCGTGGCTCGCGCGGGCCAACTCCGCCATCTTCGATTCGACATTCTTCACCGCATTGGTCAGAGAGAGTGCGCTCTTCTCTTCTTCGATGCGCGCCGCTAACTGCGCTTCGATCCTTGCAACGTTCGCCTTCTCGGCCTCGTTGGTCGCCTCAAGTGCTGCGATACGACTATTGCTCGTGGATCGAGCCTTGAGATTGCCGATCGCAAATCCAGAGAGAAGGCCGATGATGAGTGCGCCAAGAGTGAAAAGTGCGAGCGAAGAATCGTTCATAGGCCCTATCGTGGCAGTTAGGGGCGACAATGACGCGTAGGCTCTACCCCTCGTGGGACTCTCAATAGGAATCGTCGGACTGCCGAATGTGGGCAAGTCCACTCTCTTCAACGCATTGACCAAGAACAATGTCTTGGCCGCCAACTACCCCTTCGCAACCATTGAGCCGAATGTGGGCGTCGTCGGAGTGCCCGATCCTCGCCTCGAAGTACTCGCCAAGATCTTCGGTTCTGAGCAGATCCTGCCTGCGACCGTCTCCTTCGTCGATATCGCCGGAATCGTCAAAGGCGCCTCTGAGGGTGCGGGGCTCGGCAATAAGTTCCTTGCCAATATCCGGGAGAGCGATGCCATATGTCAGGTGATCCGCGTCTTTTCCGATGGCGATGTCGTACATGTCGATGGCAAAGTCGATCCTGCCTCCGATATCGAGACGATCAATACCGAGTTGGCACTTGCCGATCTGCAGACAATCGAGAAATCGATACCGAGGCTTGAGAAGGAATCACGCCAGAGTAAAGAGCGTGTTGTTGTCCTTGAAGAGTTGAAGAAGGCAAATGAGATCCTCAGTGAAGGCAAACTCCTCTCCAGTTCTAACCTGGATCTAGCTCTATTGAAGGAGTTCGGTTTCCTGACCGCCAAGCCCTTCCTCTATCTCTTCAATGTCGATGCAAGTGAATTGGCAGATCAGACGTTGCGTGATCAATTGGCACAACTCGTCGCTCCAGCGAAGGCAATCTTCCTCGATGCGAAGACCGAGGCAGAGCTCGCTGAATTGAGCGATGAAGATGCGCTCGAACTTCTCAAATCGATCGGCCTGGAAGAGCCAGGTCTTGCCACCCTCGCTCGAGTCGGCTTTGAGACGCTTGGACTTCAGACGTATCTGACGGCCGGTCCAAAGGAAGCACGCGCATGGACCATTCATAAAGGAGACACCGCTCCGATGGCAGCCGGAGTGATCCATACAGATTTCCAACGCGGATTCATCAAGGCAGAAGTGGTCTCATTCCAAGACCTCGTCGATGCTGGATCGATGGTGGAAGCTCGCTCTCGCGGAAAAGTCCGCATGGAGGGCAAGGAATATGTCATGCACGATGGCGATGTCGTCGAGTTCAAGTTCAATGTATAAAAACCGAGGGGAAATCTAGTGAAATCAGCTCATCTTGCCGGCCTTACTGAGAAGCGACGCGAGGATTTGCGCAACATCGCAATCATCGCTCACGTCGACCACGGTAAGACCACCCTCGTCGATGCGATGCTCTGGCAATCAGGCGCCTTTGCCGCACATAAGGAACAGGGCGAAGGAAAAGACCGCGTCATGGATTCGATGGACCTCGAGCGCGAAAAGGGCATCACCATCCTTGCTAAGAACACCGCAGTCAAACGCGGTGATCTCACCGTCAATATCATCGATACCCCAGGTCACGCAGATTTCGGTGGCGAGGTAGAGCGCGGACTTGAGATGGTCGATGGCGTATTGCTGCTCGTTGATGCATCCGAGGGTCCACTTCCGCAGACACGTTTCGTACTTCGAAAGGCGCTCGCAAAGAACCTTCCGGTGATCTTGGTGATCAACAAGGTCGATCGCCCTGATGCGCGTATCGCTGCTGTCGTCGATGAAGCCTATGAACTCTTCCTCGATCTCGATGCTCGTGAGGATCAGATCAACTTCCCCGTGATCTATGCATCTGCAAAGGCTGGACGCGCTTCACTGACTCGAACTGCGGATGGCGGAATGCCAGAAGAGGAGAATCTCGATGTCCTCTTCGAGACCATCTTCTCGACGATCCCTGCGCCGGTCTATCACGAAGGAGCGCCACTGCAAGCGCATGTGACCAACCTCGATTCATCGCCATACCTTGGTCGCCTTGCACTCTGTCGCGTCCATGAAGGCGAGATCAGAAAGGGTCAGCAGGTCAATTGGATCAAGACCGATGGAACGATGGAGAAGGTCAAGATCTCAGAGCTTCTGATGACCGATGGTCTTGAGCGAGTATCTGCAGAATCTGCAGGCCCTGGCGACATCATCGCCCTCGCTGGAATCGAGACGATTACCCTCGGTGAAACCCTTGCAGACCTTGAAAATCCGCATGCTTTGCCTTTGATCACCGTCGATGAGCCATCGATCTCGATGACCGTCGGTATCAATACCTCGCCACTCGCGGGTCAATCAGGAAAGAAGTTGACCGCGCGACTTGTGAAGAATCGTCTCGATGCAGAACTGGTCGGAAACGTTTCGCTCCGCATCAATCCAACGGATCGTCCAGATACATGGGAGATCCAAGGTAGAGGTGAGCTTCAACTCGCAGTCTTGGTCGAGATGATGCGCCGTGAAGGTTTCGAATTGACGGTCGGCAAGCCGCAGGTCGTCACTCGGATGGTTGACGGCAAGTTGCATGAGCCGATGGAGCGATTGACCATCGATTCACCTGAAGAGTATCTCGGTGTGATCACACAATTGATGGCACTTCGTAAAGGGCGCATGGAGCAGATGGTCAACCATGGAACTGGTTGGATCCGTATGGATTATCGAGTTCCATCGCGTGGCTTGATTGGATTCAGAACCGAGTTCTTGACCGAGACTCGAGGAACCGGACTACTCCATCACGTCTTCGATGGTTATGAAGCATGGCACGGCGAACTTCGTACTCGTCCAACTGGCTCTCTCGTCTCCGATCGTCGTGGCGTCGTCACTTCCTATGCGCTCTTCAGTCTTCAGGAACGTGGAACCATCTTCGTGCAGGTAGGCGATGAGGTCTATGAAGGAATGGTGATCGGCGAGAATTCCAGACCCGAGGATATGGATGTCAACTGTTGCCGTGAGAAGAAGTTGACCAACATCCGATCGGCAACCGCTGATGAATTAGAACGACTCATCCCGCCGAAGCTGCTCAACATGGAGCAGGCGTTGGAATTCTGTCGTGAGGATGAGTGCATCGAAGTCACGCCGAGCACGGTCCGTGTCCGAAAGGTCAACCTCGATCAGAATGAGCGTGCTCGCCTCGCTTCCAAGGCGAAAAAGGCCAACCAAGACTCTTAATCTCCACCGACGTCGGGGGGCTGTTGTTGGATAGCCCCATGGGCCGGTGGGAATTAGCGCGTCGAAAAGTTCAGCCTTTTCCGCGTACTGCGGCCTCCGAACTCCACGCCACAGTATTGGCGGCTTCGACGAAATCATCGCTCTTCATCAAGGGAAGCGCTGGCAGCGGTAAGACAACTCTCCTCATTCAACGCGCTCTTGCGCTGATTGAGAGTGGCATCGATCCCTCGCGGATTCTGGTCCTTACCTTCTCAAGGAAGCACGCCAATTACCTACGCGACACCATCGCAATCAATGCGAACTCTGTCGCTCGTGAACCGTTGGCAAGGACCCTTTCCTCACTCGCCTTTTCCATCATTCGATCTGCACTCGACGAAGATGTCAGAGAGCCGATCCTGGTCTCTGGCGCAGAGCAGGATCAGTTGATTCGATCCTTGCTCACGTCCGACGAAGAGAGAGCGAATTGGTCGGCCGATCTGGAGAAGGCGCTACCTACTCGAGGTTTTACCAAGGAGTTGCGAGACCTGATCTCGCGGGCGAAGGAGTGGGGTCTGCAATGGGATTCCTTGGAAACTCTTGGCAGGGAGGTCTCGGATCAGAATTGGATCTCAGCAGCACGCTTTTGGAGGAAGATGGAAGAGGTCTCCATCATGCGCGAGAGCAATGTGGGAGATCCAAAGGAGCGCATCGATCCAAGCGAGCTGATCAATCGGGCAGCGCTCTTCCTTGAGAAGTCCCAACGATTGCAAGAAAGGATCAGATCGCACTTCGACGTGATCCTCATCGATCATTTCGAGGAGAGCGACCCATCACATCGAAGGTTGATCAAGGCGCTAGGCAGTGATGTATGTGCAATCTTCTACGACGGCGCAAGCGCGGTATCTCGTTTTCGTGGTGCGGATCCAGAAGGTTTGGAGCCCTTCTTCGACTCACTCCCTCTCGACGCGATTCGAGTGGACCTCGGGGCATCGCTTCGACAAGAGCCAGAATTGTTGGTTTTTGAGGCGGATTCGGTGGCAGATCAAGCGAGGGCGATCTCTGACTACCTCAGAAGCAGACATCTTCGCGACGGGATTGCATTCGAAGAGATGGCGGTCATCGTCCGCTCTCCGGGGGAGCACCTCTCCGCTATCCGTAGGACGTTGACGCTTTCAGGAGTACCAGTCACCCAAGAGAGTGGAACACAATCATTGTCCGAGAGTTCAGCCATCAAGCCCTTGATCATGATCGCAGAGATCGCGCTTGGTATGACTGAGTTGAGAGAAGAGAACTTCGAACGGATCGAAGAGTTGTTGCTCTCCGAGTTCGGCGGCCTCGATCCACTCCGGATGAAGCGGTTGCGCGAGAGGATCAACAAGGAGCGAGAGGAAGGCGATCTTCGTTCGACCAATGAAGTGATCCTCAGTTCCCTCATCGATAGGGAAGTGATCATCTCCTTTGATCCGGAGGGTGAACTACAGCCGTTGACCGAACTCCTTCGGTCGGCGAGGAAGGTTGCTTCTCAGAGGAACTGCAGTGCAACGGACCTTCTCTGGCATATTTGGAGTTCTGCCAGATCGCATGATGGAGAGTTGATCAGTGAGCGTTGGCGTCTTCGAGCACTTGAAAGTCACTCGCTCTATGAGATCGGTGCAGCTGATCGAGATTTGGACCTGATCACTGAACTCTTTGAGGTCGCGAGGCGCTTCGTCGAACGATTCCCATTGACCTCACCAAAGCTCTTCATCGAAGAGTTGAAGGCGACGAAGTTATTTGGAGATGTGATCGCCCCAGCAGGCAATATCGGGGATCGAGTCACATTGACGACTGTGCATTCTGCAAAGGGTTCTTCTTGGCGCGTAGTCGTTGTTGCAGGAGTACAAGAAGGTCTATGGCCGAATCTCAAGAGTCGTGGTTCATTGCTTGGAAGTGAACGTTTGGTCGAGATCCAACGGTATGGTCGATTGGCGAAGGCGGAATTGGCCGCAATGTCTGCCACCGCGCTCGTGGAGGATGAAGCAAGGCTCTTTCATTATGCGATGAGTAGATCGAGTGAGTATCTCGCGATCACCGCTCTCTCCAAAGAGGATGTTCTGCCCTCCCCTTACTTCTATCAAATGCTCGAGCGAGCATCAGCTACAGAGAGCGCGATCGATCCATCACCACTCTCCCTGATTCCAATGATCGCAACGTTGCGAGCTCGGAGCATGGACCAAGCGATCCCCCTGTCGGAACGTGAGAGAGCGGCAGCGCTTCTTAAGGCGCTCTCTCGTGAAGGACATCATGCGGCGGCGCCGAGCCATTGGCTTGGATTCCACCGAGCGAGCACCGAGGAACCACTTGTCCGTGATGGAGATGTGATTCGAGTTTCTCCGAGCGAAGTCGATCGATTCATTGAATGTCAATTGCGCTGGTTCTTGGAAAAGAGCGGAGCTCATGATGGTGATAGCCAAGCAGCGCTCCTTGGCTCAGCGCTCCATGCCTATGCTCAGTTGATCGCAGAGAATCAGGTGGGGATAGAAGAGGCAAGGTCAAGGCTCGAGCGAACCTGGCACCTGATCGATAGCAGTCCTGGGTGGTCACATCGTCACGAACTGCGTCGTGCAATCCGAATATTGGATCGTTTCTTTCTCTGGCACTCGGCCAATGAGAGAAGAGTGATCGCTGCAGAGGCAGAACTCGATCTCACATTAGGAAGAGTGAGATTGAGGGGCACCGCTGATCGCATCGAGATCGACGACGAAGGAAAGCTCTATGTCGTCGACTTGAAGACCACTGCCTCGGCAATCTCCAAGGAGAAGGCAGAAGAGAACTTGCAGCTTGCCAGCTATCAAAGTGCGCTCGCACAAGGTGGTTTTCAAGGGATCTCTGACCTCCTTCCAGAGGAGATCACGTTGGGTGGCGCCGAACTCGTCTATCCAGGCACGGATGCTCAATCGATCACGACGCGCACTCAAAGACCCAAGGACCCTTCAGAGATTACTGCGACCATCGCCGAGCAAGCAGTGTTGATGGCCGGAAATCGCTTCGTCGCAAAGATCAACTCCAACTGCAGGCATTGTGCAGTGCGCACTCTCTGTCCGATGCAAGGAAGCGGCAAGTCGGTGGTTCAGCAATGAAGTACACCGAAGCTGAGATCACCGCAGCCCTGCACAAGGTCGATCCCAAAGTGAAACGTCCCACCGATGAGCAGAGGGCGATCATCTCCGCTCCACTCTCTCCAGCAATCGTCATTGCTGGCGCTGGCTCTGGAAAGACCGAGACCATGGCTTCGCGGGTTCTCTACCTCGTCGCAAATGGCATCGTGAAACCAGAAGAGATCCTCGGACTTACCTTTACTCGAAAGGCTGCCGGAGAACTCGCGATCCGTATTCGGCTTCGCCTTCGTCAGCTCGCAGAGAGTGGAATGATCGCGCGTTCCGCGACGCTCTCCGAGCCGACCATTCTGACCTACCACGCCTATGCAGCGAAGATCGTCTCCGATTACGGACTACGACATGGCATCGATGGGGATTTCACTCCACTAGGTGAAGCAGCGCTCTTTCAAATCGCGAGTGACGTGGTTGCGCACTATGAAGAGATGGATGAAGATGTATCGATAACCGCGAAGAAGGCGGTCGAGAAGGTCATCACGCTCTCAAAGTTGATCTCGGAACATAACGTCGAGTACTCGCAGGTCAGCCAGATCTCTCGTGAGATGATCGAAGGCGTCAATGCCTTACCTGGGAAGTTGACTCTCGAACATAAGAGGATCTTGGAAGAGTCACGTCTACGCCTTGCACTCCTTCCGATGGTGGAGAGATTTGATCAGCGCAGGAGGGAGCTCAACTCATTCTCCTTCGACGATCAGATGGCTCAGGCTTCGCGCCTTGCAACCGAATTCCTTGAGATCGGCGAGATGGAGCGAAGGAAGTTCCATGCAGTCCTTCTCGATGAGTATCAAGATACTTCGCAGAGCCAGTTACGTTTACTCTCCGCCCTCTACGGTCGAATCGCCTCTGCTCACCATCCGGTCATGGCGGTCGGTGATCCATTCCAGTCCATCTATGGATGGCGTGGCGCGAGCGCCGATACGATGGAAACCTTCTATGAATACTTTCAGGAAGGTCCCCAAGGAGCGCTTCGCTACTCGTTGAGCATCAGTTGGCGCAATGATCGAAGGATCCTCGATTCGGCCAATGCAGTGATCGATGCCATCGAAGAATTCTCACGACCATCACTCTCGGTCAAACGGTTGGACAGTCGTGAGAACGCCCCAGAGGGAGAGTTGCTTGCGGGTGCCTATCTGACCCTCGAAGAAGAAGCAGAGGCAATCGCCACCTTCTTCGCTGAGCGAATCAGTGATGATCAATCTGCAGCGGTCCTGGTTCGATCAAGGACTCAAATCGAAGCGATCGAACGGGCGCTGCGAGAGCGACATCTTCCTGTCGATGTCGTCGGCATCGGCGGTCTGCTCTTCATCCCAGAGATTGTCGAAGTAATCTCCCTCCTCAAAGCGATCGCATTCACGGATCGCGGAGTCTCGCTTGCACGAATCCTTGCCAGTGAGAGGTATGCAATCGGCGTGAAGGATCTCGCTGCGCTCTCGGAGTACGCGAAGTCGATCGCCTCAGAGCGAAGTGGTGGAATGAAGAATTCACTGATCCGAGAGATCGCATCCGGTGATCCACTCACACTAGAGAATGAAGGTCAATTCACTGGCAACATCGTCGAAGCCCTTGATCTGATCGACGAAGCTCCAGTTGGACTCTTCAGCGAGGTTGGTCTTGCGCGATTGCGTCGAGCTGCTCGTGATATCGCGCGAGTCAGGTCACGCTCCGGCTCCTTGATCGACATCACTCTAGAAGCGATTCGAACGCTTGGACTCGAAGTGGAAGTGATGGTTCGCGATGGCGTCCGTCACGGGATGCGCCACCTCAATCGCTTCCTTGATGAAGTGAGTTCATTCCAGAGCCAAGGTGGAAATCTCGCTGCCTTCCTCGACTGGATCGATCATGCCGTTGCACGCGAGAGCGGATTGAAAGAGAGCGAAGTCAAGGAGAGTAAGGGCCGGATCCAGATCATCACCGTCCATGGTGCCAAGGGTCTTGAATGGGATCATGTAGCGGTACCGGGGCTACGCGATGGTGGTTTTCCGACGACGGGTCAGCATGTCGATAACTGGCTGACCGAGGCGGCAGATATGCCATTTGCGCTACGAGGCGATCATGAACAGCTTCCAAGCTTCGACATCTCGAGAGTGGATGATTGCAAGGATCTGACCTCGAAGCAGAAAGCCTTTGCAAACGAGTGTCGTGCCAGAAAATATCTCGAAGAATTAAGGCTTGGTTATGTGGCACTGACGCGACCGCGAAGGTCACTCTTCGCTTCATTCAGCCACTTCAAGGACGGAATCACTGCAGAGGGACCAAGCCAACTCTTCGAGATCGTTGCCAATCACGCGAAGCTGGTGACCCATTTCGATGGAACGACTCCCACCGGTCCCAATCCATCCCTCGAGCATCCACAGCAAGGTATCTGGCCGATAGATTCGCTTGGAGATCGACGTCAAGCATTCGATGAAGCCGTAGCGCTCTTCGAAAGTGCGCCAGAGCTTACGGATCAAGAGATCTCAAAGATGGACTCTGACCTCTTTGCGATCATCGAAGAGGAGCGAGAGCGTCGCGCGGGATCGATCATCTATCTGCCCGAACGAATCTCAGTCTCAATGCTGGAATCCCTTCGTAACGATCCACTCGCTCTTGCCCAGAAGATTCGAAGACCAATGCCTTCCCATACAAATCTCTATGCTCGGAGGGGAACAGAGTTCCATGGCTGGGTGGAACGCCACCTTGGTAAGCCGCAACTCCTTGGAGATGATGAGTTGGAATGGGATGACTCCCTTACCGATATCGAGTTGAAGGAACTCAAAGATGCCTGGCTTGCTTCGGATTGGGCCGGGAGAGTTCCACTTGAGATCGAACTTCCATTTGAGATCGTCATTGAGGGAACGCTGCTGCGCGGTCGCATCGATGCCGTCTACGAAGGCCCATCGGGTATCGAGGTCGTCGATTGGAAGACGGGTAAGGTCAAGGACGGTGAGGAATTAGAGAGTGCATCGATCCAATTGGCCGCATATCGAATCGCGGTGTCGAAAGTGATGAATCGACCTTTGGATGCGATCAGCGCTGCCTTCCACTACGTCAAAGAGAATACGACGATTCGTCCGGTGGATATGCTTGAAGAGGCAGGGATCATTCAATTACTGCCGAGATGGGTCGATGATCACTGATTAACCCTTGGCCGTGAGTGACCTCGCGACCTTCAATCTTCGAACTCGCCAAGATGTAGTCGAATTGCACCTTTGGCGTCCATGACGGATAACTCTTCGCCGATGTGAGTGAGTTCAGCGGTGTTGCCCTCTCAGCCAATCTCCAAGGAAGATTGAAATCTCCCATCAAGATGATGCGATCGCCGAGTGTGCTGAGCCATCGGTAGGTCTTACGCAATTGTGAGATGTTGAAACCAGGAACGAAAGAGAGATGGGTGACAGCCACGATGGTTCCATCCATCAACTCGGCTGCGATCACGACGCGTGGTTCATCGGGGATATAACGAAGTCGCAGACCCTGAGGCGTCGGCACCGCAAGCGGAGCGCCAAAAGGAGCCTTACCCAACTCCTTGATGTGAAATTCCTTGACTTGGACTCTCGAGATCAGGGCGATGCCGTAGGTGGGAGATTGATCGTGTGCCAGTGTGCTCCATTCACCACCAGGCGTTCCGAAGAGCGTAGGTTGATAATGCCAATGATCGGCTCCCATCAGATTCGCGATCACTTCTGCTTGATGCAGGTTCTCACTTCGAGATTGCAAGTTGTCAACCTCTTGGATTCCCAAGATATCTGGCGTGAACTCTTCGAAGAATCGAGAGATGCCTCGTTCCAGGCTTGCCTTTGAAGCGCTGCCATCGATCAGATTCCGCCCATTGAGAAGGTTCCACGAGGTCAGACGGAGCGCGCTTTTTGGCATGGAATTAGGTTAGTAGGCTTGCCGACATGTTGCATTTGCCGCTTGCGAAAGAGGTTTTGAATCGAGCTGCAGATCTACGTAGCAATGAATCTGTCTTGGATTCGTTGGCAGAGAGCGGCATCTTCTACCTCCACATCGATGGCAGATGGTTGGTCGATGATGAAGGTCTCGTAGAACTCACTGCAACAGAGAGTCGAAAGTATCGCCCTGCTGGCGAACTCTATTTCCTTGGTCAAGATATTGATGGCAAAGGTCACTTCTTGATTCATCATGCTGTCGAGGCGACTGTCGAGCATGTAGGACTGCGACTGGAGAACTTGAGGGCCAAGGTCTCTCACTTCTCTCCGTTACATATCGATGTCGCAATGCATGGTCAAGGATTGGCCAATTGGCATTCGCATCATCCCTTCTGTTCTCGCTGCGGAAAGAAGACAGAGCCGATCACCGGTGGCGCTGTGAGAAGTTGCGAAGACGGACATCAACATCACCCACGCACCGACCCCGCCATCATCACCTTGATCAAGGATCGAGACGATCGCATTCTCTTGGGCCATCAAGCCAGTTGGCCACAGGGCCGATTCTCGACCTTTGCCGGTTTCGTTGAACCAGGGGAGTCGTTCGAAGCAGCCCTCCATCGCGAAGTGGCCGAAGAATCGGGAGTGAAGATCTCAGAATTTGAATATCTTGGCTCCCAACCCTGGCCCTTCCCATCATCTGTCATGATCGCATTCGAAGCAGTCACCGACGATCCAACTACCGCGCGCCCTGATGGAGAAGAGATCGTCGAAATCGAGTGGTTCACCAGAGCCTCTCTCCTCGAAGCAACGAGAAGTGGGCGCATCCTCCTTCCTCCTCCTATCAGTGTTGCTCGCGCCATGATCGATCGTTGGTATGGCGAGAAGTCGAGCGAACCACTCATCGCCGAAGATCTTTGGCGGTCATGAGCGAGGCAGCGACGACACTCCTCTCATCACTCGATGATGAACAGCGAAGAGTTGCCACAGCGCTTCGTGGACCAGTACTTGTCATCGCGGGAGCGGGAACGGGAAAGACTCGCGCCATCACGCAACGGATCGCATACGGTGTCGAAGTAGGTGCATTCGATCCTCGAAAGGTCCTTGCCCTGACATTCACTTCGAAGGCTGCTGGCGAGATGCGACAGCGACTTCGTGCCCTCGGGATAGGCCAAGTTCAGGCAAGGACATTCCATGCGGCAGCATTACGTCAGTTGATCTATTTCTGGCCAGAGGTCTTGGGTGGTCGTTTTCCGCAAGTACTCACATCCAAATCGAGCCTTCTCTCCGAGAGCGCAACGCGGATCGGATCCTCGATTAGAACCTCACGACAGGTTCTTCGTGAGATCTCTGGTGAGAGCGAGTGGAGTAAGTCCTTATCCCTTGCTCCTGACCAATATGTCGATGAGGCGAAGCAAGCTCGACGGTCGACGTTGATCCAACCAGGTGAGATCGCGCGGATCTATGAATCCTATGAATCGATCAAGAGAAGTGAGCGAGTGATCGATTTCGAAGATGTACTTCTTCTGACCATTGGAATGCTCGAAGAAGAGAGCGCGGTAGCGAATCGAGTTCGGGACCAATACCGATTCTTCACTGTGGATGAGTATCAAGATGTCTCACCACTTCAGCAACGTCTCTTGGATCTTTGGTTGGGGAGTAGGAAAGATATCTGCGTCGTGGGTGATCCGGCACAGACCATCTATAGCTTCGCTGGGGCAACACCGGCATTCCTACTCAACTTCACCAAGAGATTCCCTGATGCAGAGGTGATTCGACTCAACCGTGGCTATCGATCGACACAGGAGATCATCAACTACGCCAACCAGTTGATCCGTGATCAGGGAAGCGAATTGGTGGCGGGAGAGATCAGACATGGCGCTGCTGTTCAACTGCATGGGTTGGCTAAGGGCGATGAAGAAGTGGCAACGATCGTGGACTCGGTGCGCGAGGAGATGAGGAATCGTCGCGATGCTCGTGATATCGCCATCTTGGCGCGGACCAACAATCAATTGGAAGCGCTGGAAAAGGGATTGACCAGAGTGGGAATCGAGTATCAGGTCAAGGAGAGAGAGCGATTCTTTGAGAGTCGAGAAGTGGCTGATGCTTTGCGTTTGATTCGAAGCGCATCAGTTCTCAGTGATATCGAGGGCGATTGGCGAGCGGAATTGACGCAGATCCTTGCGCCACTGGGCGAGCACCCGAAGATCAGGGCGATTCTCGACCTTGCACGAGAGGATCTGACGATTGAATCGATGCGAGATTTTCTCCATGATCTCGAGGATCGAAAGGAGCAGAACAATCCGCCGCTCCTTCCTGGCATCACACTCGCCACCTTCCATGCTGCAAAAGGTTTGGAATGGGAGTCGGTCTATCTCTATGGCGTCTCGAAGGAGAATGTGCCTTGGCCAACGTCGCCAGTAGAGGAAGAGAAGCGTCTGCTTTACGTGGGGATCACACGTGCGAAGGAGAAGCTGACCATCACGTACTCCGGCGTAGCTTCGCCGTTCTTGGCACCCTTCCTCGCGTGATGCGCGTGCGAAGATAAATTCCTTGCCTCCTTGTACCCTTTATTGCTAACCTCCGCGACATGTCCCGAAGCCTTGATATGCGTCTTACACATCACGGTTACACCTCCTTCTCGAAGGCTGCCTATTCATTTACAGCCTTTTATAAGGGGATTTCGGGATCCTGGAGGGTTATCTAAGAAGCGATAACACCCCTAGGGCCCGGATCCATCAGGATCTCGGGCCTTTTTTGTTTTACAAGGAGTTCGTAACGTTCTAAAGGAAGAGAGCAGGTAGAGAAATGGCAAACGTTCTATTCAGCGACCTATTGGTTCCTGGCTGGGCTGATTCAAAGATCGGCCTTGATGATGTGACTGGACGTTATGGCGATCCTTATGCCTTCACTCTGCCCTGCCATCTCAATGATCCCGAGATCTTCTTCTCAGAGGTCAAGTCCGAAATCGAACATGCAAAATCACTCTGTGCTCCATGTCCGGTTCGAAGCGAATGTCTCAAAGGAGCGCTATCACGGGAAGAACCGTGTGGAGTCTGGGGTGGAGAGCTATTCCTCGACGGTGAAGTGATCGCCGAGCGACGTGGCGTCGGTAGACCGAAGCTGATTCGAGCGGTCTAACGTCCTACGCCTAGGGCGCGAAACTTCCAACCAGCCTCGATCCAACGTTTGCGGTCGAGTGCATTACGTCCATCGATGATGTTCGCTGACTTCACTTGGGACTTGACCGCAATCGGATCGATCTCGCGATAGTCACGCCATTCGGTCAGGTGCAAGATGATCTCTGCGTCGGCTACACAACGATCCACGCTCTCTTCGAAGGTGAGCGCAGGGAATCGAAGCTTCGCGTTCTCGATCGCCTTTGGATCATGAACCCTGACATCTGCACCTGCGCCATGCAATTGCGCTGCGATATCAAGCGCGGGTGAGTCGCGCACATCGTCGCTCTCCGGCTTGAATGCTGCACCGAGAACAGCGATCCGCTTCCCTCGGAGATCCTCGCCGAGGTCGGTTCGAACCAATTCGATCATGCGCGCTCTCGCACGAAGATTGATGGAGTCGATCTCTCGAAGGAATTCAAGCGCTTGTCTGGCGCCGAGTTCATCAGCGCGAGCCATGAAGGCGCGAATATCCTTCGGAAGACATCCACCACCAAAACCGATTCCAGCCTGCAAGAAGCGGTTTCCGATCCTTGGGTCATAGCCGATCGCTTTGGCAAGGACGGTGACATCACCAGAAGCTGCCTCACAGATCTCCGCCATCGCATTGATGAAGGAGATCTTGGTAGCCAAGAATGAGTTTGCCGCAACTTTCACCAATTCGGCAGTAGGCAAGTCGGCTCGAATCCACGGGATATCGAGGGCGAGGAGATCCTCATAGACCTCTTTGAGCAGATCTTCTGCCCGATCCGTATTCACACCGACGACGAGACGATTGGGACGTAAGGTGTCTTCGACCGCAAAACCTTCGCGCAGGAATTCCGGATTCCACGCCAACTCTGCATCTGGATTGATCTCTTTAAGTCGCGCAGCGAGACGAGCTGCAGTGCCCACGGGAACCGTCGATTTCCCTACGATGAGCGAACCAGCTTTTGCAACGGGTGCGATCGACTCCAGCGCTGCATTGACGTAGGTCATGTCAGCAGCAAGAGAGTTCTTCGCTTGCGGTGTGCCGACACAGATGAAATGAACATCGCACTCGCGTGCTTCGTTGAAGTCAGTGGTGAACCTCAGTCGCCCGGCTGCGACTTCATCCTTGAGGAGTTGGTCAAGTCCAGGTTCGTAGAAGGGAACTTCGCCACGTCCAAGTCGTGCGATCTTCTCCGGGTCGACATCGATGCCGACGACATCAAAGCCGAGTGAGGCCATGGCAGCGGCGTGGGTGGCTCCAAGATAGCCAGTTCCGATGACCGAAAGCCGAAGTCGCCTACTCACGATGGTTCCCACTCTCTTCAAAAGCCTTTGCAGGGATTGGTGCTGGCTTTCTGGGTTCCAAACTTATCAATATAGATCGGTTTGGTTTTCTTTGTGGTCGCTGCGGAGCCCTCGCCACCAGTCGAAGTAGATGGTGAAGGAGTCGGTGTCACTTCATCGACGAGCGGCCGATCTTCGCGAAGGCGTTGGAAGAGATCCGCTGAAAGCTCAGGATCCCAGAGCACCGCTGCTGTGACGCCATTCTTGTTGTAGTTGTAATACTTCAATGGGATCGTCAATGTAGTCACATTCTTCGCAGAGAGGTTGCGAAGTTGTTTACCGAGAGTCAAGAGATCGTTCCGATCGAGTCCTTCATCAGTGATGACGGAGTCGAAGGCAGAGTTGAGAAGTCGGGTCATCTTTACCGGATTGAGGAGTACACCAGCGCTGGTCACTTCGCGAAGGATCGTGGAGATGAATTGCTGTTGTCGTTTCATTCGACCAAGATCGGCAGTTCCATCGAAGGATCGGGCACGGACATATTTGAGAGAATCGATCCCATCGAGAGTATGGCGTCCTGCGCTGAGATCGAGATGACTCTTCGGATCGTAGATGGCTCGCGGGGTACAGATCTCTACTCCACCCAATGCATCCACGATCCTTACGAACCCTGTGAAGTCGACTTCGATGTAATGGTCGATTCGAACATCGCTCATCGACTCGAAGGTATTGATCAGAAGTGGCGCACCACCCCAGGCGAAGGCTGAATTGATCTTCGAGTAGGTCTCACTTCGCTGGTCGCCATCGCTATCGACCCAGGACGGGATCAGTGCGTAACTATCCCGAGGGATGGAGACGATCGATGCTCGATCACGATTCTTCGAGATGTGGACCAATAGCATCGTGTCGGAGCGTTTACCTGCGGCGACCTTGGTCGATCCGGTCCGCAACCTTCTCTGCTCTTCACGTGTCAGCCCTTCACG
>JACCDI011041553.1_pt1 | contig 19205 bp, 17 predicted proteins | sample 7442791 | NCBI WGS metagenome assembly JACCDI01 (sample SAMN15323434, study PRJNA562643) | freshwater metagenome | isolation source: river surface water | place: USA:Blue River Watershed | collected 2017-08-15
AGCACGAAGTAATACATGGCGGTATCACTCGACAGATCAATCAAGCCGAATAGGTGGCCGCGCGGCACACCCTGAATTCCGTCTTCGCCACCCGTAAATTTCATCTGCAAGGCTAAAAAGAAAATTAATTGCGAGAGCGCGAGTGTGATCATTGCAAAATAAATGCCCTGGCGACGAATGGCGAGACTGCCAAATAAATACCCCGTCACGCACGCATAGCCCATGCCCAACAAAATCGCGATCTCGGGCGATAAGCCCCATGCCTTCGAGGCATGGGCCGCAACATAGGCCGCACCACCAAAAAATGCGGCATGGCCAAAGGATAAGAGTCCGGTGTAACCCAGCAACAGGTTAAAGGCGCAGGCAAACAGTGCGAAGCACAGAAGCTTCATCACAAACACGATGTAGACAAAATCCTGAAACGGCACCACCGCCAGGAAAGCCAGCAGCACAATGTAAAGGATTCGGGTGTTAGCGCTCATGTCGTGGTCTCACCCCATCACTTTTCTTTTCCAAAGAGCCCGGCCGGCCGCACCAGCAGCACAATGGCCATGACCACGAAAATCACCACACTGGAGGCTTCGGGATAAAACACCTTGGTCAACCCTTCCAGCAGGCCCAAGGCCAATCCGGTCACGATCGATCCGGCGATCGATCCCATGCCGCCGATCACCACCACCGCAAACACTACAATGATCAGGTTCGATCCCATCACTGGGTTCACCTGAAACACAGGCGCGGCCAGCACTCCGGCAAAAGCGGCCAAGGCGACACCGAATCCATAGGTGAGCGTAATCATCAGGGGCACGTTAATGCCGAGCGCCTGCAGCAGCTTGGGATTTTCAGTTCCAGCGCGCAGGTAGTTACCGAGCTTTGTGCGCTCAATCATGTACCAGGTGGCAATGCACACGGCCAGCGACGCCACAATGACCCACATCCGATATTTCGGCAAAAACAAACCAAAGCTCTCTAAGCGAAATCCGCCCTGCAAGGCCTCGGGCACCGAATAGCTCTCCCCCGAAATGCCATACCAATGGCGGAACATGCCCTCGATCACCAAGGCCAGACCAAAGGTCAACAACAATCCATACAAATGATCCAGGTGATACAAGCGCTTTAACATCAGGCGCTCCATCACAATGCCGATCGCACCGACCAGTAAGGGCGCCGCCACCAGGGCCACCCAGTAGTTAACACTGAAATCGGGCATGCCCAGCCAGTTGCCCACCTGGGTCAGCCCGATCCATGCAAAGAACGCCCCCAGCATGTACTGGGCGCCACGGGTGAAGTTAATGACATTCAACAGGCCGAAAATAATCGCCAATCCGAGACTCAGAATGGCGTAAAACGAGCCGTTGATCAGCCCCACCAGCAACTGGGCGACCAGTGCTTGTGGGGTAATGCCAAACGCTTCCAACATGTCCGTGTAGTCCGCAGTGCGTTCTTAAACCACGCGATTACTTCACCAGTTTGCAGGACTTATCCAGCGGTGCCGATGCTTCGGCTGCCGGAATGGTCGCCACTAACTTGTAGTAATCCCAGGGGCCCTTGGACTCGTTCGGCTTTTTGACTTCAAACACATAGAAGTCGTGGCTGAACTTACCGTTTACCTGAATATTGCCCTTAAAGAGGCCATCATCGATCGGTGTGGACTTGAGTTTGTCCATCACGGTCTTGGTATCGTCGGTCTTAATGGCCTCAATGGCTTTCAAGTAGTTCATGACCGAGGAATACACACCGGCATGCACCATGGAGGGCATCCGCTTGTGCTTGTCATAGAACCGCTTGGACCAGGCACGGGTCTTGTCGTTTAAGTCCCAGTAAAAGGACTCGGCCACACTCAAGCCTTGAGCAGCTTTCAATCCGAGTGAGTGCACATCGGTAATGAAGGTCAACAAGGGCACGATGGTCTGCTTTTGGCTGATGCCGAATTCGGCCGCCTGCTTCACCGAATTGATGGTGTCCTGACCCGCGTTGGCCAAACCAATCACCTGGGCACCCGAGGACTGAGCCTTCAACAGGAAGGACGAAAAGTCGCTGCCCGGGAAGGGATGGCGCACCGACCCCACCACCGTTCCACCGTTGCTGGTCACGATCTGGGCGGTATCACGCTCCAGGTTGTGGCCAAAGGCGTAGTCGGCGGTTACGAAGAACCAGCTTTTCTTACCGGCCTTGACCAGTGCCTCACGGGCCTTGCCCAGGTTGTAAGTGTCATACACCCAGTGCACGTTGTTGGCCGTGCACTTGGAGCGGGTGATGTCCAGCGATGCTGCACCAGAGTTCAGCGTGATCTTGTTCTTCTGCTCGCCAATTTCCATGGCGGCCAGTGCCGCGCTGGTGGTCACCAGGTCCACGATCACATCGACTTTTTCTTTATCGAACCACTCACGGGCTTTGTTGGCCGTGATGTCGGCTTTATTCTGGTGGTCGGCGGAAATCAGTTCGATCTTTTTGCCCAGAATGGTTTTGGACTTGGAGTAGTCCTCGATCGCCATTTCGGCGGCCACCACAGAGCCCTTACCGGCCAGATCGGAATACGTGCCCGACATGTCGGTCAGCACCCCAATCTTCACCACATCGTCACTGATCTTTTGCGCAAAAGCGCTGCTGGCTGCGGCGGCCACAAACAGTGCAGCTACGGCCTTGGTTACGGTATTGCGTTTCATCTCCTGTTTCCCTTCTTCTTGATCAAACACCGGATGAAGACTTAAACACCGAGATACTCATTGAGCATCTCGGTGTTGGCAGCGAGTTCATCCTTCTTCACCACCTTCACCACCATGCCGCGTTCCACCACATAGTGCCGATCGGCCAGTGGCGCAGCAAAGCGGAAATTCTGTTCTACCAGCACGATCGTGAATCCGCGTTCACGCAGTGCCGTGACAATCTGGCCCAGACGCTGCACGATCACCGGGGCCAAGCCTTCGGTGATCTCATCGAGCAGCAGAATCTTCGCACCCGTTCGCAGAATGCGGGCAATCGCCAACATCTGCTGCTCGCCACCGGAGAGTCGACCACCAGGGCTGTTACGGCGCTCCTTAAGATTGGGAAACATCTCGTAGATCTCATCCACGCTCATGCCGCCTTCGGCTACCACCGGCGGCAGCATCAGATTTTGTTCGCAGGTCAGGCTCGTGAAGATGCCACGTTCTTCGGGGCAATAGCCAATTCCTAAGCGGGCAATGGTGTGCGGCTGCATGTCAATGGTGTCCACGCCGTTGACCTTGATCGTGCCCATCCGTTTGCCCACCAAGCCGCAAATCGCCCGCAGGGTGGACGTGCGTCCGGCCCCGTTGCGGCCTAAGAGCGTGACCACCTCGCCGTGATCGACTTCCAGGCTCATGCCATGCAGCACATGGGACTCACCATACCAGGCGTGCAAACCGTAGATGTGAAGTGCGTCCATGATCAGTGCCCCGCCGGAGACGCGAGTTCGGTGTGGGCCGAACCCATATAGGCTTCCATCACCTGAGGGTTACTGGAAACTTCCGCATAGGTGCCACTTGCAATCACCGCCCCACGCTGCAGCACCGTAATGGTGTCGGCAATCGAAGACACCACTTTCATGTTGTGTTCGACCATCAGGACCGTGCGACCGGCCGATACTTTTTTAATCAATTGGGTGACCCGATCCACGTCTTCATGGCCCATGCCCTGGGTGGGTTCATCCAAGAGCATTAACTCGGGATTCATCCCTAAGGTGGTGGCAATTTCCAATGCGCGCTTGCGGCCATAAGGCAGGTTCACCGCGGTCTTATGGGCGTATTCCGCCAACCCCACCTGTTCCAGGTAGCCCATGGCCTCATCGTTAAGAGACTCGAGTGTCTTTTCACTTTTCCAAAACTGCATGGAGATGCCCAGACGACGCTGCAATCCCACGCGCACGTTTTCTAGAACGGTTAAGTGGGGAAAGACCGATGAAATCTGAAACGAGCGCACCATCCCAATCAGTGCGATCTCGGCCGGACTTCTGTTGGTGATGTCTTGGTCTTTGAACGTGATTTTCCCCGACGTGGGAGTCAGGAACTTAGTGAGCAGGTTAAAGCACGTGGTTTTGCCGGCGCCGTTGGGGCCAATCAATGCATGAATGGTGCCGCGACGAACATCCAGAGTGACGTTATTCACCGCAGTGAATCCCATGAACTCTTTGGTCAACCCTTCCGTGCGCAAAATGAAGTCCGACATGCCCGCCCTGTTTTTTTATGCTTCGGTCAACACATCGTTCAAACCTGCTGCCATCGCGGTCATCACTTCTTCCCCTAAACGCACCGACTGGGAAAGCCCGGCGGCCTGAGGCAACACGTGATGAAAATAAAACGCCGCCGTGCCAATCTTTTGTGAATAGAACGAATCGGCGGAATTATCGGCAAGGTGCTTGGCCGCGACCACTGCGGATTTCCCCAGTAACCAGGCCCCGGTGACAACGCCAAAGCATTTCAGCAAAGGATAGGCGCCCGCTAAGGCGGCGGCCGGGTTCTTGGGCTGCACCGCCACCACCCACTCCACGGCCCTGGCCAAAGAGAGCGCTGCCGTGCCTAAGGTGGCCCCCATGGACTTGAACTGCATGTCCGAAGAAGTTTGAAGTTCGCTGGCGAGCGTCTGAATCTCGTCGATCAGACGATGGGCCTCCTTGCCGCCATCGCGCACGATCTTGCGGCCCACCAAATCGTTGGCCTGGATCGCCGTAGTGCCCTCGTAAATCGGGGTGATGCGCGCATCCCGAAAATGCTGCGCCGCGCCGGTTTCTTCGACATAGCCCATGCCGCCATGAACCTGTACCCCCAGGGAGGTGATCTCGACCGACTGTTCGGTCGAAAAGCCTTTCACGATCGGGATCAATAAATCCACGCGTGCCTGACAGGCCGCACGCACCGCTGCATCGGGATGGCGCCGGGCACGATCACTCTCCGCGGCGGCGGTGTAGGCCAAGGCACGCATGGCCTGGGTTTGGGAGCGCATCATCATCAGCATGCGGGCCACATCCGGGTGATAGGCAATCGGCAGCTTGCCGGCCTTGCCCGGAATCTTGCCCTGCACCCGCTGTAAGGCGTAGCTGGCGGCAGCCTGATAGGCCCGCTCCGAGATGCCCACGCCCTCTAAGCCCACCGCCAAGCGGGCGTTATTCATCATGGTGAACATGTACTCGAGACCACGATTGGCCTCGCCCACTAAAAACCCGATCGCACCACCAGCTTCTCCATACGACATCACGGCCGTGGGGCTGGCATGAATCCCAAGCTTATGTTCTATCGAGATACATTTCACGTCATTGCGCGCACCGAGTGACCCATCGGTGTTCACCATAAATTTGGGCACGATAAAGAGCGATATGCCTTTGACGCCAGGGGGCGCATCCGGCAGACGCGCCAAGACCAAATGAATGATGTTCTCGGTGAAGTCATGCTCACCGTAAGTGATAAAAATCTTGGTGCCTGAGATTTTGTACTGACCAGCCACCGCATCCGGCACCGCCTTAGCGGCAACAACCGAGAGGTCTGACCCCGCATTGGGTTCGGTCAGGTTCATGGTGCCGGCCCATTTGCCCGACACAAGATTCTCAAGATAGGTGGCACGCTGTGCATCCGACCCGTGGTGCTCAATTGCCTCGATCGCACCCGCCGTAAGCATCGGGCATAGCATGAAGGACATGTTCGCACCATGCCACATCTCATTGACCGCAGTGGCCACGACCGACGGCAAGCCCTGCCCCCCATACTCGGGATCGCAGCCCAGGCCGATCCAGCCGGCTTCCGCGTACTGGTGATAGGCCTCTTTAAATCCTTTTGGTGTTTTCACGGCATCACCGCTTAATACGCAGCCTTCTTGATCGCCGGTCCAATTAAGCGGTGCCAACACACCACCGGCGAACTTTGCGGCCTCATCCAGAATGGCCACGATCAGGTCTTCGCCCGCCTCTTCGTAGCCGGGAAGTGCCGTAATCTCAGACATGGGAATCAGCTCATTTAACACGAACTGCATATCCCGCACGGGAGCGTTGTAATCAGCCATTCTTAACCTTTACACATCAATTGCAGTGGCCGAACCGGCCTTTTTGCGCAGCTCAAACTTCTGGATTTTGCCCGTAGATGTTTTGGGTAACTCTCCAAACACGATGGCGCGCGGCACCTTAAATCCAGCCAAGGACTTCTTGCAGTGGGCCACGATGTCTTCGGGAGTCACTTCTGCGCCAGGCTTGAGTTCTAAAAACGCACACGGGGTTTCTCCCCACTTGGGGTCGGGCTTGGCCACCACGGCGGCGGCTAACACGGCCGGGTGGCGATACAGCACATCTTCGACTTCAATACTGGAGATATTTTCACCGCCCGAGATAATGATGTCTTTACTGCGATCTTTGATCTTCACATAGCCGTCGGGCTGCATCACGGCCAGATCCCCCGAGTGGAACCAGCCGCCTGCAAACGCTTCTTGGGTGGCCTTGTCGTTTTTTAAATACCCCTTCATGGTGATGTTGCCGCGGAACATGATCTCGCCCATGGTTTCGCCATCGGCAGGCACCGGTTTCATGGTGTCCGGATCAATCACATTAATCGCATGCTGCAAGTGGTACCGCACTCCTTGGCGGGCATTCAGCCGGGCACGCTCACTCACGTCCAACTGGGCCCAGTCGTCATGCTTCACACAGACCGAAGCCGGCCCATAGGTTTCAGTGAGTCCGTAGACATGGGTGATATCAAAACCCATCTTCACCATGCCTTCGATCATCGCCGCGGGGGGTGCCGCACCAGCCACCATGACATTCACACGGTGGTGGATACCTTCTTTTAATGCGGACGGGGAGTTGATCAGCATGCCATGGACAATCGGTGCGCCGCAGTAATGGGTGACCTTGTACGTGCGAATGGCATCAAAAATATTTTGTGCATCGACTTTACGCAAGCAAACGTTCACCCCTGCACGCGAGGCAATCGTCCAGGGGAAACACCAGCCGTTGCAATGGAACATCGGCAGCGTCCAGAGATACACCGGGTGCTTAGGCATATCCCACTCCAAAATATTGGAGATGGCATTGGTATACGCGCCGCGATGGGAGTAGACCACTCCCTTGGGGTTGCCCGTGGTGCCCGAAGTGTAGTTCAGGCAGATGGAATCCCACTCGTCCGGGGGCAGGCTCCAGGCAAAGTTGGCATCCCCCGTCGCAACAAACGTGTCGTATTCCAGTTTGCCAAGACGCTCACCGGGTCCGGTGTAAAGGGCATCGTCGGCATCGATCACCGTCGGAAGAGTCTTGCCGTTTTGTGTCATTAAGGCTAGTGCCGCCTTCATGACCGAAGAAAACTCTTTGTCTACGATCACAATCTTAGCTTCCCCATGCTCGAGCATGAATGCCACCGCCGAGGGATCCAGACGCGTGTTCAACGAGCACAGCACCGCGCCTAACATCGGCACCCCAAAGTGGCACTCCACCATAGGCGGGGTATTGGGCAGCATCACGGCCACGGTATCGAAACGCTTGATCCCCATCTTGGCCAAGGCCGATGCCAACTGCCGGCAGCGCCCATAGGTCTCGTTCCAGGTACGCTTTACATCGCCATGAATGACCGCCGTTTTATCGGGGTATACCGCCGCAGCGCGCTCGATAAAACTTAACGGGGATTGGGGGACGTAGTTGGCGGGGTTTTTATCTAAACCCTGTTCATAGATGCTGGCCATGTTCTCCTCACAATGACACTGGTCATACGGGTGCTGCTATCGTGTTAGCAGTCGTTTTCCAAAAGTTTACTCTCAAACCACCGGGGTTGTTTTGGACAACCGTCACGCCCCCAATCCCCAAGTAAACTGATCGGTTATGAAGACCCCTCCGACCAAGCGGCCCTCGGATGCCGCCATTCGTTACGCCGAACTGGCCTTGCCGCCGGTGGGCGAGCGCACCCGAGTGGCCGACGGCGTGTACTGGCTGCGCATGCCGCTGCCCTTCGCCCTGGATCACATCAATTTGTGGTTGCTGCGTGATCACTTCAACGGACAAGAGGGGTGGACGGTAATCGACACCGGCGTGGCCAATGACGCTACTCGTGCGGCCTGGCAGGAGCTTGCTGCGCAGCACTTTGAAGGCCTGCCCATTGTGCGAGTGCTCTGCACCCACTTTCATCCGGATCATGTAGGGCTCGCCGCCTGGCTATGCAATGGCCTAGGCGACCGCAGACCGCCGGCACCCCTTTGGATGAACTACGCCGAATATGCCGCTGCCCGTCTATGGAGTGGCAGCGGAAACACCGCGCACGCGGCCCAGGACGATGCCCCCGACTCCATTCATATGGCGGCCCATTTTCATCGCCACGGTATTGATGATCCGGCCACCTTAGAAAAACTAAAGGCCAGGCGCCACCACTACCCATCGCTTGTGCCCGATGTTCCCGCGAGTTTTCGACGTATTTTCCCGAACGAATTCATTCGGATTGGACATCACCACTGGCATGCCATTGCCGGTTACGGTCACTCGCCGGAACACTGCGCACTCTTTTGTGAAGACTTAAATCTCTTGATCTCGGGCGATATGGTGCTGCCCAAAATCTCAACCAATATGTCCGTGTGGGCGCAGGAACCCGATGCCGACCCGCTGAAGCTCTACCTGGATTCATTGCACGCCTATGAACGGCTTCCCGATGATGTGCTAGTGCTACCCTCGCACGGCAAGCCCTTTGGTGCCGCACCGGGAACCCGGCTTGGCGGGATCAAAACCCGACTCGAGGAGTTGCGTATTCATCACGCCGAGCGACTGACCGAAACCTTAGAGGCCTGCCACAGCGCAAAGACCGCAGCGCAGGTCATACCGGTATTGTTTAAGCGTGAGTTAGATCTGCACCAACTCACGTTTGCCTTGGGCGAAACCATCGCCCACTTAAATCACTTGTGGCATGCCGGGCAGCTTGTACGCTGCTTAACGGCTGATGAACGAATTACTTTTGAATCGCATTAGTGGCCGATTGAAGTGTTCGAAGCTAATGTTTTTTTGGCTTTTTCGCTGACGATTTGCACTTCGCAACGCTGGAAACAAGCTTTTCATTTTCCTCTCTTTGGCAGGCGCCAAGCGCCAACCAATCCTCGGCACGGTGAACACACTGAAGCGTCGCCGTATAGATTTCAATGCGCTTAGCACGATCATCAGACACGCATTTTTTATCGGCAGCAAAGTCCGCCTGGATCTGCTCCAGGGTCCGCGAATCTGGAACCTCAAGCATCTTCTCCCTCGCTGAGACCAAATCTGGACTGAGCATAGCGAGTCCAATTGCACAAAAAATCACGCGAACCATAGCAATTCCTGACTAAGACTCAAACCCATGTTCCGGCCTGGGGTAGGCCCCGGACTTCACCTCGGCCACATAACGACTCACCGCCTCTCGAATGCTTGCGGCGCCCTGCATGTAGTTTTTCGCAAAGCGGGCCTTTTTCCCGGGGGTGACATCCAGGATGTCGTGCAGCACCAATACCTGACCGGTCATATGAGGACCCGCCCCAATTCCGATCGTGGGCACCTGCAGGCTTTCGGTGAGCCGCGCTCCCACCGGCGTGGGAATCAGTTCCACCAACACCATCTCAGCACCACTTCGCTCTAACAATGTTGCATCCGCGATCAGTCGATCCGCCGACGTGCTGTCACGCCCTTGAACACGATACCCGCCGAGCTGATGCACGGACTGAGGCGTAAGCCCCAAATGCGCGCAGACCGGAACACCGCGCTGGGTCAGAAACTCAACGGTGGGCGCTAACCACGCCCCGCCTTCGATCTTAACCATCTGGGACCCCGCCGCCATCAGTCGCGCCGCATTCGCGTATGCCTGGGCAGGAGACTCCTGATAACTGCCAAAGGGCATATCGGCCAGCACCCAGGCCTTCGGTTTCGCACGCGCCACACATTCCGTGTGATAGACCATCTGATCCATGGTGACCGGAAGCGTGGAGTCATGACCCTGAAGCACCATGCCCAAGGAGTCGCCGATTAAGAGCACATCCACCCCCACGTCATCGGCGAGACGCGCAAAGGTCGCGTCATAGCAAGTGAGCATCACAATCCGATCGCCGGAGACGCGGCGCGACTTCAGGTCCAAAAGGGTAATCGCCTTACGGGCCGAATCGGCCGATCCCTGCACACCACAGTTACTCATGATGGCCATCCTTCCTCATTTCATCCGTCCACACGAACACTGGTGGCTTTCAACAATTCTTTTTCCGAGAGATTGCGCACGCACAAGGTGACAAACCGCTTCACATAGCCACGCAGAAAGCGCCCCTTGCGCAGCGCCACGACCGTGACATTCTCTTTAAAGAGCTCGCTGGCATCGAGCAGTCGTAAGTGCTGATCCTGGTCATCATCAAAAGCCATGGAGGCTACTATGCCCACCCCCATACCAAGGGCAACATAGGCCTTAATCACATCGGCATCAAGCGCGACCATGGCAATCTCTGGGTTCAGACCGGCTTTCGCAAAGGTTTCATCGATCATGGCGCGACCCGTAAACCCCTCGTGATAAGTCACGATCGGATACTGAGCGATGTCCTTGAGCGACAGATGCTTGACCTTGGTCAGCGGATGCCCTTTGGGTACGATCACACCGTGGTACCAACGATAAAACGGAAAGGTTGCGAACTGCGCATTGCTTCGCAATGACTCGGTCGCAATCCCAATATCGGCCTGATCGCTCTCCAGCATGGCGGCAATCTCACCAGGAGTGGCCTGATGCATCACCATATGGACCTTCGGAAATTCCTCCCGAAATCGACGGACAATTTCCGGCAAAGAATAGCGGGCCTGGGTGTGGGTCGTGGCCAGCACCAGACGGCCTTCGTCCTGGGCGGAAAAACTCTTCGCTACCGCCTGGAGATTGTCGGCTTCCTGAAGAATCTTCTCGGCGTAACACAGCACCTCTTGCCCGGGCTCGGTTAAGCCCAGCAAGCGCTTTCCTCGGCGGGCAAAAAGCACCAGCCCCAGTTCATCTTCCAGATCCTTAATGTGTTTGCTCACCGCGGACTGCGAGGCCGCCAGCACATGAGAGACCTCCGTCAGATTGAACTTTTGACGGACGGTTTCGCGAATAATCCTCAGTTGCTGAAAATTCATGGGTCAGAATCTAGCACGGCGCTGGTGCTGGCGCAGGGCAAAGCGGGCGGGATCCACGGCCTTTAATAACCCCGCATTAATCGGTGGCGCAAGCCCCTGGAGCTGAGCCGTGATCACCTCGGCACCCAAGGGGGCCGATGTCAAACCCCGGGAACCCAAGCCCCCCAATACCCAGACTTTCGGATTGCGCGGCAAATGATGTAACTGGGACATCTGGGGCGTTAAGGCCTGTGTGATGTCCAGCACCGCGCCCACCAGGGGCATGCGGTCAATGGTGGCGCTGCGAATGCTGGTTCGATCTGACTGCGGAACAGTAGCGCACACATCCGCCAAACGCCCATCGATCACTCGCAGGCGCTCCAGATTCGACACGGGATCCGGCTGGCCATCGGGCAGTCGCTCATAACTGGCGCCCACCACCATCTGGCCATTGACGACGGGGGTGGCATAGCCCGAGGCACAGATCACACACGGCAAAGCCCTTAAATCAGCGTGCACGCTGGGCAGCGTAAACGAGGTCACCGTGCCCCGGATCTGGTTTAGACCAAAGGTGTGATCGGGCAAGATCGTATCCATGCCTTGCGCCGCACAGACCACGACCACATCGAATGCCTCAGGTTGATCATCCGCAAAATAGATCACGCCATCGGCATTCACCCGCTTCACCGTCACATGAAAGCGTATCGCTGCGCCATGATCTTTCGCGTCCGCCAGACAGGCAGCCACGAATGCGCCCGGTTTAATCCAACCCCCCCGGGTATCCCAATACTCCAGGTGATCGCCATCCTCGGTCAATTGCAAAACACCACAGGTCTTCCCCAGACACTCCCATCCCAAGGCCCGTGCGATTGGCGCGAGCTCTTCTAACCAACGATGAGTGCACATCGCCCCGTATTCACTCCATTGAGAGGCCAGGTTATAGTCTTTGGAATACAGGTGATGGAATATACCCAGCGGATTTCCGGATGCACCGCACGCTGCAGCCGCCCCGGACTCCATAACCGTCACACGTTCGCCAGCGCGCGCCAAGGCACGGGCACACGCCGCTCCGGCAAGCCCCGCCCCGATCACCGCAATCCCTTGGCCGCCAGGCCTGCGAGTTACCATAGCCGACTATGACAGCACGAACCCCCCGTTCTCGCCAAATGCAGACCCTTCGATCGTTTACCTGGGGGCTTGCCTTAGGGGTCGCCGTGCTTGGCCTGGCCAGTTGCGGAGAATCCAAAACCAAATTCAATGCCATGGACGTAACCGGGGCACCCTGGGGCCAGACCTATTCCCTGCCCGATCTGACTGGGCAGGTGCGCACGCCGGCAGATTTTCCCGGAAAAGTCACCGCGGTATTTTTTGGCTTTATGTACTGCCCCGATGCCTGCCCCACTCACCTGACTAAAATGGGCGAAGTGCGCAAAGCACTAGGCCCACGTGGCGACCAATTGCAGTTAGTGTTCATCACCGTTGATCCTGAGCGCGACACGCCGGAGAAATTAAGGCAGTACCTGAACTCCTTTGATCCCTCGATCGTGGGACTGCGCGGCACGCCCGAGCAGGTGCAAGCGATTGCCAAGGATTTCCGCGTGTTTTACAAAAAAGTGGAGACCAAAGCCTCGGCCAAAGATCCCATGGCCTACACGATCGACCACACCACGTTCACTTATATCTTTGATGGCCAGGGCAAGTTGCGCTTAGTCATTCCGCACGATCTGGCCACTGAAAAAATTGCAGCCGACTTCCAGCATCTCCTTTCTCGATAGCGCCCGGCTCTGGCTGAAGATCGGGGCGATCTCGTTCGGCGGTCCGGCCGCGCAGATTGCGCTCATGCACCGTGAATTGGTGGAGCGCCGTCGCTGGATCTCGGACGGCCGTTTTTTGCATGCCCTGAACTATTGCATGGTTCTTCCAGGGCCCGAGGCCCAGCAATTGGCCACCTATCTAGGTTGGCTTACCCATGGGTCACTGGGCGGCATCGCCGCCGGCGTGCTGTTTATCCTGCCTTCCCTTGTGATCATGTGCCTGATCGGCTCTCTCTATGTGCTGTATGGACACATGCCGGAGATTCAGGCCCTGCTGTATGGGGTCAAGCCTGCGGTGCTGGCGATTGTACTGGCGGCCTGTGTGCAATTGGGCCAGCGTGTATTGCGTGGCCCGTTTTGGTGGGGAATCGCTGTGGGATCACTGCTGGGTCTACTGGTAGGACTCTCGTTTATCGCGATCATTTCCATCGCCGCGTTTGTGGGCTGGCTCACCCATTTGTTATCGCGCAGCCCCATACGCGGTCTGGAAGCGCCCACCGGGATTCGCTCGGCGCGCGACAGTGCGCCGAGCGATTCCGCAACTCAGGAATATGCGGAACAACGTCATTTCATGATCGATGATCACACGCCGATTCCCGTCCATAGCATGACCGATACCCGGCACATCTTAACGGCACTGGGTACCGGTATTGCCGTGTGGGCCCTGCTCTACAGTGTCGTGCAGCAGTTCGGCACCCATGTGCTCACCGATATGGCCGCGTTTTTTACCAAAGTCGCCCTGGTAACCTTTGGGGGCGCCTATGCCGTCCTCCCCTACGTGTTTGACTCTGCGGTTAACGACTATCAGTGGGTAAGCGCTGCACAGATGATGGACGGCCTGGCGCTCGGTGAAACCACTCCCGGGCCCCTGGTCATGATCAATGCATTCGTAGGCTTTGTGGGTGCGGCACAGCACACGAGCCTTGCCTATTTGCCCATTACGTGGGCCGGTACACTTGGCGCCATCGTCGTGACGGTGTTCACCTTTCTGCCGTCTTTCGTGTTTATTCTGGTGGGTGCGCCTTGGGTAGAAGCCACCCGTAAAAGCCTGTCATTGGCCGCACCGCTCACGGCCATTAGCGCAGCGGTGGTGGGCGTCATCATTGACCTTACCTTAATCTTTGCGCAGCACACCTTCTTTCCCGATGGTCAACTCTGGTCTTGGCGAAGCCTAGACTTGGTCGCCATATTCATTTCGGTGCTGGCGGCGCTAATGTTGCTGCAATTTCGTCTTGGCATGCTGACCACACTCCTGGTCAGCACGGCGCTGGGAGTGGTGGCCGTAGCGCTGCAGTTACCCTAGGTCACCGGACCCCAAAACACTCGCCCGCGATACCCGCGCGACATTCCCGTTAGACCTTGTAGTAATCCCGATACCACGCCACAAAGCGGGCAATACCGTCTCGCAGCGGCGTTGAGGGCGCAAATCCCGTGAGCGCGTGCAACGCGGATGTATCAGCGTAGGTGGCGGGGACGTCCCCGGGCTGAATCGGCTGAAGATTCTGTTTCGCCCGAATACCTACAGCGTCTTCAATTGCCGCAATAAATTCAGTCAACGGTTCGGGGCGATGATTACCGATATTGAGCACCCGGTGCGGCGCCATCATTTCGAATGCGAAATCCTCTGCGGAGGGTTCGGCCACAGGTGGCGTGTCTAAAACACGGATCACCCCTTGCACAATATCATCAATGTAAGTGAAATCCCGCGCCATTTTCCCGTGGTTAAACACGGTAATCGGCTCGCCGGCCAGAATCGCTTTAGTAAAGATAAAGGCCGCCATATCCGGCCGACCCCATGGCCCATAGACCGTAAAGAAACGCAGGCCCGTTGCAGGTATTCGAAATAAATGGGAATAAGTATGGGCCATTAACTCGTTAGCTTTTTTAGTCGCCGCATACAGACTAACGGGATGATCCACCCGATCGGTTTCAGCAAAGGGCAGTTTTTTGTTCCCGCCATACACACTAGAAGAGCTTGCATACACCAAATGTGCGCCTCCGAGACCGCTCGGACCTTGCTGGATCTGAGATCGCATTCCCTCAAGAATCTGAACGAATCCCGTAAGGTTACTGTCCACATACGCTTGAGGGTTTTTTAATGAGTAGCGTACACCCGCCTGGGCTGCGAGATGAACAACGCCATCATAGTGCTCGCGCTCAAATACCTGGCGCATTGCATTCAGATCGGCGAGATCAGCGCGGACAAACTCAAAGCGTCCGCCCGGGGCGTGTGATTCAATGTAGGCGAGCCGGGATCGTTTTAGCTCAGGATCGTAATAATCGTTGAGATTATCCAGACCGACCACCCGATCGCCGCGGGCAAGCAACGCGAGCGCGGTATGCATGCCAACAAAACCCGCAGCCCCTGTCACAAGAACCGATTTCACGGCATTCATTAATATGAAAAGAGATGATTCATCAACTCTAGCGGCGACCAATACCCTCGTACACAAGCCCTGCTCGCTTTGCAACAGCCGGCTCGTACATATTACGACCATCAAAGACACGCCTAGTCTTCAGCAGGGCTGCCATTTCGTCAAAGTCCGGGCTACGAAACTCTTTCCACTCGGTGACAATCACCAGCGCATCTGCACCTTTCAATGCCTCAATGGGTGAGCCAACGTAATCAATCATCTCGGGAATGACCCGCTTTGCCTCGGGCATGGCCACCGGATCATAGGCACATATCGACGCCCCACGGCCCACCAACTCTTGAATGATGACGCGACTTGGGGCCTCACGCATGTCATCGGTATTGGGCTTAAACGCGAGACCCCACACCGCAAATCGCAGACCGGTAAGTCGCTCGCCAAACGCTTGAACAATCTTTTTTACGAGTACGCTTTTTTGGACATCGTTGGCTTCTTCTACTGCATTTAACACCTTGAGATCCCGGCCAACACCCGCCGCGGTTTTAATCAGGGCCTTCACGTCTTTGGGGAAGCACGAGCCCCCGTAGCCGGTACCGGAATATAAAAAGCCATAGCCGATTCTCGAATCTGAGCCAATTCCCCGCCGAACAGCCTCAATGTCTGCGCCGAGGGATTCCGCCAGATTGGCGAGTTCATTCATAAAACTAATTCGCGTGGCCAACATGGCATTGGCTGCGTACTTTGTAAGTTCCGCCGATCGCACATCCATAATCATGAGCTTTTCATGTTGCCGCTGAAACGGCGCGTAAATCTCGCGCATCACTTCCTCTGCGCGGGGCGAATCAAGACCGACCACAATACGATCTGGACGCTGAAAGTCCTCGACGGCAGCGCCCTCTTTTAAGAACTCCGGATTTGACACCACATGATAGGGAATCTTTTCGCCGCGCTTCCCGAGCTCTTCAGCGATCGCCGAACGGACTCGGTCTGCGGTCCCCACCGGCACAGTTGACTTGTCTACCACGATTTTTTCGCTGGTCATGCGCTGACCAATTGCCTGAGCGGCAGCTACGACGTACTGTAAGTCTGCGGATCCATCCTCATCCGGCGGGGTGCCCACTGCAATAAACTGCACCAGTCCAAATGCCACAGATTCATCTACGCTCGTTGTAAACCGCAGACGGCCAGCCGCTACATTTTTTTGAACAACTTCAAGCAATCCCGGCTCATGAATAGGAATACCGCCGTCTTGCAGGACCTTGATCTTAGCGGCATCCAAGTCCAAGCAGAGCACCTGATTCCCGGCATCGGCCAGGCAGGCGCCCGTGACTAAACCAACATATCCGGTGCCAATCATCGAAATTTTCATAATTTCCTTACCTTGGGTTTTCACCGTATTGTGCCAGCAGACCCATGCCAATCCTAGCGGCAGATATTCTGATGTCCATTTATACTAAATTAAATATTTAGATCTGCCTTATAATCGCTTTCAACTAAGTCTATCTTTTCTGTAATTCTTCCTAGGAAATTTCATGGCCACCTTTATTCAACTTCAAGCTCAAATCGAAAAACTCCAAAAAGAAGCCGCCTCGCTGCGCAAGCGGGAAATGGCGGAGACGGTTGCAAATATCAAAAAAGCGATCGCCGCTTTTGGGCTCACAGCAGCGGATCTTGGCCTTGCCCCCCGCGCAGCATCAACGCGCGCGCGCCAAGGTACCAAGAAGCGCCCTGGCCGTCCCGCTCCCCCGGCAGGCGCTCGTTCGGCAGCCACCAAAAAAGAAGGGGCTCCTGGCGCAGATAAGCGCAGTGTTGTCGCCCCCAAGTATCGAGATCCGGTCACGGGCGCCACCTGGACTGGCCGTGGTAAGCAGCCGAAGTGGCTCGCACAGGCATTGGTCAGTGGTAAGAGCCTCACCGACTTTAAAATTGGTTAATTAGTTGCCGGTTTCTTTTTTACACGCTTGCCATGATTCTGGTTACGGGTGGTGCCGGGTTTATCGGCTCAAACTTCATACTCGACTGGTTTGCTCAGGCCAATACCGCCGAGCCAGTCATTAACCTCGATGCTCTGACCTATGCGGGCAATCGGGATAATCTTGCGTCTCTGAATACGAATCAGCACCATCATTTCGTTCAGGGTGACATTGGGAATTCCGGTTTAGTCACCGAATTATTAGAGCGTTATCAGCCGCGTGCCATTATTCATTTTGCTGCGGAATCCCATGTGGACCGCTCGATTCACGGTCCCAGCACGTTTATGGCCACCAATATTCAAGGAACATTTAATTTACTCGAGTGCGCTCGCGCTTACTGGCAGGCCCTAACCCCTGAGGCGGCCAACGCGTTTCGTTTTTTACATGTCAGCACAGACGAGGTTTATGGATCCCTTGGCCCTGCGGATCGACCCTTTGTCGAAACTACCGCTTATCAGCCAAACAGTCCTTACTCTGCCAGTAAAGCGGCCAGTGATCACCTAGTCCGCGCTTGGCATCACACCTTTGGTCTGCCGGTGCTCACGACAAACTGCTCGAACAATTATGGACCGTTCCAATTCCCAGAAAAGCTGATTCCATTAGTCATTGCCAACGCGCTAGCAGGTAAGCCGTTGCCAATCTATGGCGACGGAAAAAACGTTCGCGACTGGCTGTTTGTGTCTGACCACTGCTCTGCCATTCGGTCGGTCTTGGCAAAGGGAAAAGTAGGCGAGGTCTACAACATCGGCGGTTGGAACGAAATGCCAAACATTGATATTGTGCGCTCCATCTGCCGCCTGTTAGATCAGAAGTCTCCGATGACCGCCAAGGCGGCCGGCGGTCAGCATGAACTTCTCATCACCTATGTAAAGGATCGTCCGGGCCACGATCGGCGTTATGCCATCAATGCCGAAAAGATCGCCCGAGAGCTCGGTTGGAGACCCGCCGAGTCGTTTTCCAGCGGAATCCAGAAAACAGTCGATTGGTACCTGGAAAATTCCCAATGGGTCGCTCGAGTCCAGAGCGGCGCCTACCGGAAGTGGATCGACACTCAATACGGGAGTCCATCGTCCAGCGCTCAAGTCGCAAATAAACCCAGCGCCGCAACATGATTTTGGTGTTCGGTAGTCAAGGTCAAGTGGGTCAGGCGCTAGTGCAGGCGATGGGCGATGCCCCTGAGCACATATTTTTGCACCGAAATAGCCGTGACTACTGCGGCGATCTAAGCAATATCGCCGGAATAACCGAGACCCTGTTAGAGCTCAGACCTTCCATTATTATTAATGCGGCTGCGTACACCAGTGTTGATCAAGCGGAGTCGGAGCCCGATTTGGTGTATCACATCAATGCCAAGGCGCCGGCGGCCATCGCCCAAATCGCTTCACGGCTCGGGGCGCTTCTTGTCCACTACTCCTCCGACTATGTGTTTAGTGGATCGGGCCACACCGCGTGGACGGAGACCGATCCTTGTGCTCCAATATCGGTCTACGGCGCCTCCAAATTCGAGGGTGAACGTTTTATTACAGAGAGCGGTGCTCGGCATTTTATTCTGCGCACGAGCTGGGTCTACAGCGCCCATGGCCGTAATTTTTTAAAAACCATGCTCGAGCTTGCTGAATCCCGCGACACACTGCGTGTGGTCAGTGACCAGGTGGGCGTGCCCACGAATGCGCACTATATTGCGCTTGCCACCCTTGATTTATTAAACCTTGCGACACCAGGATTTGGATCGGGAGCAGTCACGCCACCCCCATCGGGCATTTATCATTGCGCGCCTGCGGGAGAAACCACCTGGTTTGACTATGCCCGTGTGGTCATCAATGCTGCAAAATCAATGGGCAAGGCGCAGACCTGTAAGACCATTACGCCCGTTTCAACGCACGACTATCCTACCGCGGCCAAGCGCCCCTTAAATTCCCGGCTCGATACCTCTAAACTACAGCGCGTGCTGAAGCAGGTGCCACCTCATTGGCAGGAGTCTGTCGTCGAA
>JACCDI010249230.1_pt1 | contig 19203 bp, 12 predicted proteins | sample 7442791 | NCBI WGS metagenome assembly JACCDI01 (sample SAMN15323434, study PRJNA562643) | freshwater metagenome | isolation source: river surface water | place: USA:Blue River Watershed | collected 2017-08-15
AGCCTTTCGCAATCAGGCAGCGCTGGTAGTCGCGGAACAGGCGCGCGTATGCGTCATATCTGGATTCGCCTGGCTTTTGTGCTCTTGCCACCGTGTCGGCGCTGAATCCGGGATTGTTCGTATTTCCACCGCCGCAATCCTGTGATGCTTGTAGCCGAATTTCCGGGGTGGCTCCCGGCTTTTCCCATTTCTCCAAATGTGGCTTTGGAAAAGCGAGCTTTCGGTAAGCCTCTCCATGGGGGACAAAACACAAGACCGGGCAGCATCCGGAAATGAATAGAGTGCAAGCGATCGGTAAAGCTTTGATGGAGCATGTTTTCATCGCGCTGCATGCAGAAAAATTGATATGGCCTGCCATACGCTTGCAGGGAAAAATTCGGCGGCTGCGAATGGAGACGCCGGAACTATCGCTACGCCAGACCAAACGTTCTGGGCTGTGCGTTCGGCGTCAGACATACCTCTTTTCGCATTGCCGCGATCGTCATATAAGTTGAAAGTCATTCCGCCAATGACATCGTGGGCACCCGAAAACGCCTCTATCAAACGATCTTGCCAACTGCCGGGCTTGTACGCTTTTCCGAAAAAAGTCCCGGCATATCCCTGAATGCCGCCAGTTGGCCCGTACATCTTCAATCCTTCATCTGAATCAAGATAGCTTTGCAATGAAGGATATTTTTCACTCGTGATGAATACGATCATTTGCTGATCATTCAGAGCCAATATTGTTTTTCCGTCCGCATCGAGAACAGGTTTGCCTCCTGAATCACGCACCACTTCGCAATGCTCATTGTTTTTGCCGCACAACAGGTCGGTGTCAATTCGCGTGCCACCTAGCTTTACGCCATCTGAACGGACGCCTTCACTTTCTCCGGTCATGTTTGATATGACGGTTTTCCCATCCGTGACTCCGGCAAATTTTCGCGAGTCTTCGATCATCAGTGCGCGCATTTTTTCGGCTGCCGAAGACAAGCCTTCCTTCGTTACCGCGGATCCGCCCAAGCCGATCACTGCACCGATCAAGATGTTCATCACCTGCTCTTCCCGGCGAAGTTCGGACAAGCTCGCATTGATCGATTGCTGTGCCTTTTCATCTTTGGATTCTTTCGCCGTCTTTAACGCGCGATTCAGCTCGCTCCGTCTCCGACTGACATAATCCTCCACAGCCTTGTATGCGTGCCCGCTGAATTCCTGCGAAATCCTCACCTGTGCATTGATCTCCTGCGCCACTCTCTCTGCATCGAAAATTCTGACCACTCCCGACGATGGATCGCCGGTCCGCACATTCTGATGACCTGCGAGGCCGCTGATCCCTGCGGTGGTCACGCCGCTCTGATAATCGCTGTCGCTGCCGACCCCGGCGTGATTACCTTTCGGGGCATAGTTACCCGTCGGGTTGCGGCCTATTCCGATGCCAGCCCCGTAAGCCTTGGCGTCGTAGTCGGCGTGGTTCTTCAGGTCCGACATCGCGAGTTCCGCCGAGGAGAACCGGTTGCTTCCGGCTTTGACGGCGGCATCGGTGCTGGCAATGGCCGCTGCTTTCAGTTCGGTCTTGCCTGTCACCTCTACCTGAAAGCCGCCATCGCCGGCCTGAAGGCCGCTGATTTCGTTCGTGCTCAGGTAGTTGCTGTGAATGGCGGACTTCGATGTATTGAACTGCGCAGACGGGCTGCCGCTGCCCGGCAGTGGCATCGTGACGCTGCCGCTGTAGGACTGTTGATCACTGTCATATCGGCTGCTGTCTTGCAGGCTCTCGATCAGCAAGTTGCCGCCTACGCGCGCCTCAATCGTCGGCGCCTTCACGATTGCGCCTGTCAGCCGGCTGTCTCCTTCGCTGCGCAAGGAGGCACGGCGTCCGGCAGTGATTTCCGTGTTCGTCCACCTGCGGTCATCGCCGGCTGCCTTGCCCTTGGCTTGACTGGCGCTGGCAATGATCCCGAGGCTCGTGCCGTCCTTGCCTGTGCTGGCAGCCAGGCCTATGCCTGCGCTGCTGCTGTGATTGCTCATCGACTCGGTGCGGGTGCCGGCCTGTGCGTCAAGCACCAGTTCACCGTCAGACTTCAGTGCGACGGTGTCAGCTGCGGCGATCTGGCTACCAGTAACTGCCAGTCTGGCGTCTGGCCGACCTTGCGCGCGCACATCCACGTTGCCGCCGGCCGTCAGCACCGAGGGGGCGACACGGGTCGCGTGCGCTATAGCGGTCGACGCCGACTTGCTGCTGCCCAACGTGACAGCCAGCGTCACGCTGCCGGCATGCGTCGGGTCCTTGGCCATTTCCTTTGCAGTGTTGGCGACAGCCAGGCCCGCTGCCGCAGCAGCCAGCGTCTGTGCCCGGCTGCTGCGAGTCATTTGGATTGCGTCGTGCAGGCTTTCCAGCGTGCGACCAGCATTGATCACCGGGTTCGACAAGGTGATTGACAAGCCACTCTGGCTGAACGAGGACGCTTGCTTTGAATCGGAGGTGTCGGTGCCGCCAGCGATATCGATGTGGGTGGCAGTAATCGCCACCGAGCCCCTCGGGGCGACGATGCTGCTTGCATGCTGGCGATAGCTGTCGCCTGCATCGATACGGACATCGCCTGCCAGCGTGCCGACCTGGCTGCCGCGTTGGCGCGTACTGTGCCATTCGCTGGTGTTTTGCTGTCGCTGGCTGCCGATGCCCAGCGACAGGCCGGGGCCGGAGAACAAGCCGGAACGTGTGTCGCGGCTGAAGGAGGCGCTGAGGGCAGATTCCGTGGCAGCCTTCAACGATACATCCCGCCCTGCCTGCAAGCGGGAGGCCAGGTCGCCCGTCACGTCGCTGCCCGCGATGCGCAAGTCCTGCCCCGCATGCAAGTTGACGGTATTGCCACTGATGACGCTGGCCAGCGCGTTCTTTTGCTCTGCACTTGTTCGCCGGGTGCTGGTGCTTGAGCTGAACAAACCGTGGCGACGGAACTCGGTGCCTTGCGCGAACGAGGCGCTGGATTCGCCAGCGGTGATTGTCAGGTCGCGCCCTGCTGACAGCGCGACGGTCGCGTGCTTTGAATCGACGCTGGTTGCGCGTGTGGCCAGGTCCTGCCCTGCAGCCATCAAGACGGATCCGTTCGCTTGTGCGCTGGTGGCGACCTCGGTGCTTTGGGCTTCCCGCAAAAAATTGGCTGAACCCCGGGCACCCGCGCTCAGCGACGAACGGGTGGTGAGCGTGCCCATCGTCAGGTCACGGTTGGCAATCACGGCAATGTTGCCGCTGCCGTGGTTCATCAATTGTGCGGCATCGACTGCAATGTCCCGTCCGGCCAGCATTCGCAAGTCGCCCTGGCCTGCTATGTGCAGCATGGCGATGCGGTCGATGCTGGTTCGATCTGCCTCGGCCATGGCCTGCGAGCCCAGGTGCTGTCGCCGGGTGTCACGTGTGCTGCTGGCGACCCGGATATCGCGTCCGGCCCTGAGCTGTTGCTGATGCTGTGTACTGACATTGCCGCCCAGGATATGGATGTCATCGGAAGCGGTCAGCAGCGCAGTATCACCGGTCAGCGTGCCACTGTGGCTGATCCCGCGGGCTTGTAGTTGCAAGCCTTCGGTGCCATGGATTGTTCCTGCGTTATCGATCGCATCGGCCACCGACAACGCGACGCGCTGTGCCGAGATCAGCGTTCCATTGCCATCGAGATCGCCGGCTCGTGGCAGCAGGTAAACTCGTGGCACCAGCACTCGGATGGTTTGTTCCGCTTGGCCGTCGCGTACCGGCACAGGAATATCCTGCTCGACCAGCCATACGATGTCGGACGTCAGTTTTGCGATCTGCGTCGCTGTCAGTGCAATGCCGGGCTGCAGATGCAGCGCCGCTGCCTGTCGTACGCCATGGTTCATCAACGCTGCAAACTGCGCTTCGTCATTGTCCTGTCCCGGCAGGAAGCGACGGCCGGTCAGCTGTGCGATCTGATCGATAACGATCTGCTGCTCGATGTAGCCATCGCCGATGCGCTTGTGCAGGCGTTCGGGGTCATAGTCCAGCTGCGCCAGCATGAGATCCGAGTTCAGCCAAGTCCGATACTGTGTGAAACGCGGATCGGTGATCAGCAGCGGCCCGGCACCGGGCTTGATCTGGAAAAGACTGCTTCCCTCCAGAGCAAGCTTGCTCGTGGCCAGATCGAACGCAGGGGTTGGAAGCCGGCCGGCTTGTTTGTCCGCGGTCGCGGCCAGTGACAGTCGGCGGGTACGTACTTCGTCAGCCGGCAGGTAAGGCAAAACCGGGCCCGCTACGGATTTGAAGAGGTTCAGCGGGATTGCCTTGACCAGGAAGGTCTGGCTGGTACCCGTCTGCTGGATGCGGGTCGTACCCGGCGTTTCGGTTGTGCGCAGATTGTCCAGCGTTCCCGTCAACTCACCACCGGCAATAATCTGGCTGTCCGCGTTCAACAGCTGCTGGCCCGCCAGATACATGTCGCCGCCAGACATGATGCGTGCCGGTTTGCTGCTCACTACCCGGCTTTCATGTTCGGTACGGTCGAGCACATACTCTGTGCGACTGTAAGTATGGGTTTTCCCACGGCCCGCGGCATCCAGTTCTTCTTGCAGATACTTGCGGTCTTCGCCTGATGGTTGTACGTACACCATGCGTTGCGGGCCAGCGACCCGAACCTCGGCCACCTCCACGCCAGCATTCAGATTCTTCAGCTGGCCGCTGAGGATACGGAGCTTGCGTTGCGCGTCGATGCTGGCATCGCGGTTCAGCACGAGCTCGGCCATGCCCGTCGCGTGGCCCTCATGATTTGTTTGACGGCCGATGCGCATGTCGTTGCCGGAAACAATCCTGGCTTTGTCGGTGTTCTCCAGCGCACGGACAGCGATGTCCAGGTCGGCTGCTGCGGCGATCACCGGGCTGGCCTCGGGATGCCCGGCATTGGCAATGCGATCGGCCTGCAGCGTGATGCGCTGGCCAAGAATTTTTCCGTGCGCGACATTGTCGAGCGACGTGGCCTGTATCATCACCTCACGGGCATCGATACCCGCGCTGTTCTGCAACTTGCCGTCCAGCGTGACCTGTAGTGTTTCACGGGCCGACCAGTTGCCGGCATTGCGCACGCCCAGGCCGTGCGCGCTGCCGACCAGCCAGATGCGGTTGGCATACATGCCGCCGATCTCGGCCACATCCAGCGCAAACGACGGTGCGGCTGGCGTATCCGGTGCTCCCGGCGGTGCCTTGAGTTCGAGTCTCAGGTCGTTGGCCCAGATATCCGCATTCACGCGCGCGGCCTGCGTCAGCAAGGACAGCGCATCGACGCGGGATGCATCCAGTCCGCGACCGGCAATTTCCAGCGGGCCGTGACCCATCGCATAGCCGGTCAGCTTGCCATCGTCCATCGTGGGCTTCGCCGTCGCCAGCTCGACGCGCGCCGCATGGATGAAGCCACAGCCGTTGCAGTGGATGCCGGACGGGTTCGCGATAATGAGATCGGCCTTGCCGCCAGCGATCTCGACATAGCCCTGCAAGCGGCTGGGATCCTTGCTGCGTACTTCATTGACAATGACCCTTGCTTCACCGGCCAGCAGCGCCGGATTGGCCGCGACCCAGCCAGCCAGCGAGGTCGACGAGGCCTTGCGTCCGTTGTTGATCACCGCGCCGTCGGGCGCGATGTCAAATTGACGAAACTGGTTCACCGAAACACCCGCAGCACTCGGGCGCGTGATGTCGACCTGCGGGATGCCGCTTGCCGTCATCCGGAGTGAAGGGCGCTGCTCTGCAGGGGCCGCCGCGTCGGCCAGTAGCTGCGCATGGACCGGGCCAGCCGACAACAGGCTGGCGATCAGTACCGGTACCCATGACGGCGAGGGCAGCCGTGTGCAGCATGGCGCTGGCGACCAGCGTGAAGACTGACGCATGGTCATGACAATCTCCCCTACAGTGACAGGCTGAACAGGAAGCCGGCTGTGGTGCCGGCGGTGCGAAATCCTTCGGGCTTGTGCAGTGGCCGGCCGATGAACACATCCCAGCCGAACTTGCCCAGCGCGCCTCGTGCGCCGAGCACGCTGCCCGCCAGCCGCCTGCCGGGCAAATTGGCGGTCGATTGGCCACCGACTTCGCCGGCATCGACACCGACGTAGATCTCGCTGCGGATCGCAGCTGCCGACCAGCCCAGGTCTTGCCGCAGCAACCAGCCGCGATCACCGGTGAGCAGAGCTTCGCCGTCGAAGCCGCGCACCGTATAGCGATTGCCCATGGCAAAGCGGTCTTGTGGCGTCAACGGCGTGCGGTTCCATTGCGCGCGCCAGCCAACGCTGTAGCGGAAGCTTTGTCGTCCCAGCGCGAAGGGCAGCGACAGCAGCGCATCTGCGCGCGCCAGTTGCAAGCGCGAGCTGCCCTCGCCAAACGCTTCCTCCGGAGCGCGCTGCGCGCCAAAGGCGCCTGTGCCACGCCGCCATGCGACGCTGATGTCCAGGTTTCCGGCGCCGACGCGTTCGCGGTGCGACAACGACGCTTCCCAGCCCGCAGTGCGGCGGTGCTGGCCAGTCAGTTCGGCATCGTCGATGAAATTGCTTGATTCGCGCAGCCATGCGCGCAGCGTGGCCTGGGTCTTGCGGACGCCATCGCGGTATAGCAGCCGTGTCAGTGCCAGATCCTGCGTCGTACCCTCGCCGCTGTAGCGTATCGCTGCATTCAGGCTGGCCACGGATTGATAAAAGCGGAATTCGCTGGCCGTAAAGCCGAGCAGCCAATCGCTCCAGGGCACCGAGTAGTGCAGGGTGCCGAAGCGGCTGCCACGTGCACCCGGCAAGCTGCCGCCCAGGGTATCGCTGTAGCTGACGTAGAACAGATCGTTCAGCGTCCACCAATGGTCGTACGAAAAGGTGACGGCGCCCTGGTAACGCCCGGTGGATTCGGTGCCGGCATCATCGACCGACAGGTTGAGCCGGTAGGGTAGTCGCTGTTGCCAGCGCACGATCACATCGCTGTCGCCGGGACCTGCCCCAGCCGCGTCCGATGCCTGTATCTGCATATCGGCGTCAGCCGTTGGCAAGCGCTTCAGGTTTTCCAGCCCTTGTTCGAGTGCGCGCAGGTTCAGCAGATCGCCCTCATCGACGGGCATCGCATTCCCCAGCCGGGCGCGCGAATGGCTGTCGCTGGAAAGCCTTAGCTGGCGCATCCGTCCCGGTATCAGCGTCAATACCAGTACGCCGCTGCGCAAGTCTTGTGGCTCGGCCAGCACCCGGGTGGTGACAAAGCCGCGTGCGAGGATGGCTTGCTGCACGCGCTGGATGACAACGGCTATCCCTTGTGCGCCAACGCAGCGGCCGAGCGCAGGATCATCTTCATGATCCGCGGCTTTTAGCGACCAGTGAAAATCTTTGGCCAGATCACCTCGCAAGGCCACCTGATGCAGGGTCTGGCAAGGCCGTTCATCGACCGGCAACTTGACCGTTACGGGCGCTGCGATCGCAGACTGCACATGGGCTTGCGGCTCGGCTTGCTGACGCAGGCTTTGTTCGCGTTGGTTCTGGCGCAGGATCTGCAGGTCAGAATCGCTGACCTGAGCTTGCGCCGCTGTAGCGCACAGCATCAGGAACACGCAGAAAGTCACCAGCCGTGGCGAACCACGGAACGACGTCAGGTACATGAATCATCCATCCACAGGGTGACGACGAGGGGATGGATTCTAGGAAGGCGCTGCGTTGCTTGTCAGTTGAAATCGCGCGAGTGTTGCGTCGATGTCTAAGACCAGCGCATATGTGGATGCACTTGCATTGTTCAGTGCATCAGCGTGACGATGTCGGCCAGGATGGCCGATGGCACGTTACGGTCAAGGTGAGAGGGGATCGGTCGTTACTGAGGATCACGCCGCAACTCGGCCTGTGCCAGCGTCTGCAAGGCGACATGCTGCTCGCCGCGCGCAATTCCAGCGGGTGGCGTGACACGTACTGGCTGGTTTGCATTGTCGGCCGACGATAGAACATTGCTGGTCGCATCGCCGGCGGCATTCCAGACCGGATCGGCAATGCCCTCGAACACCGCCTTCAGCTGCTTGCCCCAGGTGCTGCGTATCATCTCGAAATACTGGTTCTTTTCATCGATGGTCACGAAGCGGTTCACGGCCAGCGAATCGGACGCATAGACCAGCAGATCCAGTGGGAAGCCCACCGAGATATTCGATTTCAGTGTCGAGTCCATCGAGATCAGCGCGCACTTCGCCCCTTCATCCAGCGGTGTAGCCGGCGAAATCACGCGATCGATGATGGGCTTGCCATACTTGGCCTCGCCGATCTGGAAGTACGGATTCTCATCATGCGATTCGATGAAATTACCTGCTGCGTACATCTGGAACAGACGGCAGCGCTCGCCCCGTATCTGTCCGCCGAAGATCAGGCTCACGTTGAAGTCGATACCCGATTGCTCGAGCGCCTTCGCCTCGCGCTTGTGCACCGCACGTATCGAGTCACCGACGATTTGCGCCGCTTCATACATCGTCGAGGCGGTCCAGATACTGGTGCCTTCGGCGGTGAGGTATTCGGCCACGGTCTGGCGTATGCTTTGCGAGATCGACAGATTACCCGCAGTCATCAGCACCATCATGCGGTCACCCGGGTTCTCGAATACCGACATCTTGCGGAAGGTGCCGATATGGTCCACACCGGCATTGGTGCGGGAGTCAGACAAGAACACCAGGCCTGCATTCAGGCGCATCGCCACACAATAAGTCATGTTCGCCAGCTCGGATCGAAAAACGGGATTCTCATCGACGCCACCATCATCGACTCAGGCAGCGCGCCGCAGCGGCGGCAGCAGCGGCGTCGGGGCTGGCGCAGGGGCGAGCGGCACCAGGAAATCGCGGCTGACCAGATTGCCCAGTTCATACACTTGTTCGAGAAAATCGCTCAGGTAATCATGCAGCCCGCGCCGCATGATGTCGTCGATGCTGTTGAAGCGCAGGTTGGCATGCAGGCGCCCGGCAAAACGCTCGGTCTCGCCGGAGACATCGTTGCGTACCTGGGCCAGGTTGTTGACGACCTCGGTCAGGCATGCCATCAATGACCGTGGCATGTCGCCGCGCAGGATCAGCAATTCTGCGACACGTTCGGGTGTGATCACGTCCCGGTAAACCTTGCGATAGGTCTCGAAGGCCGATACGGACCGCAGCACGGCCGCCCAGTGGTAATAGTCCATGTCGGTCGCGGTCAACAGCTCTCGATCGGTACCATGGAATTTCACGTCCAGCAGGCGCGCGGTATTGTCGGCACGCTCGAGAAAGGTGCCGAGGCGGATGAAGTAGAATGCCTCGTCCTTCAGCATGGTGCCGATGGTGACGCCGCGCGACAGGTGCGAGCGATGCTTGACCCATTCGAAGAACTCGCTCGGATCGCTGTCGAGAACGCCGCCCCTGAGCAGGTTGTTCATGTCCAGCCAGGTCGTGTTCTGCGTCTCCCAGACCTCGGTGGTCAGGGTGCCGCGCACCGCGCGCGCATTTTCGCGTGCGCTGGTCAGGCAGGAAGCGATCGACGATGGATTGTCCGGGTCGCGCACCATGAAGTCGATTACGTCCTTGCGGGTCAGCAGCCCGTACTTCGCATCGAAGTCCGGCTGCAGTTCGGAGATGCCCAGTACCGCGCGCCAGCCCTGTTCGGCTGCTTCGGCAGATTGCGGCAGCAGCTGGGTCTGGATATTCACGTCCAGCATGCGTGCAGTATTCTCAGCGCGCTCGGTATAGCGAGCCATCCAGTACAAATGATCGGCAGTGCGACTCAACATGGTCAAACCTCCGTGAACTTCATTACTTTTCCAGTACCCAGGTGTCCTTGGTGCCGCCGCCTTGCGACGAGTTGACCACCAGTGAGCCTTCTTTCAGCGCAACGCGCGTCAGGCCGCCGGGCACCATGCTCACTGTCTTGCCCGACAACACAAAGGGGCGCAGGTCGATATGGCGCGGCGCGATACCGGCTTCCACATAGGTCGGGCAGGCCGACAGTGCCAGCGTCGGCTGTGCGATGTAGCCGTCGGGCTTGGCCAGCACGCGCTGACGGAAGTCCTCGATTTCGGCCTGGGTCGATGCGGGGCCGACCAGCATCCCGTAGCCGCCGGCGCCGTGCACTTCCTTCACCACCAGCTTTTCCAGATGGGCCAGCGTGTAGTCGAGGTCTTCCGGTTTCCTGCACTGGTAAGTCGGTACATTGTTGAGTATCGGCTCTTCCGACAAATAGAAGCGGATCATGTCCGGCACATACGGATAGATCGACTTGTCATCGGCAACGCCAGTGCCGACCGCATTGGCCAGCGTCACACGTCCGCCGTGATACGCCGACAGCAGGCCCGGTACGCCGAGCGTGGAATCGGCACGGAACACCGACGGATCGAGGAAATCATCGTCGATGCGGCGATAGATCACATCGACACGCTGCGGGCCGTGCGTGGTGCGCATGTACACATAGCCATCGGCGACGAACAAGTCCTTGCCTTCGACCAGTTCCACACCCATCTGCTGTGCGAGGAAGGCATGCTCGAAATAAGCCGAGTTGTACATTCCCGGCGTCATGACGACAACAGTTGGGTCGTCGATGCCGTTGGGCGCGACCGAGCGCAGCATGTCCAGCAGCAGGTCCGGGTAGTGCGCGACGGGCGCCACCTTGTGACGCGCGAACAGTTCGGGGAACAGCCGCATCATCATCTTGCGGTCTTCCAGCATGTAGGACACGCCGGACGGCACGCGCAGGTTATCTTCCAGCACGTAGAACTCGCCTTCACCGGCCCGCACGATGTCGACACCGGCGATATGCGCATAGATGTCGGACGCCACATCCACGTCCTGCATCTCGGGCCGGTACTGTGCGTTGTTGAACACCTGCTCGGGCGGGATGATCCCTGCCTTCACGATGTGCTGTGCGTGATAGATATCGTGGATGAACAGGTTCAGCGCCTGCACGCGCTGCTTCAGGCCTGTCTGCAGCTGCGCCCACTCGGTGGCCGGAATGATGCGGGGGATGATGTCAAACGGGATCAGGCGCTCGGTGCCTGCATCGCTGCCGTACACCGCGAAGGTAATGCCGACGCGGCGAAACGCCAGATCGGCCTCGACCCGCTTGCGCTCGACGATCTCGGGAGGCTGGTTCGCCAGCCAGCTTTCGAATTCCCGGTAATGCGGGCGTGTCTGCCCGCTGGCGTCCACATACATCTCATTGAAAAAGCCGGCCATGCTTGCTGCACCCTTTTTTTGTTTGTCGTCGCAGGGGTGCAAATAATCAAGAAATGTGCCAGCGCTGAAGCTGGCGCCCGGCCAGCGCAGGTATCCGTGCAGCGTCAGCGCTGGCGCAAGCTGTCGACCAGCGCGATGGTCTCCTTGCCCGGCGCGGGCGTGAGCAAAGTCACGACGATCAGCGCGAAAAACCCGGCCGGCACGCCGAAGACACCGGCCGACACCGGCGCAATATGAAACCACTGGTTCGCGGTGCTGCCGCCCAGTGCCGGGCTGGTCTGCACCAAATAGATGAGGCAAACGAAGAAGCCGGTCAGCATGCCGGCGATTGCGCCTTGTTGGTTCGCACGTTTCCAGAAAATGCCCAAAACCAGTGCGGGGAACAAGGTCGACGCTGCCAGCGAGAAGGCGGCGCTGACCATCGACAGGATGTCGCCCGACCGAAAGGACGCTGTGTACGCGGCCAGCAGTGCAACCACCAATAGTAATAATTTTGAAATCGTTACCTGCCGCTGGCTGGACGCATGCGGGTTCATCATCTTGAAATAGGTGTCGTGTGACAGCGCGCTGGAGATCGTCAGCAGCAGGCCGTCCGCGGTCGACAGCGCCGCTGCCAGCGCGCCGGCGGCGATCAGGGCCGAGATCACATAGGGCAGCCCGGCGATCTCCGGAGTGGCCAGCACGATCATGTCGCCATCGATCGCGATCTCGGCCAGCTGTACCAGGCCATCGGCGTTGATGTCGGTGATATTGATCATCGGTTTTGCGCGATCGATGTTGGCCCAGTAGCTGACCCAGGAGGGCAAATGCCCGAAGTCGGCGCCGACCAGCGTCGTGTAGATCTCGTACTTCACCATCACCGCCAGCGCCGGCAGCGCCGTGTAGAGCAGCATGATGAAGAACAGCGCCCAGAACACCGACATCCGCGCCTGCGGCACCGAACGGGTCGTGTAAGAGCGCACCAGGATGTGCGGCAGCGCGGCCGTACCCAGCATCAGGCAGAACACCAGCGCGAGGAAATTGTTGCGCTTGACATCCGAGCTCGCCTTGTCTTCGCCGGGGAAGGGCTGCGTGTGCAGCTGTGCCGGTTGCGCACGCTGGAGGTTGTGCTCGCGCTCGCGCTGCCAGACACGGCGTGCCTCCTCCGGGCTCTTCGGGTAATCCGTCAGCGCACGATTGGCTGCCTTGATGTCGATCAGCGAGGAATTGCTGGTCTGCAGTTCCTGCAGCCTGCGCCGTGCGTCTTCGCGACCGGCATCCCAGGAGCGCGGCAGGGTGTTGATCTTCTGTTCCAGCGCCGCTGCACGCTGCAAATAGAGCTCGCGCACCTGTTGCTCGCTTTCGTGCGCGGCCAGCGCCTGCTCTTGCCGGGTCAGCTTGTCGACAGCGGTGCCATAGGCCAGCTGTGGCACCGGTGAGCCCGTCTGCTTGAGCGACAGCCATGACACCGGGATCATGAAGGCGACGATGATGATGATGTACTGCGCGATCTGGGTCCAGGTGATCGCGCGCATCCCGCCGAGGAAGGAACAGACCAGGATACTGGCGAGGCCGAGGAAGATGCCGACTGAAAAATCGATGCCGGTGAAGCGCGACGTGATCAGTCCCACGCCATAGATCTGTGCGACCACATACGTGAAAGAAATGATCAGCGTCGCTACCACGGCCAGCAGCCGAACCAGATCGCCATACGGACCCGCGTAGCGGCCCGCGAGGAAATCCGGCACGGTGTACTGCGCGAACTTGCGCAGGTAAGGCGCAATCAGCAGCGCCACCAGGCAGTAACCGCCGGTCCAGCCCATGATGTACGCCAGCCCGTCGAAGCCCTGCAGATAGAGGCCACCTGCCAGGCCGATGAAGCTGGCCGTCGAGATCCAGTCGGCAGCGGTCGCCATCCCGTTGAACAGCGCGGGGACGCGCCGGCCTGCGACATAGTATTCGGCGATGTCCGAGGTGCGGCTGAACACCCCGATGAATGCATACACGACGATGGTCGCGAACAGGAACAGGTAGCCAAGCCAGAAGCGCGGGAAGCCCTCATGCTCGAGGATCGCCAGCGTGACCAGCAGCGCGCCGAAGCCCAGCGAGTACAGCCCGAAGTAACGCGTCAGCTGGCGTGGCAGGCTGTCATTCGCCATCGTCGTCGCCCCCGGACTTGCCCGCCAGTGCATCGAGCTTCTTCATCGCGATGGCATATGCAGCGATGATCGCAAGATAAATGAATATGGTGCCCTGCGCGGCCATGTAGAACGGCAGCGGCGTGCCGAGCAGTGTCACATCGGAGAGCTCACGTGCATAGAACGCGACACCGAAACTGGCCAGTGCCCAGACGACGAGCAGCACGCCCGTCAGCAAGCGCACGCGCTCCCAGTAGCGCTGCGATGGGAGATGCGGATCCTCGGTCGCGGAGGCGGTGTGGCGCGCGTCAGGCGTCATCAGGCGTCCTCATCAGGCGTCGTCATCAGGCGTCCTCGTCGGGTGCCAGCGGCAGGCTGATGCGGAACAGGCTGCCCGGGTAGCGCGGGTCGGTCGCGCGCGGATTGGTAAAAATATCGACATCCGCACCGTGCCGCTGCGCGATCTCGCGCACGATGGCCAGGCCGAGGCCGCTGCCCTCGACGTCGCTGCCCAGGATGCGATAGAAGCGCTCGAACACCTGCGCACGCTCGGACGGCGCAATCCCGGGTCCGTTGTCCTCGACCTCGAGGATGGCCAGCGCACGCTCGTCATCGGCACGCACGCGCACGGTCACGCTGCCGCCGCTTTGCGTATAGCGCAGCGCATTGTCGATGAGGTTGGACAACATCTCGCGCAGCATGGTCGCATTGCCGCGCACGGTCAGCTCCCGGTCATCGCTTTCGAAGCCGAGGTCAATGTTCCTTGTCTGGGCCGCCGCAAACCAGTCCGGCACCACCGAGCGTGCCAGCGTTACCAGCGACAGTTTCAACAGCGGCGTGGCTTGCGGCGCGTCGTTCTCGGCGCGTGCCAGTGCCAGCAGCTGGTTCACCAGCCGTGTCGCCGAGGCCGAGCTCTTGGCCAGCTGCTCCAGCGAGCGCTGGATCTCGTCACGGCTGTCCTGCCGCATCGCCAGTTCCGATTGCATGCGCATCCCGGCCAGGGGTGTCTTCATCTGGTGCGCGGCATCGGCGATGAAACGCTTTTGCGATGCGATGCTCTGCGACAGGCGGCCCAGCATGTCATTCAGCGAGCGCACCAACGGCGAGATTTCCTCCGGCACCGCGCGCGAATCGATCGGCGACAGGTCATCGGGGCGACGTGAGCGTATGCTTTCCTGCAGCGTGGTCAGCGGCGACAGGCCGCGCGACAGTGCGAACCACAGCAGCGTAATCGCGATCGGCAGGATGATGAACTCGGGCAGGATCACGCCCTTGATGATCTGGTTCGCCAGTTCGCGCCGCTTCTCCAGCGTCTCGGCCACCTGCACCAGTGCGTAACGCGCCTCGTCCGGCCGCAGGCCGCTGGTGCGCGTCGCCTGCAGGTTCACATACGTATACGCGATGCGCACCTCGGCATTGCGCATCGCACCGTCGCGCAGCGCGACCGACCAGGCGACCGGCTTGTCTTCATCGTCGGGCAAGGGGATGTCACTGTCGCCGGCCACCAGCTCGCGTTGCGGGCCGCTCACCTGAAAATACACATTGTCGACATCGTCTGCACGCAGGATGTCGCGTGCCGAGTACGGCAGGTGTGCGCTGACCTCGCCGTTGACCTCCTTGACCTGCTGCGCCAGCACGGTGACGCGGTCCTCGAGCGCGCGGTCGAAGGGCTCGTTCGCGATCGACTTCGCGATCAGGTAGGTGACACCGATCGACAGCGGCCACAGCAGCAGCAGTGGCATCAGCATCCAGTCGAGGATCTCGCCGAACAGCGAGTGCTGTATACGCAGCTCCCTGGCGCTGTCCTGCGCCGTCGCTGATGTGGCTGAAGCAGGAACGGAAGCCGTGGCCGACGCGGAGAAGGCCGGGGGCGCGGCGGTGCTGTCGCTGTCAGCGCGCACGGATGGCCTCAGGCGGCGCCGGCGTCGGCGGCAGGGCCGTTGGCGGCGAATTTTTCCAGGCAGTAGCCCAGACCGCGCACGGTCGCGATGCGCACGCCGCTGCTCTCTATCTTCTTGCGCAGTCGGTGCACATACACTTCGATCGCATTGTTGCTGACCTCTTCGCCCCATTCGCACAGGTGGTCCACCAGCTGTTCCTTGGATACCAGCCGGCCGCTGCGCTTCAACAGCACCTCCAGCAGGCCGAGCTCGCGCGCGGACAGGTCGATCATGTGGTCGTTCAGGTAGGCAATGCGGCCCACTTGGTCGAAGGACAGTGGGCCATGACGGATCACGGTCGGACCGCCGCCGGCGCCGCGCCGCGTGAGCGCACGCACGCGCGCCTCCAGCTCGGACAGTGCAAAGGGCTTGGCCATGTAGTCGTCGGCGCCAAGATCCAGGCCCTTGACGCGCTGCTCGACCGAGTCATTCGCGGTCAGGATCAGCACCGGTACCCGCGAGTCGCGCGAACGCAGCCGGCGCAGCACCTCCAGCCCCGGCATTTTCGGCAGGTCGAGGTCGAGGATCAGCAAGTCGAAATCCTGCGTGGACAGCGCGCTGTCGGCCGCCTGCCCGTTGTTCACGCAGTCAGTCACATAGCCGGACTGGCGCAGCGACCGCGTCAGGCCATCGGCCAGTACACTGTCATCTTCGGCGAGCAGGATACGCATTGGGGAGGGGTTCTGGCTTGGTTCGTCCGGGCGCTGATTATTCTGGTGTGTCGGACCCGCCCTGGCCCGTACCCGCAGTCTATTGGGTTTGCATCCTGCCAGCAACTGCCCGCATTTTCAGGGGTTTTACGCGAATTTGCCGGAATGGCAAGCCAGCCAGCCTCGCCGGGTCGGGATAAAATCCGCTTGCAGGTTTTACTGGATTTTTATACAGTACTGCTTCATTCCACTTCCTACCTGTGAGAGAACCGCATGGACGACAAAAAAGTCGCGAATTCCGAGAAGGCCAAGGCACTGAGCGCAGCGCTGGCGCAGATCGAAAAGCAGTTCGGCAAGGGTTCGATCATGCGCATGGATGGCGCGGTCGCCGAGGAAGTGCAGGTCGTGTCGACCGGCTCGCTGGGGCTGGATGTGGCGCTGGGTGTCGGCGGCCTGCCGCGCGGCCGCGTGATCGAAATTTATGGTCCGGAGTCGTCCGGCAAGACCACGATGACCCTGCAAGTCATCGCCGAGATGCAGAAGATGGGCGGTACCTGCGCCTTCATCGACGCCGAGCATGCGCTCGATACCGTGTACGCGCAAAAGCTGGGCGTGAACCTGGAGGACCTGCTGATCTCGCAACCGGACACCGGTGAACAGGCGCTGGAAATCACCGACGCGCTGGTGCGCTCCGGTGCGGTCGACCTGCTGGTCATCGACTCGGTCGCTGCGCTGACGCCGCGTGCCGAAATCGAAGGCGACATGGGCGATTCGCTGCCCGGCCTGCAGGCGCGACTGATGTCACAGGCGCTGCGTAAGCTGACCGGCTCGATCAATCGTACCAATACGACGGTGATCTTCATTAACCAGATCCGCATGAAGATCGGCGTCATGTTTGGCAACCCCGAGACCACGACCGGCGGCAATGCGCTGAAGTTCTATGCATCGGTGCGCATGGACATTCGCCGTACCGGCTCCATTAAATCCGGCGATGAAGTGATCGGCAACGAAACCCGCGTGAAGGTTGTGAAGAACAAGGTCGCGCCGCCGTTCAAGGAAGCCCATTTCGATATCCTGTACGGAGAAGGCACCTCACGCGAAGGCGAGATCCTCGACCTCGGCGTCGAGGCGAAGGTCGTCGAAAAGTCGGGCGCCTGGTACAGCTACAACGGCGAGCGCGTCGGTCAGGGCAAGGACAATGCGCGCCTCTTCCTGAAAGAGCGTCCGGAACTGGCGCACGAGATCGAAAACAAGGTCCGTGCCCACCTCGGCGTGCCGCAACTGCCGCCGCTGCCGGCCAATGCGGCCGGTGCTGCTGCGGCGACGGCTGATACTGCGCCGGCGAAGAAGTCCAAGGCCGCCGCTGCAGCTGAAGAATAAGCCTGCAAGACAGGCCTGCAAGGCGATTAGGGTGTTGCCATGGCGGTGGGCAGGGAGCTTGACCCTGCCTGCCGCCTTTCTGTTTTGAGAGCCTGTCTTCGCGCGTTGTCACCATGCCTGCACAAAAGCCCAGCCTGAAAGCACGCGCGTTGCGCTACCTGTCTGCGCGCGAGCACAGTCGCCAGGAACTCGCGCAAAAGCTGGCCCGCCATGCGGAAGAGGGCGACGATGTCGAGGGCGTGCTCGACTGGCTGAAGGCCAACAACTTCCTGTCGGACGATCGCTTCGCTGAATCGCTGGTGAACCGGCGCGCGGCGCGCTTTGGCAGTTCGCGCATCCTCGCCGAGCTGCAGCGGCATGGCGTCGGTGACGCGACTGTCGCTGACCTGCGCGAGGAATTGACGGCTGACGAGGATGAGCGCGCGTGGCAGGTGTGGCAAAAGAAGTTCGCCGCGCCGGCGGCCGACGCCGCCGAAGCGGCAAAACAGATGCGATTCCTGCAACAGCGGGGCTTTTCGCATCAGGCGATCAAAGCCGTGATGCGGCGCGCCAAAGAGGCATGTTAAACTGCCGCAGCTTTGCAGCGCCGCAGGAGCGGCACCAGTCGTAGAAACTGCGACAGGCTGCACAACTATTGAGCGCATGCCGATTCCGGTCGCCCGCGCCCGTCGCATTATGCCTTTGCCATCCCCGACAACCTCCCGTGCGCCGCGGCATACACGCAGCATCGTCGCACAGGCGTTCGAGCGCGACGATGGTCTCTGGGATATCGACGCCCATATCACCGATGTGAAGACGCGCCAGGTCGAGATCGCCTCGGGTCCGCGCGCTGCCGGTGACCCCATCCATGACCTGTGGTTGCGCATCACGGTCGATACCCAACTCACCATCGTCGACGCGATCGCGGTGTCCGACGCGGTCCCGTATTTCGGCTACTGCGAGGCCATCGCGCCGGCTTACAAAAAACTGATCGGCCTGAACCTGCTGAAGGGGTTCAGGCAAGCAGTCAAGGAGCGACTGGCCGGCATCGAAGGGTGTACCCATCTGACCGAGCTGGCCGGCGTGCTGCCGACCGCGACCATTCAGGCCTTTGCCGGCGATGTACTTCCAACGCGCGATGGTGTCGTCGACGACAGCGGCGCGCATCCGCCTTTCCAGCTCGACCGCTGCCATTCACTGCGCCGCGATGGTCCTGCGGTCGCCAAATACTATCCACGCTGGGTGATCAAGCCGGCGATGCAATCCTGATCAACCTGTACACCTACAACACGCGTCTTTAGGGGGAAGCTTGCATGAAAATCCATGAGTACCAGGGTAAAGAAATCCTGAGGAAGTACGGCGTCACCGTTCCGCGCGGCATTCCGTGCATGAGCGTCGATGAAGCCGTGAAGGCTGCCGAGCAGCTCGGCGGTCCGGTCTGGGTCGTGAAGGCACAGATCCATGCCGGCGGTCGCGGCAAGGGCGGCGGCGTGAAAGTCGCCAAGTCGCTCGATCAGGTGAAAGACTACGCGAACCAGATCATGGGCATGCAGCTGGTCACGCACCAGACCGGTCCGGAAGGCCAGAAAGTGCGCCGCCTGCTGATCGAAGAAGGCGCGGACATCAAGAAAGAACTCTACGTATCGATGGTCACCGACCGCGTGTCGCAGCGCGTCGTGCTGATGGCCTCGAGCGAAGGCGGCATGGACATCGAAGAAGTGGCCGCATCGCACCCGGAAAAAATTCACAAGGTCGAGATCGACCCGGCCACTGGCCTCAAGGATGCCGAAGCCGATGATATCGCCGCCAAGATCGGCGTACCGGCCGGCTCCATCGCCGATGCGCGCAAGCAGCTCCAGGGCCTGTACAAGGCGTACTGGGACACCGATGCCTCGCTGGCCGAGATCAATCCACTGATCGTGACCGGCGATGGCAAGGTCATTGCACTGGATGCGAAGTTCAACTTCGATGCCAACGC
>JACCDI010689292.1_pt1 | contig 19199 bp, 10 predicted proteins | sample 7442791 | NCBI WGS metagenome assembly JACCDI01 (sample SAMN15323434, study PRJNA562643) | freshwater metagenome | isolation source: river surface water | place: USA:Blue River Watershed | collected 2017-08-15
CTGTAGTTAAATTTGATAAAGAAGTTAATGTGGTATTTGAAGTAGCTGTAATATTTCCTGCCGTTGTAGCTGTAGTAGCATTACCTATAAAATTTGGAGCAGTTACATCATTATTAAATGTTTTCGCTCCAGCAATTGTTTGAGCTCCCGTAGAAATTAAACCTGGGTTTGCTGCATCTGCCGCTGCTAATGTTAATGCAGTTCCACTAATTGTTCCACCAGCAGCATATGAAGTAGCAGCGGTATAATTTAGTGAAGAAACACCAGCTGTAATTCCAACAGTACTAGCTGAGGTAATTCTACCCTTGCTATCTACGGTTAGAGTAGGAATTGCAGTAGAAGATCCATATGAACCAGCAGTAACACCACTATTACTTAATGTAGTTGTAAAAGTTCCCGAACCAGTTCCAGTAACATCTCCAGTAAGCGTTGTAGTAGCATTAGCCGCCATTACATCTGTTCCAATAGTTAAACCTAAATTAGTTCTAGCATCAGAGGCAGTTGTAGCACCCGTACCACCTTTGGCAACATCAATTGCTCCACTAATTTTACTAGAAGTAATACTATTATCAGCAACGCCTGCATTAGCACTTTGCTGATCAACATAGTCTTTGATTAATTTAACGGAAGGATATTTAGTTGTAGATAAAGCGTCTGTAGAAATACTTGTACTTTTATTGGAAGCAAGTTCTACACCACTAATATCTGCTGCAGTTAATACAACGTTAGGGCCTGCATTACCATTTACAGATGTTACTGAAGATGGTGTTGCCAATTGAATCCAATTTGCTAAAGTTGTTGCGGGCAAAGCACTTAATACGTAGTTATTATTATTATCTGTTCTAATTGCAATACTTCCAACCACTGCACTACTTAAAGCCAACATAGCTGCCTCGTTAGCAACTACCGTAGCACTCTGAAATGAAACAGAAGGAATTTGCGCAGAAGGTATTTTACCATCATTACCAAGTGTAGCAACACCATTATTTGCACCTTTTTCTGTTGTGGCAATAACACCTAAGTTAGCTCTTGCATCAGAGGCATTTGTTGCACCGGTACCACCATTTGCAACAGCTATAGTTGTTCCGCTCCAAGTTCCACTTGTAATAGTTCCAACCGTATTTAAATTTGATAATGAGGTTAATGTAGTATTTGCTGTTGCAGTAATATTTCCTGCAGTTGTTGCTGTTATTGCATTACCAGTTAAATCACCAACAAAATTAGGAGCAGAAATATTTGCATTAAATGTTTTTGCACCCGCAATTGTTTGTGCTCCTGTCGAAATTAAACCAGGATTGGTTCCATCTGCTGCAGCCAATGTTAAAGATGTACCACTTATGCTTCCTCCAGTAGCATATGAAGTAGTTGAAGTATAATTTAAAGAAGATACACCTGCCGTAATTCCTACAGTTCCTGCATTCGTTAAACGACCTTTAGCATCAACTGTAAATGTAGGTATAGCTGTTGTTGAACCGTATGATCCTGCAGTAACACCACTATTAGCCAATGTTGTAGTAAATGTACCAGAACCAGATCCTGTTACATCACCCGTTAATGTTGTGGTAGCATTTGCTGCCATTACATCTGTTCCAATAGTTAAACCTAAATTAGTTCTTGCATCAACTGCATTAGTAGCACCTGTACCTCCATTTGCAATAGCAATTGTGGTGCCGCTCCATGTACCACTTGTGATAGTACCAACTGTATTTAAATTTGATAAAGAAGTTAATGTTGAATTTGAGGTTGCGGTAATATTACCAGCTGTAGTTGCGGTTATTGCATTACCAGTTAAATCACCAACAAAATTAGGAGCAGTAACATTTGCATTAAATGTTTTTGCACCAGCAATGGTTTGAGCACTACTTGTTAAAACACCCCCATTTGTAGCATCAGCTGGTGTTAAAATCAACTCCGTTGTTCCACTAATTGTAGCTCCTTTTGCATTTGAAGTTCCAGAAATATTTCCTATGCTACTAATTCCTGCATTCGCTGCAGTAATTGAATTTTTCACATACTCTGTTGTAGCAATTTTTGTTGAATTATCACTCGTTGCAGGTGTAGGAGCAGTTGGCGTGCCAGTAAATGTTGGAGAAGCTATAGGTGCTTTAAATAAAATGTTAGCTGTGTTAGTTGTAATACTAGATGTGTTTGAAGCAATCCTTGTATCAAATGTTGAAATAGTATTTGAGCTCACACCACCAATACTATTTATAGTAGTTGCAATTGTTCCATTACCAGAACCTGCAACATCACCCGTTAATGTAGTAGTTGCAGAAGCAGACATTACATCTGTACCAATCACCAATCCTAAATTAGTTCTTGCATCAGCTGCGTTTGTTGCACCTGTACCACCTTTTGTAATTGCTATAGTGCCATTTATTTTATTTGAAGTAATGCTATTATCAGCAACACCCGCATTTGAACTTTGTTGATCTACATAATCTTTTATCGCTTTTACGGAAGGATACTTTGTTGTTGATTGCGCATCGTTAATAATATTGCTACTTTTATTTAAAGCAACTTCTACTCCATTTACATCTGCCGCAGTTAAAACAACGTTAGGGCCAGCAAATCCATTTACAGAAGTAACTGATGATGGTGTAGCAAGCTCAATCCAATTAACTAGCGTACTTGCAGGAATTGCACTTAAAACGTAGTTCTTATTATTATCTGTTCTAATTGCAATACTTCCTACTACTGCACTATTTAAAGCAAGCATAGCAGCCTGACTTGAAACAACTGTTGCACTCTGAAAAGATACAGAAGGTATTTGTACTGAAGGAATTTTTCCATCATTTCCAAGTGTAGCAACTCCATTATTTGCACCTTTTTCTGTTGTGGCTACAAAATCGCTCGTATTATTATTTGCTGCAGAACCAAATGTTCTTTGTGCTAATACATCAGTACCAATCACAAGACCCAAATTTGTTCTTGCACCAGCTGCTGTAGCTGCACCAGTACCGCCATTAGCTATTGCTACAGTTCCAGTAACTTTAGAACCAGCTACAGAAGTAATTTTCGCATCCGTTACCGCTCCATCTGCAATTTTTGAAGTTGTAATTGCATTAGCAGCAACTACTGGTTGCGCAGCTGTTCCGGTTAAATCTCCAGCTAACTGAACAACACCTTTTGTTGTAGCATCTGCATCTAAAACAGTACTACCAGTGGCAATCGTAATATTTGCTGTACCATCAAAAGCAACACCATTTATTGTACGCGGCGTAGCAAGTTTAGTTGCATTTGCTGCTAATGTAGCTATTGCAGCGTTTGTTGCATTAACAGCGTTTGTTGCATTAACTGCGTTAGTTGCATTTGTAGCAAGCGTTGCCGTTGCTGCATTAACAGCGTTCGTTGCATTTGCAGCAAGCGTTGCCGTTGCTGCATTACCTGCAATATCTCCTGTTACTTTAGACCCAGATACAGAAGTAATTTTAGCATCGGTTACCGCACCATCTGCAATTTTTGCAACAGTAACTGAACCATCCGCTAAAACAAAATTTGAAAATTGTAAATCCACATAACTCTTAATGGCTTTTACACTTGGATATTTTATTTCAGAATTTGCATCCGTAGTAACATTTACTGATTTATTAGCAAGAAGCTCTCTTTCACTTAATCTATTATAAATAGCTGTTGTATCAAATTTTACAGCTCTTAATTGTGTTGGCGTCACATAAATAGTTGTACTGTCCGCAATATTTACTTTTAAGCCTAAATTGGTATTTGTTTGTTGAAGTGCACTTGCTTTAGCATAGGGCAAAAGCATTGCCGAAGTATCAGTTGTTTTAACAACATCTTTAACGCCTGCCGAATTACCAGCATAATATGCGTAAGGTACTGTTCCAAAAGAAGAAGCCCCTAAATCTATAAGCTCCTTGGTATAATCCCAATTAGATACAGGCGATATTGGCTTAATAGCAATTTTTAAGCCCAAATAGTATGGTCCGTTGGCCCAATCTACCTTATCAAGCCCACTAAGCGTGCCGCCAATACGCTGGCCGCTACCAATATTTATACTAAAAACACCTAAACCGTCGGTAGTGGTTTGGTGGAGTTCCGTTAGCACTTTGGTTCCATTTGCCGTAAATTGAAGAATACTAGACTCTACAAAAACAACACGGTCTTTAGCAGGGTTAGAGAAATTATCTCTAGCAACTGCCTGAAAAAAGATCCCATAATTGGGGTTGGTATTTTGTGCAAGGGCAATGTTAACCCAGCAAACGTTTAGTAAGATTACTAAGACACAAAATAATTTACGCATACCTTTTTAGATTTAAGGCCGCGAATATAGATTTATGTCTAATATTAGATGAATGTCTATATAATAAACATGTCCTATTTTAGAAAATAGGACATGTTTATTATATTAAATATTGATTATCAATATATATAATATGTGTATTTTTTGCTATGTATTTGTAGGAAATTGTCTAAATCGACCTTTTAGCCAAATACCAGTCCACCATTTCCAAATTACTACCTTTTCTTTCAGCCAAAGCTTCAATCGTTTTTGGTGCTGGTACAATCACTTTGTCGCCGGGCTCCCAATCTAAAGGACAAGCAACACTATGCTCAGATGCAGTTTGTAGCGCCACTAAAACACGCTTTATTTCTGCCATATTTCTACCAACATTGAGTGGATAATACATGATTAACCTAATTTTTCCGGCTGGATCTATAAAGAAAACAGCTCGCACTGCAGCTGTTTCACTTTCACCTGGTTGTAACATTCCATAAAGCTTTGATATTTTCATATCAATATCAGCAATGATTGGAAATTCAAATAAAACCCCTGTTTTTTCGTGAACCGCATTAACCCATGCAATATGAGAATGTATACTGTCGATACTTAATCCAAGCAGTTTGGCATTATGTTTAGAAAAGAAATCTTTTTCTTTAGCAAAGCCACTCATTTCTGTTGTACAAACTGGCGTAAAATCGGCAGGGTGAGAAAACATAACAACCCAGCTTCCCTTGTTATATTCAGAAAGGGTTAAAGGGCCGGTAGTAGTTGTAACTGTAAAATCTGGCGCTGTATCACCAATGCGAGGCATTTGTGTGAATGTATTGTTTTCCATTGTTTAAATATTTAGAAAACAAATCTAGATTTAAATAAACGGCTTATTGGTGATAATTGTCACCTTTATAATTTTTGAGCAACAAATCTTATAACAGCAGCATCTCCTTGATGAAAAGCGCCTTCATCCAATACAATTGTTGAGGTTTCTATTAACTCAATTTTCATCCCTTCAAAGTCTTTATATAATATATCAGTAGAATATAACATATCAAGATCTTTAGGTCCCCCAGAGTTATAATTTAATTGATTAGGATTAAATGCTTCTAAAATAATTTTACCTCCGGGTTTAAGCCATCCTTGAATAGTAGCATGAAACTTCGAACGTAACTGAGGCTTAAAATGAGCATAAATAAGTGCAATTACATCAAAACTTTCTGGCTCGAAATTAGCCTCATTAACATCTAAAATTTGGTAGTCATATGAAACATTATTTTGAGCAGCCAAAGCCATTGCCTTATTTTTTCCAACTTCACTAGAATCAAATGCTACAACATTCCAATTTGACTGTGCAGCAAATAAAGCATTACGTCCCTCACCCTCACACGGCAATAAGATATCACCTGGTTTTAAATCTGTTAACTGATTTTCAAAAAAAACATTTGGTGTTGAACCATACACATATTCTTTTCGATTATAGCGCTCATCCCAATGTAAAGACATAGAAAATTATTTATACTGAAACAATATTGGAAACCCAAATGTAACAAACGCAGTCCAAACAAAGTAAAGAGGTAAAAAAAGCGCAATACTAGACTCTACTTTTTCAACTTCAACCCTACCCTTTACAACTTTAAATAAGTTAAAAGAAACGAGCAACAAATTCACAAGTATCAATATATCTCCTCCTAAAACAGCTAATCTATTGGGTGTGAATCCAAAATCGTTAATTCGGTACAAAATAGAAGCAAGCGCAATACCATTTACAATGATTGCCAAAACTGACAAAACAAATAAAATTATTTGATTCAACTTCTGTTGTGTGTGTTTTGCAACTTCAGATAAGGAAAATAAGATAAGTGCCATAACGGCAATTAATAGCACGTTAAAAAGTAAAAGGTAGTCTCGATTTGCTGTTGGATAGGTACCTGTAAAAAATATAGTTACTAAATAAATAAATAAAGTAATCGTTACAAGTGGCGTAAAAATGCGTGCAATAACTGGAGATACTTTATGCACTAGGTGTCCATTATTTACAATTAAAAAAGCAGCAAATAGCGGAATAATAGACAACCCAATAGCAACAAAATAATTAAAATAAACAGTAATAATATTAACTTTTAGCACTTCAAATAAATTGATGGTGATGGCTGTAAATAAGCCGCCTGCAATTAACATAAGCCCACTAAGCACTAACAAATCACCATTAAAACGTAAAAAGTTTATTTTTTTGCCAGTTGCTGTAACATCTCCCCCAATAAATATATAACCAAAAATTACCCATAAAAATAAGGGCAAATGAAAAAAGGCCTGACTTACCGAATCACTTTTTAAAGGTGCAGGGAGCAAATTGATATACAATGCAGACATTAGTGAAATAACTAAAGGCGCAATCAATTTATTTAGCGGTTGATTCTGTTTCCAAACTAAATATACCATTAGTGCAGGGAACACAATAAATCCTGCATTTTTAGCATAATATACATCTTGCTCAACAGCAATAAAATTAGGCACTAATGCTATAAAAGCTACAAGTATTGCAAGTAAGGCTATAACTTTCCATTCATTTTTAATACCCCAACTTATATCCGACTGTTTGTAGTTAAGTCTTTGATACCAAGCTTTTGCCAATAGCTCATCTTTAACAGTTGGATACGCTTCTGCAAATGCTTGCTTAAATGCAGCACCATCTTTACGATAAGTTGTTTCTAAAAATGCTGGATTATTTATATTTTCAAGAATAGTATTTTTCATATTTATTTTTTTGTTTGTATTAATTGTTCGAGGGCTTGAATGTGTTTTGCAAATGCATCTTTACCGGCTTTTGTAACAGCATAAGATGTGTTGGGTTTTTTACCAACAAATTGTTTGGAAACGGATACATAACCGAGTTTTTCAAGTCCACTTATATGGCTTGCGATGTTTCCATCTGTAATTTTTAAAAGCTCTTTAAGCATGGTAAATTCTACCTGATCATTTACCATGAGTATCGACATTATACCAAGCCTGATCCTACTCTCAAAAGCCTTATTTAAAGTGTCTATAAAATTTTTCACTTCTCGTATTTAGTATAAATAATAAAGCCGTAAATGATGTGTAATACGCCAAAGCCAATTACCCAACACCACATACCATATTGAGTAAATGCTGCAGCAATAAGACCTGCAACAATTTCTAAATAGCCTAAATTCTTTATCGTATCTAACGAGAACTTACTGGCATGCACTAAAGCAAAGCCATAAAATATAAGCATCATTGCGGGGATATATCCTATTTGGTTTTGACAAGCAAAAATCAAACACAATATTCCACCAACAAATAAGGGTATAAAAAACTGAACTAAAAAACGCTTAGCAGTTGTATCAAAAATAGCAGCGCCCTCCTTTTTTGCTTTTGCAATGGATAAATAAAGGCCAATACTTAAGGCCACTATTAATGTTCCAACCATAACAACAAACAAGGATGCAACACTGGTTACATCAAACCACTTGATGCCAGCAAATACAATAACAGCTAGCACACCAACTACTATTCCAGCTTTACCACTAATAGATGAAAACTTGGAAGACCGTTCCATCATTGTTTTAATATCCTGAATGGCCTGTAAATGCTCTTTTTCTTGACTCATATTCAATATTTAAAAGTACTTTGAATTACAAAGTTAATATAAAATTCAATAACTACCAAATAAAATGGATAAATATTGAATTACAATGATTTAGGGGAATTACAAAAGCGCCTCAAGTAAGATTTCTACAGGATGAAGGGCTTTTTCACCCGTTCCATCTTTAATCTGATGCCTGCAACTGGTTCCAGGAGCAGCTACGGTGCAAGTAGATGCATTTTTTCGAACACTCGGGAAGAGCACCAACTCTCCTATTTTCATAGAAACTTCATAGTGTTCCTTCTCATAACCAAAGGATCCTGCCATACCACAACAGCCAGAAGGTATAGTTTGTACTGTGTAGTTAGCTGGAAGTGATAATGCTGTAACAGAATCCGCGAGTGAACCAACTGCTTTTTGCTGACAATGTCCATGTAAAACAATGGTTTTAGCATTTGTAGTAAACACTTCTTTTGTAATATTACCAGCAGTTATTTCTTTAGCAATAAATTCATCAATATAAAAACTATTGTGCGCTAAATTTTCTGCAGCAACTAAGTTTTCATCGCTAGCTAAATCAGGATATTCATCTCTAAAAGTTAAAATAGCAGAAGGTTCAATACCTATTAAAGGGCTCTTATCATAAACTACTGCACTTAACAATTCTATATTTTTATTGGCAATGATTTTTGCTTTTCTAACAAGCCCCTTCGATAACCATGTTCGCCCACTCTCTTCATGAACCGGAATCACCACATCATAACCTAATGCAGTTAATAATTGTACAGCTTTAATGCCAATATGCGCATCGTTATAATTGGTAAACTCGTCGCAAAATAAATACACACGCTTTACTGGATGCTGCGGTGCCACATAGTTTTTGCGGTACCATGCCATTAGTGTTTGCTTAGATATTGCGGGCATAGAACGCTCCACCGCAAAGCCTACCGCTCTTTTAATAATGCCACCTAGCAATTTATTTTGCATTACAAAATTATACAAGCCTGGTGCGATCGAACCCAGTTTAGCAGAAGCCGTAAAATTGGCAATAAGTGTTGATCTAAACGGCACACCATTTGCGTCATAATAATGTTGTAAAAACTCTGCCTTTAACTTAGCCATATCCACATTGGAAGGACATTCACTTTTACACGCTTTGCAACTCAAGCAAAGGCTCATCACATCATAAATTTCTTTATGGTTAAAGCGGTTTTGCTGTGTTGAATGCGTTAAAAATTCACGCAAAATATTAGCCCTTGCTCTAGTCGTATCTTTTTCGTTGCGCGTTGCCATATAAGAAGGACACATGGTGCCTCCCGACAAATGCGTTTTTCTACAATCCCCAGATCCATTGCACTGCTCGGCGTGTTGTAAAATATCTTGTTTGTGGAATCTAAAAATGGTTTCAAATGCTGGTGTGTTTTGTCCGGGCTCATATCTGAGCATACTATTCATGGATGGTGTATCCACAATTTTGTTGGGGTTAAATATCCCTTTTGGATCCCAAGTATATTTAACCTCGCGCAGTAGTTTGTAATTTTTTTCACCAACCATTTGCTTGATAAACTCACCACGCAAACGTCCATCACCATGCTCGCCACTTAACGAGCCTTGGTATTTTTTTACCAGCGTTGCCACTTCTTCGGCGATGGTTCTAAATAGTTGATTTCCCTCTACCGTTTTTAAATTGATAATGGGTCTTAAATGTATTTCTCCAGAACCAGCATGGGCATAATGCACCGAGTACAAGCCATACTTTTTTAATAGCTCATTAAAGTCTCTAATATATGCTGGTAAATCATTGACATCCACAGCTGTATCCTCAATAACCGGTACTGCTTTTTCGTCACCAGGTAAATTACTCAAAAGTCCAAGCCCTGCTTTACGGAGCGTCCATATTTTTTTGGTATCGGCCCCAAATAAAACAGGAAAATGATACCCTAGGCCTGCAGCGCGCATATCTGCTTCTACTGCATTTGTTAAAGCTAAAATTTCCTCTTTGGTTTCTCTCACAAATTCAATTACCAAAATAGCACCCGGATCACCCTCAACAAAAAAACGGTTTTTACTTTGCTCTTTGTTTTCTTTGGTACATTCTAAAATGTAATGATCAATTAATTCACTAGCGCTAGGATTGTATTTGAGACCAATTAAATTAGCGCGCAACGATTCATCGATGGTATTAAAGTGAACACATAAAAGTCCTGTTTCTTTGGCAGGCGCTGGCACCACTTGTAATTTAATTTCTGTAATAAAAGCCAGTGTTCCTTCTGAGCCTGCTATTAAGTTACAAAAGTTAAATGCTGGGCCGCCCGCAGTAAAAGGGCTTGCATCCACAAGCACATCAATGGCATAGCCAGTGTTGCGGCGTACAATTGATTTTTTAGGAAATTCTTTTCGAATTTCTTGTTGATTATCATAATTGCTAAGCATAGATCTTAGCGATTTGTAAATAGTTCCTTCTAGTGTTGTTAATTCACATTTAGCATGAAAATCATCATTGCTAATGGTATTAAAAACAACTTCAGATCCATCACTTAAAAAAGCAGTGACTTCTAATAAATGTTCACGTGTACTTTTATAAATTACAGAATTGGATCCGCAAGAATTATTACCTACCATACCACCAATCATAGCCCTGTTGGCAGTAGAAGTTTCGGGGCCAAAAAATAAACCATAAGGTTTTAAAAACAAATTGAGTTCATCTCTAATAACGCCAGGCTCTACCCTTACCCATCCTTCCTCTTTATTGAGTTCTATTATTTTTGTAAAATATTTAGAAACGTCAACCACTATTCCATTACCAACCACCTGACCCGCAAGTGATGTTCCTGCCGTTCGAGGAATAAGAGAGGTATTGTTAACCGCAGCAAATGAAATTAAAGTAGCAATATCGGTCTTGGTTTTTGGCATTGCCACGGCAAGCGGCATCTCACGGTAACTTGAAGCGTCTGTAGCGTATAGCGTGCGCATGGTGTTGTCAAAAAACAACTCTCCCTGCAGGGTATCTGCTAAACTTTGTAACGCTTTATTCATTGCTGCTTATTCTGGGTCACGAATTTAGTTAAAATTGAAGACTAATAAGTCCTATAACTTTGAATAGCATTGTTGATTTGTTGTTGTTTATACATAATCTTACGAACCATTTATGTTTATTAAATTATTCAGAATAAACAATTACTCATAAACAAAAATCAATGTCAAATTATTATCGAAAGGTAATATTGATATATAAAATGCCATAATAGACTAAATGGTTGATTGTAAATTATTTGTTATACGTTATGCACATTATGACAATATTTTATCCCCAAATACCCCGTTTTTAACTTATTTCGGTGTATATCTACTCTAAATCGCCGAATATTTTTGCATTTTTACCATTTTTTAGTAACATTATGTTGAATTTGCTTGCCCAAATTCACTTATTAATTCATTATTAAACAGACCAAACAAAATCTTATGAAAAGTTTGCTTTTAATTTTTTGTTCTGTGCTGTGCATGATGTCTGCGACATTTGCACAAACACGACAAGTTTCTGGTACCGTAACTGGTCCGGACAACAAAGCAGTTGCTTCTGCTACCGTTAAAATCAAGGGTAGTAGTACTGCAACTTCAACTAAGACTGATGGTACATTTAGTTTAAATGCTCCAGCAGGTAACGTAACATTAGAGATATCATCTCTAGGCTTTGCAACCAAAGAAGTTTCAGTCTCTGGTTCACAAAGTAAAGTTTCAGTTTCATTATCAACTGCATCTTCTGATTTAGGCGATGTAGTAGTTACTGCACTTGGTATTAAGCGTGAGAAAAAAGCCCTAGGCTATGCTTCTCAACAAGTAAGTGGTGACGAATTAAGAAAAGCTGCCAACTTTAACTTTATGGATGCCCTTAGTGGTAAAGCAGCCGGTCTAGACATTAAAATTAGTAGCTCAGGTGCTGGTGGTTCTACCAAAGCAGTACTAAGAGGTGCTAAATCACTTATCGGAACATCAGAAGCGTTATACGTTATCGATGGTATCCCAATGGTAAACAACAAAGGTGGTCAGCCTGGTTCTTACGGTGGTACTGATGGTGGTGATGGTTTATCTTCTATCAACCCTGCCGACATTGAAACTGTAAACGTATTAAGAGGCGCAAACGCTTCTATCCTTTACGGTAGCCAAGGTGCAAACGGTGTAATCGTTATCACTACTAAAAAAGGTAAAGCAGGCAAAACTCAAGTAGATTTTAACCACAGTACGATTGTTGATCAAGTATCTGAATTACCTGATTTACAGTTTTCTTATGGTGCGGTTAATGGTTCTGACTACAACTGGTCTAAAACTAAATCTAACTACTACCAAAACAATTACGTAAATGAATTTTTTCAAAGAGGCGTAAACGTTACTAACTCAATTTCTGTGAGTGGTGGTAATGATAAAACAACAGCTTTCTTCTCTTATGCAAACATGAGTGTTAGAGGTGTTATGCCAACAAACACTTATGCTAAGCACAATATCACTTTAAACCAATCTACTAAGTTATTTGACAACAAAGTAACTGTTAGTTCTAACGTGATTTTCGCTTACGAAGAAACAAAAAACCGTCCGGGTGCTGGTTACTATAACAACCCATTAACTGGTTTATATTTATTTGCACGTGAAAGAGATTTCAATGCATACAAAACCAATTATCAAGTTTTTGATGCTGCAAGAAATATTAACAGAATGAGTTGGTATTCTACTGAAGAAAAACAAAACAACCCTTACTGGGAAATCAATAATAACTCTAAACTTCAAACTTCACACCGTGTTATTGCAAACGTGAAACTTTCTTACGATATTGCAAAAAACCTAAAGTTTGAAACAAGAGGTAACATTGATTACAACAACATGCTTCGTGACAACCGTTGGGCAGCAGGCGGAAACTCTGTAAGTGTTAGCCCTAATGGTACTTGGTCTTATACCAAATACAATGATCAGGCTTTATACGCCGACGGAATCTTTACGTACAATAACAATTTTGGAGACTTATCTCTAACTGCATTAGCAGGTGCGAGCTACCAAAAAAATACATTCAACAATGGTATGAACGTTGGTAACGGTACAATTTCTTTGATGTATCCTAACTTCTTTACGTTTGCGAACATGCCTTACAACATTATTTTCAACCAAACCATTAACAGAACCATCAAACAAGGTGCTTTTGCGAATTTACAATTTGGTTACAAAGACATGTTGTATGTAGATGTATCTGCTCGTAACGACTGGGCTTCTACCCTTGCACTTACTGGCAACCAATCTTACCTATATCCAGCATTTGGTTTATCTGGTATTGTTAGCCAAATGATAGATTTACCAGAAGCTATCTCTTTCATGAAAGTAAGAGGTTCTTATTCTCAAACTGGTAATGAAGTTCCTTTTAACGTAGTTAACCCATGGAACTCTATTAATGCAGCTGGTGGCCCTACAGGTATCGGTGGTATTGCAAGAAATACACAAGTCCCTTTCACCAACTTAAAACCTGAAATTATTGAGGGTACAGAATTTGGTTTAGAAATGAAAATGTTTAAAAACAAAATTGGTTTAGATTTCACAGTATATAAAGATGTGAGCACTAACCAATTCTTATCTCTTGCTGCTCCATCAGGTTCAGGCTTTACATCTTATTATGTAAACGCAGGTAGAATTGAAAACCAAGGTTTTGAATTAACATTAGATGCACAAGTAGTTAGCACAAGCAACTTCTCTTGGAAATCATCTGTAAACGTTTCTCGTAACACCAACAAAATTGTTGAGTTAATCGCTTCTAACCCTAACTACCAAGTTGGTGGTAATGATGAAGGTTTTGCATCAGTAATCAGAGCTGGTGGTTCTTTTAACGATCTTTGGATCCACAAATTTGCAAGAGACGCTTCTGGTCGTATCATTTTAAATTCAACTACTGGTGCTCCAACAAGAGGTGCATTACAAGAAAAAGTAGGTAATGTTAATCCTGATTTCTTATTAGGTTGGAACAACAACTTCACATACAACAACTGGTTTGCATCTGTACTTGTACAAGGTAAATTTGGTGGTGTTGCTTTCTCTAAAACAGAAGCTTTCTTAGATTCTTATGGTGCAAGTGCTAGAACAGCAGAATACAGAGACAAAGGTGGTATGCCAATTAACGCGGTACAAAACGGTAATCCAGTATCTACTATTGATCCAGCAATCTTTTTCTCAGCTGTTGGTGATAGAAATGGTATCATGGAACCATATTTATTTTCTAGAACAAACGTAAGAGTAGGTCAATTAGTTTTAGGTTACAACTTAAAATCTAATAACGCAAAATCTTTAATCAAAGAAGCTAACTTCTCATTAGTGGGTCGTAACTTATTCTTCTTGTTTAAAGAAGCTCCATTTGATCCTGAACAAGCTATGAGTACTGGTAACGGTATGCAGTCTAACGACGTATTTGGTTTACCTGCAACAAGATCTTATGGTGTTAACGTCAAGTTTACTTTCTAAAAATTTTTTAAATACAATTTAGTATGAAACAATTATTTATTGCATCAATCATTCTAATTGCTTTTGGATCTTGTACTAAAGATTTCCAATCAACCAATCAGAATCCGAATCAAATTTCTGATGAGATGCTTAAGCAAGACTTCAACCTGGTAGGTTCGCCTTTTGCAGGTATGTTGTACGAGCTGCATGGTAATCAGGGTAGTCAAACCCAAGAAGACTTATGTTACGATTCTTGGATGGGCTTTATGAATACCCCAACTCCATTTACAAGTAATGTTAATAACACAACTTATTATGTACGTTGGAACTCTTATTGGGGTCGTCAATATGGTAACGTAATGTCTCCAGCAAGACAAGTTATCCGTTTAGCACAAGAAAACGGTTTGCCTATGTTTGCTACTTGGGCAAAACTGATCAGAATTTTATCAATGTCTAGAGTATCTGCAATTCATGGACCTGTAATTTATTCAAATTACGGTTCAACCGCTGCGACTGTTTTATATGACAAAGAATCTGATTTATACAACACGTTTTTTGCACAATTAGACACAATCCAGTCAGAATTTAATGCAAACAAAGCATATGCTGGTTTTGCTAAATTTGACCCAAGCTACAAGGGTAGTATTCCAGCTTGGCAAAAAGTGGTTAACTCTCTTCGTTTAAAACTTGCGATGCGTATTTCAAAAGTTAACCCTACACTTGCAAAAGCACAAGGGGAAAAAGCAATGGCTGACGCAGCTGGTTTAATTTCAACAAACGCTGACAATTTCAACATCTCATTACTTGGTAATATCATGCCCGTAGGTATGATATGTTTCCAATGGGATGACACTCGAATGGGTGGTCCAATTGAATCTTTTATGGTGGGCTTAAAAGATGGAAGAATTTCTAAATATTTCTCTCCAGTAGACAACCCTAGCCTTTATGCAGACCATCCTACTGTTCCATACAAAGGAATTAGAAATGGCGCTTATTTAGATGCTAAAATTCAACGTGTTCCCTTCTCTAAGGTTTCTACTGATTTTAATAGTGTTCAAACAAGAAGACATATTACTGCTTCAGAAGTTGCATTCTTAAGAGCAGAAGCTGCTTTAAGAGGTTGGACAGGTGCAGGTGACGCAAAAACCAACTACGAAAATGGTGTTAAATTGTCATTTGCTGATTGGGGAGCTGGTGGTGTAGACACTTATTTAGCGGATGCAACAAGCAAGCCTATCAACTATGTTGATCCAATTGATTCTCGCAATAACTTTACAGCTACTTCAACAATTACGGTTGCTTGGGACGAAGCTGATTCAAGAGAGTTAAAGCTTGAAAAAATCATAACCCAAAAATACCTTGCAACATTTACCAATACTTTGGAAGCATGGGTAGACCACAGAAGAACAGGATATCCTAAAATTCCTTCTGCGGCTAGAAATGATTCTGGTGATGAGTGGGGTGTAATCCCTGCTGGTCAATTCCCTAAAAGATGGCCATTTATAGCTGGTGAGGTAACAGGTAATGCTGCTGGTGTAGCTGATGCACTTTCTAAAATGGGTGCTACTAAAAATGACATATCTACACGCTTATGGTGGGATACTGGTGTAGCTTCTAACTTCTAGTATTTTTGTTAGAATATATAAAAAAGCCCTCCGAATTATCGGGGGGCTTTTTTTATAGTCAAATATCTATCCGGAAAATTGGTAGTTATAAACTCAACGCCTTGATCAACAAGCTTATCAAAATCTTCGTCCTTGTTAACGGTCCAACTACCTAACATCATATTTTGCTTTTTAGCATTTAGCGCAATAGAAGGATTTCCTATAAAATGGGCATAATTAAAATTGATGCCATTAAAATTAGCAGCTTTAATTTCGTCCAAAGACTTGTTGTTTTCGAGGTATAAAACAGTAGCTGTTGGCTTGTTGCTTCTAATGGTTTTAAGTACTTCAAAATCAAAACTTATGTAAATAATTCGGTCTTCGATGCCTAGTTTTTTAGCCAGCGCAATTGTTTCAGTGCTAGTAAGTTGGCTAGTGGTATTACTTAAAAGTGCCGCCTTAATCTCACATATTAGAAGTGTGTTGTGTTTAGAAGCAGTACCAGTTTTAAAATAATCTTCAAGTAAAGGAAGGTCTTCTCCATTACTCAACTTTTTGGCATTGAGTTCCGCATAAGTTTTTAACTCAATGGTATCCCCAAAATGTGTAGGATCGTGATTAACCACTAGCTTTCCATCGAGCGTTCGTCGCACATCAAATTCACTCCCATACGATTTAATTTCTATCGCTTTTTGTAAGGACGCAATCGAATTTTCTGGTAAATTAAATTCTTTCCAAGCACCTCTGTGGGCAATTATTTTTGTGTCCTGTGCTTTCATTTGTTGGAGCATACAAAAAGTGGCAACGGTTATAAATATTTTTTTCATCTATACTATTTTAATTGCTGTAATGCCTTTGCCACCGTAGAATCTGTGGCATTTTGTAATTGGTAATACCCTTCTGTTCTCCAGATTTGACGTGCTATTAATATTTTAATAGATTGCAACAAATAGGCTTTGCCTGCTGCTGTTACATTGGTAGCTACAATATTATCTTGTGCAGCAGCTGCTGCAAATGCATTCCACTCGGCAGAGGCTGGCATAAACCCTTTAGCAAGTTCATCAGGTGTTTTAAAACTATTAAAATAAGTTCGGTTATTCTTATACAACCTATACACAAAATTTGATAAGGTATTGGATAAATAGAGTTGCATTATTAGTGTGTCTTGTAAACTAGATGCTAATGGAACAATAACATCGGGGGTTATACCTCCACCACCATATAAAATACGACCAGCAGGGGTTTTAAATTTTTTACCTTTTAGTACACTAGAATCTGCTTTATCAAGTACACCGTTATGGTAACGACTCATTAATTCCTCATCATATTTTTCTTTACCTGTCGTATACGTTTTCTGAATATTTCTGCCTAATGGTGTATAATACCTAGCAATGGTTAAGCGAACAGCACTTCCATCAGTTAAGCCAAACTGCTGCTGCACAAGGCCCTTTCCAAATGAACGTCTTCCAATAATAGTAGCCCTATCCCAGTCTTGCAAGGCACCTGCTAGCACTTCACTGGCAGAAGCAGATGTTTCATCAATTAAAACGGTTAGTTTACCTGTTTCAAATAACCCTGGTCTTTTACAAACAAAATCGTGACGTTTGCTATTGGCACCCTCGGTGTACACAATTAATTTATTGTCACTTAAAAATTCGTCGGCAATATCAACGGCTTCTTGCAAAAGACCGCCCCCATTACCACGTAAATCAAGTACCAACGATTTCATGCCCTCCTTTTGTAATTTTTCGAGTGAAGCCATAAAGGTTTCATAGGTTCTCTCCGAAAACTTATCAATTTTAATATATCCGGTAGCTGGCTGAATCATGTAAGCCGCATCGATGGGCGACACTGGGATAACACCCCTTGTAATATTTACATTTACCTTTTTATTATCTCTAAGTACCGTCAATTTTACAGAACTCCCTTCTTCACCTCTAATTTTAGAACGCACCCAATCGGCGTTAATATTTTTACCATATAGTGTTATGGAATCGTTTGCCTTTAACAATTGATCGCCAACCTGCAATCCAGCTTTAAAGGATGGGCCATCCTTAAAAACATTCATCACATTTACCGTATCGTTCATCATTTGAAATTCGATACCAATACCCATAAAACTTCCAGCAATATCATCGTTAAATTCAGCTAAATCACTAGCAGGAATATACGCCGAGTGTGGATCTAAATGTGATAGTAGCGCATCTGCAACGAGTTGATTGATGCTATCCGAAGCAACAGGATCAACATATTTACTATTAATTAGAGAAACCAGCTCTTGTACCGAACTACGTCCAGATAATCCTAAAAACTTTCCACCAGCTGTATTGTCCCTAAGTTGGTACCCAATAGTCATTCCTACAACCATTACCAAAGACAATAAAAGGGGTAACCAGATACTAATTTTCTTTTTTTGCTCGCTCATTGTTTAAACATATTTAAAGGTCTTTACAAATATCCTACTTAAATAGATAAAATTGCCTTAAAACATTAAATATTAAAGAGATAAAAGTTGTTTTATCACAGATATTTTCGTACTTCGTAGTATCATTTCTAAATTATAAAAAATGCGGGTAACCTTAATTGCAGACAGTGGTGCTACAAAATGTGAATGGTGCTTGCTCGTAGATGGCAAGATAAAAAAGTCCATTATCACAGATGGCCTTAGCCCCTACTTTTTAACAGCAGAACAAATTACGGCGTTGCTTCAAAAGCACTTATTACCAAAAATTAAAAACTTTCCGCCCAAAAACATATTTTTCTATGGTACCGGACTGGCCAATCCAGCCAATGCAAAAGTTATCAATAGTGTTTTAAAATGTTTATTTACCAAAGCCAACATAGAAATCAACCACGACCTAACCGCAGCTGCAAGAGCATTATGCGGCAAGCAAAAAGGAATTGCATGTATTTTAGGTACGGGTGCTAACGCAGGCTATTACAATGGTAATAAAATTGCTAAAAATAGCCCAGGGCTTGGTTATATTTTAGGAGATGAAGGAAGCGGTGCTTATCTAGGCAAAAAAGTGGTACAATATTATTTATACCAAACATTTGACGAAGAACTCATGGCACGTTTTAATAAGCGCTTTAATACCAGTAAAGACGAAATATTAAACAACGTATACAAACAACCACTTGCCAATAGATACCTAGCAAATTACGCTATATTTTTAAGTGAAAACAGAGGTCATTACATGATTGAAAACATCATTGAAGATGGTTTAAACGATTTCTTTTTCACCCACCTATATAAATTTAAAGAGAGCTGGAAACTACCCATCAA
>JACCDI010985678.1_pt1 | contig 19191 bp, 19 predicted proteins | sample 7442791 | NCBI WGS metagenome assembly JACCDI01 (sample SAMN15323434, study PRJNA562643) | freshwater metagenome | isolation source: river surface water | place: USA:Blue River Watershed | collected 2017-08-15
CGAACTACCTGCCCTAGAAAGTAGGATCAGGCAGTGCCATCGGGGCGAACCAGACGATAAGTCCGGTTCGCCCCTTCTGTTATGCTGATCATCGCGGCCGCCTCCTCTGGAATCATGCGCGCATGATGGGGATATCCGACTTCTGCTGAGGCTCGCAGGTATGCTGCCGTCGCGAAGAAGTCGGCTAATTGAACCATGGCGCAATCACGCGACTCAATTTCTAGCATCCCTTCGATGGGCGGCAGGGGAATGGCGCCCCTCTCTGTCTCCAGCCGGATGATGTGCCTCATCCTTGGAACTCGCCCACGGTCGGAAATTGCAATGTTAGCCCGATTATTCCGAAGCATTTGTGCTTTTAGGGCGGTCCGTAGAAATTGGCCCCCGTCCGTCTTCAGCAGCACCTCTGAATGAATGCGAATCTCTGGTCTGGCCGCCAGATCGTTGATTGTGCGGATGATGGTAAGCACTGCCTGCGTGCGAAGCCGCAACTCATGATAACGACCTTTACGTAGCAGGAGTTCGCGCGCATGGAGCTCGCCTTGCACGGGGAGTCCGGCGAGCGAGGCCAGCATGTGGCGGGCGGCTTCCATGCGCTTGGCTATCTCCGGCCAATCGTTGGTCGAGACTCTCAGGCAGGTCAGTGCGAAAAGGGGAGAGGCGCCAGGCCCAAGGCCATCGTCGCCGCTCTCATCGAAGTACAGAAGTTCCACCTTGTTCTCATCGATGGGCGCACTGTTTGCCGCAACTTCAGCAACCTGAGGACTTTATCTAGGTAGGGGCAGCACCGCGTGCTGCCCTGGAGGCACCCGTATGTAGGGCGCGGCGTAGCCACGCCACCACCTTCCGTTCACCATTCGGCGAACGGTTACGATGCCCCTACCTATGACGGGTTATAGCGGTTGGGAGATTTTCGGGCTCTATTCAACTAGGTCTCCAGTCCGGCCATGATTTTCCCCTATACTCGATACTCCATACTCGATACTCTGGGGTCGCCGATAGATCGGCGAACCCCATGCCCCGCATCCTGGCCTTCATCTGCCTCTTGCTCCTCTCCGTCGTCGCGCGCGCGGGCGGTCTCTTCGACGCCGGGGTCTGGGCGCCTATCGTCCTCCCCGCCGAGCCCGAGATCGAGGAACTCCACGCCGCCCGCACCTTGGCCGACTGGTGCGAACGCGTCACGGGCGTCCGCCCGGAGACGCGTTATGAGGCCAAGGGCGTGCGCGGTCCGGATCTCGCGATCTACGTCGGCCGGACCGCCGCGGCCCGCTCCGCCGGCGTCAGGCCGCCGGCCGAAGAGGGCGACTCCGCCCGCCGCGCCGTCGTCGGCCGCTCCGTCTTCCTGCTCGGCAACAGCCCGACCGCCACGCGCATCGCCGTCGGCCGCTTCTGCGAGCAGCACCTCGGCGTGTTCTTCGCCTTCCCCGGCGAACTCGGCGCCGACTGGCAGCCGCGCTATCAGCTCGGCTTCCCGGGGCCCGACGAATTCCGGCCGGACTTCCGCTGGCGTCAGCTGAGCGGACTCAACGAACTCTCCGAAGACTGGGCCTGCTCCGTCGGCTTCGGCCGCGCGCCGGAATTCTCCCACGGGCTCTACCGGATCTTCGACCGCAAGCTCTGGCAGAAGGAGCCGCTGCTCTTCCCGATGGTCGACGGCAAGCCGACCGTGCCCAAGGGCGACGGCCTCGACCCGAACCCGCACCTGGATAATCCGCGCGCCCCGGAGATCGGCGCCCGGTATGCCCGCGAGTTCTTCCGCCTCCGCCCCGACGCCTTCTCCGTGCCGTTCGGCGTCAATGACACGCTGAAGTTCGACGACTCCGCCGAGTCCGAAGGCTGGTACCGCGAACGTCCGGTACGCACCGACTACGTGTTCGGTTTCTACAACGCCGTCGCCGATTCCGTCTGGGCTCCCGACGGCGACCTGCAAGGCGAGCGGCACGCCATCGGCGCGCTGGCCTACCTGCAGACCACGCGGGCGCCGACCATCCGGCTCCGCCCGGCGATCTTCCCGTGGGTCTGCGCCGACCGCACCGCCTACGCCGATCCGGCCTTCGCCGCGCAGGACCGCGCCAACGTCGCCGCCTGGGCGAAGTCGGGCGTCCGCCGCCTCGGCGTCTATGATTACCTCTACGGCGCCGAAGTCGCCTCGCCCCGCGTCAGCTTCCCCGCGCTCATCCAGTCCGTGCGCGCCACGCACACCGCCGGCGCCCGCGGCTGGTACGCGGAGGCCTACCCGCTCTGGGCCTTCGACGCCCCCAAGCTCTGGCTCGCGGCCAAGCTGCTCGAGAACCGCATGGCCGGCACGGAAGCGCTCCTGCGCACGTGGTTCGACCGCGCCTATGGCCCGGCGGCCGACCCCATGCTCGCCGCCTACGCGCAGATCGAGTCGGCCTGGCGCCGCGACGCCGTCGCGGGCGGCAAGGACCAGTTCCTCCGCCACTATCACGACCAGCGCGGCGCCCTCGTGCTTTCCGCCGCGGAGATCGCCGCGGTGAGCGGGCATCTCGCCGCCGCCCGGGCGAGCCTCCGTCTGCCGACCAAGGACGCCGCCGCGCGCCGCCGTCAGGACTGGCGCCTCGGCCAGTTCGTCGAAGCGTGGGAGCTGTATCTCGGCTATCGCGCGCTCGTCGAGGCCCGCCGCGTCATCCCGACCGCCGAGGCCCGGCTCGCCGCGCTCGCGCGGCTGACCGCCGCCGACGCGGCCTACGGCGCCAAGGAAGCGGCCTTCAACCGGCGCTGGGGCGCTTACGGCCAGCCCGTGAAGTGGAGCTGGTATCCCGGCGAGAATCCCCGCGCCCAGTGGTCCGAGCGTTTCCTCGTCGAAGGCGCCGACGCCACGCTCGCGAAGTGGGCCGCGACCGATCAGCCCAAGGGCTGGCTCGCCTACCGCGTGGCCCAGCAGGCCGAGGCCGCGCCGGTCGCGCACCGCCATGATTTCGCCGAGACCGAGACCGAGGTCGACCTCGCGCCGGCGTCCTTCAACCGGCATGACCGCCTGCCCGCCGGCCTGCGCCTGGTCGCGCCGGCGGGCAAGGTCGGTCCGGTCGCCGCGCCGGTCGCGCTGCGAGGCGGCCAGCTCGTGCGCCTGCAACTGTGGACCTGGGCCGACGAACTCCCGGTCGCCGACGCGCAGGTGGTCGTGACGCTGCGTTTCCTCGGTCCGGACGCCCGCTCCGAAGTCACGCAGGTCTGCCAGTCGCGGCAGACGGTCGTCCCGGCCATCGTGCCGGCCTGGGCCACCGGGCTCGAGTATGAGCTCACCTTCACCGGCGGGGCCTTCCCGCAGGAAGCCTCCGTGCAGCTGATCGACCTGCCCGCCGCGGCCCGCTGATGCTCAAGCGCGCCTTCGACATCGTCTTCTCGGCGGGCTGGCTCATCGGCTTCGCGCCGCTGCTACTGCTCGTGGCGATCCTCGTGCGCCTGAAGCTGGGTTCGCCCGTCCTCTTCGTCCAGGAGCGCCCCGGCCTGCGCGGCCGGCCTTTCCGCATGGTCAAGTTCCGCACCATGACCGACGCGCGCGGGCCCGACGGCGAGCTCCTGCCGGACGCGCAGCGCCTGACCTCCTTCGGCAGGTTCCTCCGCTCCACCACGCTCGATGAATTTCCCGAGATGTGGAACGTCCTCGTCGGCGACATGAGCGTCGTCGGCCCGCGCCCCTTGCTCATGCGCTACCTGGCCCGCTATGACGCGTTCCAGGCGCGGCGCATGGAAGTGAAGCCCGGCGTCACCGGCTGGGCCCAGGTCAACGGCCGCAATTCGCTCTCCTGGGAGGAGAAGTTCGCCCTCGACGTCTGGTACGTCGACCATCGCACCTTCTGGCTGGACCTGAAGATCGTCGTGCTCACCTTCTTCAAGGTCTTCGCCCGGACCGGCATCAACGCGCCGGCCGCCGCGACGATGGAGGAGTTCCGCGGCAAGGAGCGGTAGTGAGCAGCCGCCCTCCGTCTATTTATACCAGCAGGCAGGCAACGGAAAGTCTGGTAGCTTCGGAACGTTAGTTCGATCGAGCGCGTGCGGGAAGCTTTCGATTGGCTTACGCGTACTACTCCTATCTTTTCGCAGAAGAGTCACTTCCAAGACCGGAGGCACGAGTAGGTCGCCGTAGCCCTGCGGGGTCAGGCAGTTGTTCGGGTGCGCATGCACGATGTCGAAGTGCGTGAGCAGTTTCGTGAACATCAGCGAAACCAGCTCGAGTCCCTTCGGCTGCCATAGCTGCTGCAGTTCATGCAGTTCAAGGACGATGATGCGGAAGCGACGTAGAGTTGCCTGGTCGGTGGATAGCAGCACGCCATATTCTGCTCCCTCGATGTCCATCTGTAGCATGAGGTCATCGCCGCTCGGGGCGAGGCGAGCTACCCAGTTATCCAGGGTCATGGTGATGCCTGCCGTCTGGGGCCCAAGGTACTTCTTTTCGAAATGGAAGAGGGGTGAACTGACAGGCGGCCCTTCCACGGAATAGTCAGCCAGGAAGCAAGGTACGTTGCGGCGTGCGAACTCGGCTTCGAAGTCGGCCGTCTCGGCGACACCTGGAGAAAATAGCGCGCTGATGCCGGCAAGGTCATCAGGAACCAGATAGCCTCCGTCGCCGTCACCGCCGATGCGGATCAGCGGATGCTCGGTGGCGTGAGGACGTGCCGTGCGCATGAAGGCGCGAACGGCATCATCTTTCGTACGTCGGATGAGCAGGGTATTTCTTAGCCAACCGCTGGAATTCAGTATGGAGCGGAAGCTCATGATGAAGTTGGGATGAGCATGAAGGACGTCACAAGGCCGTCCAATTTAATTGGCCTCAGGCCTGCAGCCAGGCTTGGGGGCGCAGGTCGCGGGCGTCGATGCCGCTGTCAGGCTGGAACCAGCGCGCAGGAGACACGACGACCTTGTGCTCGGAAGGGTTAAGCCAGGCGCCCCACCACGAGAAACTGCTGTTGGCAGTGATATGGTGAGAGCAGCGGGACATCAGCATCAGGTCTTCCATGGCGCTTTTGGTGTGCTCTGACACGAAGCGGGCGTTCGAGGGCAGACTCAGGTTGGCCCTGACCCAGGCGGGATCATCCGTGAAGACGCAGACGACGCATGGGCCAGCTTTTTCTGCGATGAGCTGAAGCGCCCGCTCGTAATAATCGGCGCCCATGAGGCCGTGGACTTTCATGACGGCGGGGTCGGTATAGTCGCCGCGCCGGACGTGCAGCGAGACGGAGGGCTGACCTGGCAGGAGTCGGGCGGCCAGCCCTTCGATGGCGCCCTGTTTTTCCTGTCTAGGCATGAAGTCGGTGCGGACCTCCGTCGCAGCGTCCGAAAAATAGCGCTCGCTCTGGAAATATCCGTCAAGCCGGGCTGGCGCCCGCACCTGGAGGATCCGGCCGTCGTAGGCGAAGCTGGCCTCCTTGAAGAGCTGCTCGCCCATGAAAATCTTGCGAGCCAGGCGTCTCAGTCGACCGAAGCGACGGGAGCCGGCACCGGCCTGCAGGCGGACATGGGTCCCGAGCTGGAAATCCCCTAGGCCATAAGCACGTTGACCGTACCGGAGCAACGGAGTGATATCCGCAGATAGGTTGGCCTTCTCGCGAAGCGCCAGGGCTCGTCCTGCGGCCAGCTGGAACATCTGGTTTCCCAGCCCTCCACTGAGTGTCACGGTGACTTCTTTCATATGTGTCGCCTCACGTTGCTCACGGACAATCCTGCCCCGCCGTGAGATTGTCGGTCAACCACATACAGGGTTGCCGATGTTCATTTACGGTTATTTTATACTTACTTTCGATGCGCCAACGCTCGCCTAGCCGTCTCAAGAAGCTCCGCTGGAAGCTCGCCGCACTCTACCAGCGTCACTGGCGCGGGGACGAGTTTCTTGCCCAACATCGGCTCTGGCTGGCGGCCGAGGGCGACCGGAAGCTTCGCCTGGACTATGCGCTCGGCCCGGAGTCCGTCGTCTTTGATGTCGGCGGTTACGTGGGAGATTTCGCGGCGGAGATCCGCGCCCGATTCGGCTGCCGGGTCTGGCTATTCGAGCCAGTGGCTCGGCTCCATCGCCAGTGCCTGACGAGATTCTCGGAAGATTCGGCCGTAGTCAGCCTGCCGTTCGGACTTGGCGACCAAGAGCAGGAGCTTGAGATGCATGACGATGCCGACGCCTCCGGCGCCTTTAATCCTGCATCTGCCGGGAGGCCTGTCGAAAAGGTGCGCCTCCGCGCTTTCGCCGATTTCCTTGCGGAAACCGGCCTGCCGAAAGTCGATCTCCTCAAGATCAATATCGAGGGAGGAGAGTTCCCCTTGCTTGACCATCTCATCGACAGCGGCCGGATAAAGGATGTCGGCCACCTCCAGGTCCAGTTCCACGATTTTTATCCGGAGGCCAAGCCGCGCCGTGAGCGTATACGTCGGCTGCTGAGCAAGACCCACGTCGAGCAATGGAACTTCCCTTTCATCTGGGAGAGCTGGAAAAGGCGAGGCAAGGGGGACGGATTTTCCATCCACACGATCGGTGACAGCCACGGCGGCGGCGTGTCCGGGCTGTCGGGCGCCTTCGACCGGGTCGGCGGCGTCACTCCGCATCATCTCGGGCCCCGGCTGATGCATAGCATCGGAAGGGACGGACTGGATATGCGCAAGCAGGGCATCAAGGACGGCGACACCGTCATCTGTTGTTTCGGCGAGATCGACTGCCGTTGCCATGTCCATAAATTCGGACCGGATTATCGGAAGACGATTACGGCGACCGTCGAGCGATACGTGCAGGCCCTGCTGGCGAATCTCGAGCACCTGCCGCGCCTAAGGCTCTGCGTTTACAACATCCCGCCGCCGATCCGCAAGGCGGGCAAGATCGAGAGTCCCGAATACCCCTACCTCGGCTCGGATGAGGAGCGGCTGGCGTACGCGACCTGCATGAACGAACTCCTGGCCCAGCAGTGCGCCCGCCACGGGCTCATCTTCGTCGACGTCGCCCGCGAATATGCCGACGCGCACGGTTTTCTGCGCGACTCCCAGAGTGACGGAAACGTTCATGTCGTCGACCCCGCGCCCCTCCGCCGCTTCCTCGACCTGCATCTTTGCTGACCATGTCATTACGTCGAATCCTAGATAGGGTCTTCCCCGCGCGCGTCATTCGCCGCGAGCATGCGGAGTGGGCGAAGCGCGATTTTGCGGCGCCCAGCCCGCCTCACATCAAGCGCGCAACCCTGCTCCGCCTTGGTTTGCCCGAAGCGACCTGGATCGAGACCGGCACGTACATGGGCGATACCACCGCCCTCCTGGCACGTCGCGCCCGCATGGTGCACAGCATCGAGCCGGAGCCCAAGCTTTGCGCGCGAGCCAAGGCTCGGTTCGCCGCGACCCCCAACGTCGAGATCCATGGCGGCATCAGCGAAGAAGTCCTTCCGGGTATTCTCGCTCGGCTCGAGGGAGACGTCTGCTTCTGGCTTGATGGCCACTACTCGGCCGGCGTCACCTTCAAGGGGCCTAAGGACACGCCTATCGCCGAAGAGCTCGCCGCCATCGAGGCGGCGGCTCCGCGGCTCGGCCGGATCGTCGTTCTGGTCGATGACATCCGATGCTTCGATCCGGCCCAGCCCGCGTTCGCCGACTATCCCTCCAAGGCATTCCTCATCGCTTGGGCGGAGCGACTAGGTTTCAGCTGGCATATCGAACAGGATATCTTCGTCGCCCGACGGTGAGGACCACGCCTTGATCATCAAGCTTTCCAGCAACTACGCTCATCCGTTCGCCCGGCAGACTCCGGGCGGACGCGGCGCGTGGAAGGACGCCTGGTTCGTCATCAACGATGACGTCGCCGATTGCGACGCATGGATCGCGCACGAGGGACTGCTGCGGACGGAGCGCACGCGCTGCCCGCCAGCGCAGGCCTGCCTGGTGACCGGCGAGCCGCCCGACATCAAATCCTACGAACCCGGCTGGCTCGCCCGCTTCGCCCGCGTGGTCACTTGCCACCGCGACCTGCGGCACCCGGGGCTCGTCCGCTCACAGATGGCGCTGCCTTGGTTGGTGGGCCGCAGTTACGACGAGCTGAGTGGGTCAGACCTTCCGGAAAAAACGCGGGATGTCTCCGTCATCTGCAGCGACAAGGCCGCGGCCGAGGGGCATCGGCGTCGGCTGACCTTCGTCGGGCGGCTCACGGAACTGGCCGCCGTCGAACGGTTCGGCCGCGGCTTCCGCGAGTTGCCCGACAAATGGGACGGGCTGGCCCCGTTCCGATATTCCGTCGCCGTCGAGAACAGCCGTCATGAGCACTACTGGACGGAGAAGATCGCCGACTGCTTCCTCGCCGGCGCGGTGCCCATCTACTGGGGCGCGCCCGACATCGCCGATTACTTCCCGCGCGAGTCCATGATCGTCCTCGACACGCAGGATCCCGAGGAGGCCGCCCGGATCATCCGGACCGAGGCCACCCCGGAGGGCTATCGGCGCCGCTTGCCGGCCCTGCGCGAGGCCAAGCGTCGGGTGCTCGAGGAATATAATCTTTTCGAGGTCGCCTACCGGCTGGCGCAGGCCGGCCGAAGCGACGCGGCGCCGGCCTCCCTGACGTTGGACCCCGAGCCGCGTTCACGCCTCGCCGCCTGGTCCCGGCGGCTCCGAGGGCTGTTCCGATCCTGAGCTTCAGTTCTTCGCGCCCAGTTTCTTCAAGACCGGGTCATGCCGCAGGGGCAGGTCGACGGGGGCGCCTCCGCCCTGCGCCGACTGATAGAGCGCGAGGATGAGTTCGACGGCTTTGCGGCCTTCGGCGCCGTCGACGGCGGGCGGACGACCCGCGCGGATGGCGGCGACGGCGTCTTCAAGATTGGAGCGATGCCAGGCATGGCCGATCGCTTTCGGATCATTGGCGCCCGCGCCGCCGCCTTCGGTGGCCGGAGCCAGGACAGAGGCGTCGGCGGGCAGGGGCTTTTCGAATTCGAAGGCGGTCAGCTTGTCGTCGCGGAGCACCGCGGCGCCGGTCGTGCCGTGGATCCGGATCTCGGCGGGAAAGCCCGTGGCGGACCAGCAGGCCGTCGAGCTCGCGAGCGTCGCGCGGCAGCCGTTGGCGAACTCGATCCAGCCCGTCGCGATGTCTTCCACCTCGATGCCGGCGTGGGCGACGAGGCCCGCGGTGGCGGACACGCGCCGGGGCGCGCCGAGGAACCAGAGCAGCAGATCGACGGTGTGGATGCCTTGGTTCATCACCGCGCCGCCGCCGTCGAGGGCGAACGTGCCGCGCCAGGCGGCGGAATCATAATAAGCCTGCGTGCGCCACCACGGGATGAGCGCGCCCGCCATGGTCAGCTGGCCGAACCGGCCCGCATCGAGCGCGGCCTTGAGCGCGACCGCGCCGGCGCCGAAGCGACGGGGCAGGATTCCCGCGACCGTCACGCCGGCCTGCGCGCACGCGGCGGTGAGTGCGTCGCAGCGGGCCAAGGTGACTTCGAGAGGCTTCTCGACGACGACGTGCTTGCCGGCCTTGGCGCAGGCGAGGGCGGGGGCGAGATGATCGCCGCTCGGCGTGCACAGGCAGACGATGTCGACGGCGGGGTTCGCCAGGAGCGCTTCCGGCGTCTCGGCGAAGGCGATGCCATGCTTGGCGGCGAACTCGCGACCCTTGGCCGGCGAGCGGTTATAGGCCGCGACGAGCTGCGCGCCGGCGATCTCGGCCAGCGCCTTCGCATGGAACTCGGCGATCATGCCGGTTCCCCAGATACCGAAACCAAGGGACCGTTGGGACATGCCGGAGGTTAGCCCATGACCGCCCTGCAGGGAAAGGCTGAACCGAGACGGTCAACGGCTGTTCCCGCGGAAGCCGCCCGTCAGCCAGCTCCATGTCGCGCTGAGCGGAGCGAGCGAGAAGGCCCGCTGCTTCCAGCGGGCGGCGGATTCCGGACGTCCGTCCCGGGCGCAGTCGAAGGCGTGGGGCATGAGGCAACGGCGGACGAACCGTCCGGGTGGCAGATGGTCCCGTAGCCTCCAGGCTTGCTCCATGTCCGCCTCCAGCTGGCCTGCGTCATTTGCCTGCCCGGCCGGCCAGAGGGCGGCCTTCGCCGAATCGAACCAGAACGCCGCTTCGTCGGCAGGCCGGAGACCAAGGCGCGCCAGGATGCCGCGCTCCAGCGGTCCGCGGAGGTCGCGCAGCGGATCCGGCCGGCCGGCGCGCCGCGCCTGGGCGCAGCAACGGGCCACGAAGGTGGCCAACGCCTGTTGTCGGCGATGGCGGAAAGAGACGCTTGATCCATGCTGTCGGTAGCGCAGCAAGGGTTCCGGCAGATTGTCGAGGGCGTGGCTTTCGCCCAGCCGCAGCCACAGGTCATAGTCCTCCGCGTGACGGAAGGCTTCGCGGTAGCCGCCGGCCGCCAGCACGGCGCCCCGCCGCATCATCACCGCCGGGTGCGCGAGGGCGCAGCCTTTCAGCATGGCCTTCGCCACCGCCGCCGGGCCGGAAGGATAGGCCTGCAGGCGGAGGAGCCGCCCGTCTCCGTCGATGATCCGGATCGCGCTGCCCACCGCCGCCACTTCGGGCCGGGCCGACAGGAACGCGACCTGCCGCGCGAAGCGTTCCGGTTCGGCGACGTCGTCGGCATCGATCCGCGCGACCAGCGGCGCCCGCGCCTCGTCCAGGCCGCGGTTCAGCGAAGCGACCAGGCCGCGGTTCGGCTGCGTCACGATCCGGTAGCGCGCATCGCGCCCCGCCGCGGCGGCGAGGATGGCGGCCGAGCCGTCCGTGGAGCCGTCGTCGATGACGACGACCTCGAAATCCCCGAAGGTCTGGGCGGACAGGCTGGCAAGCGTCTCCGCCAGCCAGCGCTCGCCGTCATGGACGGCCATGACGACGGAGACCGCCGGGATGAGCGGAGCCGCTTGGCTCATCGCAGTCCGAGCGCCCGGGAGGTCTTCCGGCGATGCCAGGCGCGGCGGAGGTTGCGGAGCGCCCGCAACCATTCGCGCCGGAGCCGGGCCGCCAGTGAGATCTCCGGCTTGCGCCTCGTCCCGATGAGCGAACTTCCCTCGTCTTCATGACGGACCAGCTCCGGGAGCACGTGCATGACCGCGCAGCCATGCGTCGCTTCGTCGTCCAGATGGTCGTCGACGGTCTGCCAGAAGCGTTCGGAACTGCGCAGCAGGTCCCGGGCGGCGTCCGGCGCGAGCAGGTATGCGACGGCCGAATATCCCGGCAAGGCCGGCCGGACGATGTCGAGCCCGCCGGCCAGCCGGCGCCAGAGTTTCGCCGGCGGATGACGCTGACTGAAGAGCCGGAGGACGACCTTGGTCGATGCGATGGCTCCGCCCAGTTCGTCGAGGTTCCGGACCAGCCTGTCGTCGAGGCGGGCGTCGTCCTCCAGCACCAGGCAAGGTCCGGCCGCGGCCGCGACCATTTCCCACGCCTTGCGATGCGCCAGGAAGCAGCCTACTTCCCCTGCGGTCATCCCATAGCCGAGGAGCCGGAGCCGGCTGGCGTGATCATACGCCGCCGCGTTCTCCGCCGGACCATCCAGAAAGACGGCCGGGGCGACGGACGCCCGCAGGCCCAGCGCCGCAAGGTGCTCGCTCAGCAGGCGATGCCGCCGGCTTTCCGGCGTGCTGATGACGATGATACCGACGGCGCCCATGGACTTGGATTCAGCGACAAATCCCCACGGACGGCAAATCGGAAAGCATCCTGCCGGCCGGGGCTTTCGGATTGTGTCACGTCTCCTTTGCGGCAGTTTGCCCTGATGGACGTCGGCATCACCGGAGGCTCGGGAGTTCTGGGCACGATTCTGCAGGCGCAGCTGGCCGCCGCCGGCCACCGTGCGGATTGTTTCCCCGGGGATGTCCGCGAGGGCAGGGAACTCGCGACCTGGCTCGAGGGCCGCCGGTTCGACGCGATCATCCATCTGGCGGCGGTCGTGCCTACGCAGGAAGTCCAGGCCGGCCCGGCCAAGGCGTTCCAAGTGAACGTCGGCGGCACGATCAACCTGCTCGCGGCGGCCGCGGCCTCCGGCCAGCCCTGGATTTTCTACGCCAGCAGCAGCCATGTCTATCAGCCGCAGCCGGAGCCGCTGACCGAGAGCGCGCCGACGGCGCCGACCCATCCCTACGGGCTCTCCAAGCTGATGGGCGAGCAGGCGCTCGCCGCCACCGCCGACGCCGCCGGGTTGTCCTGCTGCATCGGCCGCATCTTCAGTTTCTATCACCCCTCTCAGACCGGCACGTTCCTTTATCCGTCCTTGCTCCGACGTTTCGCTTCCGAGGACCTCGAGGCGCCTTTCCCCTTGTTCGGCGCGGAGGATGTCCGCGATATCTCGCCGGCGGAGGAGCTGGTCGCGCGCATCGTGGCCCTGGCGGAGAAGCGGGCGACCGGGGTCGTCAACATCGGGTCCGGCGTCGGGACGCGGATCGCCGACTTCGCCCAGGCGCATGCCCCTCGTCCGCTCCGGGTGATCGCCGCCTCGGACGCGCCGCCGACTTCTTTGGTTGCCGATATTTCCCGCCTGCGTAGGTTGCTCGGATGATGACCGCCCCGCTCGTCACCATCGTCATCCCGACCTTCAACCGGTCCGCCATGCTGGGGCGGTGCGTCGAGTCAGCCCTCGCCCAGACGCAGGCTTGCGAAGTGATCGTGGTCGACCACGGAAGCACCGACGACACCCCGGCCGTCGCCGCCTCCTTCGGCGAGCGGATCCGCTACCTCCGCCGGGAGGTCGACCATGGCGTCCACTTCTGCTGGCTCGACGGCGTCGTCAACGCCCGCGGCCAGTTCGTCCACCTCAATTTCGACGACGATTTCCTGCAGCCGACGTTCGTCGAGAAGTGCATGGCGCTCATGTCCGACGACGTGGCGCTATGCCTCACCGTGGCCGAGATCCGCGACGAGGCGACCGGGCGCAAGCTGCAGGAGTGCTTCACCGGGCTCGGCCGGACCGGCGTCTACGCGGCCTCCCGCTTCATGACGTTCCAGCTCAAGAGCCTGGTCTCGCCCGGGGCGATCCTGATGCGGAGGCAGGACATGCTGGACACGCTCTTCGTCGGACGGGTGCCCTTCGCCCGGCATGAATACCGGGGAGTCGGGCCGGACTGGCTCATGCCGGCCATGGCGACCTTGCGGTATCCGAAGATCGGGTTCGTCGCCGAGCCTTTGGCGGTCTTTTCCGCCCACGAAGGGTCCATCACCGTCGACGCCCAGCGCGACAAGGCCAAGAAGAAGGCCATGCAGGCGGCCTATCAGGCGGCCCGCCGATATTACGTGATCGCAAGGGTCATCGCGACGTTGCGGCTCGACTTGCTCGCCGGGCTCGGGCTTTTCATCCTCCGGGTCGGTGCGCGCATCGCCTACGGTTACCACAGCCTCTTCAATCGCAAATCCCCCCGCGCAACACCATGACCCGCCGCACCGTCAAGCTGGCCGACAACACCATCTCCGCCGAAGAGATGGCCTCCCTCGCCGACTGGCTGAAGGAAGGCCACCAGGTCACCAAGGGCCCGCTGACCCGCCAGTTCGAGGCCGAGTTCGCCGCCTATACGGGCACGAAATACAGCATCATGGTGAACAGCGGTTCGTCCGCCAACCTGCTCATGGCCTACAGCCTCCTCGAGGCCGGCTACCTCCGTAACAAGAAGGTCATCGTGCCGGCGGTCTCGTGGATCACGACGTTGTCGCCCTTCGTGCAGATGGGCTTCGAATGCTTCCTCTGCGACTCCGACGCCCGGGACCTCGGCGTCGACCTCAGCCACCTCGAGCAGCTCCTGAAGAAGGAGCAGCCCGCCCTCCTCATCCTCGTCCACATCCTCGGCCATCCGAACCAGATGGACGCCATCCGCCGCCTCTGCGCCCAGCACGGCTGCCTGGTCATCGAAGACGCCTGCGAGGCCTTGGGGTCGGAATACAAGGGCGTCAAGACCGGCGCGCTCTCCCTGGCCGGCTCTTTCTCGTTCTACTACGGACACCATATCTCGACCATCGAAGGCGGCGCCATCACCACCGACGACGACAAGCTCTACAGCGTGATGCTGTCCATCCGCTCGCACGGCTGGTCGCGCGACGTCCCGGCGGCCGACCGCCAGGCCTGGAAGCAGGAATTCCAGATCGATGACTTCCGGGAGTTCTACAGCTTCTATTACGCCGGCTACAACCTGCGCTCGACCGACCTCAACGCCTACCTCGGCCGCCTGCAGCTCCGGCGGCTCCCGGAGATCGCCCAGGTCCGCGCCCGTAATTTCGAACTCTATCGCCAGGCGCTGCCGGAGTTCTGGTCCCAGTCCGGCGAAGGCGGTTTCGTCTCGAGCTTCGCCTACGGCACCTTCGCGCAGAACCGCCTCGAGGTCTCGCAGCATCTGCTGGCCCACGGCATCGAATGCCGCCCGCTCGTCTGCGGTTCGATGGGCCGGCAGCCTTTCTGGATCAAGAAGCACGGCGTCACGCGTCTGCCGGTCGCCGACAAGGTGCACGACATCGGATTGTATCTTCCGAACCACGCCCACATCACGCCGGAGGACATCGCCTACGTGGCGAAGCATTTCCGCGAGGTGGCGCGGCCCGGCTGACCGCCCCGGTCGGTCGTCAGCGCAGGAAGCCTTCGGCGAGGCCGTACCCGAAGCGCCGGATTTCCTTGCCGGCCCGGAAGCAGAACAGGCGCAGGGCGCGGCCCAGGGGCAGCCTGCGATCGTTCCGGTCGCCATACCCGATCGTGGTCGCGGCCGCGACGGGCGCGAGCACGACGGGCAGGGGGCGGACGCCGCGCACGCGCAGGCCGGTCTCCCAGGGGCGCTCCAGCGCATGGTCCACCTGCTCGGAGATCGGGCGCATCGACTTCAGCAGCGTCGCGGCGCCCCGACGGTTGATCGCGTAGGCGGCCGAAGAGGTCGTGCGCGTGAGGTGCACGACGAGCTGATGCGTGGCCGTGAGCGCGCGCTTGCGCACGGGCAGGCCGGCGTGGAAGCAGAACAGTTTCACGAGATCCCAGTCGTCCTGCTGCCCGAGGGCGGCGAGCACCTCGACGCACTCCGGCCGGACTTCCACGTCATCCTCGAGGATCACGCACCAGGCGGCGTCCGTGGCGAGGAAGGCCTCCATGGCCTTGAGGTGGCTGAGGTAGCAGCCGACTTCGCCGGGCCGGGGCATGGGCAGGCGGTTGCGCGCGGCGTAAAGACCGGCGTCCACGAGCCGCTCCCAGTCCGGCACCTGCTTGCCGAGCACGGCGGAGACGCGGGTGAAAGGCAGCGCGAGCGCCTCGAGGCTGCGGGCCAGCGAGGCCATCCGTTCGACGTCGCGGTCGAGGTTGATCACGTAGATGGGCGGCATGGGGCGACGTGGAATTAGATGGATAAAACGACCGGCCTGTTTATCAACCCTTACGATTCCGATGCGTATCTGGTCCTCCCTCCGTTGGCGAGCCCTCGCCGTGGCCCGCGCCTGGGGTTACCGCGGCAACCCCCGTCTTTTCGGCGTCGAAGTGCCCCTCGCGTTGGTGCCCAACCGGAATGTCCTCGGCCAGCTGGACGCCCTTTCCTACGAGGCCAAGGAAGCCAGGTATATCCAGGCCTACCTGCCCGCCGGCGCCGAAGTCATGGAGCTCGGCGCCAGCCTCGGCATCGTCTCCTCCATCATCCTGGGACGCCGGCCGTCCCGGCTCGTCTCCTACGAGGCGGTGGGCCCGCTGACCGAGGTCGCCCGGCAGGTCGTCGCGCATAATCATCCTGCCGCCCCTTGGACGTTGGTCCACTGCGCCATCGCCGGCGAGGGCGTCACGGAAGTCTCCTTCGACTGGTCGCCCGAACATACGCAGGGCGGTTCCGTCGCCAGCGAGCCCGCGAAGACGCATCTCCGCGTGCCCGCGGAATCGCTCGCCGCCGCCATCGCCCGCCACCGCCTGCCGACCTCGGCCTGGCTGGTGATGGACATCGAGGGGATGGAATGGCAGATCGCCCGGCAGCAGGCCGCCGCGCTCCGCCATTTCGCCGGCATCATCGTCGAATGCCACGACATCCGCGAAGACGGCCAAGTCATCCCGCACGCGCAGGTCCTCGCGGCGCTCGCCCGGGCGGGCTTCGACGTCATCGCCCGCCGCGGCCAGGTCTCGGTCCTGCGGCGCCAGGCGGCCTGAGACGTTTCACGCCGCCGTCAGCCGGCCGCCTGGTCCAGGATGAGCAACGAGTTGTTGCGCGTGTTCTTCACCAGCCGGTAACCGCACTTCCGGAGGATCTCAGCCACCTCGTTGTTGTCGTGCAGGTGCTCCATGCAGATGCGTTTCGGCCACAGCCCGCGAGGCGCCGAACGGAAGAAGGGTTCAAGCGCCGCTTTTTCGAAACCTTCGATGTCGATCTTCAGGGCGTCGATGGAGGAGAGGCCTGCCTCGTTCAGGATATCGACCAAGGTCCGGACCTCGAATGTGCCGTTCGCGTCGTCCCTCACGATGTGCGCGATGGCCAGGTCGTTCCGCAGGATGACCAAGCGTGCCTTGCCGTGGAAGTCGCCGACGCCGACCCCGAAGACGGACACCGTCCCGAGGTCGTTCAAGGCGATGTTCACGTGCAGGCGTTCGAGGCATATCGGGTTAGGCTCGACGGCCACGACCCGACCCTTGGAAGTCAGGTGATTGCCCAAGGCCACGGTGTAGAGCCCGATGTTCGCCCCGATGTCCACGAAGGTGCCCGAATCCGGCAGGCCCTCCTTCAGGAAATCCAGCTCCTCCTTGTTGTAGGCCGGATGCAGCAAGATCGCGCTGTCGACGAGATTGCTGGTCGGGTAGACGCGGAAACTGCCGTAAGCCGAACGGACGTCGACCGGCCCGCTCCGCAGCAGGTTGATGATCTTCGTCCATGTCGGCCGAAGCGATCCCCGGTAGAGCGGCGGGATCCGGGTAAGTCCTAATACCAGGCGTTGCAGCAGGGACGGGGCGAAGGAGCCAAAACGCGGATTAGGGGGCGGCATGTCGGGGGAAATTTACCGAAGAACCAAGACGCGTCCACGATTATTCGCCGAGATTCACGGCGGACGAAACCGGGTCTCCGCGGCCCCGGTCGAGACGGCGGGGCCCGCCAACGCATGGCGACTTCAAGCCCGCGCCGCCAGGCCAGCGGCGTGATCGGCGCGACGTCGTGCGCGTACGCCCGGATGCTTTCCGCGGACGCAGGCGTCGCCCGGGAAGGAGCGGAAGCGCGTCGGGCCGATCCCGCGGACGGTCGTCGGTCATGCCCAGTCCTGGCGGCGGCACCTGTCAAATGTCGCTCGCCCTAGGCGGGTTTGGCGTTAGGTTGCGGCTCCAAGATGATCTACGCCTCCGTCATTTACCGTAGTTATAAGAACAACGTGCTGTTCAAGGAAGGCGCCGGGGAGAATAACGGGGAGTTTTTCCTGCCCTACCGGAAGCTCCGGCAGGAATTCCTCCGGAACGGGGTGGAGCTGAACACCGCGGACGTCAATGCCGGGAGAAAAGTCGCCTTCGAACTCTACATCAACTGCTGCCGGCAGACGCCCAAGGCCCGCGCCTATGTCTATCTCTACGAGAACCCCCTCATCCGGCTGATGAACCGGAACCGCCGGATGCTTGAACGCTACGCCAAGTGGTTCACGTGGGACGGCGAGCTGATGGATGACCGCCGGGCGGTCAGGTTATTCTACCCGAACCTGCTGGAAGCCGCGGATTACAAGGATCCCCAGGAGCGGCCTTTGTTCCTGGTCCTGGTGACGACGAACAACGCGATCAAAGATTACGACCCCCGGGAACAATTCGGAAAGCGGGTCGAAATCATCCAGTGGTACGAGCGGCATGCGCCCCGTGATTTCCATTTATTCGGCCGGGGATGGGATTGCCCGGCGGCCTTGCCCGGCCGTTGGGGGCAAGTTTGCAACCAGGCGCGGAAAATCATCGCCCGCTTGTTCCCGGTCGCCTCGCCCTTCGCGACCTGGCGGGGGCCGGTCGCGAGCAAGAACGAACTGCTCACCCGCACCCGGTTCTCGCTCGCCTACGAGAACTCCCGCGACCTGCCGGGCTACATCACCGAAAAGCTGTTCGACTGTTTCCGCGCGGGCTGCGTGCCGGTCTATGTCGGGCCGAAAGAAATCCATGACCATGTCCCGGCGGATTGCTTCATCGACGGCCGCGCGTTCGCGACGACCGCCGCCCTGGACGCCCATCTGCGCGCGATCGATGACGCCGCCTATCGCGGCTACCAGGAACGCATCCGTGCCTTCCTCCGATCGGAGCAGGCCCGCCCCTTCTCGCAGGATCATTTCGCCGAGGTGATCGTCCGCGAGATCCTCGCCGACCTCCCCCGCTGAGCGCTCAGGCCCGCGGGCCGAACTTGCGCTGCGGCGGCTGGGTCGGCGGCACGGGCTCGATCTGCACGCCGGCGCAGGCCGGATGGCGGCCGAAGGCGCCGTACGTCTCGGTGTCGAAACGGGTCGTCATGCCGCGCGCGGCCTCGGCCACGAGCACGCGGCCGTCGGGCTGGATGAAGCCGACCTGCACGATCGTCGGGCCGTCGACCTTGCGCGTGTGCGCGACGATCTTCTCGAGGAAGTCGGCGGCGTCGGGCCCCGGCTGCAGGGCGAAGAGGATCTTCTTGATGAGGCTCGGGGCGCGCCGGAGCGTGCTGACGGCGTGGGCGCTGAGCGACCACTCGCCGCGCTCCTCGCGCCAGTTGAGGCGTGCGTCGACGATCACGTGCGAGCCATCCATGAGCAGGGGGAGCTCGCCGTCCTTGAGCTGCGCGGCCGCGTCATACGCGTCCGAGAACATCATGACCGGGATGGTGACCGAGCGGGAGGCGACGGTGAAGAGCGCCCACGGGCGGTTGTCCTTCTTCGAGATCTTCTTCTCCAGGCCGCCGACGATGCCGCAGACGCGCACGGTGTGCCGCTGCTGCTTGTCCAGGTCGATGCGGTCCGGGGTGACGGTCAGGGTGGCGACCGCCTCGTCGAGGCCGTGGTATTCGGCGAGCGGGTGGCCGCTGAGGTAGAAGCCGAGCAGCGCCTTCTCGCCGTTGAGCATCTCGAGCTTGGGCATCTTCTCCGACTTGCGCAGGATGAGGTCCGTCGGACGGGCCGCGCCCGCGTCCTCGGCGCCGAGCAGGTCGAAGAGCGAACCCTGGCCGCTGGCGCGTTCCTTGCGCTCGCCGGCGAAATGGCGGCGGACCGACTCGATCGAGTCGACGAGGTGGCGGCGGTCTTCGCCGGTGAAATCGAAGGCGCCCGCGCGCACGAGGCAGTCGAGGGTGCGGGCGTTGAGGTCGAACTCGCCC
>JACCDI010757382.1_pt1 | contig 19181 bp, 17 predicted proteins | sample 7442791 | NCBI WGS metagenome assembly JACCDI01 (sample SAMN15323434, study PRJNA562643) | freshwater metagenome | isolation source: river surface water | place: USA:Blue River Watershed | collected 2017-08-15
CCCCCCACGACACCCCCCGGCCTCTCCCTCCAGCGCCGCCCCGCCCGCCTCGACACGCCCCATGACGCAATGCCTGCACTGCGGCCTGCACCTGCCCCTGGAAGACGCCGTCCAAGGCGAGCGAGGGCTTTACTGCAGCCCAGCCCACCGGCAACACCACGAAGCCTGACGTCGCCCCCATGAACACCCCCGCCGCTTCGCTGTTACCCCGAGAGAATGCGCTGTGGGACCAAGGCTGGTACCGGTATGCTCGCCGCGTCGACTCACCCAACTTCGGCCCCCGCCCCTTGGGAGCGGTGGTTGACCTGGTGGTCATCCACTCCATCAGCCTGCCGCCGGGGCACTACGGCGGCCCGCAGGTGCAAGCCCTGTTCACCAACACCCTGGACTGGGACGCTCACCCCTACTTCCAGCAGATCCGCGGGTTGCGCGTTTCCGCTCACTTTTTCGTCCGCCGCGGCGGTGAGTTGGTGCAATTCGTGAGCTGCGACGAGCGCGCCTGGCATGCCGGGGTCTCCCGTTACCGGGGTCGTGAGCAATGCAACGACGACTCGATTGGCATCGAGTTGGAGGGGCTGGAGGGGTTGAGCTTTGAGACCCCGCAGTACGAAACCCTCAGCGCCTTGTGCGCGGCCCTGGCGCAGCGTTACCCGCTGGCGCATGTGGCCGGACACGAACACATCGCGCCAGGACGCAAGCACGATCCCGGCGCGGGCTTCGACTGGGCCAATTTGCAACACTCGCTGAGCTGGCCCGCTCAGTATTTTCCCGACTAGCCCAGTCGTGCTTTCAATCGCCCACCCGATCGCTCGGCACTCAGAACTCAACCATCCCCCCTGACCATCGGACGAGGAAAGCTCGAATTCATGCGCACCGGCCACCCAAAAGGGCCGATATCCCGCAATTTTGCTAGGCTTTTTCAAGGACTCCTCGAATTGCCGGGGCTTTCACGCGTCGCTCCAGTTCCACCGACGATCACGCGCCTTTTTAGACCCCCGGTTCGAACCGGCTGTCAACCCCCCAAACACTACCGGTAGTGTGTTGAAAAGCCACGCGACCCCAGATATAGTGTCACCTGGCGTGATGTTGTGACTGTTGGCACGCGCCCAGGTGTCCCGGCAACCCGGCCTTATCTTGTTGCCAAGCGACCCTCGATGAACACCGAAGGACCTCTACCACTATGCAGATCGCAGCCTCCCACGCCCCTGGCATCGCCCAGGCGCCCCACCTGACCCTTGGCGTAGACCGAGCCGCCCCACCCCAAGCCTCCGCGCTGGCCCATTACCAGATCATTCGTCGCAACGGCGCCGTGGTGCCCTTCGAGCCCGCCAAAATTGCGGTGGCCATGATGAAGGCCTTCCTGGCTGTGCACGGCACCCAGGGGGCGGCCTCGGCCAGCGTTCGCGAAACCGTGGACGATCTGACGCAAAACGTCGTGCGCGCCCTCATGCGCTCGCGCCCCGGTGGTGGCACCTTCCACATCGAGGACGTGCAAGACCAGGTTGAACTGGGACTCATGCGTGGTAGCCACCATGAGGTCGCACGCGCCTATGTGCTGTACCGAGAGCGGCGCGCCCAGGAGCGTGCGGCCCAAAAAGAAGTGCAGGCCCCGGCCCAACCCACCCTGCACGTGATCGACGGCGGTCAGCGCGTGGCACTGGACCTTGCACGCTTGCAACAGATCATTGAAAACGCCTGCGCCGGCCTGGGTGCCGACGTCAAGGCTGACCCCATCGTGGCCGAGACTCTGCGCAACCTCTACGACGGCGTGCCCATCGAGGAAGTGTTCAAGGCCGCCATTCTGGCCGCGCGCACCCTCATCGAAAAAGACCCGGACTACACCTACGTGACCGCACGTCTGCTCATGCACACCATTGCCAAGGAAGTGCTGGGCACCGAGGTCACCCAGGACCAGATGGCCGCCCACTACGTGGACAACTTCCCCGCTTTCATCAAGAAAGGCGTGGACAACGAACTGCTCGACGAGAAACTGCTGCAATTTGACCTGCCGCGTCTGGCCCGGGCCCTGAAAGCCGAGCGCGACTTGCAGTTTGACTACCTGGGTTTGCAAACCCTGTACGACCGCTATTTCCTGCACGTGCGCAAGACCCGCATCGAGTTGCCGCAAACGTTCTTCATGCGTGTGGCCATGGGCCTCACGCTCAATGAAATCGACCGCGAAGCGCGGGCCATCGAGTTCTACGAGGTGCTGTCTTCGTTCGACTTCATGTCGAGCACGCCCACCCTGTTCAACAGCGGCACCCTGCGCTCGCAGCTCTCGAGTTGCTACCTCACCACCGTGCCCGACGACCTGGATGGCATCTACGAGTCCATCAAAGAAAACGCCTTGCTGTCCAAGTTTGCCGGCGGTCTGGGCAATGACTGGACCCGCGTGCGCGCTCTGGGAAGCCACATCAAAGGCACCAATGGCGAATCCCAAGGCGTGGTGCCGTTCCTCAAGGTGGTCAACGACACCGCCGTGGCGGTGAACCAAGGCGGCAAACGCAAAGGCGCTGTCTGCACCTACCTGGAAACCTGGCACCTGGACATCGAGGAATTCCTCGAACTGCGCAAAAACACGGGTGACGACCGCCGCCGCACCCACGACATGAACACCGCCAACTGGATCCCCGACCTGTTCATGCGCCGTGTCATGGAAAAAGGTGAGTGGACCTTGCTGTCGCCGTCCGACGCCCCCGACCTGCACGACAAGTTCGGCACCGACTTCGAGAAAGCCTACCTGGCCTACGAAGACAAAGCCCGTCGCGGCGAGATCAAGCCCAGCCGCACGGTGCAGGCCGCCGACCTGTGGCGCAAGATGCTGACCATGCTGTTCGAGACCGGACATCCCTGGATCACCTTCAAGGACGCCTGCAACGTGCGCTCGCCCCAACAGCATGCCGGCGTGGTGCACTCGTCCAACCTGTGCACCGAGATCACGCTCAACACCAGCGACACCGAAACGGCCGTGTGCAACCTGGGTTCTGTCAACCTGCTGCAGCACCTCAAAGACGGTCCCAACGGCAAGGAAATCGACCACGACAAGCTCAAGCGCACCATCAGCACGGCGATGCGCATGCTCGACAACGTGATCGATATCAACTACTACGCCGTCAAGAAGGCACGCGACTCCAACCTGCGCCACCGCCCGGTGGGCCTGGGCGTGATGTCCTTCCAAGACAGCCTCTACGCCCTGCGCATTCCCTACGCCTCCAAAGAAGCGGTGGAATTCGCTGACCGCTCCATGGAAGCCATCTGCTACTACGCCTACTGGGCCTCCACCGAGCTGGCCCGCGAGCGTGGCAAGTACTCCAGCTACAAAGGCTCGCTGTGGGACCAGGGCATCCTGCCCCCTGACACCCTGGACCTGCTGGCGCGTGAGCGCGGCGGCTATGTGGAAGTGGACCGCTCGTCCACCCTCGATTGGGATGCCCTGCGCCGCAAGATCGCCCAAGACGGCATGCGCAACTCCAACTGCGTGGCCATTGCCCCCACGGCCACCATCTCCAACATCATCGGCGTGGATGCTTCCATCGAACCGTGCTTTGGCAACTTGTCCGTCAAGTCCAACTTGTCGGGCGAATTCACCATCATCAACGCCTACCTGGTTCGTGACCTCAAGCGCCTGGGTTTGTGGGATGACGTGATGGTCATGGACCTCAAGCACTTTGACGGCTCGCTGCGACCGATCGATCGTGTGCCGCAGGACATCAAGGCGCTGTACGCCACCGCCTTCGAGGTCGAGACGGAGTGGTTGGTGGAAGCGGCGGCCCGTCGTCAGAAATGGATTGACCAGGCACAGTCGCTCAACATCTACATGTCCGGCGCATCGGGCAAGAAGCTGGACGAGACCTACAAGCTGGCGTGGCTGCGCGGCTTGAAGACCACTTATTACCTGCGCACCATCAGTGCCACGCACGCCGAGAAGTCCACGGTGCAAGCCGGTCAACTCAACGCCGTGTCCTCGGGCGCGAGTGGTGGTGGCATGAGCGCCATGGAAGCAGCAGCAGCAGCGGCACGCGCGCAAATGGATGCAACGCCTGCCACCGATATCAAGTTTTGCGGCGTCGATGATCCGACGTGCGAAGCCTGTCAGTGATTCGAGGCGAGACCGCGAGGTCTCGCGCGAGTCGATGTTAATGAACAACACTTTGCGAGCACGATGTGAATGAACACTTTGCAATTTGCATCATGTCGCACATAATCCGGACATTGGAAAACGCTCTATGCTGACCTGGGACGAAGAAGTCAAGCCCACATCGCCAACTTCACAAGCCAACGGCCTCACCGGCCGCGCGATGGATATCCCACCTCTGGCCACACCCGCACCTGCCTTGCGCACGCTGCACGATGGGGCCACCGTTTCCGCCTCTGTACTCGATGCTGCGCCCCTGGCCAGTGCCGCTGCCGTGAGCGCACGCCGTGTGAATGCAGCTGACAAGCGCATCATCAATGGCCAAACCGACGTCAACCAGCTTGTCCCCTTCAAGTACAAGTGGGCCTGGGAAAAATATCTCTCCACCTGCGCCAACCACTGGATGCCGCAAGAGGTCAACATGACCCGCGACATCGCGCTGTGGAAAGACCCCAATGGTTTGAGCGAGGACGAGCGCCGCATCATCAAACGCAACCTCGGGTTCTTTGTGACGGCCGATTCGCTCGCCGCCAACAACATCGTGCTGGGCACCTACCGCCACATCACCGCACCCGAGTGCCGCCAGTTCCTGTTGCGTCAGGCGTTTGAAGAAGCCATCCACACCCACGCCTACCAGTACATCGTGGAATCGCTGGGTCTGGACGAGTCGGAAATCTTCAATGCCTACCACGAGGTATCCTCCATCCGTGACAAGGACGAGTTCCTGATCCCGTTCATCGACGCGATCATGGACCCCAATTTCCACACCGGCACACCGGAAGACGACCAGACACTGCTCAAGTCGCTGATCGGGTTCGCCTGCCTGATGGAAGGTCTGTTCTTCTATGTGGGCTTCACGCAAATCCTGGCGTTGGGTCGTCAAAACAAGATGACCGGTGCGGCCGAGCAGTACCAGTACATCCTGCGTGACGAGTCCATGCACTGCAACTTCGGCATCGACCTGATCAACCAGATCAAACTCGAGAACCCCCACCTGTGGACCTCTGAGTTCAAGGCCGAGATCAAAGAACTGTTCCTCAAAGCGGTCGAACTCGAGTACCGCTACGCCGAGGACACCATGCCGCGTGGCGTGCTGGGCCTCAATGCCTCGATGTTCAAGGGCTATCTGCGATACATTGCCAACCGTCGCGCCACCCAGATCGGTCTGGAAGCTCTCTTCCCCAACGAGGAGAACCCCTTCCCCTGGATGAGCGAGATGATTGACCTGAAAAAAGAGCGCAACTTCTTTGAAACCCGCGTGATCGAGTACCAGTCGGGTGGTGCTTTGTCCTGGGATTGAGATCTATCAAGCATGTTTACCGTTTTGTCTGTTCACACCAAGCCTGGCCACTCGAAGCCGGGCCACTGTGAGCAGGCGTACCGTGTTCATGGTGCTGGACCCGGGTCCAACACCATGAATCGCTTGGCGTTGTCCAACCAACGCGAAGTGTTTTACCCAACGATCTTTTAAATTGATCTAGGAGTCATCATGGCAACTGCAAAAAAACCGGCCGCAAAAAAGGCCACCGCAAAGAAAGCTGCAGCGAAAAAGCCCGCAGCCAAAAAAGTAGCCGCTAAGAAGCCCGCAGCCAAGAAAGCTGCAGCCAAAAAGCCGGCCGCCAAGAAAGTCGCTGCCAAGAAGCCCGCAGCCAAGAAAGCTGCAGCCAAGAAGCCCGCAGCGAAAAAAGTAGCCGCTAAAAAGCCGGCTGCGAAGAAAGTTGCTGCCAAGAAGCCTGCAGCGAAAAAAGCCGCTAAAAAGCCGGCGAAGAAAGCTGCTGCGAAAAAAGTAGCCGCTAAAAAGCCCGCGAAAAAAGCTGCCGCTAAGAAAAAGCCGGCGAAGAAAGCTGCGAAAAAACCTGCTGCCCCTGCCGCCCCTGCGGCGCAGACGACGCTGAACCCGCAAGCTGCCTGGCCGTTTCCCACGGCCGGCAAGCCCTGAGTTCCACGTTTCGGCGCAAGCCTCAAGCCCGGTGCTGCAAAGCCCCGGGCTTTTTCATGTCTGATCGGAACATACGATGAATGGCTGTCCCAGCTGGCGTCGCCAAGACAGTGATGGCGCCGTGGTGCTCGACATCCATGTGATTCCGCGCGCCTCCCGCACCCAGCCAGACGGGGTGTATGACGGTGCTTTGAAGGTGCGCCTGCACGCACCCCCCGTGGATGGTCAGGCCAACCAGGCCCTGATCGAGTGGTTGGCGGATGTCCTGGGCATTGCCAAACGGGACATCAGCGTGTTGCGTGGCACCACCGCCCGCCGCAAACAGCTGCGCATCAGCGCGGTGGGCGCCCTGCGCGCCAACTGGTCACCACTCGATTGAATAGTTTTGCGGGCCGCGGCTGGCAATCTTGAGCGCGCCCACGCGGTTGCCCAGCGCCGCACACTCACTGAGCGACCAGCCCTGTTCCAGGCCGAAGAGCAAGGCACCACGCCAGGCATCACCACACCCGGTCGGGTCCACCACCTGCGTAGCTTGCACGGGCGGTACGTGCGTCATCTCACCGTCTTGCCACACCTCGCAGCCCTGCGCTCCCAGGGTCACGATGAGTCCGTCGACACGGCGCGAAATCTCCGCCGAGCTCCAACCCGTGCGTTCGGTGAGCAACTTGCCCTCATAGTCGTTGACCGTCACCCAAGTGGACTGCTCGATGAAGCGGGCCAGTTCGGCACCGTCAAACATGGGCAAGCCCTGCCCCGGATCGAATACAAACGGAATATGCGCCGCATGACATTGTTCGGCATGCTGCAACATGGCGTCGCGACCATCGGGCGAGATGATCGCGAGCTTCACGTCCGGGTGGGCAACGATACGGGTGATATGCGCCTGCATCATCGCGCCAGGGTGGAAGGCGGTGATCTGGTTGTTGTCGCGGTCGGTCATGATCATGGCCTGCGCGGTGTAGGTGTCGTTGAGCAAGCGCACGTGGTCGGTAGAAATATTCAAGTCGCGCAGACGATCCAGGTACTCCGCGCCATCTTGGCCCAGCGTGGCCATGGGCAGCGGCGTCCCCCCCAATTGCTTGAGGCTGTAGGCGATATTACCCGCACAACCGCCAAAGTCGCGTCGCAAGGCGGGGACCAGGAAGGACACGTTGAGGATGTGCAATTGGTCGGGCAGGATCTGCTCGGCAAAACGCCCCTCAAACGACATGATGGAATCAAATGCAAGCGAGCCGCAAATCAGAGAAGCCATGAAGAGTTCCTTTGTGTCATTCTGTGTGTGCCGTCATCAGCACCCAGCCATCTTCGGTATCGGTCACTGTCAGACGGACATACGGTGCGTACGCCTGCGTCAATTCCTCAGCTTGCCGCTCCAGGATACCTGCCAAGACCAGCGAACCGCCGGCCTGCACATGGGAGCACAGCAGCGGCGCCAGCACTTTCAAGGGGGTGGCCAGGATATTGGCCAGCACCGTGTGGTACGGCCCCTGGGCCAGGTCAGGCAGCCCCGCGTGCACCCGCACCTGGTTGGCCTCGGCGTTCAGTTGCGTGGCCATCACCGCCGCGTCGTCAATGTCCACGCCTTCCACGTGCGCCGCTCCGTGCAGGGCGGCACCAATGGCCAGAATGCCTGAGCCGCATCCGTAATCCAGCACGCGCTGCCCCGAGAGGTCATGCCGTGCAATCCAGCGCAAACACATGCGCGTGGTAGGGTGGGTGCCAGTGCCAAACGCGAGGCCAGGGTCCAGGCGAATGAAACGCTTGGCCGCTGTGGGCGGCTCATGCCAGGTGGGTACGATCCAGAAGTCTGGGGTGATCTCGACCGGGGTGAATTGCGATTGCGTCAAGCGCACCCAATCCTGATCCGCCACCGCCTGCAAGCCCAGCCACTCACAGCCCGCAAAAAAGTCCTGTGCCTGCAACAGGCGGGCGGCCTCCTCGGCCTGATCGTGTTGGGCAAACAGGGCAGTGATGCTGGAGCGTTCCCACCCTGGTTGGGGTGGTGGCATGCCGGGCTCACCAAAGAGCGCTTGCTCGGCCTCGGTGTGTGCGTCAGCGTCTTCCACCGAGACACTCAACGCGTCCAGGGCCTCGAGGGCCTCGCTGAGCGTTTCCACCTGTGCTTGCGGCACTCGCAGTCGGAGTTCGAACATCAGCCCTCCGCACCCGAGCCCATCACGTGCATACCCGGCATCAGCGCTTGTGATCCGCCAGCCAATGCTCCAGGTAGTGGATATTGGTTCCACCTTCCATGAACTTGGCGTCGACCATCAATTCGCGGTGCAACGGCACATTGGTGTTGATGCCTTCCACCACCATTTCGGCCAGAGCCGTGCGCATGCGGGCAATAGCCTGCTCACGGGTATCGCCGTGCACGATGATCTTGCCGATCATCGAGTCGTAATGAGGCGGCACGAAGTAGTTGGTGTATACATGGGAATCCACCCGCACACCCGGCCCACCGGGTGCGTGCCACATGGTGATGCGTCCCGGCGAGGGCGTGAACTTGAAGGGGTCTTCAGCGTTGATGCGGCACTCGAGGGCGTGACCGTGAATGCTGATTTGTCGTTGGGTGAAGGGCAGCTTTTCACCGGCCGCCACCATGATCTGGGTTTTGACAATGTCAATGCCGGTGATGTACTCGGTGACGGGGTGCTCCACCTGCACGCGGGTGTTCATCTCGATGAAGTAGAACTCACCCTTTTCATACAGAAATTCGAAGGTGCCCGCGCCTCGGTAGCCGATTCGCTTGCAGGCGGCCACGCAACGCTCGCCAATCTTGTCAATCAGCTTGCGTGCAATACCGGGGGCCGGCGCTTCCTCAATCACCTTCTGGTGGCGTCGCTGCATGGAACAGTCACGCTCGCCCAGGTACACCGCGTTGCGGTGCTGATCCGCCAGCACTTGAATCTCGATATGGCGGGGATTCTGGAGAAACTTCTCCATGTAGACCGCCGGGTTGCCAAAGGCCGCGCCGGCTTCAGCCTTGGTGGTTTGCACCGCGTGAATGAGGGCAGCTTCGGTGTGCACCACACGCATGCCACGACCTCCCCCCCCGCCTGCGGCCTTGATGATGACCGGATAACCCACAGACTTGGCAATACGGCGGATCTGCGCGGGGTCATCCGGCAACTCGCCTTCGGAGCCCGGCACACAGGGTACGCCGGCCTTGATCATGGCCTGCTTGGCCGACACTTTGTCGCCCATGATGCGGATCGACTCGGGCGTGGGACCGATGAACTGGAACCCGCTTTTTTCGACACGCTCGGCAAAATCCGCGTTTTCGCTCAGAAAACCGTAGCCGGGGTGAATCGCCTCGGCGTCGGTCACCTCGGCCGCCGAGATGATGGCGGGCATGCTGAGGTAGCTGTGGGCAGACGCTGCCGGGCCGATGCACACGGCCTCTTCGGCGAGCTTGACGTATTTGGCCTCGCGATCGGCCTCGGAATACACCACCACAGCCTGCACGCCCATTTCGCGACACGCGCGCTGGATGCGCAGCGCAATCTCGCCACGGTTGGCAATCAGAATCTTTTTGAACATGTGGCGCTTACTCGATCACCACCAAAGGATGACCGTACTCAACCGCCTGCCCGTTTTCAGCCAGGATCTGGACCACGGTACCGCTCTTGTCGGCCTCGATCTCATTGAGGATCTTCATGGCTTCGATGATGCAAATGGTGTCGCCTTCCTTGACCACGCTGCCCAACTCGATGAAGGGTTTTGCACCCGGGCTGGCGGACCGGTAGAAGGTGCCGACCATGGGCGACTTGACCACATGGCTGGCGTTGTCGGCCGCGGGCGCGGCATCGGCGGTGGCCGGGGCCGGGGCCGCTGCGACGGGAACAGGCATGGCCGCCACGGGGGCTGCCACCACGGCGGGGGCAGCGGCGACGGGCGTGGTCATGACCACCGGGGCACCGCTGGATTTGACGATACGAACCTTGCCTTCGGCTTCGGTAATTTCCAATTCGGAGACATTGGACTCAGAGACCAAGTCGATCAGGGTCTTGAGCTTGCGCAAATCCATAGAAAGCCTGCCAGGTAATTTCGAACAGGTCGGAATTTACACTAAAAAGCCTGGATTTTTGACTTTTCTTCGGTCAATTGATGTGAATTAAGTCCATTTTTGTATATCTTGGGCATCCAGGCGTCCCAACTTTTGCTGTATCACGTGTCCGCGGGCATCCAGCACCAGGGTGTAGGGCAAACTGCCAGTCTCATTACCCAGTTGACGTCCCAAATGGTTGCCATTCAGGCCCCCCAGGGCGATGGGGTAGTGGACAGGTTGTGCCGCCAGGAAGCGCCGCACCGCCGACGGCTGATCAATAGCAATTCCCACAATTTGCCAGCCTTTTGACGAATTTTGTTGAAAGAAGCGATCAAGAAGGGGCATTTCTTCCACACACGGTGGGCACCAGGTGGCCCAGAAGTTGATCACCAGGGGGCGACCACGGCAGGTTTCCAGGGCCAAGGGGCTGCCGTCGGGTTGTTCGAACTGCGAAGACCAGAGCAACTGCTCCGCAGCAGGTGACAGCCGACCGGCCTGGCTGCGCCACCAGGATAAGGCCATCCCCGCCAGCACCGCCCCGCCCGCCACGCCTATCATCCAATGACGACGTTTAGGCCCAGAAGAGCCATCCATAGAAGTGTTTTGAGCGGCGTTCATGTTATTTCGAGCAAGCGATCCAAAGCGGCCAGATCGCCACGCTGGGTCAGCCCTTGCGAATCCGGGCGCAGTGCCCCGCGGACATCGTCATGATCATAGATGATCAAATGCACGCCCACATGCTCGTGGAGCGGCTCACACCAACTGTGCAGGCTCAGAGCATCCACCAGCCCCCCCTGAAAACCGCGAATTTGTTGAACCTGGTAGTCAATGCCTTGGTTGATGAGTGCAATTTCGGCGGATTTGGAATCATCGCAGAACAACTGCAGGTAAATGTCTGAATATCGCGTTGCCGTGCCGCGCCACACGGCACCGCCCAGATGGGGCCTGAATTCTGCCAGCCGTTCCATCCAGGTGCGGGCGAGTTCTCTCAAGGCTCGCAGCTCGCCCGGCTGGGTATCAGCGCAAAAGAGCTCGAGGTGTTCTCGCAATGCCTCCTCCAGCACCTGGTTGTCGGGCAACGGGGTGCGCGAGGGCAGGCCCAGCAGCTTGAGCGCCTGGTGCTTGGCCGCCCCGTACTCCAGACCATCCTCGGCGATCAAGCGGGCGGCCGTGGCGGCAAGGCTGAGCGTGGCGTTGTCCATGGCGTCATTGTGCCTGCGGCCCAGGTGGCCGCCTAGAATCCAAGCCCATGCACATTCATATCTTGGGGATTTGCGGCACTTTCATGGGAGGTGTCGCAGCCCTGGCCCGGGAAGCCGGCCACCGCGTGACCGGTTGCGATGCTGGGGTCTATCCGCCCATGAGCGACCAGTTGCGCGCCCTGGGCATCGACCTGATCGAGGGCTTTGGTGCTGACCAGATGGCGCTCAAGCCCGACGTATTCGTGGTGGGCAATGTGGTGTCCCGCGCCCGTCTGGCGGACGGCAACCCCAAGTTTCCGCTGATGGAAGCCATCCTGGAAGCAGGTTCGCCTTACACCAGCGGCCCACAGTGGCTGTCCGACCATTTGCTGCACACGGCCCACGCGTCGCGTCATGTTCTGGCCGTGGCGGGCACGCACGGCAAGACCACCACGACCTCCATGCTGGCCTGGATCCTGGAGCACGCCGGCCTGCAGCCGGGTTTTCTGGTGGGTGGCGTTCCGCTGAACTTCGGCGTGTCAGCCCGACTGGGGCAACACAGCCCGCGCACCGAGCGTCCTTTGTTCGTGATCGAGGCCGATGAATACGACACCGCGTTTTTCGACAAACGCAGCAAGTTCGTCCACTACCGTCCGCGCACGGCCGTGCTCAACAACCTGGAGTTTGACCACGCCGACATCTTTGACGATCTCGCGGCCATCGAACGGCAATTTCATCACTTGGTGCGTACCGTGCCGACCCGTGGCCGTGTCGTGGTCAACGCGATGCAGGACAGTCTGCAGCGGGTCCTGCGGCAAGGGTGCTGGAGCGAAGTGGCGGGATTTGGCTTGTCCGACACCGCCCGCAACAACTCGGACATGGCCTGGCAGGTACGGGGTTCACCCGAACACTTTGACATCTTGCGCGCGGGTCAGGTGATGGCGCAGGTGCGTTGGTCGATCGGCGGCGTGCACAACCAACTCAACGCCCTGGCGGCCATCGCCGCCGCCGAGCACGTCGGGGTCGACCCAGCCGTGGCGGCCGACGCCCTGAGCTTGTTTCAAAACGTGCGCCGGCGCATGGAAGTACGCGGCACGGTGGCCCGCCCGGGAGGGGCTATCACGGTGTACGACGACTTTGCTCATCATCCCACCGCCATCGCCACCACGGTGGATGGTCTGCGACGCCAGATCCGACCGGGCGAACGCATCCTGGCCCTCTTCGAGCCGCGCAGCAACACCATGAAGCTGGGCACCATGAAATCACAATTGCCCGAGAGCCTGGCGCAAGCCGACCTGGCCTTTTGCCACAGCGGCGGACTGGATTGGGACGCGCGTGAAGCGCTCTCCCCCATGGGCGCGCGGGCCACCGTCTGCGCCAGCATCCCCGAACTGGTCCAGTCCGTGGTGACGCAAGCCCGACCGGGTGACCATCTGCTGTGCATGAGCAACGGGGGGTTTGGTGGCATCCACGCCCTGCTGCTGCAGGCGCTGTCACGCTGAGCGGGGCGCTCGCCCAAAGCGCCCCCGCGTTTCTGTGCTACATTTCTGCCCATGAACACAGCCCGTTTCGGTTTTAGCTATTTTGGGTTCTCACGCCTCCCGGCGGTCGAGAGACTCGGACATAAGCGCTGAAGCAGTCTGAACTCACTCACCAACCGCCGCAAGCCCGGCGGTTTTTTTTTGCTCGCCCAAGCCCTGCCTTCACAGAAAGTCATCATGAAGTCTTCCGCTCTCGACTCCCGCTCACACTCGGATGCCACCAGTCAGACCGACGACCAGCGCATCAAGGACATCACCGTCCTGCCACCGCCCGAGCACCTGATCCGCTTCTTTCCGATCCAAGGCACGGCTGCCGAGCAATTGATTGCCAACACCCGAAATACCATCCACCACATCATGCACGGTCAGGATGACCGCTTGCTGGTGGTGATCGGCCCCTGCTCCATCCACGACCCCGCCGCTGCGCTGGAATACGCACGCCGTCTGAAAGCCGAACGCGAGCGCTTTGCCGACACCCTGGAAATCGTGATGCGCGTGTATTTCGAAAAGCCCCGCACCACCGTGGGCTGGAAGGGTCTGATCAATGACCCCTACTTGGACGAAAGCTACCGCATCGATGAAGGTTTGCGCATCGCGCGTCAGTTGCTCATCGAAATCAACCGCCAAGGCCTGCCGGCCGGCAGCGAGTTTCTCGACGTCATCTCGCCCCAGTACATTGGCGACCTGATCAGCTGGGGCGCTATTGGCGCACGTACCACCGAAAGCCAGGTGCACCGCGAGCTCGCCTCAGGCCTGTCGGCCCCCATCGGCTTCAAGAACGGTACCGACGGCAACATCAAGATCGCCACCGACGCCATCCAGGCGGCTGCGCGCGGACACCACTTTCTGTCGGTGCACAAGAACGGCCAGGTGGCGATCGTGCAAACCCAGGGCAACCAGGACTGTCATGTGATTCTTCGTGGTGGCAAAGCACCCAACTATGACGCTGCCAGTGTCGCGGCCGCCTGCAAGGAGCTCGAGGCTGCCAAGTTACCTGCCAGGCTCATGGTGGACTGCAGCCATGCCAACAGCAGCAAGCAACACGAAAAGCAACGCGAGGTGGCGCAAGACATTGCCCATCAACTCGCCCAAGGCTCACGCCAGATCTTTGGGGTGATGATTGAAAGCCACCTCAAAGCCGGTGCGCAGAAATTCACGCCAGGCAAGGACGACCCGCAGCGCCTCCACTTGGGTCAGAGCATCACAGATGCGTGTCTGGGCTGGGAGGATTCCGTGCAGACGCTGGAAATCTTGGCCAAGGGTGTCAAAGCGCGACGCGCCAAGCGCTGAACCCAACCGCCAAGGATTTACGCAGTTCCCCCCACGGTGAGGCCTTCGATGCGCAAGGTCGGCTGGCCCACGCCCACCGGCACGCTCTGCCCTTCCTTGCCGCAGGTGCCCACCCCGCTGTCCAGGCCCATGTCGTTGCCGATCATGCTCACCCGAGTCAGCACATCCGGTCCATTGCCCACCAGCGTGGCACCTTTCACCGGGTACTGCAGTTTGCCGTTCTCGACCCACCAGGCCTGGCTGGTCGAGAACACAAATTTGCCCGAGGTGATGTCCACCTGCCCGCCGCCGAAGTTGGTGGCGTACAAACCCTTGCGCAAACTCGCCACGATTTCTTGGGGATCGTGTTCGCCGCCCAGCATGTAGGTGTTGGTCATGCGAGGCATGGGTAGATGCGCATAGCTCTCGCGACGTCCATTGCCGGTGGGCTTGACCCCCATGAGCCGCGCATTCATCGCGTCCTGGATATAGCCACGCAAAATGCCGTCCTCGATCAACACATTGCGCTGGCTGGCACAGCCCTCGTCATCCACATTGAGCGAGCCGCGACGGTCGGCCAGCGTGCCGTCATCGAGCACGGTCACGCCGGGTGCCGCCACCCGTTGACCGATACGGCCCGAGAACGCACTCGAGCCTTTGCGGTTGAAATCGCCCTCCAAGCCATGGCCCACCGCCTCATGCAGGAGCACCCCCGGCCATCCGGGACCCAGGACCACCGTCATCTCGCCCGCCGGGGCAGGACGCGCCTCGAGGTTGGTGAGGGCCGCGTCCACGGCTTCGTCCACATAGCGGCGCAACAGCACATCGTCAAAACGCTCCAGACCCCAGCGTCCGCCGCCGCCGCCCGAGCCCATTTCACGACGGCCTTTGTGTTCGGCGATCACCGTCACACTCAGGCGCACCAGCGGACGCACATCCGCAGCCAGCGTGCCATCGGCACGGGCAATCAGCACCACGTCGTGTTCGCTGGCCAATCCGGCCATGACCTGCACCACGCGCGGATCGCGTGCGCGCGCCAGCGCTTCCACACGGCCCAGCAAATCCACCTTGGCGGTGCTGTCCAGCGAGAGAATCGGGTCCAGGTCTGCATAAAGCGATCGGCTGGGGGCCACCTTGCGCGCAGGCACGCGGGTGCTGGCTGAGCGCGACGCGGCGGCGATCGATCTCACCGTGCGCGCGGCATCGAGCAAGGACGCCATGGAAATATCGTCGGAATACGCAAAGGCGGTTTTCTCGCCCGAGACAGCGCGCACGCCCACGCCCTGGTCAATGCTGAAAGAGCCCGATTTGACAATACCTTCCTCCAGGCTCCAGCCTTCCGAGCGGGTGGTCTGAAAATACAGGTCGGCATCATCCACCCGGTGTTGGCGAATTTCGGCCAGCGCTCGCTGCAAATGGCTTTCATCCAGGCCGAAGGGGTCGAGCAGACAGCGACGTGCAATGGACAGTCGCTCAAGAGTAGGTTCGCGTGAGATCATGGTTGGAGTGTATAGAGCTTGAAGACACTGGCATCATCCTCGTTGGCCAGGCCTGCCGCGTGTGCCTGGGCGAACACGTCGGCAGCCAGTCGACCCAGCTCCGGCGTGAAGCCCACTGAGTCCCCGGCCTGAACCGCCAGCCGCGTGTCTTTCTCGAGCAAGGTGACGTGCGCGCGCGGGGCATAGTCGTTGGCCAAGGCACGGCGCAAGCGGTCGGAACCAATCCAGCTTTGGCCGCTGGAGCGCTCCATGACATCGAGGGTTTTGGACCCATCCAGCCCCATGCGCTGGGCCATGGCCAGCACCTGGGCTGCGCCGACCAGGTTGATCCCGGCCAGCATGTTGTTGGCCAGTTTGGTGCGGGCGCCGTCACCCACGCGCTCGCTGACATGGAACACCAGGCCCGACAAGGCATCGAGCCAATCCTGGTTGGCTTGAAACACCGCAGTCGGGGCCGCCACCATCAGGCTCATCGTCCCCTCGGCGGCACGCTGGGGTCCACCGGACATGGGCGCATCGATGACATGCGCACCCAAGGCAACCAGACGTTGCCCCAGGGACTCGACATCGTCGGGTGACAGCGTCGGGCACAGCATGACGGTCTGCCCTGGGCGCAAGGACTGGCTCACACCCTGCGGGCCCCACAGCACCAACTCCACCTGGGGCGTATCGATCACACACACGATGAGTCGATCCACCGCCGCCGTCAAGGCCGCTGGCGAATCCTGCACGATGGCCCCAAGTGCCTGCAAAGCTGTGGTTTTGCTCTCATCGATGTCGCACACATGCACACCCCAGCCCAGGCCGAGCAGGCGTCGCGCCATGCCACCCCCCATGTTGCCCACGCCCACAATGCCCACGGTCTGACGAACGCTCATGATTGCACCAACTGTTTGGCCTTGGCCACTGACATCAATATGCCCAATCCAAATCCTAGGGTGACCATCGCGGTCCCTCCATAGCTGATAAAGGGCAAGGGCACGCCCACCACCGGAAGAATGCCACTGACCATGCCCATGTTGACAAAGGCATAGGTGAAGAAAATCATGGTGATGCTGCCGGCCAGCAAGCGGGCAAACAGCGTGGGTCCTTCCAGCGCAATAGCCAGGCCGCGCAACACCAGGAATAAAAAGCCCAGGATCAGCAACAGGTTACCCACAAATCCAAACTCCTCACCGTAGGCGGCAAAGATGAAGTCGGTGGTGCGTTCAGGAATGAAGTCCAGGTGCGTTTGCGTGCCTTGCATGTAGCCCTTGCCCCAGAACCCCCCTGAGCCGATGGCGATCATGCCCTGGATGATGTGAAAGCCCTTGCCCAGCGGGTCGCGCTCGGGGTCCAGCAGGGTGCACACGCGTTGCTGCTGGTAGTCATGCAAGAGCGGCCAGCGCACACCCTCGGCGCACAGTTCGGGCTCGAACACCACCAGCAAGAACAGTCCGATCACCCCCAGCACCAGGGGGGGGACGATGAGGCGCCAGCTGAGGCCTGCGAAAAACATCACGAACAGCCCGGCACTCAAGACCAACAAGGCCGTCCCCAGATCGGGCTGACGGGCGATCAGCCCCACCGGCACCAGCAACAACACGCCCGCCACCAGGAAGTCCAGGGGCCGCAGCTGTCCTTCGCGCTTCTGGAACCACCAGGCCAGCATCAGTGGCATGGCGATCTTCATGATTTCGCTGGGCTGAATCACCACCCCGACATTGAGCCAGCGACGCGCCCCTTTCTTGGTCAGCCCAAAAAGCGCCACAGCAATCAGGAGCGCCACACCCAGGGTATACAAGGGAACGGCCAGGACCATCAAGCGCTGCGGTGGAATTTGTGCCACCACAAACATGATGAAGCCGCCGATCAGAATATTGCGACCGTGATCCAGAAAGCGTTCCCCGTTGGCATAGCCCGAGGAATACATGGTGATCAGCCCCGCACAGGCCAGCATGAACACCGCAAAGGCCAGCGGCCCATCAAACCCACGCAGCCAAAACAGCAGGCGTTGCCACAGGGCGGGTTTTTGGATGACGAGACTCATAAGGCAGAATTATCCCGGATGAGCCATATCCCGACACCGACAACCCATTTGTTGTACCTGCATGGCTTTCGGTCATCCCCGCAATCGACCAAGGCACAACTCACCCGGCGTTGGGTAGAGCAGCACGCACCGGGAGTGACCTGGTGGAGTCCGGCGCTGCCTCCCTCGCCGCGTGAGGCCTGTGAACTCATTCTCAGCGGATCGCTGGATTGGCCCACCTCCACCATGGCAGTGATGGGGTCTTCCCTGGGCGGGTTTTATGCCAGCTGGCTCTCGCGCCGCCGCGGCTGCCGCGCCGTGGTCATCAACCCCTCGGTACAGCCCGCGCGCAGCCTGGCCGGTTATATCGGTACCCACCCGGTGTGGCACGACCCGAGCCAGCACATCCACTTCACCCCTGAGTTCGTCGACGAGTTGCGCATGTTGCAGCAGGAGCTGCCCGCCGACCAGGCGCCGGGGCCCATGGGGCAGCCAGAAAAATTGCTGGCAGTCCTGGGGACTCACGACGAGGTGCTGCCCTTTGACGAGATGCGACAGCGCTACGCAGCCTGCCAGTTGCGTGTGGTACCGGGAGGAGACCACGCGCTGAGTGATTTTGAAACCCTGCTCCCCGAGGTCATGGGCTTCCTGGGTTTGTGAACCGCCCCCCACGTGGTGCCAGGTCCTGCCGCGCACCGGAGCATGGGACAATTGAACCATGTACGCATTGTTCGAAGACGCTGGAAAATTTCTCGCCGGCCGCATCCTGTCTGAAGCCGAGGCTTCCGCTCAGATCGAGCTGGAGTCCGGCAAGCGGGTCAAGGCCAAGGCCGCCCAGGTGCTGTTGCGCTTCGAGCAACCCGCCCCGGCTCGGCTGATGGAGCAGGCCGCGACCGTGGCCCAGAGCATCGAGCTGGACCTGGCGTGGGAATTTGCCCCAGACGATGAGTTCGGCTTTGCCGACCTGGCTCACGAGTATTTCAGTGCCAACGCCACCCCCGTGGAGCTGGCCGCTGCGCTCATGCGCTTGTATGAAGCGCCGCATTATTTCCGCCGCGCTGGCAAGGGACGCTTCAAGAAAGCGCCCGCCGAGATCCTCCAGCAAGCCTTGATCGCCATCGAGAAAAAAAAGCAGCTCCAGTTGCAGATCGACGCCTGGGCACAAGAATTGGCAGCAGGCACCTGCCCCGCACCCATCCTCTCGCAGCTCTACCGTATTTTGTTCAAACCCGACAAGAACGGGCCGGAATACAAAGCCGTGGTGGAGGCCGCGCGCGCTACCCACACCGCCCCCTTGGCGTTGCTGCAACGGGCGGGGGCCATCACCTCGCCCTACCAATTTCACTGGCAACGCTTCCTGTTCGAGCACTTTCCCAAGGGCGTGGGCTTTCCCTCCCTCAGCACGCCTGCGATCACCGACGATCTGCCGCTGGCATCGGTGCGGGCGTATTCGATTGACGACTCCCACACCACCGAGATCGACGATGCGCTGTCGGTCCAAGGTCTGGGCAGCGGTAAAGTGGTTGTGGGTATCCACATCGCAGCACCGGCGTTGGCC
>JACCDI010860728.1_pt1 | contig 19168 bp, 41 predicted proteins | sample 7442791 | NCBI WGS metagenome assembly JACCDI01 (sample SAMN15323434, study PRJNA562643) | freshwater metagenome | isolation source: river surface water | place: USA:Blue River Watershed | collected 2017-08-15
CCTTTTGGAATTTCACCATACTTCTTGTTGTAGTCGTCTATTGCATTTCTTTCTGCATGCCTCCAACCGCTGTCAGTAAATGAGCTTAGTCTTGCAACAGCATTATTGTTAATATCTAAAACACATGCCGCTACCATCCTTGGTTTTTTAGACTTATCAGCAAGACCCTTATCAATCATCCCACATAGTTTTTCAAGTATGTTATCTAACTTTTCGTAATTGTGTATTTCGTAGTCTTCTTGGTTTTCAATAACTTGTGTACTGCCGGTTGGACCAACATATAAAGCACGGAAATCAACTTGCGGATATTCTTTTTTGAGATCTTTAAAGACCTTTAAGTTGCTCATTGAATCATCGTACAAACGAACATGCCCGTACTGTCTTGTGTTTAAGTATTTGCGAACCCATACAGCTTTTTTATAAGCAGGAGCTTCGTTGCCTGGCAAGTTACCAGCACGATGCACATGAACGCGACTCATGTCAATGCCTAGGTCTTGGAATGTTTGTAGAAACGTTTCTTTGTCATCGAAGTCTGCACGAGCAGTAAGCATGATAACTTTAGCATTGCCTGCATGACTTAGTATGGTTTTTAGTTTTCGTATCATTGGAGCAATTGGTTTGCTTTCTTGACGAAACTTTTCAGCATTCCTAAATTCACCAAAGTCAAACTCTTCACCTGGAGCAAGGTTGTAGTTGTTGAACTCTTGATTAGTTAGTGTTCTAACTACCTGTCCGTTTTGTACAACCTTAATTTTTGCAGTCGTATGTAACAACGTATCATCTATATCAAAGATGATTAAGTCTCGATTACCTGGCGTAAATTCATTTGCTCTCATTTGGTGTCTCTGGTGGGCAACAGAATCTAGGATCGCACCAATCACTGTAGTCTTGGCCAGCATAGCCGCCATAAGCAAGACTCATGCTGATACTGTACATAACAAGTCCTGCTACAAAATTTTTAGTGAGGGCTGTAAGGGTTTCTTGGACGGTCATAGCCATCATCCTCCGGGTAAACTGGATAGTCGTTTGGATTCATTACTGGCACCAGCTTTGCTTGGCGTCGCCGTAATATTCACGAGCAAAGCCGTTGGCAATTAGTGCTGCACGTAAACTCTGTCCGTTAACTAAAATGTCCCCGAGAACACGACCACCAAACTTGTCCCATCCGTAGAGTGTAGCTTGAAATTTACCACCGCCGGCTGTGGCTTGGGCGATTGCATTTTTAGTAAAAGCAGATGCGGCTTCTCCTCGTTGTGCTTCGCTAGGGCATTGTGCTCTGTGCCCTTTTTCTGGTGTGTCAACTCCGTAGACTCTAACAGCAAGTTCTGGCTTAAGAGGTGGTGGTAAAAAGGGAGCGGCGATAACAACTGTATCGCCATCGCTCACTCTTAGTATTTGTGCGTCATATGTAACGCCTTTGGGTGCTTTTTGTGCTAATGCTAGTGTTGGAACCAATAGCAATAGAGCTAGTAACTTTTTCATATAATACTCCGTAACATTTACAGAGTATTTATTAGATATAATTGTTGAACCAGCCTATCTTGCGACCTTCTTCAATGCGCTTATCATGTTCGGCAACACTACTAGGATAGCGCCATGCCCAAATGGCAACAAGGGCCATAAAAATACCAGTATATACCAATCCACGGGTAGGAACTCCTGTAAAGAACATAATAAGCAAACTACTGCTCATCATGGCTAGCATGAAATATTTCATTTTCAATGGAAATACACGCTTCTCACCCCAATTGGTAAGAAACGGGCCAAATAGTTTATGATTGTACAGCCAGGCATGCATACGAGGACTGCCTTTGGCAAAGCAATATGCTGCAAATACCACAAAGGGACTATAAGGTATGCCGGGTGTTACCACACCGACATACGCTAGACCTAGGCTACAAAAGCCTAGGATTTTCCAAAACCACTGTTTTAAATATATTGTAACCATTCATCGAACCTCACGTTGAAGCCTTGCTTCTTACGCTTATTTACAAGTTCGAAGTACTCTGGCTTGTAAGGTTTGATTTTAGGTTTGTGGGTATGGGTCTTATCAGCTTTATCAGCATTACATGGACCGCAGGCCGTTACACAGTTTTCCCAAACAGTCTTACCACCTTTTGAGATTGGATGTACGTGGTCCAGGGTAGAATCTTTACGTTCTACTTCTACACCACAGTACTGGCATGCGCCGCCATCTCGTAGGTAAACATTGCCGCGGCTAAAACGAACGGCATGTTTTGGTTTCATATAATCTCTTAGCATGATAACGCTAGGAACTTGTGTTTCCCAACGGGCAGATCTCACGATCCAATTCTCATGCCAAGACAGTACATTAGCCTTATCTAAGACCATGTAACGGATTGCTTCCTGCCAATTGATAGTGCTCAAAGGCAAGTAGCTAACTGGTTGTCCATCAGCGTTCAAGACTAGAGTGTCTGACATGTTATTTCCTTTTCAGATGTGTTACAGACCCATCCTAAGAGCTTAATTATAAGCTCATATTGTACTTATGTCAACTGGTTTAAGCGAATAGATTTTGGGCAAATTCTAGTCCAGAACGATCAAGGGCTTTGCACCATTGATCCTTTTCGTCCGAACCAAAAACCATTTCTTCGTCTGCACTGGCAATGCACCAACTGTGTTGTTCATTCCAGGGCGGAGTACCTTTGATTTCTGCTGCTAATTGTCCGGGTGCCCAACCGGATAATCCTAAAAACATTCTCCATTGCTCAGGAGCATCTCCCATAGCCAATCTTGGAAGAATATCGTCTGCGGAACTTAAACAAAACGTGTCGTCTATTTGTAAAGTGTTTTTACTGATCCAATCGTTTGTGTGTAATAAACACAAGCTCTTGGTGTTGACAGGACCGCCTACATAAACAAAACCTGGTACATCGATAGCAAACCCTAGTTGGTCTGCAAACTCAACTACGCTTAGATTACTTCTTCTGTTTAGTACTAGACCAACACTACCTTTATTATGATGTTCAGTTATCATAATAACTGTCTTGTGCCAGAAGTTTCCCTTCATTGCAGGGGGTGCAATTAAAATGTTGCCGGTTAAGTTCATGAAATATTTATTTTTACTTGCTATAGAGGTGAGCTTCTTTGGCACGTTGTCTTGCTTTGTTCTCTGCATCTCTTGGACGTTCAAAATGTTTACAGAACCAGTAAGTTGCTTCTTCTGGTGAATTAAATTTCATAGCTGCAAATGCAGGACCTTTTCCTATTGAGGACGATAGTGCAAAGTCTATCTGTCCTTTCCAGTTTGTTTGCCACTTGCCTGGGCCACCACAAGCTTCTACCATTGAACTAAAAAATCCTTTGCCGCTAAAGGTTGCATCATGAAACATAAACAACCCGCCACTAGGACCTTGACTGGCATCACTGTGTACCCAACGCCCTGGTTGCCAACCACTTTCCCATTTGCAGTTTACTACCATAGCAACAGCATGATTAAAACTTAATTTGCTTGCGATGTAAGAACGCATCTCTCGCCAATCAATCTTATCTTTAGAGCTAGGACCGTATTGTTTCATTTGTGCAGGTGTTGCTCCAACAGGTGTATATCCGTTTGAAACAGTTGACGATGACTTGTTTATCGTAGCGTCACTTGGTTTGTTTGTTGATTTGTTTGTTGGCTCACTGTTTGTTTTATCGTCTGATGTTGGAAGTTTTGGAAGGCCAAGCGATGCCAGGCCGCCTTTGTCAGTACCAATCAACATTTTTACGAATGTATCAAAGTTTTCGTTAAACTCGTTAAATCTCATAATTTATCCAACATTTTTCATAGGGTCAACAGGTTTACCCGCAATATACTTTGACCAGTGTAAGTGTGGACCTGTGCTGTATCCTGTGTTTCCGCTTAGGCCAACTACTTGTCCTTTCTTAACTTTTTCTCCAGGCTTTACTTTAACTTGGCTTAGGTGCATTAACTTGTGTTGAGCGTTGCTAGAATTGATAGCAACCATGATGCCTGCATCGCCACCCCAGCCTGCTTGCCACACAACTCCATCGTCTGGAGCAACGACAGGAGTTCCAATTGGAACAGCAAAGTCTGTACCGTAATGCATGCCACTAGCTCTTCTACCAAAGCCACTGCTTATGGGGCCTTTAACTGGTAATCCACTTTTTATATCTGTTCTAATCTGTGGTGTAGTTTTACTGTCAGGATTAAACGGATTATTATCAAACTCAGTAGACTGAGGTTGTGTTGGTTTATCTATAGGTGCAAATGCATCAAAGCCAACTTTTCCATTTCCAATCAAGGCCTGAACAAAGCTGTCGTAATTTTCTGCAATTGAAAATTCTTTAAAGCGCATTATTGTCCTTTGCGTGTTCCGTAGTCTGGAAGTGGACCACCGTACTTACGTCCCTTAATACGCTTGCCGCCAACTTTAATTCGAACTTTTCTTTCACCTGCTGTGATTAAATGACTTTTCTCACCATCACGAGCACGTAGTCCCTGGCTCTTACATGATGCCAAGTTACTTGCTCCTAAATCCTCGTCTGGTGTTGAACTTTTGCAAAGTTGTCGACTGGCCTTTTCTAAAACTGTTTCCATTTCGGCAATATCCATCATCTTGCCTTTGTGCTTTGTATCGCCTTGTTTGGCAGCTTTCTTTTTATCTTTGTGTGCGCCTGCACCTGTATTGATAGCGTTCTTTGCTACAAAGTTGCGTGGCTTTGGTGCTTCTTGTTTCACTGTCTTGCCTTCTTCTAAATCTTTGTCGCTCATTCTTTCCCAAGCACGATTAGCAGTATCGCTATTCTTTTTAGCATACTTAGGATCAGTATCTGCCTTCTTACTTGTTACACGATCTACTGCACGTTTCTGAACTTTAGTCAGCATCTTTTGACCTTTAGCAGTATCACCATACTCGTTTATGCTTTCGTTGGGTACACAGTTACGCACGGTCTTACCATTCTTGCCCTTCTTAGTGCCGGCAGCATGATATCCAGACCAGCACTTGGTAAAACCGTTACTGTCCTTCTGGCCTTTCTTGATTTCGTCTAACTGCTGTTCTAACTGTTGAATATCTTCTTCACAGTTCCAACGGCGTAGTGCTTTTGCTTTAGGAGTTGGACGGCCTTTTTCGTCCTTCATGGGGCCTTTATTACCCGACATGCGAGCACAGAAGCTCTTACGGCGTTTGGCGGCTTTACTACCTTTCTTCAGCTTACTTGGTTTAGTAGTAACCGCTGTTTGTAGTTTACTGCCAGGGTTTTCGCGACGGTATGCATTTACAGCCTTTTGGCTTAGTCCGTCTGTTTTATCTTTCTTGTTGACCTTGTTCCAGTCTTCGTTTAGGATATCTTTTGCTCTCATAGTAGTGCCCAGTTAATACTATATTTATTAGTATTACTGAGCAAGATACTCAAATACATTGAGCCATTTACGTTTGCCTATGGTAGCTTTTAAGTTGGTCAAATCTGCTTTAGTTTTGTGTCTAAAGCGGTTTTTCTCTTCGTCCGGTACGGGTACGAACTCAATAGGTACGCCTTCTTGTTCTGCTATCTCTTCAGCAATATCTAAGAAGCTGTGGGCAAGCCCGCTACCAACATTCCATATTCCAGACCCATTAACTTGTTTAATGAAGTCAATGTGTAGACGGCAAATATCACCAGCGTAAGTCCAATCACGGTAAACATGTTCTGCGTTTTCCCATACAGTTATTTTGCCTTCTTTGCGAGCTTGTGTGCGCCACTTATGTATAGCATTTGCCCTGCGTCCTCTGAGATGCATCCAGCGTCCGTAGGCGTTAAAATAACGGAACCCTTGCACCATTATAGTAAATTTTTGTTGAAACACCCAACGATCAAATAGATACTTGCTCCAAGCATAAGGAGTCTGTGGATGACAAGCAGCATGTTCACTAAAGTTGTTGGTGTCGCCGTAGACTGAACTTGAACTTGCGTATTGTAAATGTGTTCCATGATGATTGCACTCGTTGAACAACCACTGACTAAACTCGTAGTTCTGTTTCATAACTAGATCTACATCTGTTTCAGTCATGTCAGCAATAGCACCTAGGTGTATTACCCATTGGTATTTGGAAACGTCTGGCAAGTCGTTAGGATCATATTCCCATCCTTCGACTTGCCATCCTTCCTCTTGGTTAAGCCACGTAGTGATGTTCCTGCCCAGGAACCCCTCGTGACCCGTAACTAGGACTTTCATACTATTATTTAATCTGCTAAATGGCCATCCATGAACTTTTTAAAGGCTTCCCAGTCTTCTTTTATAATATCGCGTTTCCATATGTTGTATTTTAAAGGAATAATAACTAGGTTGTCAATTTTGTAACTGCCACCTTTTGTTCTTGGAATTAAGTGGTCAGGGCTGGGTAAGTGAAGTTCGTTGTCTGTTACACGATTCTTACCCATACCATAACACATCTTACGGCCATTGATGTAATCAGGACTAATAGCATATAGCTCTTCAGGAGTTGCATCGTACTCTGGTTGTCTACTCCAGTGAATGCATTGCACCATCTTCAGATCCATCTTACCTTGCATGACTTGTAGCCAAATGTCTTTATTGAGATAGGTAGCCCCATCCATGTCTGGATAAGGGTTACCTTCGCACTCAATTATACTTTGATTGATTGCGTCTTGAGCCATTTTTTGTAGCCTTTAGTAAATGAGTCCATAACATCATATGTCTCGCCTTTGTTATTACGAGGCATAGTCATAGTATACTTGTTAGTAAACTCTTTGTATACATGATAGGTAGCATGGGACACTTTAACTTCTGAACTAATGCCGCTTGGGTTAGTCAAAGTGTTATATCGATCCTTCCACCAGTTGTTAACAGCCTCTTTACATTGGCTATGGTACGTTCCGCTATTTTGTCCTGCAAGGCCAAATCGGATTCTAACGACTCGAGTAAGCTCATCTAAGCGAGGATTCATTTGGAAGTCCTCTGGATCTGTGTAGGCAATCTCTAGCCATTCAGGGTCTTGTTGGCTGAGCAAGTCGCATAGTCCAACTAAGTTCGCAGATTTCATTTCATCTTCTGGATATACAGTTACTAAAACTGCAGCGGCCGCATCCATCACATCTATACCCATCTGAGCACTCTTAAACAGGTCTTGCATGTGACTAATACCGCGACGGCCTTTTTCTTCGCCGACACGTTTAATCTTAATGTCCCAACGGTCTGCCCATTGTGAAATGTCCCACATGAACTTATCTTCGCGAACAGGAATCTTATTTGCTTCAAGATATGCTTTACAACGTTCTTTACGATTATTGTAGTTGTCGTATGCTTCACTTGGCAAGTTATCCACATTACATGCACAAAACTGGTCAATGTCGACACTTTCGTCATCGCTTTCGACATATTGAACAGCAATATATCTTACTCCAAATATCATACAGGCAAGTGTACGATGCTGCCCGTCGTTGACAAATAACTTTTTGAGGTCTTTAGTCATACGTCCGATGCCGTTGAACACACTATACGGGTCGAACTTAAAAATTAGTTGCACAATATGACGTGCATAGATGTTTCGTTGCGAACGATAATTAATCCAGAGCTTTTCAATCTCGTGTAACTCTGTGCCTTTCATAGGCATAAAGCCCATTAGTGGCAGATCAATTCCCCACAGGGCCTTTGTATCTTGCAAATGTCTTAGTAGTTGTTGAAGCGAAGCAAGCATTGTCTGCTTACTATTGCGTGTTTGAATGAACAGTTTCTCGTTTACTTTTTCGAGACGTTGCTCTACTTCTTTTTGACTGATTTGATCGTATGCTACACGATCCTTTTTTGGTCCAAGTACCAGTTCAAGGTCCTTGCCAAATTCGTCTGTAATTTCTTTACAGTATCCTGTATTAGGATATTTTGGGTTAGGATTAGTCGCCAGGTGCGATACCCAAGATGTTGCTTGTGACATAATTTCTCCTTTGTCCTAAAGTTGATTAAATGTGTAGCGAGCCCATCGCTTCCACATGTCTCTATTGTATTGCCTGAGCAATTAAGTGTCAAGTCTTTTTAAAGATATAGATGCCTTCAAACTTTTCGACTTTGTCCATTTTGCCGTTACCCACGCCAGGGCGTGTATTCAGCATCATTTGTACTGTTTCTTTGTATTCAAATCTGCACTTCTTAGACAGCTCTAGCCAGCGTTCTACAATTTGGAACTGCGTTTTGTTTACACGATAGTCGGCTATGTTTACAGCATATAATCCGTCTTGTGCTAGTCCTTTGTGTAACATTTTAAGTGTTGGCTCTACATACAATTCAAACCACGCATCTACATTGTCACACTTGTTCATACATTGCGTAGGTTCGTCGCAGTACGTTTCTAAATTAAAATAAGGAGGACTGCTAAATGCAGCATCGTATGCACCTGCTTCGGGATCAAAGTCTTCTGATACTGTATGATGCATTTCATATGTTGTACCAATAGTGTCCAATATTAAATCGCCTAATGCAACCAGTCCATTATATGTTTTGGTATTTGGATCTATACCTGTGTAGTGATATCGCATATTACTAGTCATAGCGCCAATCATGCGGCCACCATATCCACTGCTAAAGTCTAGTACCCTACCCCACATGGTAGGACAGATGTATTCCCAAATGGCTTTGGCATTTAATGGTTTGAAGTTTTGTATTGTGCCGCCATTTGTCAATTCCAATGCCCGGCGTATGTTTTGTGGGATAACTGCCTTGTCACCTTCATCCCTGTGTTGGTAACAGATTTTGATTGCACGTTTGAGTTTTGAGTCGTTGTGGAAGCGACTGTCCAGACTTACATTCTTTGCACCTAGCGTATAGGCCTCTTGCATGTTTGGAAACCAGAAGCGACAGAAACTTAGGCCGCCTGTTGCTCCTACACTAATGCGTCCGTTCTTAACTTCTGTGTGTTGTTGATTGACTGTGCGAATCTCTTGTTCGCAACCTTGTTCACTAAAATAGAATATTGGAAGTATATCTTTTGCTCTATAGATATCAAATACTTCTTGTTCTAATTCTTTCCGACCTTGCTCGTCTCTGGATAACCATTCTTGTTTTGAACAAGCGACAAGTTTATCCATAACATCTTCATATCCAGTTGAAGAGGCATCAGTTGATCTAAAGTTCCAACTGTTTGAAAGATGATTGTGGTAACTCTTCCAGCTGGCCATTATCTAGATTCTGGTAGTTGTCTAAATCTAGATAAGAAGGCTTCCTGTCTACAAGAATACTCTTGCAATGTTCGTGTATTGACGTATTCTACCCAAGGATCGTTTTCATCGTTTTTATTGAACACGGCCTTGATTTTAAAAACTGCACCTTCGTTTCCGCTGTACAAATCATTTAATTTCATTATAACATCCTAATCAAACCAATAGTGTCTATAGTCGTCAACAAGAGGTAGTTAGCCAACATGCCAAACGATTTCCTAGTATAAGCAGCCCAAGCATACATAGAGCAGCCGAGAATCCAAATAGGATACAACGCAAGTAAAGGGGGATTAGGGACTGTGGATGCCATAGTAATACTACACCCAATACTAATAGCCCAAGCAAGCAGCTCGATAACAAAACGAAAGCGATTACTACTCCAATCATCCTTTATCCAATCTATTGTAGGTTTAAAAATTGTATCGATCATAGTGTAGTTATTAAAAAAGCCCCAACCTGTGGGGCTTTTTGACTTTGGGATAGGCCTACCCTCTTCAATTAAAGAGTGATACCCATTGCCTTTGCTTTGTAGCCCAATGCTACGATTTCACGTGAAGGCTTACCCATAACATACTCAGTTACTGTAACACCGTTACCTGCTGTGCGGCTGTTGGTGTAAACTGCATAACCGTTTGAACGGATGCGGCTTGCTTCAGCGGCTAGGTTCTTTACACCGAAACGCTTTGCGGCTTGTGCAGCAGTTAGCTTTTCACCATTGTAAAGTGCGGTAAAAACTTTGTATGTCTTAGTCTCTGGGTTAAAATATTTCATTTTATTATTTCCTCTTTTAGTTTATGCTGAAATCTATCAGCTAAAAATAGTATATAATAACTAGGAATATTAAACAAGTTCTTTGGCAGGATCGCCGTGAGGAATTAAGCCAAAAAACTTCTTGCCAGGAAATCGTTTTTGGGCTTGTTCCAATAACTCTGGGAGAGACTTGCCTTGTGCAACAAATTGGTCTGTGTCTTTGATAAACGCATAGAGTTCGTCACCGTGTCTTTCAATTTGAAGTTCGGTCCCGTTTTTCTGTTCGTTGGTTTCTGATTCTTCTTTTTTATTAATATTCTTAATTTCTTGTAGAAGTTTAATAAAGTGATCTGGGTCATTGCCTAGTCTGGATAGAAAAGTAACACCACGTGAAATCCAACCAGCCCAAAAGCCCAGTGCAATGATAACCAAAGTAGTCAAAAGTTCCATAAGGATTCTCCTTGTGTACGTTAGATTATTTAATCAATTCCAAGTTCAAAATCTTTGCTACTCTAGCACCCACGTCTTCTCCGCTAGGAATAACATAGGTTTGGCTATCGTGCCTGTCTGTACGAGTATCATATCTGCGTACATTAAGAATGCGGCCGCCTACTGCTGTAGACAACTCAAAAGTAATACGATCCTCGCCCTCGGCTCGGCCCTTTTCAATTGCCATTGCTGTTCCCAATTGTAATCCCCTTTGTGCTTTCGTTTTGTTAATGTAAATGTCTTCTTCGTATTTTTGGCTATTGTCCCACATATTGCGGACTTTGCCGTATAGCCAACGATCAAACCACTTCATCATCGGGCTCTCCTACAGGCTTTTCAATTCCAATTTTGCCCCGGCCCATGGCAATGTTAGCGAGAATCTGTGTCTTTCCTTCAATCCATTCCTGTTCGGTTAGTGAATGTAAACCAATACACTTACCTGTTGGACTGCGGCCACAACCGCATTTACCAAATTCTTCTGCGTTCTCAGTTGCTCTTACTTGCATTATCTGCCTCCTTAATAGTGTTGAACAAATTTGCTTTTTGTTCCTTAAACTTCTTCCAACTTGCCCTAATTGAATCTACCACAAACCATTTAGTCATATAAAGAAAAGGAACCATAATGGTAAAGGTAAAAATATATCTTGAAACTTCATCCGTCCTTGCGGCAGTAAATCCCATTAGGAAAAAGTTTACAATAAAAACTTTTTGCCAGAACTCTAGTTTTGAATACTGCCATTTAACAAACAACCAAAAGTCTTTCATTTGTGTTCCTTTGTAAGTTCACAGATCATAAGGAACTTTTCAAAGCTCTTACGAACTGTAGGGTTAGTCAACAATTTTTCTGCTTCGTCTATCATGGCCTTTACACCTGCTTCTGCGGCTTCTCTGTATGAGCAATACTCTAGAGCGTAGACTTCCTTGCCCATGGCCTTGCTAAAGTTTTCCCAAGCTAAACGCTGTTCGTCTGTTAGCTGTTTACGATCACGCTCTGGAACACGAAGCTTACTGGTTTCCATGATATGTTTACTAATCGCATCTTCAGCGACATGTCCTGCGGCTATAAGAGCCGCATAGTTCGGATCAATATTGAACTTACGGCTTGAAACCCCAGGTCGTACAATAACCAAATGAGCACCACCAGGAAAGCTATCCAAATACTCGTTATCATATTCCGCGATAGGAACATAACGGCGTCCTTTTTTCTCGTAGAAGATTTTTTTAGTCATAGCGTATTATAACATCGTAATAAAAGAACGTCAACCAGTGTACCAACCTCTCAATACATATTCTGTCCATCTTTTGGGCGTTATATGTGCTGTAATCATAACTTGGTAACCATACGAAATTGGATCGGCATTGATATGATATTGGGGATCGCGTCCATTTGCCATTACCCATTTTCCGTGATCTGTTTGTTGCCATTCGTAAATTGGGTGGGCCATGTATATCTCTGGATCTTCTACATCGCCCAAAACAAATTTGTGGACAACCCTACGTTCGTACACATGATCATCATATACTTGGTACTTCTGAGTTTTCTTTTCAGAGTCCATGCCTACCTGTTTACTAACGAATTTACGCAACTCTTCATCTAAATTAGGCCATCCCTTGCCCATGTTTGCTATCGACATTAAAAATTTCCTCCAGCCAGGGTTTACATTTATCCCAGCTTCTATATTCGTGTGCCAGTCCTCCAGCACTACGCCATTCACTACAGTTACTATGTCTATCATCAATTAGGATATCGCCCGGTTGGCAGTGTCTCCATTTGTCATGACTAAATGGTCCGATGAACACAGGAATATTAGGAAAGTATTCATTTGCCCACCAAACTTTATCATTTGCTGCATACGGCATTGAATAGTCGTGTGGTAATGCTGTGAGGAAGAACAAATCTTCGGCTTTCCCTTCTGCAACTAATTCTCGACAGTAGTGTACTAGTTCCATTGCACCAGGTTTTAAAGGTAGATTCAAATAAAACCTACTCCAGTTCTTTAACTTATTCCATTCGTCCTGTGGAATTCGTTCACCGTATTGATCCCACCGCCTCTTTAAAAAGATTTGTGCTGCTTCGTGCCAATCGGCAACAACGTCATCCATGTCTAAATATATCTTCATCTTTCCATCTCTCTTCTTCTTGCCATGTATAATATTCAAAGGACCGAGACAAGATTACATTTCCGTTGTCATCTTCTAAACGAACAGAACTTATGTCGTTCCTTAGTCTGAGTTCTTCTGCTAACTTTGATCTAGTTAAAAACTGATTCTCTATCTTAGCAACTATAGGATAACCTATTCCTAATGTTTTATCTGACAAATCAAAATCGTGTTGCAAACACCAATTTACAAAATCAGGACTTATTCTCCCTTGTTTACAATCCAAAGAAAAAACAGCTTCGCCTGTTAAAGTTTGATAACTGCTAATGTTTTGTCTGTCGATAAATTCATCTTTGTCATGAAAGGCCTCCATGTGCGTTTTACCCAACTGTGCATAATAAATTCGAACATCGCCCCACTCTTGTTCTGTTTGAAAGCAATTAAATTCGTCTACAGTAAGATAGTGAAGTTTCTTATTAGTAAAATATTTGCCGTCTTTGTCTATTCCATTTAGGTTTAAATGGATGCTTAATGGATGATGCATGTCTATGCACTTTTGCTGACTAGCATGAACAATTGGATTCATTTCAATGGTTCTTAGTATTCCTTCGATCTCATGACAATAATTGTTTAACATCCTTATTGCTGTTCTAGTCTGCTCATTAGGAGTTTTCTTATACCAATCGCTTTCATTCCATAGTTGTCCTATTAGGATTTCAAAATGATGATGAATATCGTTTAACAATGTTTGATGATGTTCTCTCAAAGCCTTTACTGAAAACTTTAACGTAATCTCTGGATACCCAATAGGATTCATATTTTCATTAATGATTTTTATGCTTTGATTTAATCTATCGCATAGATAAACAAGGTTTCTACTGTAATCACTATCCCAAGATGTTTGCCACTTCATCAAGCAGTAAGTCTTTTCAATTGGATGATTAGACAATAGAATATTTTCTTTAAACAAGTCTAACCAGTGTGTCGCCAGCGCATGATCCAGCACTTTAAATTTTAAATCTAGTGTACCTACTTTATTCTGAATATCCCTCAAGATCAAAACAATTTTCATTTTGTTTCCATTATTAAATCAAATGCTGTAGCATATTGCACTTCTGGCTCCATATGAAACCCTGTGCCCCATACTATCCATACTTTGCGTTTATATAATTTTTTCCACCAGACCATCTTGCCAGTTATGGTTTTAACTGGTAACCATGCAAAAGTCTCCATCCATGGGTAACAATCACACCCGTTAGTAATAATTGCAGTAGGTTCCATATCTTTAATCTTTACCCATTTGTATCCAGGTGGCGCAGGTGCTCTCATTGCCAATACTTTATTTTGAACAGCATAAATTTTTTAGGATTTGTCACTGTATATTCTGCTGTATAGTTTCCACTACCGTCCATAGCCATAGCAAATCCATACTTCTCTTCTGCCCAGTAATGAACAGTTGGCCTGGCAGTGAGGTCATAGATTCCTTTGTGTGCTTCTGTATACTCTTGTCGCATACGTCTAATGGCATCAAAGTACCTATCGCGTTCTGCTTTGTCTAGCATGTTCCATGCCTTGTATTCGTATGCCATTCCCATTATTCATCTAAACTGTAAAGGCTTTTATTGTCTATTATATACTCACTGTAAGCTATCCTAAACATTTTGGCGGCTTTCTTACTCTCAAACTGTATAAGCGGAACTTCTTTCCTATCTTCAGTTGAAGATCCAAAGTTACGGATAACATGCCACCGTTGAAAGTATCCTGTTTCTGGATAACGCTCGCACCATTCCCAGATATCTGAGTTGATCTCTTTAAGAGTAAATCGATATGCAAAGTCTGGACGGTTGTTGCCTCCGTCACTCCAAAAGTATTCCATTAACTCCACCTCAATACAAACATATTATGATACTTTTCATCGTCCCATCGTAAGTACCAGCCTTGTGTTTTTGTTTTGATTAACTTGCCGTGTGGCTTTAGTTCATAGTTTGCCACAGTATCAATTTGCCAGTTATTAGCTGCCGCGATATGGTTACAATGCAAGTAGAATTTGTCAAAGTATCCTGGCCAGGGGTTGTTCCATAGCCCGCCTACATTAACTCGAAACTTATCAGGCATCACTCCACCTTAGTGTAAACATCATAGCATCTTTGCCACTTTTAAAATAATAGACATTGTCTGTATCTGTCCAACCGTATCTCCAACGATACTTGCGACTGCGGCCGCCTGGACCAAAGTTCTGTTCGCACCATGCTTTAATTTCATGATGTTCTACCTCTGCCCATCGTGGGTTGAATGTAACCTTGTGCTTGTATTTGCTTTTGCGTTCTTGTGTTATCATGATCCAAACCTCATCACGAAGAATGTTGCCTTCTTTTCGTCTTTAAACTCTAAACCGTTGTTTCCTGTAAACGACGTTATGGAATATTCTTTTTGTAACCAATCATATATGTTCTTTGGAGCGCCTTCTTCCCAATGAATATTATCGTAGTAATGGTCAACAACTTTATCCCAGTATTGTTCTTTTTCTATAATCATGAATTCCATTTAATGACAAACCAGTCACGATCCTTTTGCTCTCTAAACCAAAACTTACGATTGTTGCCATACCAACGACTAGATGGTTTAGGTGCTTTCTTTTCGCCCCACATGTTGTCGCCGCGTTCACCAAATGTTTCAACGCACCATGTTTCCATGTCTATCCAACTACCGCCAATGGGTTCCACACAATAATATCTAGCACCATATACTTTTCCTTCGGACAACATCAAAGCTTCAATAGGACGACTGTTTATGTCTCTCATTAGTCGTTCAATGGCTTGTGCTGTAACTAATGACTTGCCTGTGTTTCTACTAGCCATCATTAGTTTAATTTCACGGCCGTGCATGATGCCTTCTTGCCAAGGATAAAGTTTATCTGTCATCCTAACCACCTCATTTTAAACCACATGGCATCTAATTCTTTTTCAAACAGCCATACTAGCCCACGTGTCCAGTGTTTGCCTTTTGTATTCTTCATTATCCACAAGTCAACTTCTGCACTTACTTCGTGTGTCATTACCCAGTCGAGCACAACTTCATTCCATCCCGACTCGACTAGCAAATCACGCATAATTGCGGCATCAATTTCTTCCTGCAAGACTTTGGCTAATTCGTTTTCTAAGTCTTCGTGCAGTTGGCCAGAACGATCTGTAAGTAGTTTCTTTTTGAGCATATTAAGGTTTAATGTTTAGTTTACCAAAGATTGTTTTAACTTCGTCACTAAAATCTTCTTCCAGCTTTAATTCTTCCTTCTTAGGAATACTGTCACTCCAACGAAGAATAAACCATTCGCGATGTGCTTCCTTTTTAAAACTCCACAGGCGTTCGGTCATGCTCATGCCAACACCTTCGGCTTTGGCCCATGCAATCATTTCTTCATTTAGCTCAGGAGGAAGTTCGCCTTTGTCAAAAGCAATTCCTGGCAATCGAAACGGTCCTACTTCACAATTTTCCATCGTGTCCTCCTATTACTTCACTAAACTTCATCAAAAACATTGTACGCTTGTTCTGACTAAAAAAATCTAAATGTATTTCAAATCTATAAAAGCCAGCTGTGTATTCGTCGCCTTTGATTTCCTCTTCACCTATCCAACGTTTGTGTTCACGTACAGTAAACCCTAACACCTTTTTCATTTTATCTCTAATCATGAATACGGTCTTAGGATGTTCCTCCTGTAATTGTTTACGTATTCGCTTCCACTGATCAACGGTCAGTATCACGGGTCGCATTGGCTAACTCTTTATATCCGGCCCAGCTAGGATGAATTGCATCCTTTTGTAGCCTATTGGTTGAAATGATAGTATCGCCTCTGCTGTTGGCAATAATCTTTACAACATCATTAACATCGGGCTTGCAAAACTTATCGTTGCAAGGAGGCAAGATCCAATAGACCCGCTGTGCTGTCACGTTAGCTCGCATACGCGACAGCTCTTTGAATGTGTGTACACCTTTGTGGTCGTTGGTACCGAGACTAATAATGACAGCTGGAGCAGCCAATACTTTGCTATCGTACTTTTTATTCCACTGCCAAGTGTTTAGGCCCCCTGTGCTGTAACTTACACATTCAGGACGTTGTTGTGCTACACCTACGGCAATGCTATCTCCTAAGATTAAACATTCTAACATTAGTGTTCTCCTAATTCTTCACTGTATTTGTAATAACGGCCTGCTTCGTAATTCCAATGACGGTTGTCATATAGATTAAAATGTAGACAATATCCAAGCAAGCCTAGCTCAATGTCCAAGCCTGCATGACTTTGCCTAATGGTCCAACTAAAGTTAAACGACAACAACGAGCTGTCTCGATACACTTCTAGTTCAGCATATTTGTTTGTGTAAACATACCACATCTTGTTCCACAAGTTCTTAAACTGTTGGCTGTAAGGATTGCGAATATTAAAACTAAAACTAATCATACAACACTCCAAACAATAAACAGATAAGTTAGGTTATGGGCCAACTGATCAGCGCCTAGCCATTGCCAAAACTTTGGATTCTCTACAGTATAATTGTTTTGTTTATTGATATTAATCTTAGCCCAATCAATGTGGTAGTGTATGACAAAGTCAATAGCACCCAACAACAGACTCATTTCAAAATCTAAAGTTGTTACAATAAACAAAATTAAAAAGGTAGCGACGCCGTGTTTAAGACTGTGCTTGACTCCACGCCAGTCTAGGTATGTGCCTTTCCATGCTACTTCTTCGTTGCTTTGATTGACAAAGTCAACGTACCAATGCTTGATGAATAGCAGGACAAGTATGACAAAAGCAAAGTCCATTATTTGTTTCCTTTTTGGTGTAGGTATTCTCGTTTGAGCCAGTATTTGTATTTTCTAAAGTATTCTGTTAGATCCGATTCTGGAATAGGCATGTGTAAGTCCGAATACTCGTCCTTGTGTTGCATCCACATTTCCTGCAACCAGTTTCTAAAGCCAGTTACTTTGTAAGACTTTCCCATGTCAGTTCCTTTCCTTGAACATGTGCTACAGTTTTGACATAGCCGTTTTGAACAGCCCAATTGATTGTAGTACGCACTTCTGCTGGGCAATTGGGTAGGATATGTATCATTGCTCTAGGATACATAACTAAACCGTCACTCAGCATGAAGTTTGGATCACCCTGACGGATCTCTTTAATTTCGTGTTTGGCTTGGAATGTTTCTAGTGTAAACATCAGACTACCTTAATAGGATTAGATAGTCACAGTATATTATATTTTGTTGTGTTTGTCAAAACTTTTGACGATGGCATCATTCCACTTTAGTCTAAAGAATGTGCTGTGTTTTGGATTCTTAATTTGGATAGCCCATACATTATCGTATTTTCCACCTTCGTAGATAAACCAATCTTTGTACTTTTCACCCATGTAGTCTGTACACCATTGGTACAGTTCTTTTGAATTGAACTGCCCTTTACCTAAATGTATTACACAATGGAATCTGTCCAAATACTCCTGTACCACCCGGGCAAAGTCTGGGTCTGATTCGCCGGGCAGTTTTATACTGGTTTCTTCAAGGGCTGGCTTGTACTTGTTCGGATTCTGCATCGTCGTTTTCCACAAACTTCTCTAGGATATCAAAGTTTGCTTCTGCTCGCTGTATTGCTTCCCAGGCCTTTTGTAGTGCTGGGTTGTTCTTGATAAGTTGTTCGCGTTTGAATTGGCGTTCGCGTTCTTGTCTAGCCCAATCCAACAATGACTCGGCTTCAAAGTTAAGTCCTACGCTGGCATAACCCATTTGTAACTGTTGCCAGTTGTTGCCGTCAAACACCTCCATATTTTGATTGCTGGTGTTAAAACGCAAATTTCCCACACCTTGAGCACCTGAATAGTTATTCACATAGTTTGAGACACTGCCACCCTGCACCTGCATATATTTGCCTTGTGGGTTGATACCTTTAATCATTGTCGCTCCTAAAGCATTTTACCATTAGGGCTACAAATAGGGCTATTAAAAACAGTCCGCCCAAGACTACATCTAGTTCTATTTCCATATTATCTCCTGGCCAGCTCTAACAGCATTTGGTATTTGCGCCATGCCGTTTCTACTGCTGGGTTGTTTTTGCGTACAACTTCATCTTGTACCTGTTGATTGACTACACTGGTTGCATAGTCATGGTGACGTGACATTTCTGTGTAGTAGCGGTCACGCTCCACCAATTCTTGGAATCTGTGCTTGGGTATGTACATCTCTACATAGGGCTCACGTTCCACGAACGATTGGTATTCGTAAACATCCATAGCAGAGTAGTGTTCGTGGTAGTCACGAACACTCATAGGTTTATAGCGGGCATATTGTCGACGTTCGCTTAGACCCGCTTGTGCTTCGTATTTTTTAAGAAAATTATCTACATCAACCATTCTTTAACATAAACCACGTCATATCAGTTGCTTCAAGCCTTACAACATCCTCTGGGTATTTGTTGTAATCTGATCTGGCTTTGGGCAAGCTCAAGACTTTGACCATTTTAGGGTTCAGCTTGGTAATCTTACCCACGTAGAGTGCATTGCTCTGCGGAAAGGCCACAAAGTCTCCTACGCTGATAACTCTGCCCAGCTTGTCCTTATGGACTGGTATTTCCTTGGTCACTTGCCACTCCATTCCACTAGTGTAACA
>JACCDI011480380.1_pt1 | contig 19156 bp, 16 predicted proteins | sample 7442791 | NCBI WGS metagenome assembly JACCDI01 (sample SAMN15323434, study PRJNA562643) | freshwater metagenome | isolation source: river surface water | place: USA:Blue River Watershed | collected 2017-08-15
GCCCGGGGCGTGGAGGATGCAAGGGTCGATGAGCCAGCCGGTGCCGGGCTCGAGCTTGTAGGCCTTGGAGAGGGCGAGGATCTTGTTGTCACCCTTGTGCCAGTTGGCGATGCACTCGCGGACCTGGGCCTTGGTCGTGCCAGGCTCGAAGCCCATGAACGTGTAGGGGAAGTTGTTGCCGACGTTGTTGTGCTGAGGCGGGAAGTAATAGGACTCCGGCTTGCCCTCGAGGCCGAGCAGCTTGGCCTGCTTGGCGTTCTGGTGCATGTGGTGCGGGATCGGCCCCATGTTGTCGAAGAACTTGGAATAGACGGGCCACTTCTTGTACTTGCCCCAGATCTTGGAGCCGATGAGCGCGGCGCCGCATTCCTTGACGGCCTGCTTCAGCGTGAAGCGCGTCTTGCCGATGACGACGTAGGACAGGCCCTCGTCGGGCGTGCGGTTGTCGTTGGCGGCTTCGGTGGTGGAGGCGAACCAGCGTTCGTCGATGCCGCCGCGGCTCAGGCCGAAGGCGTAGAGATCGTCCGGGTGGAGCTTGAGGCGCTTGCCGGGCTGGAGGAAGGAGCGCGGGACCCAGCAAGGAGCCAGGCGGAGCAGGCCGCCGGTCTTGGCGAGTTCCTTCTCCACGAGAGAGGCGACGCCGCTCTTCTTGGTGGAGAGATCTTGGACAATCTTAGGGGAGGACATGGTAGGGGGAAAGGAGGGTCGGGGAGGTCGGATTTAGGCGACTCCTTGGGCAGGGACAAGAATTGAGTATGCCGACTTACGACTTCAAAAACTGCCAATTAATGGGGCAGGTAACGGCCTGGCCGTTTTCGCCCGTGATCCGCACGGACTCCGGGCCGGCGGGCACGATGCTCTGGACTTGGCCGAAAGCGGCGGGCACGACGGCGGCGGCCTGGATCAGGGGGAGCCGGACGCGCTCGTCCTTGCGGAACAGGCGGCTGGTCGGGATGCCTTTGGCGGCCAGGCGGTCCTCGCGGGCGACATCGACGCCGTCGCAGAAGTGGGAGCAGACCTCCTCGAGGCCGAGACGGCCGAGGTGACGTTTTTCCCACGGGTGACCAGGCCGGCCGCCGTTGGACAGCCAGAAGAGGGTGGAGGGAAAGTCGGCGACGTGCTTGAGCGAGAACCACACGTAACCCGGGAAGGTCACGGCCGTCCAGGCGAAGGGCTGGGTCTCCGTGGCGGGCGCGTTGACGAGCATGATCAGGTCGTCGTTGCCGGCGCGGGCCGGGTAACGCGTGAGGTCGGTGTCCGTGCCGTCTTTCGTCGGGACGGACTTCAGCGACGTGAATTCGGCGGACGGCTTGAGCGCGCCGGATTCGCCGGCGGCGGGATTCGAGAACTCGCCGGCATAGACGGAGCCGAACCGGAAGGCGCTGGTGGCGATGCGCGCGGTGCCGGCGGGGACGTTCGAAAGATCGAGCACGGGATGGTTGCCGTAGTTCCAGCGACCTTCGAGCCCCGTGATGATGTGCTCGGAGTAGATCGCGTGGTGGCCGGGGACGAGCGTGAACTTCTTCGCCACCGTGGCGCCGGTGTCCGTCCCGGTCTGCGTCAGCTCGAGCGAGGTCGCCGACGACACGACGAGCCGCCAGGGGGCGTTGGCCGTGTCGCCGTGGGGCGGACCTTTCTGCTGACCTCCGAAGGGCAAGCACATGAAGTCGCCGCGGAGATAGGTCAGCAGGTTCGGCAGGCTCTGATCGATCTGCGTGGGCGTCCAAGGCGAGAGGGAGTAGGGGCTGGCCTTGAGGCCGGGCAGGTGGAAGGTCACCGGGGCGAGGTGGCCGGCGGTCTGCGTGACGGCGAGTTCGACCTCGGCGGTCTTCAGGGTGTAGCTCGGGGCGCCGTGAATGGTTTCCATGGGGATGTCATATTTCCAGCAGGCCGCCACCGGGTGTCAATGTCTCGGGTGCCTCGGCCTCTCCGCTTGCTAAACCTCCCGCGGCTCGCTTGTTTTCGGGCATGCCGCAGCCGTTACCCATCTTCTACACCAAGCCTGGTTGCCCGTGGTGCACCGAAGCCCTCGAGTTCTTCGCCAAACAAGGGGTGAAACTCGACGTCCGGGACGTCATCGCCGACATGCACCAGATGCGCCAGTTGGTCGCCTTGACCGGTCAGTCCAAGTGCCCGTCCTTCCGTTACGGCGACTTCATCGTGGCCGACTTCGGGGTGGATGAGTTCATCAACAAGGCCCGCAAGCACCCGGCCGTGTGCGCCGAGCTGGGCTTGAAGGTTTAGGCTCCGAGGTTCCCTTGATTTAGTTCTTGGAACGTAGGGGATTCACCCTATGTTGTGGGTCATGAGGTTTACCCCAACCTTGGTCCTGTTCTGGTGCGTAACCCTGCTCGCCGGACGGCCCAACATCGTCCTGATCATGTGCGATGACATGGGCTGGGCGGACCTGGGTTGCTACGGTTCGAAGCAGAATCCTACGCCCAACATCGATCAGCTCCGGAAGGAAGGAGTGCGCTTCACGAACTTCCTGGCCACGCAGGCCGTCTGCACCTCGTCGCGCGTCGCGCTCCTGACGGGATGTTATCCCAATCGGCTCGGCCTCGGGGGTACGGCCCTTGGTCCGAATTCCAAGATCGGCCTCAGCAATGATGAGCAGACCTTGGGCACGCTCTTGCAGCAGGCCGGCTACCACACCGGAGTCGTCGGCAAGTGGCATCTCGGAGATGCGCCGAAGTTCCTTCCTCCGGCCCATGGTTTCGTCGAGTCGATGATCACGCCTTACTCCAATGACATGTGGCCGCGCGGCTACGCATTGGGCGACGAGAGCCGCAGCAAGATGTATCCGGTCCTGCCGCGTCTCGTGAACGGACATGTGATGGGGTATACGCGCGGGTGGGTCGACATGGACGCGATGACCTCTTCCCAAGGCCTGCGTGCGGTGCGCTTCATCGAAGACAACGCGGGCAAGGATAAGCCTTTCTTTCTGTATGTGGCCACTTCGATGCCGCATACCCCGCTGGGCGCTTCGATTGAATTCAAGGGCAAGCACGCGACGCCCTACGCCGACACCTTAGCCGACCTCGACCACGCCGTCGGCGCCATCCTGGCCAAGCTTCGTGAGAAGAAGGTGGAGCAGGACACGATCGTGATCTTCACCAGCGACAACGGCCCTTGGCTCAATTTCGGACGGCATGCCGGCTCAGCCGGACCTTTCCGCGAGGGCAAAGGCACCACGTTCGAGGGCGGCGTCCGCGTGCCGTTCATCGTCCGTTGGCCGGGGGTCGTGAAGGCCGGCGCCGAGACGGATGCCTTGGTCGCCAACATCGACGTCGTCCCCACCATACTGGCGGCGGTCCAGGCCGCCGGGCCGAAGAACGAGATCGACGGCGTCTCCTTCCTGCCGGTCCTCAAGGCCGAGAAGCCGACGACCCGCGATTCCTTCGCCTATTATTACGGCGACCGTCTCGAGGCCGTCCGCAAGGGCAAGTGGAAGCTGCACCTGCCGCACGCTTATCGTAGCTATGTCGACATGATCCCCGCCGAGCGCGATGGCTACCCCGCCAAGACCCATCAGCGCGAGATCGGATTCTCGCTCTACGACCTCGAGAAGGATCCGGGAGAGAAGGAAGACCTCGCCGGCGCCCATCCTGCCGTGGTCAAGGACCTCCAGGCCTTCGCCGAAAGCGAACGCAAGCGGCTCGACGCGGGCAAGCGTCCGGTCGGCCGGCTCTGATCAGCCGAGCCCGAGCAGCCGCCAGACGAAGACCCCGAACCCGGTCAGCGCGACCGCCAGGCTCAATGCCTGACGGATCTTCGCTTCCGGCAGACGGGCTTTCTGCAAAGTCCAGAATGCGCACCCGGCGGTGCCGATGACGAGAGCCTGCGCGGCTTCGACGCCGAGGTTGAAGCCGATGAGGATGAGGATGATGTCGCCTGCCGACCAAGCCGCCAGATTGTCGGCGACGGCGGCGGCGAAGCCGAGGCCGTGCACGAGCCCGAAGGCCGCCGGGAGGACCAGCGCGGAGCGTTCCTGCAGCCGGCCGCGGAAGGCGAGCCATGCGCTGACTCCGATGGTCAGGGCGATGAAGGGCTCGATCCAAGGGCCGGGCTGACCCAGCCAACCCATGGCGACGGCCGTCAGCGTGACGCTATGGCCGAGGGTGAAGACCAATGAACGGCGCAGGGCCTGCCCCAACGATGCCGCGCCGAGGAACATCGCCACCATGAACAAACCATGATCCCAGCCGTCGGGCAGGACGTGCTCGAAGCCGTCGAGGAAAAGCGTCCAGGCGGTCTCGCCGGCGGATTCGCGGGGCGCTTCGCCCAGCGACAGTTCGGCCGGGAAGGCCGGCGTGGCGGCCATGACCACCTGGTATTCCATCCCTTTGCGCAGGTTGACGAAGACCGTGCCGAGCGTGGGCGGGAAGCGTAGCCTCAGTTGGCCGGCGTCAGGCGGTATCTGCGCGGACAGCCGCGCGTTGAGCATCACCGGATAGCGGTCCGCCTCGCCTTGTTTCGCCGAGGTGGCCGCGATGCTCTCCGCCGTGGGGAACGCGACGAGGACGACCGGCGTATCCCGGCCGTCGACTTCGAGGCGGAGTCCGTCCAGCAGTCGCCGCCGGCCGGGCTCGATCGAGGCCGCAAGCCGACCCGGCGTGAGCATCAGTTCGTCGAGGGCCTTGATGGGGGCGTCCTTGGACGTCTGGCCGACGAGGAACGAAGGCACGTCGAATTTGATCGTGAGGGTGAGCCTCCCGGCCTCATCGATGACGCCGAGGCAGTTGGCCTCCTTCCACTCCGGGTGGGCGCAGAGCTTTCCGGAGCAGAAAAGCGCGAGGCAGAGGAGGGCGATTCGCCGCATGTCTAGCCCATAGGCCGGAGCGCGGAGGTCTTCCATCCCAAACCTTACTTACGCGGCGGCCGGGCCGGCTCGCCTTCGCCTGAGCCGGACGGTCGGACATAGAGGACCGTCAGGTCGGCCGCGGCGAGCACCTTGCCTTTCATCGCGGCCAGGAGCGGTTCGAAGGTGACCGGCCGCCCGGCCTTCGAAAGGTCGGGCTGGGCGGAAAGGGCGAACAGCGTGAGCACGTAGCGTTTCTCGCCGGGACCTTGCGAATGAGGCGGGGCGTACTCCACGCGGTCATGGACGGTGCTCACGCCCATCTGGCCGAAGTTGGTCGCGTTCTTGGCGGCGCCCGTCGTCTGCGGGGCGATGTCATGCATCAGCCAGTAGACCTTCGTCCGGCCTTCCGGGTCGAGGTGATGCATGATCAGCACGAAACTCTGGGTCCCGCGCGGCGCTCCGGTCCAGGCGAGCGGCGGGCTGGCGCTTTCGCCGTCGCCGGTGAACTCGACGGGGAGTTTCTCGCCGTCTTTCACCGCCGGACTGGTGAGGCGGAAGGTCGGATGTTTCTCGCTCGGCTTGGCGGCGTCGACGAGATCGACGGCCCCGGCCGGCGCGCCTTTGGATCCTTTGCCCTTGCCGCCTTTGCGGGTGTCGCCCGGCGCGGCCGGAAGAACTCCGATGAGGAGTCCGGACATGAGGAGCATCAGGAGGCGGAGGCACATACGAAGACTATACCGGAGGTCGCCTTAACCCCGGATTAAGGTCGGGCTTATTCCGAACTGCCGGCGTCCTCCCGGCTCCGCAGGGGGCGAGGATTCTTCAGCGAACCAGGCTCGAAGAAGACCTTCTCCATGAACAATCCGCGGGCCGGAGCCGTGGGGACTTCGGAAGTGATGACGCGTTCCTTACGGTAGGCGACGAGACGCTCGGGGGGCATCTTGCCTTCGCCGACGCGCAGGAGGCCGCCGACGAGCCGGCGGACCATCTTGTAGAGGAAGCCGCTGCCTTCGGCGACGATCGTGATTCGCTTGCCGCGACGGCGGACGTCGAGCCGCCGCAGTTCTTTGACGGGATTCTCCTTTTCCATGCCTTGGCCATGATTCGCGCCGAAGGCGTAGAAGTCATGCTTGCCGAGCAGCAGTTTGGCGGCCTGCCGCATGAGCTTCACGTCGACGGTCTTGTTGCCCAGGCCGAGGCAGTAGCGGGCCTCCCAAGGCGGCGGATAGCCGTCGCAGATCTCGTAGCGGTAGCGCTTTCCGTTGGCGTGCCAGCGGCAATGGAAGCCGGGGGCCACGCGCTGCAGGTGCGTCACCAGGAGGCCGTTCTGTTCGCACGAATTGATCGCGTGGACGAGGTAGCTGCAGGGATGGGGCCAGAAGGCGTCGAAGTGGAAGCGCTGGCCGACGCTGTGGACGCCGGAGTCGGTCCGCCCGCTACCATGGATGTCGATCGGCGTCTTGAGGATGCGCGAGAGACGCTCCTCGAGTTCGCCCTCGATGGAGAGCCGTCCGGTCTGCACCTGCCAGCCGATATGGTCGGTGCCATCATACGCGACCGTGGCCAGGAAGCGTTCGAGCTTCGGCGTGAAGGGCTTCTTCGGTTTGGCGGGAGGCATGTCAGGCGCCGATGCCGCGGCTGTTGAGGAAATCCTGGAGCAGCACGGCCGCGGCGCGGGAGTCGCGTTCGCCGGTGCGGGCCTGCTGCCTTCGTTCCTGGGCTGAGCGCGCCTTGCGTCCGCCGAATTCGTCGGCCGCCTGGCTCGTGAGCGCTTCGTCGACCTTCTCGATCGGCAGGGCGAACCGACGGGTCAGCTCGGCGGCGAAGGCGTCGACCTCGTCGCAGCGCTTGGTGCGTTCGCCTTCGACCGACAGCGGGTAGCCCAGCACGAGCAACGTCACCTTGAGCCGGGCGATCTCCTGTCCGATCTGGGCGAAGCGGGCCTCGGCGTCCTCGGCGACCGCGGCGGGCAGGGGGAAGGCGAAGCCGAGTTCGTCGGCATGGCTCAGCCCGACCCGCCGGGAGCCATAATCGATGCCGAGGAAGACCTGAGCCACGGGCACAAGTTGGGACACCTTGGGGCAATATTCAACCCGACACGTGGAAGGGGCGGTTTGACACCGCTCGCCGCGGGGGTTCGACTGTCTTCATGTCCGCGGACCAGCGCCTGAGCGACCATGAGAGGGCCTTGTATTCCCGGCAGATTCGTCTGCCCGGGGTAGGGGAATCCGGTCAGTCGCGCCTACGAGAGTCCAAGGTGCTGATCTTGGGAGCCGGCGGGCTCGGTTCGCCGGTCGGGCTCTATCTGGCGGCCGCGGGCGTCGGTCTGCTCGGCGTCGCCGACCCGGACAAAGTCGAGATCTCGAACCTGCACCGCCAGATCCTCCACGGCTTCGATACGTTGGGTCTGCCGAAGACGGTCTCCGCGGCCGAGGCCCTCGGGGAGCTCAACCCCGGACTCAAGGTGGCCTTGCATCCCGAAGGCTTCACCGTCGAGAACGCCGCCGACCTCGTCGCCAGGTATGACCTCGTCATCGATGGCACGGATAATTTCGCAACCCGCTTCCTCGCCGCCGACGCCTGCGTCCTCGGCCGCCGGCCGTTGGTCCACGGCAGCGTCCTAAGGGGGACCGGCCAGGTCGGCGTCTTCCTGCCAGGGGCCGGCTGCTATCGATGTCTCTATCCGGTCATCCCGGACGCCTCCTCCGTACCGACTTGCGCCGACGCGGGCGTCTTCGGCGCCACCTGCGGCGTCATCGGTTCTTGGATGGCCTCCGAAGCCATCGCGCTGATCCTCGGACAGCGGAACCAATCCCGGCTTTTCGTGGTCGATGTCGAAGCAGGCTCCTCCCGTCCGCTGGCGGTTCTCCCCGATCCGGCCTGCCCGTGCTGCGGCGTCTCCGCGACGATCCGCAGCCTCGAAAAGAGCGCTTATGCTCCCGTCGTCTGCCCGACTTCTTCTCCCGCCATGTCCGACACCCCGCTCGAAATCTCCGTCGAAGAAGCCAGCCGCCTTCTGGCCGGCCCGAACCCTCCCGTCCTTCTGGACGTCCGTGAGCCCGACGAACACGCGGTCTGCCGGATCGAGGGCTCCCGGCTGATCCCGATGAACACCGTCCCGACCCGGTTGGCCGAGATTCCCACGGACGCCTGGGTGCTGGTCCAGTGTCACCACGGAGGCCGGAGCATGCGGGTGACGCAGTTCCTGCGGTCCAAGGGCTTCGCCCGCGTCAGCAACCTTCAGGGCGGCATCGACGCCTGGTCCCTCAAGGTCGACCCCAAGGTGCCCCGTTACTGAGGAGACAAGGCTTGCCCAGTCCCGCCTGCTATTCTTTTATCTCCCCCACACCATGAAGCGTCTCACCTTCCTTCTCGTCCTTTCCGCCTTCCTCGTGGGTTGCACCTCCCGCATCCCCGCCGGTTTCCAGCCTCTTTCCTCCGGTAATCCTGGCAGCGGTAGCGGCGGCACTGAACTCGACTTCCGTCCGGATGGCTACGGCCCCATGGCCGACAGAATCCGCAACGGAACCATACCGGCGGAGGCCATCCTCGCCACCGTCTACTTCGAATTCGATCGTTATAACGTCTCGGCCGCTGAACGTGGTAAACTCGACGCCATCGCCGCGCGCGTCAAGGGCACCAAGGTGATCATCGCCGGCTACACCGACCATTTCGGCACCGAGGAATATAACCTCGGCCTTTCCGACCGTCGCGCCCAGTCCGTCCGTGATTACCTCGTCGGCCTCGGAGCCAATCAGGCCAACAGCGAGATCATGGCCCTCGGTTCCCAGCAGGCCGACAAGTCCGCCGCCGGCCGTCAGTCCGGCGCCAAAGATCGTAAGGCCATCGTCGTCGACGTGAACTACTCCGGATCCCCCGCGGCCAGCCGTCCCGCCGCCGCCGCTCCGGCTCCTGCCGCCGCCGGTTCCGCGCCGGCTCCGGTCAACAATCTCGGACCTCTCTGATCCTGATACGATCGCAATGTAAAGGCCCGCCATTCGGCGGGCCTTTTTACTGTTCGGTCTCCGCCGCCCTCAGGGGAGCGTCCCGTAGAGATAAGCCAGCGTGCCGACGAACAGCGCGCCGGCAGTCAGCTTGGCCGTGAGGCGTTCGCGATCGGTGCGATGCAGGGCACCCCAGCGTCCGAGCACCCAGCAGGCCGTGGCGATGAGCGCGAGGCCCAGCGAAGCGTCGCGTACCCAGGCCGCGTCCTCGACGAGCGCGTTGAGCACCCAGAGCAGGTAGAGGGCATAGCCGAAGAGCGGGAAGGACATGCCCTGCTTGAGGGACTCCATCCATTCGCCTGGGCGGGGCAGCAGCGACGCGAGGCGCGGGAAGACCGAGAGCAGGAGGTAAGGCAACGCCATGCCGAGTCCGATGACGGTGAAGAAGAGCAGCGTCTCGGCGGTCGACCGATCCTTGTCCAAGGCGAAGCCGAGGGCCGCGCCTAGGCCGGGAGCGGTGCAAGGCGTCGCGACCACCGTGGCGAGCACGCCGGAAAGAAAGGTCGCGGCCCGTCCTTCGCCGTCGCCGGCCGAGACGCCACCGAGGCCGGTGCCGATCTCGAACACGCCGGCAAGGCTGAGACCGAGGACGATCATGAGCACGCAGGTGCCGAGCACGAAGCCCGGCGACTGCATCTGGAAGCCCCAGCCGACGGAGGATCCGCCGGACTTGAGTCCGATGATGAGCAGGGCGAGCACGAGGAAGCTGGCGATGACGCCGGCGGAATAAAGCAGTCCGTTGAGGACCACGGTGCGGCGCGAGGCGCCGGCTTCCTTGGCGAAGCCGAGCACCTTCAGCCCGAGCATCGGGAAGACGCACGGCATCAGGTTGAGGAGGATGCCGCCGCCGAAAGCCAGCAGCATCCAGATGAAGAACGAGTGCGTGGTCGTCTCGGCCTGGTAGGCTTTGCCTTCGCCGACGGACTTCAGGGCGGCGAGCACTTCGGTCCCCGTGAGCGCCTCGGAGAGGATCGCCGGAGGTTGACCGGCCTTGAGGAAGACGTTCAGAGGGATCCCGGTGCGGCCGTATTTGCCGAGTTCCTGCGCGATGACCTCGTCCTTCTTGGTCCAGTCGGCCTTCAGCATGACCACGCCCGCGGAGGCCAGCGCCTGGGCGACGTCGCCCTGCGTGTAGACGCGCTTGTTGACCTGGCAGGTGGCGCACCAGCGCGCGGTGAAGTCGATGTAGACCGTCTTGCCCTCGGCCAAGGCCTTGGCCTGGGCTTCCGGCGACCAAGGCTGCCACTCGCCGGTGGTCTTCGTCGGCGTGGCCGCCGGACCGGGCGCGGCTTTGGCCGGCGCGCCGCCCAGCACGGCCTTGATGTCCACGAAGCCTCCGTCGGCGGCCCGCGTGGTGAAGATCAGCTCGCCGGAATCCAGTTTCTCCGTGGCGTCCGCCAGTTCGAAGACGATGTCACTGCCGGTCCGCTTCTGCTTGGCCGTCGCGGTCGGCGCGACGAAGCCACGCTCCGGGAACCACGTCTGCGGGAGTTTCTCGCCGGTCGGGACGGCGACCGTGAGGGTCTTGCCGTCGCTCGTCGCGGTCGTGGTGAGGCGAGGGCGGAGGGCCGGGTAGAGCTTGCGGTCGTATTTGTAGGCCGCGTTGCCGGCGCCCACCTGGACGGTGAGTTCGACCTGCTTGTCGTGGGGCCAGCAGCCGGTGTCATCGCATTCCAGCCATTCCGCTTTGCCCTTGAAGGTCAGCGAGCCTTTGGCGCCCGCCGGGACGGAAACTTCCATCAGCAGCAAGGTCTCGTCCTCGTAGACGAAGTTGTAGACGCCCGATTGATCGAGCAGCTTGGGGCCGGGCCAGACGAAGTCGCCGACGGTAGTGCCGGATTTCTCCTGCCATTCGACGGTAGGGGACTGACCGGCGTCGCCGGGGTTCTTCCAGTAGATATGGAAGTGGGGGTCGCACCGGAAGCGCATCGCGATCAGCGCCTTCTCGCCCGGACGGATGTCGGGGGTCAGGTTGACCAGGTCGACCTTGGTGCGGACGGCGGCCGCGAGGTCGCCGAACAGTCCGAGGAGCGAGAGCAGGCCGAGGGCAAGGAGTCTCATGGGCCTACCTTGGCCGCAAAGCCGGCCGGAAGCAAGGCGACGAAAGCCCGTCAGCCGACCACGCGGCAGGGCAGCAGGGCCGCGTCGCTCATCCCGTGGATGATCTTCTTATCCGCCGGACAGAACGTCGCCAGGATGCCGGAAAGCTCGACCGAATCACCGTCGACGAAGAAGTAGGGGCAGAGGCGGACGCGCCCGTCGGCCGGCGCCACCGTGCCGTCCTCGGCGTACACAGGGTGGGTCAGGCGCGAGGGCTTATGGTAGGCCTGCATCACGTGGAAGGTCTCGTTCTCCGGATTGAGGGCGTCCTCGATGGCCTCCAGCCATTCGTCGCGGGAGACGTCGCTGCCGAGCGTCACGCTGCGGGCGCCCCAGGCGGTCTCGTGGAAGCCGCTCGCCTTGATGATGAGGTTGCGTTCGCGCTGCGAGGCCTCGGCCAGTTCGGCCCATTCGCGGATCGGCCGGCCGTTGACGCCCGGCGCGTGGAGGACGGCCGTCGGCGGGAGCTCCGTCTTCTCCATGATCCAAGTCTGCGGGACGATGCGGAACAAGGCCTCGTGGTGGTCTTCCGGCAGGTTCTCCTTCCAGAACTCGGCGAGCTGCGGGTGATGGAGCAGGGCGAGGCCGAGCTTCTCTTCCTGGAACGCCTTCATCGGCGGCGTCAGCGTCAGCGTGCCGGCTTCGACCGCGTTGAAGATGCCGTCGGCGCCTTTCACGTTCGCGAGGTCGAAGAGCTCGAAGAAGCGGTAGAGGATGTCGACGCGTCGCGGCGCGCCGTCGACCGGGACGTAGGAGCCGTCGCCCATCTGCATGACCTGGGAGGGTTCGACGACGTGAACGTCATGCCCGAGCGAGCGCAGCTTCTCGCCGAGCCATTCGAATTCCGGACGGTACGTCGCGCCTTCCTCGCTGACGACGATCGCGACCAGCGGGAATTTCTCCTTCGGGGTCAGTCGGCCCAGCGCGGCCATGAAGCGGTCGGGCATGCCGGTTCGGCCGATGACGCCAGGGTAATCCTCGGCGTAGACCTCATTGAGGTAAGCCGTGAGGCCGACGCCCCCGGGCACGCTGTCCAGTTCCGTCATCGTGAAACCTTGCTCGGTGATGAGGAGGTCCGGCCGGAGCACGACCGGGCACTGGTGCTTCACGGCGCGGTGGCGGCCGTGCGCCACGAGGCCGGCGGGCTTGTAACGGTCGAGGTATTCGGCGACCCAAGGGGCGTAGACCTCGCGGTTGCGGAGGATCTTCTTGTCCGAGAAGGAACGGACGTAGAGACGTTCGAGCGCGCGGTGGTAGCTCAGGCAGGCCGCGCCGATGCGCTTCAGGTCACGCAGCTGGGCCTCGGTCAGGGCCCAGGGCTCCGGCGAAAGCTTCCAGATCTTCTCCGCGAACAGCGGGGTATCGAGGAGCTTCTGACGGAGGATTTCCCGGGTGGGCATGGCGCGGAGGACTCAGTCCTCGATCTTGATGTCCTTGTTGCGCGTGCGCGGGCCGCCGGCGCGGAGCCAGCCGTTGATGAACGCGTCGATGTCGCCGTCCATGACCGCCTGGATGTTGCCCGTCTCGACCCCGGTGCGGAGGTCCTTGACCATCTGGTAAGGCTGGAAGACGTAGGAGCGGATCTGGTTGCCCCAGCCGATGTCGCCTTTCTCGCCGTAGTATTTCTCCATCTCGGCGCGTTTGTCGTCGATGGTCTTCTCGTAGATGCGCGCGCGGAGGATCTTCATCGCCAGGGCGCGGTTCTTGACCTGGGAGCGTTCGCGCTGGCAGGCCACGACGATGCCCGTCGGGATGTGCGTCAGGCGCACCGCGGATTCGGTCTTGTTGACGTGCTGGCCGCCTTTGCCGCTGGAACGGTAGACGTCGACGCGGAGGTCGGCTTCGTTCACCTCGACGTCGATGTCATCGTCGATCTCCGCGACGACGTCGACGGAGGCGAAGGACGTGTGGCGACGCGCGTTGGCGTCGAAGGGGGAGATGCGGACGAGGCGATGGACGCCGCGCTCGGCCTTGACGTAGCCATAGGCGTTCGGGCCTTCGAGGCGGAAGGTGGCCTGGCTGATGCCGGCGCCTTCGCCTTCGGCGATGTCTTCGACTTCGATCTTGAAGCCGCGACGTTCGGCCCAGCGGGTGTACATGCGGTAGAGCAGGTCGGCCCAGTCGTTGGACTCCGTACCGCCGGCGCCGGCCTTGACGGTGACGATCGCGTTCGACTTGTCGTGGGGGCCGGAGAGGAAGGACGCGATCTCGAGGTCGGCGACGCCGGCGAGCAGGTCGGCGGCGAGCTTGCGGAGTTCCTCGAGCTCGGCGTCGGCGGTGCCGTCCGGCGATTCGGCGATGAGTTCCGCGAGGGTCTTCACGTCGTCGATCTGCCGGCGGAAGGCGACCTGGGGGCCCACGATGTTCTTGTAGCCGTTGCACTCGCCGATGACCTTCTGGGCGGCTTTCTGGCTGTCCCAGAAGTTCTGGGCACCCATCTGCTCCTCGAGCTTCGCGATCAGGGCCTGCTTGCCCGTCACGTCCAGGAACTTCCAGAGGTGACCGGCGCGGCGCTCGACCTCTTCGATCTGGGCGCGGATTTCAGGCGGAATATACATCGAAAGGAGCGGGGGGAGGGAGTGGCGTCCGCGACGGGCGGCAAGCGAAGGTCGGTGATACGGAGCCCGGGCGGCGTTTTCAATGTCAGAGTGCTCCGCCGTCGCATCAGGGTCGCACTTGCGCCCCGGCGAGGGAAGGGCATACATCCACCCTATGTCCACCCTCGAAGGCCTGAGTTTCGCCCAGATCGCCGGCCCCGTGCCCGAACGTCGGGTGCTCGCCAACGGACTCGAGGTCATCTACTCCCACCGCCCCGGCATCGGCCTCTGCACCGTCCAGGCCTGGGTGCGCACGGGCAGCATCCATGAGGGCCGCTGGGAAGGTTCCGGGATCTCCCACTATCTGGAGCACATGGTCTTCAAGGGTACCGGCCGTTTCACGAACCGGGAGCTCACCGACGCCATCCACCGCAGCGGCGGTTCTTCCAACGCCTACACGACCTTCGACCGCACGGTCTATTATGTCGACGCCCCGCAGGAAGGTTTCGAGACCGCCATGGAAGCCATCGCCGACATGGTCTTCGATCCGCTGATCACCGACGCCGACGCGCGCATGGAGCGAGAGGTCATCCTGCGCGAGATCGCCATGTGCGACGACGAGCACGACCAGATGCTCGCCAAGTCGGTGCTCGAAGAGGCCGTCCGGGCGCATGCCCTCCGTCAGCCCGTCATCGGACATCGCGATCTCTTCGTGCGCATCACCCCTGACGACCTCCGCGCCTATCACGCCGGCCGTTACGTGCCTTCCAACGTGGTGCTGGCGCTCGGCGGCAGCATGCCGCCCGAGGAAGCCTTCGCTTCCGCCGAACGCTGGTTCGGCCGCTTCGCCCGCCGTCCGCTCGTCGAGGCTCCGGACCAGTTCGAACCGCCGCAGGGCGGCGTCCGCCGCGCCGACCTGGTGCGCGACGTCAGCACCGTGAAGGGCGTCTCGAGCTGGCGCATCCCGGGTTATTTCGACGAAGGCCGGCTCGCGACGGACCTTTTCCTGGGCGTGCTCGGCGCCGGCAACAGCTCCTTGCTCTGGAGCGAACTCCGTGAGAAGCGTAAGCTCGTGCACGCCATCGATGCCTCCGGCTTCGGTATCCGCGACCTAGGCCTGGCCTGGTGCAGTTGGAGCGGCGAAGCCGGTTCGGATGCGACCATCGTGGAGCGTGCCATCGCCGAGGTCGTGGACGGCCTGCTCCAGCGCGGCGTCACGGCCGACGAGTTCGCCAAGGTCCGACGCCAGTCCGTGGTGGGGATGGTCAACGGCCAGAAGAACATCCATGGCCTGACCAGCCGGGTCGCCCATGCGGCGACGATCGGCTACGACATCGCCTGGCCTCAGCGCGGGGTCGAGCATCTGGCGCGTCTGAGCGCCGAGGATCTCACCAAGGAGGCCCGCAAGTGGCTGCGCCCGGAGAATGTGACCCTCGGCACCATGCGCTCGGCGAAGGTCCAGGCCGTAGCCGCGGCTGCTGCCAGCGTCGCCACGCCGGATCGGTTCGAGACTTTGACGCTGGATAACGGCGTCCGGGTGGTGCTGCAGCATGATGAGACGATCCCCAAGGCGGGACTCGGCGTCTTCCTGGCCGCCGGCGTGGCCTACGAAGAGGAAGCCAAGCGCGGCACGACCGGGTTGCTCGGCACCCTGTTCGCCCGGGATACCGCCCGCCGCTCCAAGGAGGAAGTCGCCCGGTTGGTCGACGGACTTGGCGCCACTTTCGCGGACCATGGCTCGCAGGTGTCCTGCGGGCTCTGGGGCGAGGCCTTGAGTTCCGACTTCGACCAGCTCGCCGAATTGGTGGCCGACGGCGTCCTGGATCCTCAGTTCCGTCCCGAGACTTTCGCCACCGAGCGCGCCGCCCTGATCAGCGCGTGCCGCGAAGCCGAGGACGACATCGTCGAGAAGGCCCGCCTGCGCCTTCAGCGCCAATACTTCGGTTCGCACCCGTTGGCGATCGACGCGTGCGGCACGCCGGAGACCTTGGCGCGGATCGAACCGACGGACCTCGCGGAGCTGCATCGCCAGCTCGTCGTGGCGGACAACGTCGTCGTCGGCGTGAGCGGCGCCTTCGACCGCCGGTCCGTCATGGACTTCATCCATCGTCGTTTCGGGGCTTTGCCGAAGGCCGCGCTGAGCCGTCGGACCTTGCCTCTGCATGTGCCGGCCGCGGCCGCCCGCCTGCAGGAGCATGCCACCGGCGAACAGGCCGTCGTGGCCTTGGCTTTTCCGCATTGCGGCTTCGCCCCGGACGAAGTCGTCGCGGCGAACGTCACCGAAGAACTCCTGAGCGGCATGGCCAGCGGCCTGTTCCGTCGCGTGCGCGAGGAGAAGGGCATGGCGTATTTCGTCGGCGCCACGCGCGTCGAAGTCGTCGACCAAGGCATGTTCTATCTTTACGCCGGCACCGCGCCGGCCTCCGCGGCGGCCGTCGTCGCCGAGATGCGCCTCGAGCTGGACCGCCTCCGGGCGGGCAAGTTCGGCGCGGACGAGATCGCGGACGCCAAGCGACGGATGCGGGTCTCCCGCCGTCAGGGCCGGCAGTCCGCCGGCGCCCGCATGCAGGGCGCCCTCGTGCGTGAGGCCGCCGGACTGGGGGCCAACTTCGACGCCGAGTGGGAACGCCGCATGGCGCTGACCGACGAAGCCGCCGTGCAGGCCTTCGCCCGCCGTTTCCTGGATCCCAGGTTCGAGCAGGAGCTCGTCGTCCTGCCGAAGGTGTGATTAGCCTTCGCGGAAGCGACGCTTCGCGTACCACGCCGAAAGGATGCCCGGGATCGCCAGGCTGAGGGCGAAGAGGAAATAGCGCCCGTAGCCCAGGCGTTCCGCGAGGTGGCCGGCCCAGAGTCCGGGGAGGTAATTGGCGAGCAGGGCGAAGGTCGAAAGCGCGGCGTAGCGGACCGCGGCGCCTTGGCCGGCGGCCAGTTTCATCATGGCCAGGATCAGCGCGCAGAGGCCGGCGCCGTAGACGACGTACTCCACGACGAAGACGGCGCCGATGACCCAGACGTCATGGGTGCCGTCGTAAGCCAGCCACGCGAAGGCCACCAAGGGCAGGTGCATCGTGAAGCCGAGGGGGAGCAGCGAGCGGGCGAGCCCCAGCCGGGCCACCACGAGCGAGCCGATGACCCCGCCGAGCGCCAGGCCGCCGACCGCCGACAGCATCCGGAGCAACGCGTAGGTCTCGTTGGTCAGGCCGAGGCCGCCGCCGGTCGTCGACTTGGAGAAGAGCGGGATGATCCGCGCCATGTGCACCTCGCTGGCCCGGTAGAAGAAGATCAGGCCCAGCACGGCGAGGAGGCGCGGATCGCCGAGGAGCGAGCGCAGGCCGGCCAGCATTTCGCGGAAGCGTTCGCGGACGGTACCCGTGTCCGTCGCGGAAGTCGGTTCGGCGGCGAGACCCCAGGCGTTGGCACTCACGGTGAGCAGCGCGAGGATGCCTGCGGCCGCCAGCGCCCAGGACCAGGCATCGGCGGTCTGCGGACCGTGGTCCATGATGCGGCCGACAAGCCAGATGAGTCCGGGACCGGCGAGTACCGCGCCGACCTTAGTCGCGACGTTCAGGATGCCCGAGTGTGTCGCGCGGCTGCGCTCGTCGAGGGAGGCCACGAAGTAGCCGTCCAGGGCGAAATCATGCGCGGCCGCGAAGAGAGACAGCAGGATCAGGCAGCCGACGATCGCGGAGGTGGCGGACTGCACCCCGCCCACATGGTAAGCCAGCAGTCCCAGCAAGGCGGCGATGCCCAGCTCGGAGGCGAGGATGAAGCGGCGCGGGTTGAAGCCGGCGACCAAGGGTGAGAGCAGGATCTTGCAGCCGACGATCAAACCGAAGGCGGACACGGCCTTCGTGATCTGGGCGTCGGGGTAGCCGAGGTCCTTGAGGGCGACGGGGAGGGCCTCGTCGCGGACCGCGGCCGGAATCGATTGGAACAGATAAGCCGCGAAGACCCAGAGCCACGCGCGCCGGGGGATCGTCGCGGTCTCCTTCATGGCTTAGGCGCCTTCGCCGAGCTGGGCGCGGCCGAAGTGATCGACGGAGCGGAGCAGGCCGTCGACGAACTTCGTGACGGTGATGTTGAGTCCGAGGAGCTCGGGGTCGGTCAGGTCGAGCATCTCGCCCGGCTTGAAGGTGCGGGTCGTGTCGCTCAGGCGGGCGATGGTCTTCGGTTGGCCGACTTCGCCGGCGCCGTGCACCGTGACGCCGGGGGGTGGCGTGGCCGCCGCCTCATCGGCCGCGGCTCCGGGGAGTACCTCCACGTCCTTCATCGCCTTGAACTCGAGGGTGAGCGAACCGTCCGGGGTGATGTCGTCGTTGGTCACCAGACCGCCGCGGGCCAGCACGCGGAGGGCGGCGGCGAGGCTGAAGATGCCGTCCTCGAGTTCGCAGACGATGCCGAAGTCTTCCTCCAGCGCCGTGAAGCGGGACTGCAGGTTCATCTTCACGAAGGCCTGATGCTTCTCGCTGATGATCTTCTCGACGAGCGGATCGCGGCGGGGGTTCTTGCCCTGTTCGCGGATGAAAAGGCAGAGCAGGTAGCATTGCGACATGCACTCCGAGGAAAGCGTCAGCAGGTCGTTGATCGTCGTCCGCAGCATCAGGCCGCGGGCGTAGGCGAGCAGCTGCTCCGGCGGCAGGTGCGCCTGCGGCACCGGCATCACGCGGGAGAGGGTCGAGAAGTGCTCGTAGGCCTTCGGGTCGGCCGTGTGCAGGCCGGCGATGCTGAAGGCGAGCATGTCATGCTGGCGCTGCAGGGCCGTGAAGAAGGTGCGGCTGATGTTCTGGAGCGAGAGGACGTTCTCGCCTTTGCCGGGCGGGGGTTGGGACATGGGGGTCAGCTAGCGGGATTGGAACCCTTGTCCTTGGCGTGGCGAGCCCTTTTGCGGGACAGGAAGCCGTCGGCACGGGGCTGGGGCGTCGAGGCAAACCAGGCGAGGGCGAGAGGGGCGATCTCCGCGAGGCTGAGCGGCGGCTGGCCGACGAGCCCGGGGAAGCGGTAGCAGTGTTCCACCCGCGGCTGGATATCGGGGTCGAGACGGCCTCCCGGGATGAGCAGGGCGAGGTGTCGGGCGGGGACGCGGACGGGCACGGCGAGGTCGATCTTGCGTCCCATGTCCGGGGAGAGGGCCACCACGCAGCAGCGGTCCTCGACGAGCCTCAGCAGGCCTCCCAGGGCGGCGGCGCGCATAAGGCGGAGCTGTTCCATGGCGCCGCGGGCGAGATGCCAGGCTTCGGGATCGTAGGCGAGTTTCTCGGTGCCGCCCGAAAGCAGCAGGCGCTTGAGGCCGAAGGCGGCCATGCCGCGGGCGATGGCCGCGAGGTCGGCGGGGTCGGTGACGCCGTCGGCGATGACGATGCTTTCGCGGCTTTCGCGCCATTCGGCGAAGTCGGAGATCCGCGCGAGGCCGGGCTCGGGGCGCATCGTCAGGGCGCAGACGTCGCCGCAAGGCCCTTCGGCCGTCTGGGCGAGTTCCATCGCGCCGACGACACGTGTCTTCACGCCGAGTTCGGCGAAAACCGCGTCATGTTCGGCGAGGTTCGGGGCGAAGGCGGCCGTGGCGACGACCTCCCGCAGCGCCTTGGGGTGATGCTTGAGGCAGGCGAGCAGCGGAGCGATGCCTCGGAGGATCAGGCGGTGAGGGTGGGGGTCTTGGGTGTTCACAGGATGCGTCCCTCGTCGAAGTCGATCATGTCGGCGAACGAGATGAC
>JACCDI010992654.1_pt1 | contig 19144 bp, 18 predicted proteins | sample 7442791 | NCBI WGS metagenome assembly JACCDI01 (sample SAMN15323434, study PRJNA562643) | freshwater metagenome | isolation source: river surface water | place: USA:Blue River Watershed | collected 2017-08-15
CGATGCCTGCACGGTATCGGCTGGGGCGGCGGGTAAATCCGCCACCACGCCATCCGGGTCAATGCCCAAAGCCACGGCCAGTTTGCGGGCACAAGCGCGTTTGATCGACACGTTGTAGAACAAGTCGTGCCCACCGTTTTCGATTTGCAGCACCTGGTGTTTGGACAAGCTGGTGCGGATCGCCAACACCGTGGGGTCCATGCCAGCGGCCTGACGCAGCCGCTTGAGCTGTGCGCCATCTATCCCGTCGGGCACGGGTGGGTCATGGCTTGTGGTGTCAGACATGTCAATTCTTGACCGATGAATCAAGAATTATCAAATTTATCTGCGGCTGACACACACGGGTTTACCCCGAAGTATCCGGGTCGGGCAAAGGCTTGGCCCACACCTTGTCGATGCGCCGCCCATCCATGTCCACCACCTCGAAGGACCAACCGGCCCCTTCAAAGCGCTCGCCGGTGTGGGGCAAGCGACCGGCCAGCACCAACACCAAACCAGCGACGGTGTTGTAGCGGCCTTTGTCGTCGTGCGGCAAGTCGTTCAGGCCCAAACGGGCTTTGAGCTCGCTGATGGGCATCAAACCGTCCAGCCACCACGTGCCATCGGCCCGTTGGGTGGCCCAGGTTTCCTCTGGGGCCGAGGTTTGCAGCAACTCGCCGGTGATAGCTTCCAGCAAATCGCGCGGGGTCATCATGCCTTGGACCACGCCGTACTCGTCCACCACCAAGGTCAAACGGCCCCGGCTGTGGTCACGCCAACCGGGGCCGCTGGCCGGGCTGGCGGCGGGGCGGCGAAACTGGGCCAGCAAATCCAAACCGGTGAGGGTTTCGGGCACAAATGGCACGGGTTGGACCAAGGTCTCGATCAAGCGCTCGGGGGCCAAGTTCGGGTCCAACAACTGACCCACGCTGACCGCACCCAGCACATGGTCCAAACCATCGCGGCACACCGGGTACCAAGAATGGGCCCCGAGTTGCCCGATCTGGGCCAAGGCCTGGGCCACGCTGGCGCGGGCATCGAGCCAGGCAATATCGGCCCGCGGCACCATCATCGAGGTGAGGTTGCGTTCGTCCAAATGAAACACGTTTTTCACCATTTGGTGCTCGTGCAATTCGATCAAGCCCGCATCCACCCCCTGGTCCAAGCTGGCGGTGATTTCCTCCTCGGTCACACTCGGGCTGCCCCGGGTATCGATGCGCAGCAAGCCCAACACCCCCGAGGTGGCCGTTGACAGCAAGAACACCATGGGGCGCGCCAAGCGGGCCAGCGCCAACATGAGCGGCGCGCACCAGCGGGCCACGGTTTCGGGGTGCAACTGGGCAATGCGTTTGGGCACCAACTCGCCAAAAATGATGGTGATGACGGTGATGAGGGTGACCACCACGGCCGTGGCCACCCAGGCGGCGGCCCAAGGGCTCCAACCCGCATCCATCAGCGTTTGGGCCAATCCCTGGCTGAATGCGGCCTCGCCCACAATGCCGTTGAGCACACCGATCGAGGTGATGCCAATTTGCACCGTGGACAAAAATTGGGTGGGGCGGCCCATCAATTCCAATGCGGCCCGCGCACCGGCGGCACCGGTCTCGTCCAAGGCCTCCAGGCGCGCTTTGCGGCTGGACGACAAGGCCATTTCGGCCATGGCAAAAAACCCGTTGAGCAGGGTCAGGCCCGCGATCAGCAACAGTTCCATGGGGTCACAAGGGCGCTGTTCCAGCGCACCAAAGCAGAGACAATCTCATCCATGGCACTTTACCTGATTGGCGATGTGCAAGGCTGCGATGCGGCTTTGTCTTTGTTGCTGCAAACACTTGGCTTTTCACCCAGCCGCGACCAGTTGGTTTTGTTGGGCGATTTGGTCAACCGGGGACCCTCTTCCGCTGCGGTGCTGCGGCGCGTGATGGCCTTGCAAGGCGCTGCCCAATGCGTGCTGGGCAACCACGACCTGCATGCCTTGGCCGTGGCCCACGGGGTGCGGCCCGCCCACCCCAGCGACACCTTGGGCGATTTGTTGCAAGCCGATGACAGCCCACACTTGTGGCAGTGGCTGCGCGAGCAACCGCTGGCCTTGCGCATCCATGGTTGCCTGATGGTGCATGCGGGCGTGCTGCCCAGTTGGGGTACCGACCAAACCCTGGCCTTGGCCGCTGAAGTCCAAGCCGTTTTGCGCTCCGCCCAGTTGGCAGAATTTTTGCCTCAGTTGTATGGCAACACGCCTGCCCAGTGGAGCGATCAATTGCAAGGGGTGGAGCGCTGGCGCTGCATCGTCAATGCGCTCACCCGCTTGCGCTTTTGCAGCCCCCAAGGGGTGATGGACTTCAGCCTCAAAGAGGGTGCCTCACAAGCCCCCAGCGGCTTGTTGCCCTGGTTTGATGTGCCAGATCGCAACAGCAGCAACACCCGCATCGCCTTTGGCCACTGGTCCACCCTGGGCGGGTTGCAGCGCGAAGACGTGGCTTGCCTGGACACCGGCTGTGTGTGGGGTGGCATGCTCACCGCCTTGGCCTTGCGCCCCGATGGCCAGTGGGGTGAGCGGGTGCAAGTGCCCAATCCGGATCGGGCGGCCGCTTTCACCTGAGCGAGTGGGCCGCTCGACAGGCCGCGCTGCCAACCGAAGGACAAGCGCGCTGAGGCTCAGGATTCGGTTTTGAACAAAGCCGCCACCTTGCGCTTGGGCTTGATATTGGCCGAGATGCGGCCGGTGGGCCGCTCGCTGGCCTCCCAGGCTGGCGCTGCGGCCTCGGTGGGCGGTTCATAGGGCTTGTCAAAGAACGGGTCTTTGGGGGCCGAGCGGGGCCCACGCGCGGGTGCCGGGGCGCGCGATGGCGGGGGCGCATCCAACACATCGCGCGGGTCGTCTTCACCCCAAGCGCGCCGACCGGTGTTGATGCGCTCGCGCGGGCGGTCTTCGTCAAATTCCACCGCTTCGAGCTCGATCTTTTTCTTGATCAGCTTTTCAATGTCCACCACCAAGCGGTTGTCATTGCCCGAGACAAAACTCAGCGCCAGCCCAGAGGCACCGGCGCGGCCCGTGCGGCCAATGCGGTGCACATAGTCTTCGGCGTTGAAGGGGATGTCAAAGTTGAACACCGCAGGCACATCCTTGATGTCCAAGCCGCGTGCGGCCACATCGGTGCAAATGAGCAGGTCCACGTCGCCGCGCTTGAAGGCATCCAAGGCCTTGAGCCGCTCATCTTGGCTTTTGTCGCCGTGCAAGGCAGTGGTATTGAGGCCGTCGCGCTCGAGTGAACGCGCCAAGCGGGCACAACCCAATTTGCTGTTGACAAACACAAAGGCCTGGGTGATGGCGTGGCGTTTGATCAGTTGGCGCAGAGCACGGCGCTTGTCGTCGTCGCTCACGCTGTAGAAATGCTGGCTGACGGTGGAGGCCGTCTCATTGGGCCGCGCCACCTCGATGGTGACCGGGTTTTGCAAATAGCTCGATGCCAGTCGCTTGATCTCGGGCGAGAAGGTGGCTGAGAACAGCAAGGTGATGCGCTGCTTGGGCAAGTAGCTCAAGATGCGCTGCAAATCGGGCAAGAAACCGATGTCGAGCATGCGGTCGGCCTCGTCGAGCACCACGTATTCCACCTGGTTGAGCACCACGTTTTTGGCTTCAATGTGGTCGAGCAGTCGCCCGGGCGTGGCCACCAAGACCTCGACACCTTTTTTCAGCTCCAGGGTTTGGGGCTTCATGTCCATGCCACCAAACACCACGGTGCTGCGCAAATCGGTGTACTTGGCATAGGCCGCCACTTGCTGGGCCACCTGATCGGCCAGCTCGCGGGTGGGCAACAGCACCAAGGCGCGCACCGGGTGGCGCGCAGGCGATGTGGAAGCGTTTTCGTGCTTCATCATGCGCTGCAACAGCGGCAGCGAGAAAGCGGCGGTTTTGCCGGTGCCCGTTTGGGCCGCCCCCATCACGTCTTGACCCGACAAGACCACGGGGATGGCCTGCGCTTGGATCGGGGTCATGGATTCGTAGCCCATTTCGGCCACGGCGCGGGCCAGCTCGGGGGCCAGCTGAAGATTTGAAAAAGAACTCATGGATGGGCCCATTGTCTCACCCCCGGGTGGTGCGGCTGCAACAGCGCGCGCATCAGGCCTTGGGCAGGGTCACGCCGACTTGGCCTTGGTACTTGCCGCCACGGTCTTTGTAGCTGGTCTCACAGACCTCGTCACTCTCAAAAAACAGCACCTGGGCACAGCCTTCACCAGCGTAAATTTTGGCCGGCAAGGGCGTGGTGTTGGAAAACTCCAGGGTCACATAGCCCTCCCACTCGGGCTCGAAAGGTGTCACATTGACAATGATTCCACAGCGCGCGTAGGTGCTTTTGCCCAAGCAAATGGTCAGCACATTGCGCGGAATGCGAAAGTACTCCACGGTGCGGGCCAGGGCAAAACTGTTGGGCGGGATGATGCACACATCGGCGGTGATGTCGACAAAACTCTTTTCGTCAAAGTTCTTGGGGTCCACCACGGTGCTGTAGATGTTGGTGAACACCTTGAACTCGGGGGCGCAGCGGATGTCATAGCCATAGCTGCTGGTGCCGTACCTGACGATCTTTTGGCCATTGACCTCGCGCACCTGACCGGGCTCGAAGGGCTCGATCATGCCGTGCTGCTGCGCCATGCGGCGAATCCATTTGTCTGATTTGATGCTCATGGCGGCATTTTAGGTGGCCCGCCGCAAAGCACTGCCCAGGTGTTGGCGGGCCCAAAACCGCTACAGTCAGACCCCATGAATCAGTCAGCACCTACCCCAACTGTGTGGGATGTCATTGTGGTGGGCGGCGGCAATGCCGCTTTGTGCGCCGCCTTGACCGCCTGCGAAGCCGGCGCCAAAGTTTTGTTGCTCGAAGCCGCCCCCAAAGACTGGCGCGGGGGCAACTCGGTGCACACCCGCAACCTGCGCTGCATGCACGATGCGCCCGAGGATGTGCTCACCGATGCCTACCCAGAAGAAGAGTTCTGGCAAGACATGTTCAAGGTGACGGCGGGCAAGACCACCGAACACCTGACCCGCATGGTGATCCGCGAATCCTCGCGCTGCCGCGACTGGATGCGCAGCCATGGGGTGCACTTCCAGCCTTCTTTGTCGGGCACCTTGCACCTGTCGCGCACCAATGCGTTTTTCATGGGCGGGGGCAAGGCGCTGATCAATGCCTACTTTCGCAGCGCAGAAAAGCTGGGTGTGGACATCCTCTACGAAACCGAGGTCGACCGCTTGGAGTGGGACGGCCCGCGCTTTGTGGCGGCCTGGTCCGGCGAGCGGCGCTTTGCCGCACGCGCCTGTGTGGTGGCCTGTGGCGGCTATGAATCCAACATCCCTTGGCAGCGCGAAGCCTGGGGGCAAAACCAATGGGGCGAGTGGACGGCCGATAACTTTTTGATCCGGGGCACCCGGTTCAACATGGGGGTGTTGCTCAAGCACATGCTCGACAGCGGTGCCGACGCGATTGGCGACCCCACCCAAGCCCATTGCGTGGCCATTGATGCGCGCGCGCCGCTGTTTGACGGCGGCATCACCACCCGGCTTGACTGTGTGTCGCTGGGCATCATGGTCAACCAACATGGTCAACGTTTCTACGACGAAGGCGAAGACTTTTGGCCCAAGCGTTACGCCATTTGGGGCCGCTTGATCGCTGGTCAACAAGGGCAAATTGGCTACGCCATCATCGATGCCAAAGCCGTGGGCCGCTTCATGCCCTCGGTGTTTCCGCCCATCACCGCCAACTCCTTGCCCGAACTGGCGGGCAAGCTGGGTTTGGATGCCGATGCCTTGGTGCAAACCGTGGAGCGCTTCAACCAAGCCTGTGTGGAGGGCGAGTTCGACCATGCGGTGCTCGACAACTGCCACACCGAGGGCATCACCCCGGCCAAAACCCATTGGGCGCGGCGCATCGACACCCCGCCCTACCACGGCTATGCCTTGCGACCGGGCATCACCTTCACCTACTTGAGCGTCAAGGTCAATGAACAAGCGGCGGTGTTTGTGCGCGGCCAGCCCAGCCCCAACCTGTTCGCCGCTGGCGAAGTGATGTCAGGCAATGTGCTGGGACAAGGCTATACCGCCGGGGTCGGCATGACGATTGGCACCATCTTTGGCCGCGTGGCGGGACAACATGCGGCGCAAGCCGCACTGCATGCAGGGGTTGACCATGTCGCAGCTTGAATCTTTGCAACAACTCACCGATCAAGCCCGCGCATTGGCGCAAGGCCCTGGGGGCTTGCGCATGGGCCCGGCCGAAACCGAAGTGGCCCGCATCATGCAAATATGCAATGCCTGCCGCTATTGCGAAGGCTTTTGCGCGGTTTTTCCCGCCATGACGCGGCGTCTCGAATTCACCGCTGCCGACACCCACTACCTGGCCAATTTGTGCCACAACTGCGGGGCTTGCTTGCACGCTTGCCAATACGCACCGCCCAACCCCTTTGGGGTGAACGTGCCGCAGTCGCTGGCACAGGTGCGGCTGACCACTTACCAGCAGTTTGCATGGCCACGCAGCTGGGGCGCGCTGTACCAACGCAATGGCTTGACCGTGGCCGTGGCTTTGAGCCTGTCGCTGGCTTTGTTTTTGATCGCCACCTTGCTGGTGCAAGGCACGGCTTGGCAGCGCATAGAGGGCGGCAATTTCTATGCGATTTTTCCGCATGGTGTGCTGGTGTGGATGTTTGGCCCGGTGTTCGCTTGGAGCGTGTTGGCCCTGGGTTTGGGGGTGCGCGACTTTTGGCGTGCGGTCTTGCCGGTGGACGGCAGCCAACCCGCCCCCATCCATGCCGCTGCCAGTGCCGAAACCGCGCACGATGCGCTGCGCCTGAAATACCTCGATGGCGGCCATGGCTTGGGCTGCAACGAAAGCGACGACCGCACCACCTTGTGGCGGCGGCGGTTTCACCACGCCACGTTCTATGGCTTCATGCTGTGCTTTGCCGCCACCAGTGTGGCCACGCTTTACCACTACGCCTTCGGTTGGGTCGCCCCCTACCCCTTGACCAGCTTGCCAGTGGTGCTGGGCACGGCGGGTGGCGTGGGTCTGTTGATCGGGCCAGCGGGTTTGCTGTGGCTGAACCTGCACCGCCACCCTGAACACGGCGATGCCAGCCAAAAACCGATGGACCGTGCCTTCATTGCCCTGCTGTTTTTGTGCGGTGCCAGTGGCCTGGCCTTGCTGGCCTTGCGCGAGACCGCCGCTTTGCCGCTGAGCTTGGCCATCCATTTGGGGGCGGTGATGGCATTTTTTCTGACCATGCCTTACGGCAAATTTGCCCATGGCATTTACCGGGTGGCGGCCTTGCTGAAATTCGCCATCGAAAAACGCCTGCCCAACCGCCTGCGTTTGGGATCTGAATACACCCCCGCACCAGCACCCGACCTGCGGCCCAAGCGCTGTCAACTTTTACCCTTAACCGAAAGGACCGATCCCATGGACATGCAACTCAATGACAAAACCGCGCTGGTCACCGGTGCCTCGGTGGGCATTGGTGAAGGCATTGCCCTGGCCCTGGCGGCCGAAGGCGTGCAACTGGCCTTGACCGCGCGCCGCTTGGACAAATTGCAAGCGGTGGCCGCCGCCATCGTGGCCGCAGGCGGCAAAAAACCAATCTTGATCGCCCAAGACATGTATGCCGAAGATGCCGCCCAACAACTGAGCCAAGCAGCCCTGCAGGGGCTGGGGCGGGTGGACATTTTGATCAACAACGCTGGCGGATCGCGCAGCTTCAAAGACCTGCATGTGAGCGAGGCCCAGTGGCAAGAGGCCATGACGCTGAACTTTCACCGCCCGCGCCAACTGGCCGATGCCTTGATCGACCAAATGATCGCCCACAAGTGGGGCCGCATCATCAACATCACTGGCAAAAGCGAGCCCGACCATGTCAACGGCGCGTTTTGCGCCAAGGCCGGCATGCACTCCTGGGCCAAAGGCTTGTCGCGCATGGTGGGGCCCCACGGCATCACCGTCAACTGCGTGCCCCCTGGGCGCATCCACTCGGAGCAAATTTTCCGCAACTACACCCCCGAATACCGCCAATGGCAGTGTGAGAACGAAATCCCCATGGGCCGCTATGGCGAACCCGAAGACATGGCCAACCTGGTGACTTTCTTGGCCTCGCCCCGGGCCAGTTACATCACCGGCGCGGTCATCCCCGTCGATGGCGGGCTTCGCCGCTACCAGTTCTGAGCACCGTCCACCGCCTGCAACCACGCCACCCAGGAGCTTGCCATGACCAATGCCGCCCCATGCATGGACCGCTGGACCCGCCGAGGGCTGCTGCAAACTGCGGGTGCTTTGGCCTTGAGCGCACCTTGGGCCGCTTCTCATTCGGCCCAATGGCCGAGCAAACCGGTGCGCTTTTTGGTGCCCTTTGCGCCCGGTGGCACCAGCGAAATCGTGGCCCGCTCGGTGGCCGCAGAGCTGACCAAATCGCTGGGCCAATCGGTGTTTGTCGAAAACAAGCCCGGTGGTGCTGGCACGGTGGCCATGATCGAAGCCGCCAAGTCCGCGCCCGATGGCCACACCCTGATCCTGGGCCATGTGGGTACCTTGGCGGTCAACCCCTACATGCTGAGCAACCAAGCCTATGACGTCAACAAAGACTTCATGCCGGTGACCTTGTTGGCCAAGGTGCCCAATGTGTTTGTGATCCACCCCGATGTGCCCGCCAAAAACTTTCAAGAGTTCATCGCCTATGCCAAAAAGAACCCCGGCAAGCTCGACTACGGCTCGGCGGGCAATGCCAGTGCAGGCCATTTGGCGATGGAATACCTCAAGCTGGTCACCGGCATCTCTCTGACCCACATCCCCTACCGTGGCACGGGGCCGCAATTGGCCGATTTATTGGCCGGGCGCACCCATGCGTCTTCGGCCGGTTTGCCCGCCTTGGGCGCGCACATCCGTGCCGGTAAGTTGCGTGCGATTGCCGTGGGCACCCAGCAGCGCATCTCTGGCTTGCCCGATGTCCCCACGGTGGCTGAAATGGGCTTCAAGGATTTCGAAACCGCCCAGTGGTATGGCATCTTGGTCCCCGCCGGTACACCGGTGGATGTGGTCAAAAAAATCCAGGAAGAAAGCCTCAAAGCCCTCAAGTCCAACGCGGTGACCGAGCGCTTTGCCACCGACAACGCGGTCGGCGGCGGTGGCCCACCGAGCGAATTTGCAGCCTACATCGCCAAAGAACAAAAGATATGGAGCCGCATCGTCAAAGATGCCCAAATCCGCGCCGACTGAAAGCCGCACACCCATCCCATTGCATTGCACCCCCACGGAGAAACCCATGACCCCCAAACCCAAAACCTACGACCCACCATTGCACCCGGTCAAGGCCGAAACCGCCATGCGCGACCTGGGCCAATGGCCGGTGCAGAAATTTCATGTCAGCCACCTGGCCACCTCTGAGTTCAAGGGCGAGGGACTGCGTCCCTATGTGGTTTACCGCGACCTGGGTGCCAAAGAGGCCACCGGCGGTTTGGTCGATGCCCATGTCAACGCCAGGGGTCGCCCGTTTGACCCGGCAGCGGTGAGCAAACGCCACTTTCACGATGTCAAATTCCAAATGGTTTATGTGCTCAAAGGCTGGAACCGGGTGGAGTTTGAAGGCCAGGGCGAACACATGATGACCGAGGGCAGTTGCTGGATACAACCGGCTGGCATCAAACACACGGTGCTGGAGTATTCGGACGATTTGGAAGTGCTGGAGATCATCATCCCCGGCACCTTTGACACCGTCAACGTGGACGAACCACCCGGCTTTGACTGAACCCGCCGCACGGGCCAGGGTCACAGGCCTTCAAGCGGCCGGGCCTTGGGCCTCGCGTTCCAGGCTTTGCGCGGCCTGGGTCAAAGCCTGCAACAAGTAGTTGGCATCGTTGCTGCCCATCAAGATGCGCGCGCCTTGGGCCACCAATTGCGCCACCGGCGGCCCGCCCGCATCGCCACACACAAAGTGCTTGCCCGCTGCCACCGCCGCTTTGACGCTGGTGTCGTAAGCGGCCAAGATGCGCGGGTGGCGCAACTCGCCTGGGATGCCCAACTCCAAACTCAGGTCCATGGGGCCCATCATCAAAGCGTCCACACCGGGCACGGCCGCAATCGCTGAGGCCTGGTCCAAGCCCGCTTGGGTTTCGATCATGGCCACCACCATCACCGCCGCATTGCGCGCCACCAAGGATGTGTGGGCGGGCACACGCTGATAAGCCGACGAGGGGCCCAAGGCCGCCATCGATCGGTGCCCCAGCGGTGGATAGCGGCACAGGGCCACCGCCTGCGCCGCCTCATCGGCATGGTTGACGTGCGGCAAGATGATGCCCATGGCCCCTGCATCGAGCACCGGCCCGATCGCGCCCACGGTGGCACTGTGCACCCGCACCCAAGGCGTGAGCCCACAGGCCTGGGCCATTTGGCACAGGTCTGAGATGTCGCGCAGCGCATACATGCCGTGCTCGGCATCGATGTAAAAACCGTCAAAGCCAGCGACCTTGATCATCTGCACCACATCGATGTGGTGGCCCAAGCGCAGGGACATCAGCTTGGCGGTTTGACCTGCCAACAATTTTTGTTGCAAAGGGTTGTGCATGCGAAATGGGTTTGGCGAAATGGGGGTCAACGGCCTGCGGGCCGCATCACAGCTTGATCACGGGCGGGGCATAGCCGCGAGCGGCAAAACCCGCGTCCACGGTGATCACATGGCCTGATATGGCGCTGGCTTTGCCAGAGCAGGCAAAGGCCACCACGTCGGCAATTTCGTCGGGTTGTATCAAATGCCCGCGCGGGAAATGCGCGGTCAATTCGCGCCAGCGGTTTTCATCGCCGAGTTCTTGCAACGCGCGGCGCTTGAGGGTGCGCTTGGCTTTTTCGGTTTCCACCCATCCTGGGCTGACACCCAAAATGCGCACCCCATGGTCCAGGCTCACGCTGCCCAGGGTTTTGGTCAAGGCCACCAGCGCGGCATTGCCCATGGAACCGGCGGCATAGGCGTATTCCAACTTTTCGGCCCCAATGCCAATCACGTTGACGATCACACCGCGCTGGCGCTTGAACATCTGGCGGTACACCGCCCGGGTGAGGTTGATGTAGCCAAAAATTTTCAGCTCCCAACCTTGTCGCCAAGTGGCCTCGTCGACTTCAAACAAAGTTCCGCGCGGTGTGTTGCCCGCGTTGTTGACCAAGATATCGATGTCGCCGCAGTCGGCGGCCAATTGATCGGCCGCACCCGGCTGGCTCAAATCGACCGCATGGGTTTGCACCTTCACCCCATGGGCTTGTGCAATCTCTTGGGCCAATGCGGTCAACACCTCGGCATTGCGCGCGGCCAAGTGCAGGTTGCAAGACTCGCGGGCCAAGGCGATGGCGATGGCGCGGCCAATGCCTTGCGACGCGCCGGTGATCAGCGCGGTTTGATGTTTCAGTCCCAAATCCATGGCCAGCCTCAAGCGCGCGGTGGGCGCAATTCAATCAGGTCGGGGCTGTTGCCCGGTTGGCAAGAAACGGCATAGACCACACCATCGGCCACGTCCTGGGCCGAGATGGGCTTGAAAGTGCGTGCCGCCAAAGCCTTGAGCACCTCTGGGTGGGTGATGCCACTGCGCATATCGGTATCGACCATGCCGGGGGCCAACTCGGTGACACGGATGTTGGCGCTTTTGAGCTCCAAGCGAAAGCCTTTGGCAAAGGCAGACACCGCGTGTTTGGTGGCGGCATACACCATGGCATGCATGCCCACATTGCGGGCCGAACCCGAGGTGATGAAAATCAATTGACCACCCCCACGCTTGACCATGTGTTGGGCCACTTCGCGCGAAATGTGGTAACAAGCGATCACATTGGTGGCGAACATTTTTTCGCACTCTTCAACCGGCATGTCCAATATCGGGGCGTAATTCAAAATGCCCGCGTTGTTGACAAACACATCGACATCGTGGGCCGCTTGGGCCAGCTCGCGCACAAAGGGCTTGTCGTTCAAGTCGCCCGGTAATGCCAGCACCTCCACGCCTTCAGCGCGACAGGCTTGGGCCACGGCTTGCAACTCGGCCACCTTGCGCCCTGTCAACACCAAATGCACGCCACAGCGGGCCAATGAGAGAGCACACGCGCGGCCAATGCCAGCGCTGGCCCCGGTGATCAATGCACGCTTGCCGCGCATGGCTTGCAACTTATCGAGCATGGGGCGCTCCACCGGCAGGGTCGGGAATGCCTTTGGGTGGCTCGTTGAGGTTGACGGTGTCGTAGTTGGCCGGAATGATGACTTCCAAAATTTCCAGGTCATCTGAAAAACCCAGCACCGTGTGTTTGATGCGCGGGGGTTGCAACCAGCAACTGCCCTCTTTCATCACAAATTCGCCATGGCCTTCGAACTCGCTGCGCACCCAGCCTTTGAGCACATAAACCATTTGGTAATGGACATTGTGAAAGTGGCGGTGTGAAATTTCTTTCGGGTCAAACGGCTTGGCGCGGCGGTTCACATGCACATCGACCATGCCGCCAGTGGCTTCGATCATGCCCATGTCGCGCGACAGCGCCCAGGGCCTGAAGCCGTCGGTTTTGAAAGAGTCTTCGCTCAGGTGGCTGACGTGGAAAGCCTGCGCTGGCCAGTCCGGATAAGAACTGGGTTTTTTGTCTTGCGGATAGTCCTCTTCTTTGTAAACCTTGAAGGCTCTGGGGGCGGCTTGTTCCATTTTGTTTATCTCGAATGGTGGGAATTTTTCATCCTATGTTAATCTCATTTGGGTGTCAATCTGGGAGATGCATCCATGTCCATCGAGAACAAATCCGTCGTCATCACAGGCGCTGCGTCGGGCATTGGGCTTGCATGCGCCCAGCTGTTTGCCAAAGAGGGCGCACGCTTGGTGTTGGCCGATCGGCAAGCGTCGGCTTTGCAAGCCGTGGTGAGTGGCTTGGGGGACAGCCCCCATGCGGTGCACAGCATGGCCTTTGATGTGGGTGCGTCCGAGCAATGCCGTGCCTTGGTGGATGCGGCCCTGCAAGCCCATGGTCGCATCGATGTGCTGATCCATGCCGCTGGCATTTGTGTGGCCCAGCCTTTGCTGGAGATGAGCGATGAGCAATGGCGCGAAACCCTGCGCGTCAATTTGGATGGCAGCTTTTTCATCACGCGCGAAGTGGCCCGTGCCATGGTGGCGCAAAAAAGCGGCACCATGGTGCTGCTGACCTCCGACAGGGGCTTCTACGGCAGTGCCAGTTACGCGCATTACGCGGCATCCAAGGGCGGCATGATCGCTTTGACCAAGAGCCTGGCACTGAGCTTGGGCCAGCATGGGGTGACGGTCAATGGTTTGAACCCTGGCATGACCGATACCCCACTGGCGCGCCATGCCAACCCACATCACTGGGATGCAAAAGCCGCCCAAGACGTGCTGGGCTCAGCCAATTTGCCCGAGCACGCCGCCCAAACCCTGTTGTACTTGGCGGGCGTGGGCAGCCGTTTCACCACCGGCCAAATTGTGGGCACCCGCATGCGCCACGGGCAATGAAACCCATCCATCCCCACAGAGAAAGAACCCCCATGCTGCAAGGCAAATCCGCTCTCATCACAGGCTCATTGGGTGGCATCGGTTTTGAAATCGCCGCCGCCTTGGCCCGCAAGGGTTGTTCGGTATTGATCAATGGCTTTGCCGAGCCGGAGGTGATCGATGCACAACTGAACTTGCTGCGCGCCACCGGAGCCCAAGCCCACTACCACGGGGCCGATATTTCCAAACCCGCAGACATCGATGACATGGTCCAAACGGCCGAGCGCCTCTTTGGAAAAGTCGACATCTTGGTCAACAACGCCGTGACCCGCCACGATGCCATGATTGAGCAACTGTCCCCCGAAAAGTGGGCCTATGCGCTGGCGGTGAATTTGAGCGCGCCCTACCACTTCATGCACCGCTTGGTGCCGGGCATGAAAGCACGCAATTGGGGGCGCATCATCAACCTGGCTTCGATTTACGGTGTGGAGGGCACGGCCAACCGCAGCGACTATGTGGCCACCAAACACGGCTTGGTGGGCTTGACCAAGGTGGTGGCGCTGGAGTGCGCCACCTACAACATCACCTGCAATGCCCTGTGCCCGGCTGCGGTGTACACCCCGCATTTGAAACAGCTCATCACCCAACGGGCCCAACAAGCCGGTGTGACGGAGGAAGCCTTGACGGCCGACTTTTTAAAAGCCCGCCAACCGTCGCAACGCTTTGTGCAGCCCAGCAAAGTGGGTGCGCTGGCGGCATTTTTGTGCAGCGAAGATGCCTGCGACATCACGGGCACGCCCATCCCGATTGACGGCGGTTGGCAGGCCCGGGCCTGAGGCCCGGGTCATGCGCTGGGGCTTGGTTTACTCGGGCTTGATCTTGGCGTAGCGCACCACTTCCGTCCACACCGCGAGGTCATCACGGATCATGCTGGCAAAGCGCGCGGGGTTGCTGCTGGTATCGATTTCATTGGCGGTGGGCACCAGTTTTTCTTGGATGTCGGCACGCGCCATCACTTTGTTGAAGGCTTGGGCCAAGCGCTCGGCAATCGGTGCGGGTGTGCCTTTGGGGGCAAACACCCCATTCCAGTAACTGGCGTTGAAATTTTTAAAACCCAACTCTTCCATGGTGGGAATATCGGGCGCAACGGTCAAACGCGTTTTGCTGGTCACCGCCACCGCCTTGACCTTGCCGTCCTTGGCCGGGGCCAGTGCGGTTGAAGCGACAGCAAAGTGAAACGCGACACGCCCTGATATTTGTTCCAACATGGCCTGGGGCGAGCCTTTCATGGGCACCGCCGTGGCTTCAATGCCGGTGCGGGCGCGAAACAACTCGGCCACAAAATGCGAGGGCGCGCCGTGGCCAGAAGTGGCATAAAACATATCGCCTTTTTTGGCCTTGGCCAGGGCCACCAAGTCTTGGGGGGACTTCACATCCAGCGAGGGGTGGGCCACCAACACCATGGGGGACGAAAACACATTGACCACCGGGGTGAATGAGTCGGGCATGCTGTACTGGGTGGGTGTGCCCATGGCGGCCAACATGTTCATGGCCGCTGAGTTGAACAGCAAGGTGTAACCATCGGGTGCTGCATTGGCCACGGCCACAGAACCCAAAGCACCGGCAGCCCCAGCGCGGTTTTCGATGATCACCGGTTGACCGAGTTCGGCCCGCAATGCCTCTGAGATGTGCCGCATCACGATGTCAATGCCACTGGCGGGAGGCCATGCCACCACCATGCGAATGGGTTTATTGGGGTAGTCGCTTTGGGCCATGGCCAGCGAGCAACCCAAGGCCAAAGCCAATGTGAAACAGCGGCGGGAAAAACTTTTCAGCATGTGTGTACTCCATTCAACAAGCCGCAAATGTGCATTCAGCCCATCGGCTTGTCAATGTGGAAAGCCAGTAGCGGCCTGGCCTTCAAGCACCAAAGCGCGCAAAGCAGGCATCCAACTCGGCCATCCAAACCTGCTTTTGCGCGGGGCTGGCGAAGCTGGCCTCAAAACTGTTGCGCGCCAATTGGTGGGCATGGCCTGCATGCAAGGGCAAAGCGGCAAAGCTTTGCAAAAGGTTGTCATTCATGTAACCACCAAAGTAGGCCGGGTCGTCCGAGTGCACCGATGCACACAAACCCGCGTCGAGCAAGGCGGGCAAATTGTGGTGGGCCAAATCGGGAAAGACACACAACTTCACATTGGACAGCGGGCACACGGTCAATGGCACGCGTTGCGCGGCCAAGCGTTGCATCAAGGCGGGGTCTTGGGTGGCTTGCACGCCATGGTCGATGCGCTGGGCCTGCAAGTCGTCCAAAGCCGACCAGATGTAGGCCGGCGGTCCCTCTTCACCCGCATGGGCCACACAGCGCAGGCCCAGTTCGCGGGCGCGCGCAAACACCCGCGCAAACTTCTCGGGCGGGTGGCCCAGTTCGCTCGAATCCAAGCCCACCGCCACCAACTTGTCCAGATATGGCATGGCCTGGTCCAAGGTTGCAAACGCATCGCCCTCGCTCAGGTGGCGCAAAAAACACATGATCAGTTGGGCATCCACCCCCAGTTGCGTGCGGGCATCCTCACAGGCCCGGTGCAAGCCCGCCACCACGGTGTGCATGGCCACGCCGCGCTCGGTGTGGGTTTGGGGGTCGAAAAACATTTCCACATGCACCACATGATCGGCCGCAGCGCGTTGCAGATAGGCCCAGGCCAAGTCGTAAAAATCAGCTTCGTGCAGCAACACGCTGGCACCGGCGTAGTAAATGTCCAAAAAGCTTTGCAAGTTGGTGAAGGCATAGGCTTGGCGAACAGCGGCCACGTCCGCATGCGGCAACACCAAGTGGTTGCGCCGCGCCAGGGCAAACATCAGCTCGGGCTCCAAGCTGCCCTCGATGTGCAGGTGCAACTCTGCCTTGGGCATGGTGCGCAACAACTCGGGCAAACGGTCTGTGGGGATGGCAGAAAAATTCATGGCTGATACCTTGGTTGCCGCCTGCCACTGGGCAAGCCATGTCAAAGATTTTGCCGCAGGCTTGCGCCCATGAAAAAACCGCCCGAAGGCGGTTTGTTTCAGCAGCCAGGGGCTTACTTTTTGTCGGCCCCAGGCACCTTGCCTTCCACGCCTTTGACGTAGAAGTTCAGGCCACCCAAGAATTTGTCATCGGCCACATCGCCCTTTTTGAGGACTTCTTTGCCGGTGTTGTCGACCACGGGGCCTTTCCAAATCACAAAGCTGCCATCTTTGAGACCGTTTTTGATCTCAGCCACCTTGGCCTTGGTATCGGCAGGCACGTCCTCGGCAATCGAGACGATGTCAATCGCGCCTTCTTTCACGCCCCACCACACGCCTGTGCCGCCGGTCCACTTGCCCTCCAAGGCTTCGCGGGTGGCTTTGCTGTAGTAAGGGGTCCAGTTGATGATGGCCGAGGCCAAGTGGGCTTTGGGCCCATAGGCGGTCATGTCGGAGTCCCAGCCAAAGGCACGCTTGCCCTTTTCTTCGGCGGTTTTGAGCACAGCGGGCGAATCGGTGTTTTGGAACAGCACGTCTGCGCCCCCATTGATCAGGGAAGTGGCCGCCTCGGTTTCTTTGGGGGGATTGAACCACTCGTTGACCCACACCACCTTGGTTTTGATTTTGGGGTTGACCGACTGCGCACCCATGGTGAACGAGTTGATGTTGCGCACCACTTCCGGGATGGGGATGGAGGCCACCACGCCCAAGGTATTGCTCTTGGTCATCTTGCCGGCAATCACACCCGCCATGTAAGCACCCTCATAGGTGCGGCTGTCATAGGTGCGCATGTTTTCAGCTTGTTTGTAGCCGGTGGCGTGCTCGAACTTGATGTCCTTGTGGTCGGCTGCGACCTTGAGCATGGGCTCCATGTAGCCGAAGGTGGTGCCGAAGATCAGCTTGTTGCCCTGGGACACGAGCTCGCGGAAGTTGCGCTCGGCGTCGGCCGATTCAGCGACCTTCTCGACGAAGCTGGTGACGACCTTGTCGCCGAATTCTTTTTCGATCGCCTTGCGCGCGTTGTCGTGCGCGAACGTCCAGCCGCCGTCGCCCACCGGGCCGACGTAGGCAAACGCGATCTTCAGCGGCTCGGGCTTGGCGGCGGCCGAGGCGGCCGATGCTGCGGGGGCCGCAGCGGGGGTCGCGTCCTTCTTGCCGCAGCCCACGAGGGCGGCAACGGCCACTGCGGACAAGGCCGCCACTTTCAGCATCGAGCGTTTCTTCAGGTCGGTCATGGGTTCCTCTGGTTGCAAGGGGGGGGTGGAAAAAAGCGGATTATGAGCCGGGATAAAAAGGCTTACCCAGCGACGCGGGCATGTTCAGGCGGATCCAGGCCGGGTTGCGGGAAATCAGGACCAGCACCACCACGGTGGCCAGGTAAGGCAGCATGTTCAGGAACTCGCTGGCCACCTCGACGCCCGATGCCTGCAGGTGAAACTGCAGCATGGTCACGCCGCCAAACAGGTAGGCCCCCAGCAGCACCCGGGCCGGCCGCCAGGTGGCAAAGGTGGTGAGCGCCAGGGCGATCCAGCCCTTGCCGGCCACCATGCCCTCCACCCACAACGGGGTATAGATCACCGACAGGTAGGCGCCCGCCAGGCCACACAGGGCCCCGCCCGCCACCACCGCCATCAGGCGAATGCGGCGCACCGGATAGCCCAGGGCATGCGCCGACTCGGGCGACTCACCGACCGAGCGAAGCACCAGACCGGTGCGCGAGCGATACAGAAACCCGATCAGGCCCGCGGCGAAGGCGATGGTGAGGTAGACCAGCGGGTGGTGCTGGAAGAAGGCCGGCCCCACCCAGGGCAGGTCGCCCAGGAGAGGAATCGAAAAGCGCGGGCGCTCGGGCAGCTTTTCCTGCACGTACTGGATGCCCGCGAAGGCCGAGAAACCCGCCCCGAACAGGCTCAGGGCCAGGCCGGTGGCGTATTGGTTGGTATTGAGCCAAATCACCAGCGCGCCAAACACCAGCGCCAGCAGCGCGCCCGCGCCCGCACCGGCCACGAAGCCCGCCAGGTCGCTGCCGGTGTGGACCACGGCCACGAAGCCCGCCAGGGCGGCGCACAGCATCATGCCCTCGGCCCCGAGGTTGACGATGCCGGCCTTTTCGCTGATCAAAAGACCCAGCGCCGCGATCGCCAGGACCGTGCCCGCATTGAGCGTAGCCGCCAGCAGGAGTGCGTAGGCTTCCATCACGCCACCGCCTTGCGGGCCCGGCCCCAGCGCACGCGATAGACCATGAGCGTGTCGCAGGCCAGGAGCGCGAACAGCAGCAGCCCCTGGAACACGCCGGTGATGGACTTGGGCAGACCCATGCGCGATTGCGCGAGCTCGCCGCCGATGTAGAACATGCTCATAAGAATCGCCGAGAAGACCATGCCCACCGGATGCAGGCGGCCGACGAAGGCGACGATGATGGCCGCAAAGCCATAGCCTGCGGGCACATAGGGCGTGAGCTGACCCACCGGGCCCGCCACTTCCAGCGCACCGGCCAGGCCCGCCGCACCGCCCGAGACCAGCAGCGCCACCCAGAGGGCCCGACGCGAAGAAAAACCCGCGTAACGCGCCGCGGCAGGCGCCAGGCCGCCGACCTGCTGCGCGAAACCGGCGCGGGTGCGAAACAGATAGAGCCACAGCATGGCGGCGCCCGCCAGAGCGATCAGCAGACCGATGCTC
>JACCDI011823575.1_pt1 | contig 19143 bp, 13 predicted proteins | sample 7442791 | NCBI WGS metagenome assembly JACCDI01 (sample SAMN15323434, study PRJNA562643) | freshwater metagenome | isolation source: river surface water | place: USA:Blue River Watershed | collected 2017-08-15
ATGATATCAGGATTGGAAGGCGCTAAAGCAAATGCACCAATTGAAAGTGTCCCAAGATGGTCGGTTAATGGCATCCAATTCTCTCCAGCATCTGTTGTTTTCCAAAATCCGCCTGTTGCGAAAGAGGCGAAGATTACATTCTTATTTCCTGGTAAACCGGCGACTTCCGTTACGCGGCCGCTGATTAAATCGGGACCTACATTTCTCCATTGCATTTTTTTGAAGGGCGAAGCCATTTGTAAGGCCTGGTGCTGTTTGAACGCAGCTACTCTGCCTGTGCCAGCATCATTAGATGCTTGTGCTAAAACAGTGGTAGTCCCTGTAAAAAGAAACAAAACGGAAAATAGAAAAGAAGTGGTTTTGGAGGAAATAATCGATGGCATAGTGCGTTGTTTGGAATTTTAAAGGAAGAAAACTAGCAATTATAAATATATGAAATACATTGCAAATCTTAAAGGGTTATCTCCATTAAGGAAAAATGGAAAATAGACCTTATCGCAGTATATTGAAGATTAAATTGAACTAGCATGCGTAAGATTTTTTTAGCATCACTACTTGTGCTCAATACAGTTTCATTTGCACAAAAAAAGAAAACAGTTACTCCCACCAACGAACCGCTCAAAACAGAGAGCATGAAAATGATTGATGGGGGATATGATCAATACAAACAGGTTGCCCTACAAATATGGGAAAATGCTGAACTTGGATATAAAGAAGTGAAAAGCTCTGCACTACTTCAGGAAACATTGAAGAAAGAAGGCTTTTCTGTTGAAGCAGGTGTTGCAGAGATCCCGACTGCCTTTGTTGCTACCTATGGTAGCGGTTCGCCTGTAATTGGCATCCTTGCTGAGTTTGATGCACTACCCGGACTAGCACAACAAGCTGTCCCAGAGAAAAAAGGTATTGAAGGAAAAGCTGGTGGTCATGGTTGTGGACACCATTTATTTGGAACCGCATCTGTTGCTGCAGGCATTTCCATCAAGAAATTGATTGAAGAAAAAAAACTAAAAGGAACCATCAAAGTTTTTGGTTGTCCAGCTGAAGAAGGTGGCTCAGGAAAAGTTTACATGGTTAGAGCAGGTTTGTTCAACGATGTAGACGTTGCTGTCCACTGGCACCCTGGCGCTGAAAATGGTGTTACCATGACCAGCGCTTTGGCAAATAGCTCTGCTAAATTCAGGTTCTATGGTTTGTCAGCACATGCTGCAGGTGCCCCTGATCGTGGTCGCTCTTCTCTTGATGCAGTAGAGTCAATGAACTATATGGTAAACTTGATGCGCGAACACATCCCTCAAGAAACCAGAATTCACTATGTGATCACCAGTGGCGGTAAAGCACCAAATGTTGTTCCTGATTTTGCTGAAGTATATTATTATGTACGTCACCCAAAACGTGATCAAGTAAAGCAGATTTTTGAACGTGTTGTGACTGCCGCCAAAGCTGCAGCAATGGGAACAGAAACCAGAATGGATTATGAAATCATTGGTGGTACGCACGACCTCCTACTCAATAAAACATTGGGCGAGGCCATGCAGAAGAATTTAGAAAAAGTAGGTGGCGTAAAATACACTGCTGAAGAAATTGAGTTTGCTAAAAAAATACAATCAAGCTTTACTTATAAAGCTCCAGCAATTTCACAGTCGGATAGCATTGCTCCTTTAAAAATAGAAACTGATGCAGGCGGTGGATCTACCGATGTGGGCGATGTAAGTTATGCTGTTCCAACAGTCGGACTCCGTGCTGCAACTTGGGTGCCTGGCACTCCAGCACACAGTTGGCAGGCTGTAGCTTGTGGCGGAACAGAAATTGGCACAAAAGGTATGATGGTAGCTGCAAAGACAATGGCACTTACTGCTATCGATCTTTTTACAGATCCAAGTCTCATTCAAAAATCTAAGGATGAATTTTTGAAAGTCAAAGGCGACTACAAATATGAAGCGCTATTGGGCAACAGAAAGCCAGCCTTGAACTACCGCGATTAATTTCAAATAATTTAAATGTTGAACATGAAAAATATTTTTCTGGGTGCATTGCTATTGCTTAGCTTAAACGGATGGGCACAAAAGAAACAATTGACTGAGCAACAAATGTTGCGCAATGAAAGAACAGCAATCTTAACTCCTCTTCCGCAAGTATTGGGTTGGGTAAATGATGAGAGTTTTTTGATCAATAAGAAAGAGCATCCTGATTCTGCTTTGAAACCGTTTTTAGTCGACTGTAAAACAGGAAAATCAACACCATCAAGCACCAGTCTACTCAGCAAAAAAGAATCTGAAGTTTACAGTGTCGCTATTCGTGAAGGTGATATTTACCTCAACTTTCCTGGAAGAGCAGCGAGAAAACTTACATCAACTCCTGAAACAGAGATCAATCCAACACTTTCTCCCGACCAAGAATGGGTGGCTTTTACAAGGAAAAACGACCTCTACACCATTCATGTTGCCTCAGGTAAAGAATACAGACTTACCAACGACGGGACAGATTTGATTTTGAATGGTTATGCGAGCTGGGTATACTTCGAAGAAATTTTGGGAAGACCAACTCGTTACAAATCATTTTGGTGGAGCCCTAACAGTAAACAAATCGTCTTCATGAGAATGGATGACACAAAGGTTCCCCTCTTTCCTATTTACAGCGAAGCAGGTCAGCACGGCTATTCTGAAAACACCAGATACCCTAAAGCGGGCGATGCCAATCCTACAGTAAAAATTGGTTTTACTTCACCAGAAGGTGGTAGCGTTACGTGGGCCGACTTTAACGAGCAGGATGATCAATATTTTGGCATGCCTTATTGGACACCCGACGGCAATACGTCGCTTGTTCAATGGATGAACCGCGGTCAAGACCAACTCATTATTTACGCAGTGGATCCTTCCACGGGAAATAAAAAAGAACTCTATAAAGAGGAACAGAAAACATGGATTGATTTAGATGACCAAGGTGGAAGAATTACTTTCCTACCCAACAAAAAAGGCTTCATCTTGCAAAGCGATAAAGATGGATGGGAACAATTGTATTGGCACAATATGGATGGAAGTTTGAAAAACAAAATCACTTCTGGCAATAATTGGAGCACTACTGTTCGATACATCGACAGCGTAAAAAACATCATCTACTTTACTTCACGTGCCGAAAACTCTGCAAGAGTTGATTTGTACAGAGTAGATCTTGATGGTAAAAATCAACAACGTCTGACTTTTGGTGAATACACACACAATATTTCTCTTTCTCCAAAAGGTACTTATTTCATCAGCACTTATTCAAATGCATCAACACCAGAAAAAAGTGGTTTGATCAACAACAAGGGTAAAATGATTTTAGATTTGGGAGATAGTAAGGGTGCGGATTTCGACAATGTTGAAATGGCAAAAACTGAAATCATCCGTATTCCATCAGAAGATGGGAAATATCAATTGCCCATTAGAATTACTTGGCCTTTGAATTTTGATCCAACTAAAAAATATCCTGTCATGATCAACATTTATGGTGGTCCCAATGCAGGCACCGTAAGAGATGGATGGCAGTTCAACGGACTCACTCAATGGTGGGCGAAAGAAGGTTTGATTCAAGTAGCAATGGATCACAGAGCCAGTGGACATTTTGGAAAAGAAGGCATCAATTACATGCACAGAAACCTAGGGAAATGGGAATTGACCGATTGGATCACCATCGTAAAATGGTTAAGAGCGAATGGTGCTGATGCTTCAAGAATTGGTATTGCAGGATTCAGTTATGGTGGATACATGACAGCTATGGCGCTTACCGCTGGTGCTGACTATTTTACACATGGTCTTGCTGGAGGAAGTGTAACCGATTGGAAATTATACGACTCTCATTATACGGAAAGATTCATGGACACCCCTGCTGAAAATCCTGAAGGCTATCAAGCAGGTGCTGTTATGACCTACACCGATAAATACAAAGGATTATTGAGGATTTATCATGGCACAATGGATGACAATGTGCATATGCAAAACAGCCTTCAATTGGTGAAAAAATTACAGGATTCAAAAAAGCATTTTGAATTCATGGTCTATCCAGGTGGCAGACATGGATGGGGTGGCAACCAGAATGCACATTCAACAAATGAAAATAACATGTTCATTTACAAGCACCTGTTGAAAAAAGATATGCCAACCATACTGATGAGGTAATCATTATGATTTGTAAATCATAATTTTTACTATCTTGAAAACAACGAAAACTGCTTACCATGACTCCTACAAGATTATTTGATTTCCTGGACTGGCAATTAGAAAATTTCCCTCAGGAAGATATGCTTGCTGCTAAAGAAAATGGTGTTTGGAGAAAATACAGCACACAAGAAATCAAAGAGCTAGCAGATAGCATGAGCATGGGACTGCTCAAAGCAGGTATTGGTTACCAAGATGGAAGCATTGAGGGAAGAGATAAAGTTGCTGTATTAAGTAATAACCGTCCAGAATGGCTCATTCTTGATTTGGCTGTTCAACAAACAGGTGCTGTATTAACTCCCATTTATCCTACCATCAGTGTAAATGAGTTAGAGTTCATCTTGAATGATGCATCTATAAAATTAGTTTTTGTCAGCGATCAAGAATTATACGACAAAGTACAATCAATTAGATCAAAAACACCAAGTGTTCAAGCGGTCTACACCTTCAACCCCATTCAGGAAGCACTGCACTGGCGTGAATTATTACATTCAGGTGGTGTGCAGGAGTTAGAAGAACTAAAACTTTCTAAAGAAAGAATCAAACCAAATGAATTAGCCACCATCTTGTATACTTCTGGAACAACAGGATTTCCAAAAGGTGTGATGTTGAGTCACCATAATATTTTAGACAACATCATGAATGTGGAAGAACTATTGGTGCCAGTTTGTGGTGCATCCGATCGTGCATTGAGCTTCCTACCACTCAACCATATTTTTGAAAGGGTCATTAGCTACATCTATATTTTTAGAGGTGTTTCTATTTACTATGCAGAAAACCTAGACACCATTGGTGATAACCTGAAAGAAGTGAAACCCAACTTGTTCTCTACGGTACCAAGATTGCTTGAAAAGGTTTATGAGAAAATCATGAACAAGGGAAGAGAGTTAACAGGCATCAAGAAAAATTTATTCTTCTGGGCAGTGGCTGTAGGTAGTCGATTTGAAGTTGATAAAAACATGGGACTTGCCTACAATATTCAACTGGCCATTGCCAATAAACTAATTTTCTCTAAATGGCGCGAAGCACTAGGAGGAAATGTAAAGGCCATTGTTACAGGCGCTGCTGCTTGTCAGGTTAGGTTGCTAAAAGTTTTTACCGCAGCTAAGATCACCATTATGGAAGGTTACGGACTAACTGAAACTTCTCCTGTAATCAGTGTGAATCAATTTGGCGCATCAGGAAGAAGATTTGGAACCGTTGGAAAAGTAATCAAGAATGTTGAAGTGAAACTTGCAGAGGATGGAGAAATCTGCTGCAAAGGTTCTAATGTGATGATGGGTTATTACAAACGACCTGATTTAACCGCTGAATGTATCGATAAAGATGGATGGTTCCATACAGGAGATATCGGTGTTTGGGTAGAAGGGCAGTTTTTGAAGATCACTGACAGAAAGAAAGAAATTTTCAAGACCAGTGGTGGTAAATATGTAGCACCACAACCAATCGAAAATAAAATGAAAGAGTCTCCTTTCATTGAGCAAATGATTGTAGTTGGACCAGAAAGAAAATTCACAGCAGCATTGATTGTGCCAGCATTTGCCAATCTAAAAACATGGTGTGAGAAGAATGGCATTGAAGCAACTACCAACGATCAGATGGTACACCATCCGAAAGTCCAAGAACATTATAAAGCTATCATTGAAAAATACAATCCTCAATTCAACCCTGTTGAACAAGTAAAAAAGTTCGAACTATTGAATGCAGAATGGACCATTAATGGCGGTGAACTTACACCTACTTTGAAACTGAAGAGGAAAGTGATTATGGAAAAATATGGAGACGCAGTAGAGCGTATCTATGCTTCAGACGATCAAAAATAATGCTGACCTGAAGGCATTTTAAAAAGCTTGTTGCGCTGGTAAGAAGAAAATGCCAAGTATTCATCTTCATGGGTTCTGATCCAATTCTGATAAGCATTTGGATCTGATGCAGGACCAAATAACCATTGGTTATAGGCTTCAAACATACCCTCTCTCATCAAATAGCGCATGTGATCAAACAAATGGAATGCATATTTATTTTCATTTGCATTGAACCAGTCGAGCAAGAATCTTGAACGAATAATAAGCAACGACTCAGGAGTAATACCGCGCAATGACAACTCATTTTGTTTTCCCATAATCGTGAGAAAATCTATTTCAAATGGAGATGGCGACTTAACAAAAAACTTCTTGGTGTCCCCTGGCATGTAGATACGCTTATAAGATTCAAGCAGCAAAATTTTTATCTCTGCTGATCTAACAGAATAACTTTCAAGGTTGACAAAGATTTCGCCATAGACAATACTCCTCGACTTATCCCCTGCAGCAAAATAAAATTTAGCAGCATGGTAGTAATTCCCAGAGAACGAAGGTTCGATTTTCATACCTGTTTCCCAGTGAGCAATAGCTTCTACAGGTTTTTGTTGTTCCCAGAATAATTCCCCTAACTCACTGTGCAAAGCTCCACTTGTTTCAAATTTCTTAAGTCCCTTTTTATAGAGTCTTTCTGCTGTTTTGAAATCTTCTAACTCCTTGAAAACACTTCCTGCTATTTGAAAAATCTGTTCATCAGCTGATTCAAGGTCAGTAAGTGGAAGAATGCGTTGTGCTGCTTTTGCATAATCACCTGATAAATAATAGGTGAAGGCAACATCTCTTAATACATCTATATTTCCGGGCTCCATCTCAAGTGCTTTGGCCAGCACCATGATGGTATTGCTATAATCTTGTTGACGCTGAAATACCAGAGCAGTTTCACGCAACTGTTGCACAGTCTGCTGTGCTGCAGCAAATTGCAAGACAAATAAAAGGGATATGGTAATTCTTAGGATCTTCATAGCTATGCAACAAAGTTAAGCAAGAACCTAGATTTTTATCGGATCAGATGTGTTAATAATCCATCGCGCAATTTAGGTTCAAACCAGGTACTTTTAGGAGGCATCACCTCTCCGCTGTCGGATATATCAAAAAGTTGTTGGATACTCACTGGATAAAAACTAAATGCAAGTTTCATCTCTCCACTGTCCACTCGCCTCTCCAACTCTTTCAACCCTCTTATGCCACCTACAAAGTCGATGCGCTTATCAGTTCTTTGATCCTTTATATCTAATAATTTCTCAAAAACATTCTTAGAAAGAATCGTTACATCCAATACACCAATTGGATCATTCGTGTATGTACCTTCTAATGAAGTCAAGTGATACCACTGACCCGCTATATACATTCCAAATTCATGTAGCGCTTTAGGCTCAACCGCATCATCAGCAGTCGCTATAGTAAAATCTTCTTGTAATGCAGCAATGAAGTCTTCAACACTCAATCCATTTAAATCTTTGATCACCCTGTTGTATGGCATAATCTTCAATTCATTTGCTGGAAAAAGTGTGGTCAGAAAACGATCAGCTTCGGTATTGTTTTCACCGTTCGCCTCATTTCTTACTTTTGCTGCACTCGCAGCACGATGGTGACCATCAGCTATATAAGTACAAGGGACATCTTTCTGAAAAATAGTTGATATCTCATTCACCAAGGTAGCATCTGCAATAACCCACACACGATGGGTTATGCCATCCACAGCAACGAAATCATAAACAGGTTGCTGCTCCTTCTTGTATGCAGAGATGATTGTATCTAAAGTGTCTACATTTCTATAGGCCAGAAAAACATTTCCTGTTTGTGCACCTGTTATGCTGATGTGGTTGATACGGTCTTGTTCTTTTTCAGGTCGGGTGAATTCGTGTTTTTTGATGATGTCATTTTCATAATCATCAACTGAAGAGCAACATACCAAACCAGTCTGACTTCTTCCATCCATGATCAATTCATAAATATAGTAGCAATCAGTTTGCTCTTTAAACAACACACCTTGCTCAATGAATTGCAATAAATTTGTTTTGGCCTTTTCATAAACAGAACGATCATAGATGCTTAAGTCTGCAGGCATGTCGATTTCCGACTTGGTTACATGCAAAAAAGTAAGCGAATCATTTGCAGCGGCAACACGAGCCTCGTCACTCGACAAAACATCATAGGGAGGTGCTGCAACACCTGCTGCATGTTGCGGTTGTGGTCGGACTGCTTTAAAAGGAAACACTATAGCCATTGTAGAAATATTTTAAGATGCATATTGATTTGAGAAATGCACTACCATATCAGTAAATGCTTTTACACTATCAAGCGACAAAGCGTTATACATAGAAACCCTAAAGCCACCAACACTTCTGTGCCCTTTAACACCAACCATATTTTCTGCCTTACAGGTGTCGAGGAATAATTTTTCCAACGCAATATCTTTCATCGTGAAGACTGCATTCATGTGACTGCGGTCTTCCTGAGGAACAGGTAAATGAAAGAGTGGAGACTTTTCTAAAGTGCTATACAGCAAGTTAGACTTCTCCAGATTCATTTTTTCAATTCCTGCAATGCCACTATTCTTTTTCAACCATCTCAATGTTAGCAAGCAAACATAGATAGCAAATACAGGAGGTGTATTGAGCATGGATCCATTAGCAATATGCTGACGATAATCCATCATTGAAGGGACCGACAAAGAGGCAGTCTCTGCAAATGATTTATCAATCACAACCAGGTTTACACCCGCTGCACCAATATTTTTTTGTGCCCCTGCATAGATCAATGAAAACTGATTAAAATCCATCCCGCAACTTAAGATATCACTACTCATGTCTGCAATCAAAGGAATCTTAGTCGAAGGTATTTCCTTCATCTGCGTTCCTTCAATGGTATTGTTGGTGGTATAGTGGAAATAAACTGCATCTTCTGGAATGACATACCCCTTGGGGATGTAACTGTAGTTTTTATCCTTTGATGAAGCAACGATATCAACACCCCCAAACTGCTTAGCTTCTTTGATGGCTTTTGTTCCCCAAACACCACCGTCTAAATAAGCAGCTTTTTTATCCTTGGGAAGAAAATTCATAGGAATTTGGAAGAACTGAGTTGATGCACCGCCGTGAAGAAAAAGAACTTCCTTCTGGTCGTTCAAATTCATCAATTCTTTGACAAGTGAAACGGCTTCATTGAGCACATCTTCAAATAAAGGTGTGCGGTGACCTATTTCAAGAATGGAGAGTCCCGTTCCGTTGAAATCTAAAATAGAGCGACTGGCCTCTTCAAATACTTCTTTGGGAAGGATACTAGGACCTGCATTAAAATTATGTTTCATGCCGATGTTGAATTGCAATTTGAATTGGGGCAAGCAGGTGGCAAAGATACTTAATTTGAAGGAGTGTTAAAGGGAAGATCAGGCTGTCCAGCCTCCACCCATGCTGTATACCAAAAAGATGCAATGGCATAGATTGAAGCGCGCATTCTTCGTTCAACCATCCCATTGAGTTGCTTGTGGTAACGTGCAGCATATTTTTCCGAATACTGCCTTACCAAACGGTTATTACGGTATTCAAACGACATCCTTTCATGGTCGGCAAACATCCTGCTCAGGTCTTTTTCCATACCTAAAACAGTATCTGCAGCAGCACCACTTTCATATACCCTTTCCCAAATAAATGGCAGCGGCTCTTTGAGATAATCAGCTCTTCCCAGCAACAAATCATATTGCTTTTCAGCGAATAATTCAGGCAACCTGCTTTCCCAAAAAGCATGAATTCCCAATTGATCCGTTTTTTGTCCGTTGTGGTTGCTGCTCGCATGCAGTGGCACATGTGCATCAGCAATATAATGTCCAATATCAGCGGATAATTTCAGTACCTGTTCCATATCCTTCTCAGCAAAAGCTTTCTTCAATCTTTGGTGCATGACCATGATCCACCAAGGTACAATACCATGCGCATTCAGACTATCAACTGAAAACCGATTAACAGCATCCTGCCATTGAACAGGGATCCTACTACTATCGTTCTTATGATATTGATCAAGATCGATATAATGTCTTGGTGCTTCCTCTTTGATTGCATAACGCCTCATATCAGCATCAGCCGCATGCTCAGTCAAATACCCAATATGCTGTTTGTAAAACCCGAACATCGATGGAGGCAGCAAAAAGACAGCATTATAATTGATATACCGATGTCCCCAAAATCCCCAACTGTATGCAGGTGTAGCGGCTGCACATAAATAAAAAAATACACCACTGACCAAAACTAACTTTCTTGCTTTTCTCAAACTCCACCATCCAAAACACATAAAGCACAGTTTAAATTGATTACACGCTATACCACGATCTTGTCCCTTTTCTCTTCTACATCCGTTACCCCACCTGATACAATAAATTTCATAGCATCAGTAGAATTAACATCTTTAATGATTCTAATTCGATCTTGTTTTACAAAATAGGTAATGCCAGAAAATGCGTATGAGTGTGGAACATATACGCATACATGCTCACGCATATCAAACTGCGATAAATCTGTTTGTGTAATGAAACCCATTCTCCAAACATCGTCAGCATCCACATTGACTAAAACCGGCTTGTTGAACTTCCTTTTGTTTCCAGCAAATGCTTCTAAAAAATCCTTTACAGTAGTATAGATAATTTTAATCCCTGGTGTCTTTTCTAAGACACGATCAAACAAATCAACAAACTTGGATACGAAAAACAAAGAGGAAACATAACCCACTAATAATACAATAACCACAACCACCAAGAACCCTAAACCAGGTATATTTTCTGGCTCACCTTGGGGATTTAGTTTGACCAAATCCGGGAATAAAACATGCAAAAGATTAGGCAGAATCCCATCAACATAGTTGAACAAGGATAGAACCGCCCAGGCGGTGATAACGATTGGAGCCAAAATAATCAATCCCTGAAAGAAGTAATTGACCAGTTTAGCGGGCCTGAATGGTTTCATAGCTTAGAATTTAAATCAAATATACACCCCAAAAAATCCAAAAAATGGGGTAAAAACAGGTATTTCTGGGTAAAAAAGACCAAAAAATGAGCATTTATACCAAAAAAAGACCGTTTAACATTTAATATTAAAATAATACACGGAAACTTTTTTAACAACGAAAGTTTCCTTAGTTTTGCGGCGCCAAAAGCTCATGGAACCAAAAGAAAGAATCATAAAAGAAGCGAGAGGCCTGTTTTTCAGGTTGGGTATTCGTTCGGTCACGATGGATGACATCGCGGCGCAGGTGGGAATGTCCAAAAAAACACTCTACCAGCACTTTGCCGACAAAGATGCTTTGGTGGATGACCTCGTTGAGGGTGAAGTGGGACTCATGCAAGGGGAAACCATGGAATGTATCCATTCCTCTGCAAATGCGATAGAAGAAATTTTCATCAGCATGGAAATGGCTAACAAGCATTTTACTAAAATGAATCCGATGGTGTTGTTCGACTTACACAAGTTTCATTTTAAGTCGTTTCAAAAATTCATGGATCACAAGAACACCTTCCTTACTAAAGTAATAACGGATAACCTTAGAAGAGGAATTAACGAAGGCCTGTATCGCGCAGATACCAAAGTTGAAATTCTAGCTAAATACAGGTTGCAAATGTTGATGCTGCCATTTGACATGGAAGCCTATCCTCCAATGCAATTCAATTTAGTTGAAGTGAGCAATGCCATGATTGAAAATTTCTTATACGGATTGTCAACAGAAAAAGGATATCAACTCATTGAAAAATACAAAAGCGAGAGAAATAAAAATGAACAATAAATTAAAAAGCATGAAAAGTTGGGGATTACTGATTACGGCATTCCTGTTGCTGAGCGCCAGCAACATTCAAGCGCAGAAAAGCTATAAGCTTTCCGCAAAACAGGCGGTGGACTTGGCCTTGAAAAATGTAACTGAACTAAAGAACCTAGAAATTGACAGGCAAATACAGCTATCAAAAAACAAGGAATATATTGGGCAGGCCTTCCCACAAGTTGCGGGAACAATTTCTACGCAACACTATTTTAATATTCCAGTTACACTTCTACCTGACTTTATATCGCCTTCTGTTTATCAAGTATTGGTAGACAATGGCGTAAGAAACGGTGCTGGTACACCCATTTCAAAACCAAACGACCCACCACAGTTCTTTCCAGCCCAATTTGGTGTTCCTTGGCAATCTGCAGCGGGTGTGCAGTTTCAGCAATTGTTGTTCCAACCGGACTTATTCATTGCCATTGCAGCAACAAAAAAAGCAGTCCAACTTACCGAAGCAAACATTCGTGTAATGGATGACTCTGTAAAAAGCAATGTTTACCGTGCTTACTACAGTGTTCTTATTGCAGAGAAAAGAAAATCCTACCTAGAAACAAGCATCAAGCGTTTACAAAAACTAAAATCAGATCAGGAGAAATTATTCAAAAATGGTTTTGCAGAGAAATTAGATATTGATAAAACACAAGTATCATTAAATAACCTAACCTCTACTAATAACCAAATTGAAAGATTAATTGAAATTGGTTATGCGTCATTAAAATTTGCATTGGCCATCGATCAGAAAGACAGTTTACAATTGACAGATGAATTGTCGGAAGAAACTGTAAAAAAGGACCTGTTAGAAATGACCAATTTCAAGTATACCGATAGAGACGAAATTCAATTTTTGAATGTTGTGAAGGATCTTCAGAATTTAGATGTTAGACGCAATAAATTATCCTATGTTCCAACAATAGCAACCTACTTTAACTATTCCAGAAATGCATTGGGACAAGACTTCAACTTGTTCAATTTTAAGGATAAATGGTTCAAAGCTTCTGTTTGGGGCATCAATATGAGCATCCCTATTTTTGACGCAGGACAAAAAGGGCAACGTATCAGACAAGCAAAGCTTACTGTAGAAAAAACAACCAATACAATAGAAAATCTACAGCGTGCGATTGATTTACAACTCTCTGCATCATCAATTCTATTTAAGAACGCATTGCTGACTTTGGATGTTCAAGACCAAAATGTGGCTTTGGCTGAAAAAGTATACAACACTACACTAAAAAAATACGAACAGGGACTAGGATCAAGTTTTGAATTGTTGCAAACAGAAACAGAATTAGAAAATGCACAATCCAATTACTTCCAAGCCCTATACGATGCCGTGACTGCTAAAATTGCTTACACCAAAGCACTAGGAAAACTATAATCTAAAAAAGAATACACTTAAATATGAAACAATTTTTATTGATCTGCACGTTGTTTTTAATAGCAGCCTGCTCAGGTAACAAGGAAGAGAACAAAGATTTAGCTGGGAAAAAAGCAGAGTTGGAAAAGCTCACCAAAGAGCGTGATGCCATCGCTGCAAAAATCACTACCCTTGAGGCAGATATTCAGAAGATGTCTGGAAACACTGTTGCTGAAAAAGCTAAACTGGTAGAAATAACTGAATTGATCAACCAGGATTTTGCTCACTATATTGAATTGCAGGGTAAGATTACTACAGAAAACGTTTCTTACGTAACACCAAGAGGCATGGGTGGTCAAGTGAAATCTATTTTCGTTAAAGAAGGTGACAACGTAAAAAAAGGGCAACTTCTTTTGAAATTAGAAGATGGCATCATTCAACAGAACATCAAGCAAGTTGAAAGCCAGTTGTCATTTGCCAAAAACATCTTCTCGCGTCAGGAAAATTTATGGAAAGAAGGAATTGGAACTGAAGTGCAATTTCTATCTGCAAAAAACAATGTTGAATCCCTAGAGAAACAACTCGATCTTGTTAAAGAACAACTCAGCACAACATCAGTATATGCCCAAGTTTCTGGTATAGTTGAGGATGTAAGCATTAGAGTTGGTGAAACCTTTATGGGTTCTCCTATGGCAGGTATTACTATCGTTAACCCAAGTGCCATGAAAGCGGTAGTAGATGTACCAGAGAATTATGTTGCAAAAATTAGAAAGGGTATGCCCGTTGTTGTTGTGGTTCCAGATCTTAATCAGTCGTTTAATTCGTCTATCAGCTTGGTAAGTGAAACCATCAATGTAACCTCAAGAAGTTTTGTTGCAGAAAGTAAAGTGGGCGGAAACAAAGATTTAAAGCCAAATCAAATTGCAGTAGTAAAAATTTTGGATCACGAAGCCAAGAATGCAATTGTAATTCCTGTTGAAACTGTTCAGTCAGATGAAAAGGGCAAATATGTGTACGTAGCTGCACAAGAAGGAAATAAAACAATAGCAAGAAAAAGAGCTGTTAGCATCGGAGAATTCTATGATGAATTAATTGAAGTGAATGCTGGTCTTGCTAAAGGTGATAAACTTATCACAAAAGGTTATCAGGGTTTGTACGATGGCCAGGTGATTTCAAAAACGAATTAATCGAATTGCAGATAAAGTCAAAAACTGAATATGGACAACTCAAACAATAAAAACCCAATTACCAAATTGCTCCACAATGCCAAAACATTTGGACCAACGGATTGGGCGATTAAAAATAAAACAGCCGTTTACCTCATCACCCTCATTCTTTCTATTTGGGGTATCGGACTATTTATCTCTTTACCCAAAGAACAATACCCCGACGTAGTTATTCCTAATATATATGTTCAAACCGTATACGTAGGTAACTCACCTAAGGAAATTGAGAGCTTGGTTACCAGACCAATTGAAAAACAATTAAAAGGTATCACAGGTGTAAAGATCAATAAGATTACTTCCAACTCGCTACAAGATTTCTCAGCCATCATCGTTGAGTTCAGCACTTCTGTAAAAACAGATGTTGCCTTGCAGAAAATGAGAGATGCTGTAGACAAAGCAAAAAAGGATTTACCAACAGACCTTACCCAAGAACCAGTGGTTCAGGAAATCAGTCTGTCAGAACTTCCTATCATGGCAATCAACATCAGTGGTGATTATGATGAAGTGAAACTTGGTGACTTTGCAGACCAATTGAAAGAAAAGATTGAAGAGCTTTCAGAAATCACAAGAATTGATGTTGTAGGTTCTCCGGAAAGAGAAATTCAAATCAACATGGACCGCTACAAAATGGAAGCGGCCAAAGTCGGTTTTACTGATATTGAACAAGCCATACAAAGAGAAAATGCAGACATCTCTGGAGGATTGCTTGAAGTGGGTGATCAAAAACGTGCCCTTCGTTTGAATGGTCAGTTCAGGTCTTCACTTGATTTAAACAATGTAATTGTTAAGAATATTTATGGCGCTCCTTTATACTTAAAAGATATTGCGAGCATCACTGATACAGTAAAAGAAAAAGAAAGCTACGCTCGTTTAAACGGGAAGAATGTAGTCACCCTCAGCATCATTAAACGTTCTGGAGAAAACTTAATCAATGCCTCGGAAAAAATCACCAAGGTTGTTGAAGAAATGCAAGCCAGCGTTTTTCCAAAAGATCTTAAAATCAACATTACAGGCGACTTAAGTATCAAAGCATCAGCAGCATTTGATGAACTGGTGAATTCAATTGTTATCGGATTTATTCTGGTAATGATTATTCTCATGTTCTTCATGGGTGTAACCAATTCATTCTTCGTAGCATTATCAGTGCCGCTTAGTATGTTCCTTGCGTTCATTTTACTTCCTTCGGCCGACTTCATCGTAGGATCGAATGTTACATTGAACTTCATTGTGTTGTTCGCCCTATTATTTGGATTAGGTATTGTGGTAGATGATGCCATTGTGGTTATTGAAAATACCCATAGAATTTTCTCACAAGGAAAAGGAAAAATCAGTAGTGTTGATGCAGCAAGATATGCAGCAGGTGAAGTGTTTGTGCCGGTACTTGCAGGCACGCTTACAACATTAGCTCCATTTATTCCCCTACTCTTCTGGCCAGGTATCATTGGTAAGTTCATGATTTACTTACCAACGATGCTCATCTTTACACTCACCGCTTCGTTGATTGTCGCCTATATCATGAACCCTGTATTTGCAGTAGATTTCATGGCGCATGAAGAACATGGTGTTCAGAAAAAATCACTGATCTTCAAGAAACCTTTGTTCTGGTTGTTGTTGATTATTGGCGGCTTGTTTGACCTAGCTGGATATGGAAGCGAAATGGCTAACTACAGATTTGTAGGTAACCTCCTTATTTTCTTCAGCTTATTGATGGTGCTCAATAGTTATGTGCTGACTGACGCAATTAACTTTTTCCAAAACAAGTTGCTTCCTGCAATGATGGAAAAATATGAACAACTATTAAAATGGACTACCGTAGGTTGGAGACCTGTTAAGATGTTGATTGGTACTTTTGTGTTACTCATCTTCTCTTTCGTTTTCTTTGGCATGCGCAACGTACCAGTTGTGTTGTTCCCTCAGGGTGATCCGAATACGATTTACGTTTACTTGAAACTTCCAGCTGGAACGGATGTAAAGTACACCGACTCTGTAACCAAGGTATTGGAAACCAGAATCAATAAAGTATTAGGAACAGACAATGGCAAGAAAAATGAATTAGTAGAAAGTGTAATTGCCAATGTGGCTGTAGGTGCAAGCGATCCTAACAGTGGTGATAGAAGTACTAGACCTGAATTAGGTCGTATTCAAGTCAACTTTGTACCTTTTGAAGAGCGTGATGGGAAAGGAACTACTGTCTACTTAGATGGTATCCGTGAGGCGATAAAGGGTATTCCTTCTGCTGAAATTAGTGTTGGACAAGAAAGTAATGGTCCACCCACACAGTCACCTATCAATATTGAAATTTCAGGCGATAATTTCGAGGACCTCACCAGTACAGCAATCAACTTGAGAAACTATCTCAATGATAAAAACATACCAGGTGTAGAAGAACTGAAAATTGATATTGATTTCTCTAACCCTGAGATTACTTTGGAAATTGACCGCGAGAGAGCGTTGATGCAAGGTATTTCAACTGGACAGGTTGGTTTGGAAATCAGAACTGCCTTATTCGGTAAAGAGATTTCGAAATTAAAAATTGGTGAAGACGAGTACAAAATCATTCTTAGAAATGATGCTACACAGAGAAAAACACTTTCTGAATTGTTGAATATGAAAATCACATATCGTGATTTTACTAGTGGACAGATTAAACAGGTGCCAATAAGCGCTTTGGTAAAAGCTGACCTCAGCAATACCTATGGTAGTATCAAGAGAAAGAACCAGAAACGTGTAATCACCATTTTCTCTAATGTACTTACTTCACAAGGCTATACACCACAGGCAGTGAATGAAGATATCAAAAAACAAATTGATGCCTTCCAATCTAAACCTGAGGGAGTAACCATTGCTCAGACAGGTGAAGGAGAACAATTGGCAGAAACTGCAGCTTTCTTACAAAATGCTTTGTTCATAGCAATTGGATTGATTTTGCTGATTTTGATTTTGCAATTCAATTCTTACAGCAGAACAGTGATTGTACTTTCTGAAATCTTCTTTAGTTTGATTGGTGTGTTATTAGGTTATGCCATCTTCAGATCAACATTTGCAGTCGTAACAACAGGTATTGGTATCATTGGTTTATCTGGTATTGTGGTTAAGAACGGTATCCTGGTTATTGAATTTGCAGATGAACTCAGAGCAAGAGGCATGAAAACCAGAGAGGCCGTTATAGAAGCAGGTAAAACAAGAATTGTACCTGTATTATTAACTGCACTTGCTGCCATACTTGCCTTGATTCCTTTGGCAATTGGTTTCAACATCAATTTCGTTACCATGTTCTCAGATTTGAATCCACATATTTTCTTTGGGGGTGATAATGCTGCGTTCTGGAAACCATTGGCTTTGACCATCATTTGGGGTTTGATCTTTGCCTTCTTTATGACCTTGCTCATTGTTCCAGCGATGTATCTTATTGCTGAGCGCTTGAAGCGTCCAATGAATAAGTTCTTCAGAGGAAGATGGATTTCGATACTTGGTTTAACCGGACCATTCTTCTTTATCCTTACAGGTGTTGTTTACCTGACAAGAAGAATACAAGGCAAACCAGTTTGGAATGGTAAAGTGCAACCTAAAGCTTAAAAATATCGTCTTCAACTTAAACAATTGAAAATGGAACAATACAGCACCAGATCTAACCATGAAATCGACTATAAGATAGTCGGTGAGGAAATGCAATATGTTGAAATTGAACTAGACCCCAACGAAACCGCCATTGCAGAAGCTGGAAGCTTCATGATGATGGAAGACGGTGTTCAGATGCAAACCATTTTTGGTGACGGATCTGGACAAAACCAGGGTGTTTTTGGAAAATTATTTTCTGCTGGTAAACGCCTTCTAACTGGTGAAAGCCTATTCATGACTGCCTTTACCAATGTGGGTCACGGTAAAAAGAGAGTTTCCTTTGCCTCTCCATATCCTGGAAAAATTATTCCACTTGATTTACAGCAAATGGATGGAAGAGTAATCTGTCAAAAAGATTCCTTCCTCTGTGCGGCAAAAGGTGTTAATGTGGGCATAGCTTTTCAACGAAAATTAGGTACTGGCTTATTTGGTGGCGAAGGCTTCATCATGCAAAAATTAGAAGGTGATGGAATGGCTTTTGTACACGCCGGTGGTCACGTCTTCGAAAGATACCTTACCCCTGGTGAAACCCTAAAGATTGATACCGGTTGCGTTGTAGCATTTACGCAGACAGTCGACTACGACATCCAATTTATTGGAGGTATCAAAAACTCCATCTTTGGTGGTGAAGGTCTATTCTTTGCAACATTACGTGGTCCGGGTAAAGTATGGATCCAAACACTTCCAGTAAGCCGACTAGCAAGTAAAATCATATCATACGGTACAGGAACAAGAAGAGAAGAAGGTAGTATCCTAGGGGGACTAGGAAACCTACTCGATGGTGATGGTTACTAATTGTTGATTGAATAATAAATAATAAAGCCCCCCGAAGTTTCGGGGGGCTTTATTATTGGACACTTAATATATACTCAACTACCTTTTCTTTACAAGTAATACTTCCACTCTTCTGTTCATCCATGCCAAATCTTCTTGGAAGGTAGCAATCACAGGCCTAGACTTACCATAACCAGTTGTAGAAATTTTATTGGCTTTGATACCATAGCTCATCAAGTATTGCTTGGCAGTCTTAGCGCGCTTAACTGAAAGATCTACATTGTAATCAGGATCTCCCTCAAGATCAGTATGAC
>JACCDI011649646.1_pt1 | contig 19137 bp, 10 predicted proteins | sample 7442791 | NCBI WGS metagenome assembly JACCDI01 (sample SAMN15323434, study PRJNA562643) | freshwater metagenome | isolation source: river surface water | place: USA:Blue River Watershed | collected 2017-08-15
AAATATTTATTAACTAATGGTAGCAAATAACGAACAGGCATTTGATAATGGATTTGGTTTAAGTGAATCCGAACTATTGAACCAACAAGACTCATTAATTGGTGTTGGACTTGGCGTAGGTGGTAGTGCCGGCGTTGGTGTTAGCTATGGTGGCGGTGGTGGTGGAAGTAGTTCTACTAATTCTGGTTATGTACCAATAGTACAAACACCAAATTTAGCAAATTCGGATATAACATATACAATTAGAGTAGATGCCAATAAGAAAGATGGTACAAGTGTATATGTAAATGGTGAGAACACATATGAAAATTTACAAGCAATATTATATTATAGTATTTCTCAAATACTAAACGAAGGTCCAAAGGTAATAACTGTACAAAATTCCCAAGGTTGGACATCTGATGAAAAATATGTAATCGATGTTGTAAATAATCCAAAATATCAGGATATTCAAATCAATACAAATTTGAATATAAACCCATATGATAGTTTAATACAATATCAAACTAGAAATTTATTTAGCTATGATAATTACCTAAACACTTCTGGAAATACTAATGCAGTTTATTCAACAGTTCCTGCTTATACAATAAGAGTAAAAAAATATGTAAATGATTTTGAACAATTGTATGAAAATAAATGGAATTTTGAATTGCTTGATAATGAGAGAGGTATATTTTTTACTTTATTAAAAATTGAGGATGAAATCATAGTAGACCCAACACCAGCTGACCCAGAAGTTCCAAAGATTCAAATAAATGTTTTTGTTTCTGGACCAGATGAATCTGTTAGTATTATAAAAACAAATACAACAACATCTGTATTTGAAGAAATCAAATTAAAAGCAGGTAATAATTTAATAGAAGATTTCTTAAATACTGAAAATGTATTTTCAATACAAACTTCAAATATTACTTCTTATAGAGTAAAAAATATAAGTGTATCTGGTGAAAGTGTTAAGCAACAAAATTTAGAAGCTTTACAAAGTGATGAAAGTATATCTACATCAATACCTGCAAATGGTAATTATAATATTAATGTAATATCTGAGCAGTATGTTGTTGTACAAAATCCAATACCAGCTGCATCATTTTTGAATGAGAATCAAATAAATTCTGATGAATTTAAAAATTATAATATAAATGGTGGCGTTGATGTACCAATTGGATTGTTATTATCAAATACCGATAAGGTAACAATATATGTAAATAATCAATCATTTGTATATACTGAATTTTCAACACCATTAGTTAGATTAGCAAACTCATCTAATTCGGATACATCAAGACAAACTATACTAACTATACCGGCTAGAGCTTTTAAAAATGTAGGAAAGTATGAGATTAAAATAGTACCATCAAATCAATATGGTGATGGTAACTTATTAGAAACTATATTAACTGCTGTTGATGATGTGTGGGTTGGTGTGCCTGATATTAGAAATATATCATATCCTTCTTTATTAAGAGGACCTGATTATGTTGGTGTTGATGTTGATTTTGATATATCTTATGATTCGGTTGATACTGATTTTGTAAGACTTTATGTTGGTAGTAAGAATGGCCAATATACACAATTACCAAAAGATGGAACGCATAGATTTAATGTAAAAGAATTATTACAATTAGGCTCAATATCAGTATCAGAAGATGATGATATTATTTCACTTCCATTGATATTAGTTCCATATAATACAAGCGGAAGAGAAGTTGTACTTGGTAAGGATGAGATACTATCTATAAAATTTGATAAAGGTGATTTAACAATACCAAGAGATGTTGTAATTAGTAGAATTGCCGAAGGATTTATTTCTCAATTTGATTCATCCATATTTGATGATGAAACTTCCAAATACTTAACTCACCTTTTACATTTGGGAGATGGTGATAATAAAGTAATAACAACTTGGGAAGGTGATGCTGATTCATTGATATTAAAATTATATGAACCATTACCAACATCTGTTCAACCAAATCAACAAGTTTGGATTTCCAAAATTCAATCAAATCCAATAGTTGAAACTATCAATATTAGTGGAGTTGATACTTCATTTTGTGCACCATTAAAAGGGCCAAACTTTTCAATAGATCCTGATAACGGAATTGGTTTCCAAGTATTTGATGAGTTGATAGCAAGCGGTTCACATACATCAACCGATATATTTAATAAGCTTACAGAGCAAACTACAATTGATACTATAAAACTTAACATTCAATATGCTAGTGGTTCTGCTTATACTTGGGAAAATTTTGTACACTTTGGTTCTGCTTTAGAAAGAGTTGAAAACTTTTATTATAAAGTACAAGTACTGCAAGAATATCAAGCAAAGTATATAAGTTTGATGCAGACCGCATTTCCTATTGGATATGTATTAACGGAAGATGCTGGTGGTGATGGTACTCCTGAATTGGTTGGTGATGAGAGATTAATAGCTGAGCAAATTGACCCTATACTTGGATTACAATATGAAGTGCCGCAAGTATTACCTGCACCATACGCATTATTGGAAGCTGAAAGAATTGCTGAAAAGATAAACAACTTAGTAAAAGGATTTGATGGATTTGAATATTTCTTATTTAAATCTGAAGATTCTTTAGCATATCCAAAAGAAAATTTCTTTGATTACAAAACATCATTAACATATAGAGTATTAAGACCATTAACAACAAATGATGTAAAAAGCTGGTACGCAAATGCATTAAATTTATCAGAAGAATATGATAAATACAATTCATATGCAATAAAAAATAATGTACCAGAACATATATTTGAAAATTACGAAAATGCTGATTATTTATTATTCTTAGATATGATTGGTCAGCACTTTGATATTTTATGGTGCTATATAAATGGTTTAAAAACTCTTAAAAAAGTAGAACATAAACAAGAAGCTGGATTGCCTGATAAATTGGTTGCATATCTTTTACAATCAATGGGTTGGGAAAATAAAAAAGCATTCAATTCTACACTTCTTTGGGAATATATGTTTGGTACTACAAAAGAAGGTGCTCAAAAATATGGAAGAAGTTTAGAAGATGCAAATAATGAAGTTTGGAGAAGAATATTAAATAACTTACCTTATTTGTTAAAACATAAGGGAACTGGTAGAGCTATGAAAGCTGTAATGGCTTGTTATGGTGTACCACAATCTATGTTGACGATAATGGAATTTGGTGGACCTCAAGATGTAACAAAAGGTGGAACTACTCAATTTACTTTTGATGATAGAACGGCAGCAATTTATTTAGAAAAACAATCCGCTGTTAAAGTTCCTTGGAAGTATAATGTAGCATCTTTAAATTATCCAAATGCTATTGAGTTTAGATTTAAACCAAGCGAATTACCAAATCCATCATATACATTAATTTCTGGAAGTGAGTGGAAACTTGATTTAATTAGAACTACTGGTTCTTTTGCAAAATTAGAATTAAACTTTGGTGGTGATGTTGCATCAACATCTTATATATTAGAACCATTCTCAAGCGGTTCACCTGCAGTATCTACATATTATTATGATACCGCAAGTTATTCTCCATATGTATATGGGGTTGATTTGACTACTGGAAGTTTAGGATTTCCTATATCTCTTGAAAATTATTCAAATGTAATAATTAATAGACATGATTATAGTGATTCTACATCACAATACGAAGTTTGGTTAGCATCATCTGATGGTATTAGAATAAATACATTTGTTAGTATGTCTTTATTAACAAATGATTCACAATGGACAACTGGTTCTTATATTCATATTGGTAGTGATGATTTCTCTGGAAATGTAGATGAAGTTCGCTTATGGACAGTTCCATTACAAAGAAGTAAGTTTGAAAATCATACTTTATTCCCTGATGCAATTAATGGTAATTCATATACAGCATCTACGGCAGATTTATTATTCAGATTAGATTTTGAATATCCAAAAGATAGAGTATTAGACCCTTATATTAAAAATGTTGCTATAAGTAACAATTATGGTGAGGCATATGCATCAGCAAGTAATATGTATTCAGCGGCAACATATCCATATCAATATACACCATATGATAGAACTGTAACAGCTAATGTTCCATCATTAGGATTTAATGTTTCAAATAAAATTCGTTTTGAAGAGCAAGAATTATTAACTGATTTATCATACAAACAAAGAGCAACTAAAAAATCATTTGATAGAGCTCCAATAGATTCTTCTCGTTTAGGATTATTCTTCTCTCCAATTAAGGAGTTGAATATGGATATCTTAAAAGCATTTGGTGATTTTAATATTGATGATTATATTGGTGATTTTGGTGATGAGTATAAAGATTCTTATAAACAATTAGATACATTAAGAGGATACTATTTTGAAAGACTTGATAGAAACATTTATGAATATATTCAATTAGTAAGATATATTGATAAATCTTTATTCGAAGTACTTTCTGATTTAGCACCTGCTAGAGCTAAAATATCAAAAGGATTATTAATTGAACCACACTATTTAGAAAGAAGTAAAACTCGTTGGGACAAACCGATATCTGAAAGAAATGATTTTGATTCTTCTATAAATGTTGATAACACAAATAATATAGAACTTTCATATGAAGTTAAAAATGCAGATTTAGATATTCAAGATGTAACTGTTTTGGAAGGTACTAAAAATAACTTTGATAGTAATATTGATGCAGAAGATGTTATAAATTTAGAATCTGTAAAAGCATCATACGAATCTTCAATAAATTATTTTGATGTAGCTGTAATAGAATCAAATGCACCATTCTATGATTCATTTATACAAATACCAACTGGTTCTTCTTTAACTGGTGAAGCTGATGTGTTCACATCAGAAATGATTGGTATGGAAAAGGATTCTTTATCAAATTTAGGATTTGGTCTTTATGGTAAAAATGGGGTGGCTGTTATTAGAAATTGGGATGGTATATTTGGAAACCAAGAATCAACAGGAAGTAGAAAAAATGTATTTTTGGTAAAAGAAACAAAAGGTAAGAAAATAAGTACTCAAGTTTCAGGATGGCCTACAAAGGGTTCTCAACCTGGCGATAGAGTAAAATATTCATCTGTTTTAAATTATTTTGATTCATATAAAGTTTCTATATTATCTTCTGGTAGTATTGTTACGGGGAACGATGTAGTTGAAGTTACACCATTAAATGGTTATTTTAAAACCCACTATAAATTTGTAAATAATTTATCAGAAGGTATGCAACGTTCTTACTGGAAAGGTTCTGTTCAAAATGCAGCAACTACACCTGATGGTTTAGACCCGGTAGAAGTATTTACAACTAATCCTAACATCCTTAGAGTGGCTAAGACTGGTAGAGGTAGTGGTGAACCAATACTTGAGGTAGATTAATAATTGAAAATAATAATTAGTTATATTTATTTTAGAAAAATAGCATTAAAAACAATATCAAATGGCATATTTAGATAATACCGAAATAACAGTAGATGCAATCCTAACCAAAAAAGGTAGACAAAAATTAGCATCTGGTCAATCATTAAACATTACAAAGTTCGCTTTGGGTGATGATGAGATTGATTATACACTTTATGAAGCAGCACACCCAAAGGGTTCAGCTTATTATGATTCAGCAATCAAAGCAATTCCTATTACGGAAGCTAGTCCTGATGAAACTCAAGTATTGAGATATAAGTTAGTAACACTTCCAAAAGGAACTACACAAATTCCAACTGTAAGATTGGGCGTACCTTCAATAGCTGTAAATCAAAATGAAGGCGCAGTTGCATTATTACCAACTACATCTCCTTCTGGAAATACAAATCTTGGATACACTGTTGTATTGGCAGACCAAAGAGCTGGTACATTAACAGCAACAAGAGGAGCAACTGGTGGAAACTCTGTACCTGTATTCTTGGGTGAAGAAATCACAACAACTGCACAAGTTGCAAGTGGTTTAGAATTTAGATTCACACCAAATCCAAATTTGACAATTGATATAGCAACAACATTAACGGTTTATGGTAACGAAACTGGTGGTACGCAAACTATACCTGTGACCGTAACTTATAAACAACAATAAAATAGATATAGAAAATGGCATTAATACAAGACCCAGCGATAACCGCCCAGATTAGAGATTTAGCTAATACTGGAAGATTAGATACAAACCAAGTCGTATCTATCCTAAACTCTGTTCTACCTGCGGGCCAACAAATTGGCGCAGCTGGTAGTATAGTTTCAACTGGAGTTTATAAAAGATTTGGTGATTTTGATAAAGTAAATGCAAAAGTTGAAGTAGTAACAACTGGACTGTGGTCTGGTGATTCTGGTTCATTAACATCGTTCTTCTCAGAATCAATTCAAGCATCATCAACAAGTGGATATTATTATGTAAACGTTTCACAACTAAATCCAGTATTGAGTGATGTGGATGAAGTTCAGTTTGCAATTGCATATGGACATGTTAATGGTAGTGGTTCTATGAATCTTGCTGATAACGATAACGCTTTATTAGCAACAAAAGCAACATATGCACAATATAAATCAATGTTGTTAGACCCAACAGCAACTAAATTCCAATTTGAAAACTCTTCTGGTACTTTAACTGATGCTAACGGAATTTATATTATAAATGTAGCTAGAAATAGATTTAGAGAAAAAATGGATGCAGGAAACTGGTCATTAAAACTTTCTGGTTCTAACGGAGTATTTACATTTATTGATAATAGTGGTAAGAAATTTGGGGATGATTATGGTTTAAGTGGTAGAGTATTTAAAGTTGTTTCTGGTTCTTTAAATTTAGGAACTGAAAACGAAGCAACTATTGTGAATAGTACAGATGCATCATCTGGTCAAGGATATGGAGCATTTTATCCTGATAGAGGTATAATCGTACTAAATAGTAAAGCAATTGGTAATGTTGTGGGTAATATACCAACACATACAGTATTTACAAAAGATGGCTCATTTAGTATGAGTGGTTCTTTAGAAGGTTCTCATTTACAAACATCTGAACAATTTAATCATTTAAGATTGTTCCAAGCAATTAAAGGTGGTGCGGATTTTGAAGCACGTAGAACTGAAAATATTTCTACTCAACACTTTTTTGTAAGAGCAACAAATAGAGAGTTTAACTACTCTAACAATCCAACTTTTATTGATACTGATGGATTCTTCTATGAACCAACATTTGAAACTGACCCGCAAACGTTTATTACAACTGTAGGTTTGTTAAATGATGCAAATGAATTGATTGCAGTAGCTAAAACTTCTCAACCAATTGTTAAATCATTTGATAAGGAAGTTTTAATTAAAGTTAAATTATCATTCTAATTAAAAACTTAGATAAAAGTGATAGACCCCCTTTTCAAAGGGGGTTTTTCATTTATGAAATATTTATATAAAATCAATTTTTTAAATGTTTAAAGAAATTCCTAAATCTGACATAATAACAAGACCATTAAAAGTACATAAAGAGTGGACTTTGGATGAAAACGATATATTCCCAATTTTTGGTGAATATGGTGGTGCTACATTGGTTGATATTGATACGGATGTTAAAAGTCAAGGAATAAATAAGAAAGTATTTTATGCATCTATTAAATCTCAATTTTATAGAAATGCAAGTACAGCTTCTTTATTAACTGAAGTTGGTAAAAGAAAATCCTACGCATCAACAGATGAAAGAAATTTAGAAAATGAATTAGTAGTATTACCAATTCCACAAATTTATTATGGAGAGGGTATTAAAGTTGGTAGTGTTGTTTTGGAAGATGAATCTAAAAATAGAACATATACTGATGATGGTTATTCCAATTTAGTTGATGCAACTGGTAGTATTTGGGGAAATGTATTTTATGATAGGGGATTGGTAGTTGTTACTAGAGATGTAGTTAGTGGTTCTGGTGTTTTATCTCAGTTTAATTTAAACTTCCGCTCTACCAAAACAATATACGAAAACGAAATATTCATATCTGTATTAGAAAATGAATTTAATGTTTCACAAAACCCATCAGCAGTATATGAAGATGGTGGACAAACCATTACCCAAATAATAAACAGACCAGGTAATACAAAACCAAATGATTTAGTAACTTCATCTTTTTATGCTGGTGGAACTAGATATATTAGAAATTCAAATTATCCAATAGTATCAAAAATAGACGCAAATAAAAATGGTAGTTTTGATGATTACATATATAGTGGTTCAATAGACCCAACGGGTTCATATTTGGCACCATACATTACTACAATTGGATTATATGATAATGAATTAAATATGGTAGCAGTGGCTAAATTACCACAACCAATAAAATCTTTACCGGATTATCCTATAAATTTTATTGTTCGTTTTGATACATAAGGTTATATTTATATAAACAAACAAATACTAAAAATGGCAAGTATAATTGATATTTACAAAAAGGGGATACCAACAACTGGTAAAGCTAACCTTAAAGGTGGTGATAAAACCAAAATAGAAGCTGATGGTGGTTTAAATCTATCTAAAGATGATAAGAAACTTTCAAAAGCTAGAGGTGGCCAACTGAATGATAAAAAATATTCAGATTCTATCAAAACAAAATAAGTGAGCTGGAAATTTAAGGGAAATATTGTTACGGAAGAAAACACTCCAGAGGGTGCGATTGGTTTTGTCTATAAGATTGTACATACACCAACTGGTAGATTTTATATTGGTAAAAAATCACTTACTTCAACTCGCCGTTTAAAACCCCTAAAGGGTAAGGTTCGTAAAAGAGTAGTAAAGAAAGCTTCTGATTGGGAGAAATACTATTCATCAAATGAATGGATTAAGAATGAGGTAAAAGAAGGTAGGGAAAGTGATTTTGAAAGAGAAATTATTCAATTCTGCTTTAGTAAAAAATCATTAACATATTGGGAAGTTTGGTGGCAGTTCAAATTAGATGTATTGGCTGACCCGCAATCTATTAATGAAAATTTAATGGGTAAATTTTTCCGAAAGGATATATATTAATAAACACACGTTATGAACATTCAAGAAATTTGTAAAAAGTATGGTATTTCAGATTCATACTTAAATTCAAAAGATGATGCACATTCTATTGCAGTTTCATCTTTATCAGACCTTAAAAATATGGTCTTAAATAATACACCAAGAGAGCAGATAGCTAATAAAATACAATTCTTAGCGGATTTTCTATCTGATATTAAAAATTCATCTTATTAATTTGGTTATATCAGATAATTTTCGTATATTTGTGATAATAATATCCAAAATATGCTATCTGGTAAGAACAAATTAAAAATAATCACCATATTAGACTCGGCATTGGGAGTGGGTTCATCTTTGAAAGGAAATGAACAGGCACACCATTGTCCATTTTGTAATCACCACAAAAAGAAGCTACAAATCAATTTAGATACCCAAAGATGGCATTGTTGGGTATGTGATTCTAAGGGTAGAAGCATTCAATCCCTTCTTCGCAAACTCAATGTTGATTTGAGGGATATAGCTGTTGTAAAAGATGTTTATGGTGATGAACCGGAATATGATACTAAAGAGGAATTTGTAGCTAAATTACAATTACCAAAAGAGTTCAAACAATTATACTTCAAACCAAAAGGTATTAATCCTTTGTATAATCAAGCATTACACTATTTAAATAAAAGAGGTATCACAAAAGCTGATATTGTTAAATACAACATTGGTTATTGTGAAGATGGCCTTTATGGTGGTAGAGTTATCATTCCTTCTTATGATGAGAGTGGTGACTTAAATTACTTTGTAGCTCGTTCATTTTATGAAGATGAGAAAATGAAGTATAAGAATCCACCAATTAGCAGAGATGTAATTGTATTTGAGAATATGATTAATTGGAACGAGCCAATCACATTAGTTGAAGGAGTATTTGATTCCTTCTCAGTCAAAAGAAATGTAATTCCATTGTTGGGTAAATTCTTACTCAGCAAACTCAAAAATAAAATTATGGAAAAGGGTGTTAAGGATGTAACTATTATGTTAGATTCCGATGCCGTAGATGATTCCACAAAACATACTGAATGGTTTCAAAAGAATGGAATCAAAGTAAAGAATATTATTCCAACTGATAAAGATGCTGGTGAAATGGGATTTCAAAAAGTAAACGAACTATTGAAAGGAGCTAAAGAAACTACATGGGATGATTTGGTTCTTTCAAAACTAAATAATATATGAGTAAATTAAAAAGAATTTATCACATTGCGGATATACACATTCGTAACATCAAAAGACATAAAGAATTTAGAGAAGTTTTTTATGCTATGTTTGATGAGATTAAGAAAAGGGGAACGGAAGATTCTATCATTTATTTAGCAGGTGATATTGCACATGCTAAATTGGAAATGAGTCCTGAATTGGTGAAAGAAATTAGTTGGTTATTAACTGAATGTTCTAATACTTGTACAACTATTATGATTGCTGGAAACCACGATTGTAATATGAATAATGCGGATAGATTGGATGTACTTACTCCAATTGTAGATGCATTAAAGTTACCTAATTTACATTACCTAAGAGATACATCAGTTTTTTCATACAAACAATGTGAGTTCGCTGTATTTTCTATATTTGATAATCAAGCTAATTGGCCTAAAGCAGAAGATTTAAACGCAGAAGTTAAAATTGCACTATTTCACGGACCTGTTGATAACTCTACAACCGATGTAGGGTATGTGGTTAGTAGTAGACACTTTACAACTGATATATTTGATGGATACCATTTAGCTCTATTAGGGGATATCCATAAAAGACAAGAGATGATATCACCAAGCGGATGTAAGGTGGTATATGCTGGTTCTTTAGTACAACAAAACTTCGGTGAAACCTTAGACAAGCACGGATTCTTAGCTTGGGATTTGGATACAATGACTTACGAAGAAATTGATATCAAAAACGATTATGGTTATTACACTTTAGATGTTGATGGTGGTATTGTGCCGGATGTAACTGATATGCCGTTATACCCTCGTTTAAGAGTGAGGGTAACTAATACGGATACCGCAGATACTAAGAGAATGATGGCTGATATTACGGCAAAGTATGGTGTGGAAGATTTTACTATAATCCGTACCGATTCATTCCAAAAGAAAAAGACAGGTGATAGAGAAGCAAGGTTGGAAGTTGATACTGTGGCTGATATAAACCATCAAAACTCTTTAATCGGTGAGTATATCGAACGTATGATGCCATTCGTAACCAAAGAGGACTTGGAAGGTATAGAAAAAATCAATAGAGATATTAATAGTAGAATAACTGCGGATGATACCCAAAGAAATATAAGCTGGAAGCCGGTAAAGTTTGAATTCTCCAATATGTTCAGTTATGGTGAGAACAATGTAATCAATTTTGACAAAGTAAACGGACTGATGGGATTATTCGCACCAAACGCACAAGGTAAATCATCCCTATTTGATGCAATCTCATTTTGCTTGTTTGACAAATGTAGTAGAGCTTATAAGGCAGCTGCAATTATGAACAATCGTAAATCAGATTTCCATTGTCAATTGGACTTTACTATTGATGGAGTACAATACCATATCCGTAGAGAAGGTAGAACGATTAATAAGGGAAAGAATGTAAAGGTAGATGTGGACTTTTGGAAAGATGGTGATAGTGGAAAGGAATCTCTAAACGGAACGGAAAGAAGGGATACCAACCAAGTCATTGAAGGGTATGTTGGCCGGTATGAAGATTTCGTAATGACTGCACTTTCACTACAAGCTAACAATGCTCTATTCATTGATAAATCACAATCGGAGAGAAAGGATTTGATGGCTCAGTTTATGGGACTGGATATATTTGATAAGCTGTATGAAACTGCTACAAATGATATTAAGGATGTGAACGCTCTTATCAGAAATTTCAAACGTACTGATTTTACGACTGAATTAGCCCAAAAGGAAACCGACTTGAATGAGAAGAAGGTTGAGTATGGTGAGTTGGATTCTGAAAAAACTGAATTAGAAAAAAGAAAAGGTGAGTTGGAAGAAAGAATAGTAGAATTATCTCAACTAATAGTTCCAATTCAAGGTAATTTAGATATTGATGAATTAAATCGTAAACTTAAAAAGATTGAGGGTGATTTAACAACTTGGGGAGATACAAAGTTTGATAAAACCGAAAAACTTACGGAAACAAAAGAGTTGGTTAGAGAAGCAAAAGAAATGATTGATTCTAAAGTTACTATTAATGGTAATGATATTGCTGATGCACATATTCAATTAAATTTAGTTAAAGGACAGATTAAAGATACTTCACATCAAATTCAATTATTGGAACAATCAATAAATTCTAATAAAGAAAAATTAGAACACTTAGCAGAGCATGAATATGACCCTAATTGTAATTTTTGTATGAACAATGTATTCGTAAAGGATGCAAAAGAAACTGAAAAGAAATTAGGTGAACAAACAAGCCAATTGGAAACTCTTAATATATTGTTAGATGCTCTTAAAGTTCAATTGTTAGAACTTAAAGATGTAGAAGAACAATTCAATCAATGGAAAGAGTGGACAGATGAACATAAGAGATTAATTACTATTAGAGAAAGATTAGAAGGTGATGTAAGAACGGCAGATTCTAAAATTGAATTATTACAAACTCAAAAAGAAAGTGTAAACGCTGATATTCAAAGATACAACGATAACGAAGAAACAATCACTAAGAATCAGGCATTAGATGTTCAAATTCAAAATGTTCGTAGAGAGAAGCAAGGTGTAGAAAAGCAAATATCGGATGTAAATAAACTTATGTTGAAATTGATGTCAGATGTGGGTGCAACAAAAACCTACATTGATAATATGAAAGCTAAGATGGAAGAAGTAAAAGAATTGGAAACTAAAAACCAATTATATACATTCTATTTAGATGCAGTTAAGAAAGATGGTGTACCATACGAACTAATATCCAAAGCACTCCCAGCAATTGAGAATGAAGTGAACAATATATTAGGACAAGTAGTGGATTTCTCAATATCAATGGATACCGATGGTAAAAACATTAACGCTAAAATCGTTTACGAAGACCAGGAGTGGGCTTTAGAGATGTGTAGTGGTATGGAGAAGTTCATTAGTGGATTAGCGATTAGAGTGGCTCTAATTAACATATGCAACCTGCCTAGACCTAACTTCTTAGTAATAGATGAAGGGTTTGGTACTTTGGATGCAGATAATCTATCATCTTTATTTATGATGATGCAGTATCTTAAAACTCAATTCGATTTTATTTGGGTAATTTCTCACTTAGAACAAATGAGAGATATTGTAGATGGGCTTATCGAAATTAAAAAGATAGATGGTTTTTCTAAAATTAAGTTCTAGAATTAACTGGTAATACATTTTTAGGTAGAGGTTTCTTTGAAGCTTCTACCTTTTCTTTTATAAGGGTTTCTACCAACCCATTTATTTTATATCCTTTATCTTTACAAAATTCCTTTAATAATTGATGTATTTCAGCATCAATTTGTATCATTGCGTACTTTTTCATATAGTTCTTTAGTTTTCTTTAGAATTCTTTAATAATTATAAACATAAAAAATTTATGTAAATATTTATCTTAGAATAATAAAAATACAAATGGCAGTAATAAAAAAATACGCAGAAACTCTTACTCAAAATTTAACAACGTTTCAAACCTTTTTGGTAGATACAAATCCGAATTCAACATATTTTAAAATAACAGAATTTAAGGATACATTTACTGGTGGTAAGAATGGATTTTTAATTGAAGGTAGTCCGTATTTGATGGAATCTACTGAAATTAAAATTCAAATTTTGGATGTAAATGGTGACCCTATTTACTACGAACCTGGTAATGGTGTTCCTGAATATTATGAAGGTACATCTAAGTTAGTTGCTGTGTATGTTTATGAAGATACTCCAATTGGTACTGCAAAAATTACTGTTTTAGGTGAATTAAAAACATACATTGATGAAACTGGTGTAGAACAACCTATACCAGACGAATGGAAAAATGTATATAACGTAAAGTGGGAAAAAGAATTTAAGGTAAATAGATTGCTTGCAAATGAAGATAAAGTTAGATTTTATAGAAGACCTGCTGTTACGATTGATGAAATTGTTAAACCTATATTTTCTAATGTAGTTGCTAGTGTAACAAAAAAAGGTTTTGTAGATGGTTTTGCACAAGTACCTGCTGCTGGAGAAAAATTATCTGAATATTCACTTCCAACAAATTATTTATTACAAATAAATGATGGTGGTGCTTGGACTGGTTCTGTTGTAGGAACTACAATTGAACTTACCGATTTGGGATTATTTACATTGGCTGATGATGTTATTAGTAAAACTGATTTAACTGTAAAAACACCATATACTGTAAATGGATTAGTTCAAGACTTTTCAAATCAAAGATATACTGCATCTTTTAATTATATAGAAGGTGTTGACCAATTAAAAACTGCACTGACTGGTTCTTTTGCAAAAATAACTTTATCAGATTTAACCGCATTTGTTGGTGATGTAGCTAGAGTAAAAATATTCAGAAAATCTCAATCAGATTTAGCAGATTATCAATTTATACAAGAGATTCAATTAGAATCAAATGAATTATTAAAAGATTTAGAATCAACTATAAAAAATGAAGAATATTATGGATTGTTTGATGTGTTCAATCACAAATCATATTGGGTAACATCATCAAATAATATTACTACTCAATTTAATAACACATATCTATATAACTCTGTTAAGCTTGATAGTAATGGCGTTAATAAATTCTTTACATCTAAGTCATTAGATTTAACTCAAAATGCAGAATATACATTAACATTTAATGTAAGATTGGGTAATCAAACAATATCAACTGATGATTATTTATCCGTTTATATAAGTGGTTCTAGACCATCCACATATTTGGGTACAACAACAAACTTAGGAGTTCAGCAAAATATAGTAACTGTTACGGAAGATAATTCTATTTTACAAAAATCCCAAATTACTGCAAATTTTAAAGCAGAAGAATTTAATAATGCAAAATTATACTTTGATGTAAAAGGGAATGATTGGTACATTTCGGATATTAGTTTAAGAGCATCACAAGAAAGTTCATTTTCTCCTGATGAAATATCATTTATACAACCAATACCAAGAACTTTACCAAAAGAAACCTTTGATTTTTTATTTCAATTTTATGATATAAATAATAACTACATTCCAGTAGTTGTTGAAGAATCAAAAACATTTGATGGCGGTAATTTAAATCGTATTAATAAAAGTTTAGAATTAGTACCATCTGCTTTATATTTTCAATTTGACTCTGGTTCTGGTAATGGTAATCCAGTACCACCAACAACAATATTTATAGATGTAATTAAAAGTTATCTAACGGGTTCAGTTACATTTACATCTCGTTCATTTGATTTTTTCAATAATGAATTATCATCTTCACAATATTCAACAACTGTAACTCCTGGTTATAATTGGTGGCAATTTCCTGGCTATTTAAATGATTTAAATACCGATAGACCTTATTTGACTGTACAAAACTTCACCGGTTCTAGAGATCCTGGTTTAGAGGAAATAGTTGTTCAATTTATAGAATACACCGCAGAGTGTGAGGGAGTTGAAGATACAATTATTATCACTAGAGTTATAGATGGTAAGGGTGGTGTTAATTATGAAATTAGACCTTATAATGGTACTGTAATCAGAAACTCAGATTCTGCTTCATCTTTAGAGGTTCAAGCAATTCGTATTGATGGTGTTAATGAAATAAATTTAAGAAATGGATTGCCGGCTGGGCGTTCTAATATAAAATTACACGTTCAATCTGGTTCTAAATATATTACTTTAAGTGAAGCTAGTAGTAGTGGATGGGTTAGAGGATTGAAGCCTGGTGTAACTGGTTCTGGTATTATAGATTACAATGCTATATTCAATAGAGATTCAATTGATGGGCAAAGAACATTATATATGATTCCAGTATCCCAATCAAATCCATCAGCATCTATACTTACAGCATTAACACTTACAGATTTACAAGATGGTTTGGATGCTGGTATTGTTTTATATGATGCGGATACATTTACAATAAATCCAAGAACTCAAACTAAATTTACACCAATATTTGCATCGGCAACGGCATCTTTTTTCCGTAGAGGTACATTTGATTCACCATTAAGTTGTTCGTTTGAAGTATATCCTTCAATGTCAATAAATGAAGATTTTGTCCCAGAATATTGGGTTCAATATGTAACGCATAGTTGTGACCCAACTATAACTGTTGTTGCTTATGATGAATTTGGAAATATAATACCATCAAGAGCAAATGCAGCAACTTATCCATTGGGATTGGCTGTATCTCAAAGTAAACAATTATTAACTAGTTTTGTTTATACTGAACCTTGGACTTCGGCATCGGTATCAGTAGACCATTTGTTTACTATTGTACCAGAAGGTAAACCTGGTGATGAGAGTATTGTATTTGAAGTAAACCCTGCATCGGTAATATTAGCCGCAAATTCAAGAGGCGTTGTTAATGATTACAAACCAACAATTACTGAAATTAAATTAAAGCAAGGTTCTAGATATTTGTCATTTACTGGAAGTAGACAAGCTGGTACATTCCATATTGCAACGGCATCAATATATTCATCAAATATTACAGGCGGATTGGTATATTTTGATAACGCATATACCGAATCTTTAATTATAAGTGCATCTTCTGGATTTATTAATCTTAGTGGAAGTATCACATATCCATTAGAAATTCAACCATACTATACATCATCTGTCTACACAGCAAGTGTAGTTCAACAATATACAAAAGTATTAGACGGACCTCAACCAATTCAAATAGTAGTATCACCAACATCGGTAGCAATACCAGCGGATGAAGTTGGTTATGTTTCATCTTATACAAATGCTAATACTAATATAAGTGTAAAGGAAGGTGATGATTTTTTAATATACACATCATCTCAAAAACCTGGTACTTGGAAAATAAATTCAATTGAAACAAGAGTTGGTAACAATTGGAACATTAGAACTGGTTCGTTGGCAAGTGCATCATTAAGTAGTTCGTTTACTACATATAATAGATTTGATTATCCATATGTATCGGCTAGTGCAACATATACCATTCAAGTTTATCCATACGCATTAGGACCGGGTCACGATTATTCTTCATCAATTTATACTCGTACTCAAACATTTACAAAGAATGTATCAGTACCTAATGCTAGGACTGTAGAATTAAAAGCTAATCCATATACAATAAATTATGATAGAGATGGATATAGAGTTTCACCTGAAGGAGATGTTGAATTAAAAGCAACTGCATTTAATACAACTGGTTCTGCATGGTTTACTCTATTTTATGTTGATACGGATGGTAGTGAAACTTTATATGATGGTCCTTATTATGAAGGAGCTGGTATAAAAGAAAAAGTGTTTTTCATACCTGGTACCGATGCGGCTGGTCCTGAAGAAAATAAAACTTGGAGAGTAAAAATAACAGATGGTAATCCTTATACATCTTCTGTACTAAACCCATATAGAGCAGAAGGGCAATTGACAATTGCTGGTATTAAAGCTGGTGCTGATTCGTATAAAATATCAGCAACAAATGAAAATACATCTATTAAAGCAGAATTGTTTAATACCGATTTAAGTGGAACTGCTATAAAATTACCAACATACAAAGGAACAACAGCACTTGTAAATGTAACTTCTGGAAATTACCCAGCACCACAAGCTACCGATTATGATTATCTATATAATTTAATTGGTATATTGGGATATTCTTCTGCATCTATTTTTTATAAATCACCTTGGATTACTCTACCAACAAATAGAGTAACAACAACTCCAGCTTCTATGGCTGATTTAACCTATTGGGATAAACCTGCTATAAATAAAACTGGTGAAATTGTTTATAAGATTGATTTTGAAGGATACTCAAATCAAGTAGCAACTGATAACATTAGTAGACCACTAACTAGACAAACACAATTTATAACACAATCATTTGCAGTTCAATTTACTGAACCCGCTCCTTATGATGTTAAAATGCAGAATGAAAACTCTGGTGTAGTTTATAAAGTTTCTGGTGAAGTAGAATTAACTCCATCCGCAAATATTATAAGAGCATATAGAGGTAGTTATGAATTAACAAATAAACCAAGTGGATTTACTGGAGCAGAAATAGATGCATACGGTAGTTCATCATACGAATATCAATGTACGGTAGAAATTACAGCAAAATCTTCTCACATAACTTTAGATAATGGAAATCTGATAGTTGGTAGTTTATTGAGTGGAACTCCAGCTACAATGCCTGGTATAACTGCTTGGAGTGACCCAAATGCAAATCCAACGGCAGAAATTGTTTATGGTATTAATTGTGAAGGAAGACAAACTATTTATAAAACACAATCTTTATCTGTACAATTTGAGGGAGCAACCGGTCCTGGTATCGTTATGAGAGGTGAGTGGGATTCTGCGATAGATTATATAGGTTCGGTTGAAACAACAAACAATCGTAGAGATGCCGTAACCTATTTAGCAACGCCGGATACTGTAAAATATTATGCAGCAATAAGTGGTTCTGGTCCAACTACATATGACCAAAATGGTGTGCTAGTAAACTACCACGAACCCACTCCTAATGGTACAAATGCTTGGTGGGAATATTTAGGTGACCAAGAATTCTTCGTAGCAGCTAAGATTGCAATATTCGAAGAATCTTATGTTAAGAATACAATTAATGTTGGTACTAAAAATGGTACTGGGGCATTTGCTAATATTGTAATAGCTGGTGGTAGAACTGACCCATATATTGCTATTGGACAAAATGCAACAATTGGTACATCTGGAACTGCTGGTTCTTCATTAAATCCTGGTGGAGCGGTTATTGGATATGAAAGACCGGGTATTTTCTTAGGAATTTATGAGCAAGGTGCTAGTGGTACAACAGGAAGATTTTCAATTGTAAATACTGCCGGTAATCGTTACCTTAAATGGAATGGTAGTGGTTTGGAAATAGCAGGTGATATTACTGTAACGGGTGGCGATGCTGCAACTCAAGCGGGAGTAAGCGGTTCAGTTGCTTCTGGTTCACTAACTTCAATAAATGTTGCAGCTGCACAAGCAAATAGTGCGCTTACAATATTTAGTGCTTCTTTAGGTGCTATGGCAGC
>JACCDI010741479.1_pt1 | contig 19110 bp, 20 predicted proteins | sample 7442791 | NCBI WGS metagenome assembly JACCDI01 (sample SAMN15323434, study PRJNA562643) | freshwater metagenome | isolation source: river surface water | place: USA:Blue River Watershed | collected 2017-08-15
CATCAAAGCGACTACATCGGTGAAATCCTTGCCGTTGATTGCCACGGGGCGACCTTGAACAAATTGAATCTTTACATCTTCTGACAGAATCGAAACGCTTGAATCCCAGAACTTAACACCCATAATTGGTGTAACGATTTCAATAGATGCATCGAGGTTTTCCAGATCTTTAGCTTCGTGCGTTGCGCCCAAGATATTGGCATCTGTTGAATAAGCCTTTTCGACGCTGTCGCGGTACGGAAAGTTGTGCGTAACTAGCCATTGGGACATTTCTTTACGGCCACCGAGTTCGCGAACAAAGTCAGCATCTAACCAAGGCTTATAGATTCTTAAATTTGGATTAGCTAATAGACCGTAACGATAGAAGCGCTCAATATCGTTGCCTTTATAGGTAGAGCCATCGCCCCAGATTTCAACTGCGTCTTGCAACATCGCACGAACCAACAAGGTGCCGGTTACTGCGCGGCCAAGAGGTGTTGTATTGAAATATTGCTTTCCGCCAGAGCGGATATGGAATGCACCGCAAGCGATTGCTGCAAGGCCTTCTTCAACTAGAGAAGTTTTGCAATCAACGAGTCGAGATATTTCGGCGCCATATTCTTTTGCGCGAACCGGTACTGAGTCGATATCTGTCTCGTCGTACTGGCCAAGATCTGCCGTGTAAGTGCAGGGAACCGCACCCTTGTCGCGCATCCATGCAACGGCCACCGAAGTATCGAGGCCACCGGAGAATGCGATGCCGACTTTTTCGCCGACAGGAAGAGATGCAAGCACTTTAGACATACGTGTAAGTCTAACGGTTGAGAAGGGTTGCTGGCGCAGGCTTAACTTTCCAGAGCGAGAGCATCTCCTGATAGCGCTTCTCCTCAGATGAATCGGCAACTGCGCCCGTCTTTACTGCGCGAATCATCAAATTTCGCGGGGTGTGCTCTCCCCCAATAAATTCAATTGCTTCCACGCGATAGCCAGATAGCTTCATTATTTGTATCCGTAAACCATCGGTTATCAGATCGCCCAATCTCTCCTTCATGATTCCGTTCTTGGTAATCATTGACCAAGGTTCAGGTATCTCAACCATCTGGGCTTGAATATCGTGGTGACAGCATGGGGCAACCAATACCAGTTTCGCACCTGTCATCACTGACCAAGCAAGAGCATCGTCAGTTGCCGTATCGCAGGCGTGTAGTGCAATCGCGACATCTGCGCTCTTCAGGGTTGTCTCAGAAATTTCTTCGGCTCTAAACTCAATCGAATCTGAAATACCTAACTTCTTGGCAATTTCATTATTTCTTGCGCGCGCACTTTCGCGAATATCGATACCAATTACCTTGACCGCAATTCCCTGACTACGTAAGTACTGGTGGGCAGCAAAGGTTAGGTAGGCATGACCACAACCCAGATCGACGATGGTTAATGGGCTCTTCTCATTCGGCTTATCAATATGCCCGGCTTCTATCGCTGAATTGAGAGAAGGAATTAAAAGACGTAGAAATTCTTCCACCTGTAAGTATTTATCGTTCTTGCTGGCTTTAACTTTTCCGCCAGAGTCTGATATCCCAACTTCGATTAGGAAAGGATCCGATGGGTCCAGTAACCGGCTCTTATTTCGATCGTGGGAAAGGTCTGCACTGAATTCACCGCGCGCGCGATTAAGTAGCGCCTCACCTTTCTTGGTGATTCGAAGTGAAATTGATTGATCCTTCTCTTCTAAATGAATATTCGCAAAGCCGGCTTCAAGCAGACCTAGCTTCAGAAACTCCTGCGGTGAGTAATTCTTAGTAGTCATCGCTCGCCCATCGCTCTGGGCTACCTGGTATTTGATTTCACCTTTGATTAGTACTGGCTTTACATCGATTCGCTCATTTGGCGTCTGCATGTTACGACGTCTGCCAGAGAGAACAAGCCTCACAAAGTTATCGGAATTACCTAGCTTCTCTACGATTTCATTGAGCGCATCAGCGAGCGGCGTAGCCATGTAATTAAAGTACCGTAATTCTGGAAGTTACTTGCTGATGCTAATTCGGAATCCTGATTGTTACTGCTAATCCGCCTAATTGGCTCTTACTAAGTTCAAGTTCACCGCTATGTTCTTGAACGATAGCCGCGATGATGCTTAGACCCAGGCCCGAACCGCCACTTTCGCGTGAGCGCGATGGATCAAATCTATTCATAAATTTGATTTCACTTCCATACGCCGAATCAGGTAGCCCCGGTCCACCATCTTCAATCCTTAACTCTGCGCGTTTTCCGACATTACGAAGTGAAACAGAGACGGGAGCATCGCTCGGAGTATGGCGGAGAATATTTGAAAGACAATTTTGAATTAAGCGACTTAGATGATCGCGAGAGCCCTGAACGAAGCAATCATCAGGTATTGCAGTAGTAACTGTCCGCGAGGTATTTAACACTTGGAAATCATTGAGATGGGCTTTAACTAGCTCGTCGAAATCAACTTCTGCAAAATTTACTGGCTTGCTCTCTCCGAGTTCGGCAAGAAGTAAGAGGTCATGTATCAAACTCTCCATCCGCTCAATTTCAGAACTAACTCTAGAAAATGCGCGCGACTGGTCTGAAACTTGCGTGAATTGTCCCTTGCTAAGCATCTCGTTGTAGCCCTTAATGACGGTAAGCGGAGTTCTTAACTCGTGCGAAGCATCACCTAAAAATCTCTGCATACGTTGCAGCGCCTGGGCATCTAACCCACGGTTGTGCCGTCTTAAGAAATAGATCGAGAAAAATATAGCTAGCGCATCGGCCCCTGCGGTGAATATGCCAAGGTTCTTCAAATTTGATATGAAATTATCGTTTAACTTATCAAGAGATGATGCGATAACTAGATAATCACCACCTGCAATAGCTGCTGATTGAAAACGAAACTCTGTAGGTTTTGCCGTCGTTAAAGCACCAGCCAAACCCTTTCTTACCAAAGCTAAATCGGTAATACCTGGGTAGATCAAATGAGATTCGTTAATGATCGTCTCGTCGCCCTCTTGCGTGACTAGAGAAAGAGTTAAATCCAAACTTTCATCCTCGATAGTCAAGATCGCAGCGGATATTGCCTCCGATGGAAAGGCGTTAACTCTAGTTACAACTTTTTGAAGTGATTGATCGATCTGCGCTAAATCCGCACTCCGGGCAGCAAGGGTTGCATATCCCCCAATAAGTGTTGAAAGAACTGTTGTTACGATTATTGAGATTACTGCGAACTTGCTACCCGACTTCTTCATGCTTATTTCTGCTCAGATTTTGGCTGCGGTTTGGGTTCCTGTATTACAAAGCCAACGCCTCTCACAGTCTTGATCCCCTCAAATCCATCGCGATGTAACTTCTTTCTCAGATAAGAAATATATGTATCTGCCACGGTGCTCTCAGATTCAAAGGTAATTCCCCATACTTCATCGAGAAGCAAACTCTTACTTAAAACTCGATTCTTATTTTCAACCAAAACTTGCAAAAGTCGGAATTCAGTTGGGGAGAGATCGACTAACTCACCAGCAAAGGAGACGGTATGGCTCGCTTCATCAACCTTTATCGGACCGCACGTAAGATCTGTGCCGCTTGATGTTGAGATCTGTGAGCGACGCAAAATTGCCTTAACTCGCAAAAGAAGTTCTTCCAAGCCAAAGGGCTTCGTTACATAATCATCTGCACCAAGAGTTAATCCGCGAGTTACATCTACGCGATCGGCCCGCGCGCTAAGCATCAAAGCAGGAGTGTTATCTCCAGTTGAGCGAAGCCTTTCAACTAACTCGAAACCATCCATCAGCGGCATATTGATATCGATAATCAAAAGGTCTGGCTTCTTATTTCTAATTGCCGTCAGCGCTGACATTCCATCGGAGGCGGTAGCGGTCTCAAAGCCCGCGATACGTAGAGCATCGCCCAATAACTCGCGAACTCCGGCCTCATCATCTACGATCAAAATCATCTCAGCCATGCGCTAAGCCTTTCATGTCGGCGATGAAATAGCCAAGCCTCTCGCAGAAATCTCTTCCATAAAGGTGTTTTCACCGAAATTTCACAAACTTAACCTTGATACTTAGGGCTAATTAATAAAGGTGTATTCGAGAAAGCGGAGCCAGGTGAATAAGACTAGAACAGCGGCAGTATCTGCTCTTTTCATTGCCTTTTCATTCGTGGCGCTACCGTTAGCAAGCGCTGACAATAAAAATCCAAACTCTCCATCTCAGACCGAAGTAAATAAAGACTTTAAATCTGCAATCGAGAAATTTAAGCAAGATCAAAAGACATTCTCTGAAGCGGTAAAAGCTTATGAAGCCGCGAGAAGGGCAATCAACAAAGCCTTTAAAGAGAGCGTTGATAAAGCTTTATCTGATGCAAAATCTTTGAGCGCACCGGGTCAGACTCAACTCCAAAAGCGTCAGAGCGCTGTAGCGAAACAGAGCGCTGTTATCGCGGCGACTGCAATCAGAGATGCTGCAATTGAAGCGCTCGGACCAGCTCCAGTACCGCCAACTCCACCTGCTAAAGCGCCACGCATGGAGAAGAGCAAGAAACCACAAACTGGTATTTCACCAAGCCCAGCATCAAATTAATCTATATCTGCAAGAGGTTTATTTCGTAAAGTTTCGCGATCGTGGCTCTTTGATTTCTCGTGATGCTTGCGAATTTGTAGTTCAAAGCTTTTAATCGCTTCGTCAAATGCAGCAAGGTCATTAAACTCTGCGGCTTCTGCTCGCATCAGTGGTCCCGCACCATGGGAAGTTAAAATCACTCGATGTGCGTGTTTTCCTTGACGTGGATTTTGTTCATGCAAGATCTCTACTTCAACACGGTCAATGGTGACGTTAAATCTCTCCATGCTCATTAGCTTTTCATGGGCAATCTCGCGAAAATCTTCAGCGAGTTCTGCGTGACGGGCATGAATAACAATTTTCATATTCTCTCCCTATGTAACGACTTAGTGGTTATAACCATTCCACTTATTAGCTGCTTTGGGTAGAGTTAGATCAGAAAATAAAGCCCTTTAAAGAGGTAGCGCTACTACGGCAGCAGTGACCAACGCCGCATAAAGTGCGCTCTGGGCAAAGATCTTAATCGCAGTTTTTCGGTCTGCTGCACGATCTGCCTGATCTGAAACTTTTGAAAGTTTACCGAGAGTTCCAAAATTGAATGTACCTGCAAATCCATAAGCAAGGCAGAAACGTTTACGAGATTGCACCCAGCCAACTGACATGACTAGTGCGGGCAAGAAAATTCCCAGGCGACTTTGGCGGCTTGCTTCGGTAGAGATCAGTGTCGCCGCTGAAGATAAGGTAAGAATCAAACCCAAAACTGCAACCATTCGACGACGAGTAAGCTCTCCCCCACCGATATTGCATGTGCCGGGTATGTATTCCGTTTGGCTCACTTAAGCATCCTCAAATTCATCTTCATCTTCATCAATCCAAGCATCGGCTGGAGCATCTTCTTGGCGCTGTGCCCATGAGAGAAAACTTCCTACCGCACGAAAGGCGACAGCCAGCACGGCGAAGAAGGCCAACGCTCTGCGGAAGAATTTCATAACCTAAAAATACTACCTCTTGCGGAGGATTTCCTTATTTAGCAGCATGCAACGCGGAGTCGATATCAGCCCAAAGGTCTTCGACGTTTTCGCAACCAACAGAGAGACGGATCAAGGTTTCTGGGACGCTCGAACTTTCGATGGGCCAACGACGACGTCGCTCCCAGAGTGATTCAACTCCGCCAAGGCTGGTTGCGTAAGTAACGATCTTGGAAGATGCACATACTTTGTCTGTACTTTCAGCGCTACCGACATATTCGAAGGAGACAATTGCTCCGAAGCTTTTCATAAAGGCTTTGGCTTTTTCATGTTGAGAATCAGTAGCTAGACCTGGATATCTAACGTTTCTAACCAATGGGTGGGCGCTGAGGCGCTTGGCAAGTTCAAGAGCGTTCTCGCAGGACTTCTGAAAGCGCAGTGGGAAAGTGCGAATACCACGCAGCGCCAGCCAAGCTTCAAACGGACCAGGAATAGATCCATTAAATTTACGCGCATCTTCTAACGTCTTAAATTGCACAGCATCTTCAGTGCTTAGTGAGCCAAGTACAACATCGCTATGTCCGGCTAAATACTTTGTCACAGAATTCATGACGATATCCGCACCCAGGGCAAGTGGCTTCTGACTCAGCGCGGTGGCAAAAGTGTTATCTACCGCAACGGTTACGCCTTTTTCTTTTGCCGCCTTTATGAGTGCGGGAAGATCGGCAACTTCTAAACCTGGATTAGTTGGAGATTCGATCCAGAGCAGCGTTGCACCGGATAACTCATTGATAACTGCTGATGTATCAGCAACAGATACAAAAGAAACCTTTAAGCGATTTGCTGTTGCATAGTTGTTGAGCAGTGTCATCGTTCCTGAGTAACCCTGATTAGATGCGATTACCTTTGCACCTACTGGAAGAGTTGAAAACACTGCGGTGACAGCAGCCATCCCAGATGAGTAAGCCAGTGTGCGTCCACCTTCTAGCGCGCTGATCGCTTCTTCAAGCGCCAGCCACGTTTCATTTCCGTAGCGCCCATAACCAACTGCTCCACCAGCAACAAAAGTTGAGTTAAGTGAGATTGGATGATTCAAGGAACTATCTGGACCTACTGTTGGACGGCCAGCAGTAATTGCGATCGTCTCGGGGCTTAGCCCTTTATCTGAACTCATGACCTAAGCCTAATCCTTTGTCAGCACTGCCATCGCTGCATTATGGCCAGCGATACCGCTTACTCCGCCTCCACGTCGCGCACCCGCGCCTGCGAGATAAATATGAGCATCATCTGTTTCAGATCCCCATTTGATTGGGGCGTTCTCGGTTCCATCAATAAATGGAAAATCTAAATCTCGATGGAAGATATTTCCACGTGGTAGCCCGAGATCGTTATCCAAATCGATTGGAGATTTTGCTTCGATGGCGAGAGAGCCATCTGCGCAGACAGCCAGTACCGATTCGATTGGATCTTCTAAATATTGATTGAGGCTGGAAATCGCCGCAGCTTTAGCCGCCTCTTTTGCACCATTTGGATCTGCATCAAAGAGCGCAGCCGGAGTATGTAAACCAAAGAGGGTCAAGGTATGGAATCCGCGCTGGCTTAACTCTGGCGAAAGAATTGTTGGATCAGTCAAGGTATGGCAATACATTTCAAGTGGTAGGTCACTCGGGATATCACCAAGCTTTGCAACTTGGTATGCCTTTTCTAACTGTGAATAAGTCTCGTTGACATGGAAAGTTCCCGCAAAGGCTAACTTTGAATCTACTCCAGATTTTAGTCGCGGAAGTTTAGATAGCAACATATTAATTTTCATCTGTGAGCCATCAAGAGATGCGGGAGCGCTCTTGCCGCGCAATTTCGCTAGGGTCTGTGGCGCTCCAGCGAATAAGAGATCCGTCGCGACATATTTATTTCCTGATGCTGTACTTACTGCAACCCCGTTAGAACTTGAGTCAATATCGGTTACGTGTGAATTCAAATTAATTTCCACACCGTTTAATACCGCAACGCGATTTAGCTCGGTGACAAATGCGCCCATCCCGCCTTGTGGGACTCGCCATTGCCCGGTGCCATTTCCGATCAAGTGATACAAGAAGCAGCGATTAGCCTGCAAATCTTGGGCAGAAGTAAAGGTTCCAATTAGCGCATCTGTTAACACGACGCCGCGAACAAGATCATCTTGGAAGCGATCCTGAATTACCTCACCGATTGGTCGCTCCATCATGAACTTCCAAACTTCCGGAAGGCCGATTTCAGATTTCAAATCAGCAGCAGATTTAAGGGGTTGCAACATATATGGAGCAATTCGCTCAGCAAGTACTGCAATCTCGTTATAAAACTCTTGCCACTTCTTCCCTTCTTCATCCCCACCAGTTAACTCACGAAAACTTTCCGCAGTTCGAGCATCCCAGTTTTGAGATATCAAGAGCCCGCCATCTTTACCGCCTTTTTTATATGGCGTATATGAAGCGATGGACCGCTCTAAAGTCTTAAAGTTAATTCCTAAATCTGCAACGATCTGGTCAGGTAGAAGTGAAACTAGATAGGAGTACCGAGACAGTCGCGCATCGTATTCAGGGAAAGGTCGCACGCTAGTTGTAGCCCCACCTAGTTCGGATGCGCTTTCCAATAAAACAACGCTCTTTCCGGCTTTCGCGAGATAAGTAGCGGCTACAAGTCCGTTGTGGCCACCGCCAACAACAATGGCGTCGTATTTCTTATCGGTGGTCATCTGTATTTAATTTATCCCGTGTATTTAAAGCGCACGAGCCATGCGATTGAAAGCTTCAGTAATTATCTCAGGACTGGTTGCAAAGTTAAGGCGAACATAATCTTTTCCTAAGGCGCCATAGATATGGCCCGGATTAAATGCCACTTTCGCACGCTCGACTAGCGCAGCACCTGGATCTTCCCCAAGATTTAACTTGCTGACATCCAGCCAAGCCAGATATGAACAATGTGGAATCGTGTAGCCAATAGTTGGAATCTTTTCTTTGATAAGTTCGGCGATGAGCTTTCTATTGTGATCTAGTTGTTCAATCACTGTATTTAGCCAAAGCTCGCCTTTTTCAAAAGCAGCCACCGTTGCAAAGGCTCCAAGCAAGGAAGCGCGATAGTGCAAGGCAGGTGGAAGTTCATTTAACTTCTCATGCATCTTCGCACTCTGCGAAATTATAATTGCGCATTTGAGCCCTGCGATATTCCATCCTTTACTAGCCGCGTTCACAGCCACGCCTACTTCAGCGGCATCTTCACCCAGTGCTAACAATGGGGTAAACGGTTGCTCTTTAAAGGTTAGCGGCGCATGAATTTCATCTGAGATAACTATGACCCCATGCTTCTTGGCTAGCGCAACTATGCGAAGTAAATCTTCGCGGCTGTAGACCTTGCCCATTGGGTTATGAGGGCTACAAAGTAAATGAACCTTTAACCCGCTTTGATAAGCCTTTTCAATGCCGGCCCAATCGTGGCTCCAACCTGTTCCATCGGCTTCTTCTGCGTTTTTTATAAATGGAACATCGACCATTGCAATCTTGGTCTCATTAATCCAGGTGTAGAAGTTTTGATAGACGGGTGAGCTGATTAAAACTTTATCTCCCGGCTTGGCAAATACACGCAATAGCTCGACAACGGCAACTCCGACATCAGTTGCGATGCGAACAAAAGTTGGCTCAACATCCCAGTTCCAACGGCGCTTTGCGAAACCAGAAAATGAAATACCCATCTCGGGGATTGAGCCGAGATATCCCAAATCTGATTTCGAAATCATTTCAGATAAAACTTCGCGAATGCCGTCGGCTACCGGAAAATCCATCTCAGCGACTGGCAGCGGAAGGATGTCATGGGTAAAGCCTCGCCATTTCTCGCTGCGATGTGTCTGTAACTCAGCAAGAGATGGTGCAGAAATTAGGCGATCGCTCATGTGCGTGAGTATGCCAGTTAAGCCTCGTTTGGTGAAAGGCGGCGCGTAGAATTTCGTACTACAAGCGTTGTTGGAAGAACTAGTGAATGCGGTTCAGCGCTGGGTTTTCTTAACCTTTCCATAATTGACCACGCTGCCATCTCACCCATCAACTGCACTGGTTGTTCGATAGTTGTTAAATCTGTGTATTCAGACATTTCATGGCCATCAAATCCCACAATAGAGAGATCCTCTGGCACTTTTAGCCCATGGCGGCGAGCAGCTTGCATTGCGCCAAATGCCATCTCATCAGATTCGCAAAAGATTGCAGTTGGGCGATTTGGGCGAGCCAATAGATCATCCATCGCTCTTGCTGCTGTGTGCATTGTGAAATCTCCGTGGACCTCACGTGATGGAACCCATTCAATATTGTTTTCTTGCAGCGCTTGAATAAATCCTTTACGGCGATCTTGTGGCACACTGAAATTAAAGGGATCATCCGGATGGCCCGACATCAAGCCGATTCTCTTGTGGCCCTGATTTACTAAATGTTGCGTAGCTGTTCTTGCTGCAGCAACATCATCGATTGCAACGCTAGAACATTTGTTATGGTGCATACCAACTAAAGAAACCGGTATTCCTAGATTCAAAATCGAGTCGAACTCTTCTTCAGTTGGCGGCAAACTAATTACGATCAACGCATCTACTCGACCCTTTAGAAGCTGATGTTGAAAGAGTCGTTCGCGGCCTTTCATCTGGCTGAAGTTGTAGAGAAGCAGATCAAAGCCCGCTTCGCGGAGCGCTTGTTCGGCACCACTGATTACTTGCGCGAAGTACCAACGCGAAATGAAGGGCGCAACTACTCCGATGCTGTTAGTTCTGCCGAGTGGGGTTTTATTAGTTGCTGGAGTAATCGGATAATTGAGTTTCTCCGCTGCAGCCATGATCTTTGCGCGAGTTGCATCGTTAACGTGGTGAAAGCCGCGCAGAGCGCGAGAGACTGTGGCAGTTGAAACGCCTGCCTCTTCGGCGATCTCTTTAATGCCCGCCATGGCTCCTCCTTTTATCGCTCCTGCAACCTCTGAAAATTTCTGCAACAGACTATGCAAGAACTGCAAAAGTACGGCAAGAGAGACGTTGGTTGCAAGGGGTGGAGTTTAGTTACTTGTTTTGGCTTATTTGGCTTCCAGGATCATTGAGACAGAGTTGATGCACCAGCGCTGATCTGTTGGAACCTCATAACCTTCGCCCTCAAAGACATGTCCTAGATGTGAGTCACACGATGCGCAACGAACTTCAGTGCGAATTCGTGGCGCAAGCGAGCGGTCCTCGATCAAGGTGACGGCATCATCGGCAGTAGGTGCGTAGAAAGAAGGCCAGCCGCAGCCAGAATGAAACTTGGTTTCCGAACGAAAGAGTTCTGCATTGCAAGCTTTGCAGCGATAAATGCCCACAGTTTCGCTATCGGTGTATTCGCCAGTAAATGGACGTTCGGTGGCGCCATTACGTAATACCTCATATGAAAGTGGGTCGAGTTTTGCCTTTAACTCTGCTTCATTGAGCTCAATTTTTTTCGCCATTAGATGCTCGCTCCTTGGGGAAATGCCGTGCCGGTGCTTGAATGGCAGTCATATCCGTTGGGATTCTTCGCTAGATATTTCTGGTGATACTCCTCGGCTAAGTAGTACTCAACGCCAGTGGCGCTAAGAATTTCAGTAACAATCGCACCGATTCCATCTGCTGTGAGCGCGTTTTGGTAGAGATCTCTAGTTGCGAGCGCTTCGGTCATTTGTTCAGGCGTTGTCGTATAGATCGCGCTGCGATATTGGGTTCCGATATCTCCACCTTGCGCATTTAGCGAAGTTGGATCATGCATTGTCCAAAATTCTTCAAGCAGTCTGCGATAAGTAACAATTGCTGGATCAAATTCAACGCAGACCATTTCGGCGTGGCCTGTTGCTCCTGTGCATACAGCTTCATAGCTCGGATTGGCGATTGTGCCGCCCATGTAACCAACGCTGGTATTTGTTACTCCGTCAATCTTCCAATAACGCCTTTCAGCGCCCCAGAAGCAGCCAGTTGCGAAATATGCGATCTCCATAGCGCGCATTCTTTCAGGTGATAGCGATTCCTGCTCAGTTAGGTAACCTAGGTCTACCTGCGCCCCCGTAGCTCAGGGGATAGAGCACCGCCCTCCGGAGGCGGGTGCACAGGTTCGATTCCTGTCGGGGGCACGCGACCTAAATCACCTCTACTTTATGAAATCTCTTTCCTTTCATCCTTGTTTATCAACCAAGTAACAGGGAGAATTGGTCACTTACGCGAGAAGATTTTGAGCTTTGTCTTGATTTCATCGCGTCTTGGATTTCACTGCATTTACCAGAAGGAGATAACTCATGGATTGGCGACATCAATCAGCATGCCGCGACGAAGATCCAGAGCTCTTCTTTCCCGTAGGCAATACCGGCCCAGCCCTAACTCAAATCGAAGAGGCGAAAAAAGTCTGCAATCGCTGCATCGTTAAAGATGCTTGTTTAGCTTGGGCGTTAGAGAGTGGACAAGATGCTGGCGTTTGGGGCGGCCTCTCTGAAGATGAGCGCCGTGCGCTTAAGCGACGTGCAGCACGTAATCGTGCGCGCATGATGGAGCAGAACAACTCCATTTAGTTTTAAATCAATTTAAATCGATTTAAATAGGAAAAGTTAAGCGCGCCTCGGTACCTGCGGGCGTACGAACTAAATCTATATTTCCACGTAGCTCGTTCTCAGTTAAGGTTCGAACAATCTGCAAGCCCAGATTTGAAGATTCCGCAAGAGAAAATCCTTTTGGCAAGCCAACACCATCATCAAAGATTGTAATCTCAGCGCCACTTTCACCTCGTGCAACCGTTATCGTTAGATGGTTTCCTGACTCAGCAAGGCCATGTTCTAGGGCGTTATGAATTAACTCGGTGACAACCAATGAAAGCGGGGTTGCAATACGCGGATCAAGTGCGCCTAGCTCTCCCGTACGCGCAATCTGTAACTGACCCATTCGTGGACTTAGATCCAAAGCATGAGCAACTAAGCGATCTAAAACATCATCAAAGGCAACGGATGCTTCAGCGCTACTAGAAAGTGTTTCGTGAACGAGAGCGATAGATGCAATACGACGGACCGCTTCATTTAACGCAGCACTTGCTGCTGGATCTTCGATGCGACGAGATTGCAATCTAAGTAAAGCTGAAACTGTCTGCAAATTATTTTTAACGCGATGATGGATCTCACGAATAGTCGCATCTTTAGTCACTAGTTCACGCTCACGACGACGAAGTTCTGTAACGTTCTGCAAGAGGACTATCGCACCGATTCGATCTCCACCTGCAAGCAATGGAAGCGCTAACAGATCAACAGTTCCGCCAGCATTTTCAATTTCAACTCTTCGTAGCGCCTTGCCGCTCAAACCCACTTCGATCGCTTCTTCATGCGCTTCAAGTTTTACAACTGAAACGCTACGTGCAGCCTGTCCGAGATTATTTCCTTCGAGTTCGCCGGCCCAGCCCATTCGGCTAAATGCAGATTTTGCATTCGGGCTGGCGTAGATAATTGCACCGTTGATATCCAGTCTTATTAATCCATCTCCAACACGAACTGCCGGATCAAAGAGTTCGCTATGTTCGGTATAAGGAAAAGTTCCCTCTGCCACCATGCGATAAACGTTGTGGGCGACTTCTCGATAATTTAATTCGAGGCGACTTGGTTGGCGCATGAGTTCGGCGTTGCGATGTCGTGAAATTACTGCAATTACTTGATCGCCAAGAATTACCGGAATTGTCTCTTCCTTAATGAAAATCTCTCCGAACTTTTCTGGCTGCGTATCGCGAATAATTTCGGCTTCCGATAGCGCCTGATCAATTCTGGGACGGGCACCCCATTCGATTTCATCTCCTATTACATCCTGGTTAAAAACGGTGGCAGCCGTTGTTGGGCGAATATGCGCAACCGCAACATATCCAGATGGCCAAGTCTTAAAATCTTTGCGGAGTGGGACCCATAGAATCAAATCAGCAAAAGAAAGGTCGGCAAGGAGTTGCCAGTCAGATGTTAACTCGCGAATGCGCCTAATCTGTTTAGCATCTAACGGGCTTCGATCACGTAAAAACTCTTCTAACTTAGGCATCGCAAACTATCCCTGCAACCAATCGCTAAGCGCTGGTTTTATCTCCTGAGTTGCAAACCAAGTTAGCTCTTCTCCATCTGGTGAAACCAAGAAAGCGCATTGCACGTTCTCCCACTTGGCGAGATCCTTTAAAATCACAAAATTTTCACCGTGCTCGGCAATTTCGGGATCGCTTACTTCTAGCGCCAAGATAAAGCCGGCACTTGTTGGATTTGCGCGCATCTCTAGCGCTTCATCGGCTGCGAGCATGGAAAGCAGGAATTCTCCTTCTTCTTCATCCATCTCGCTATTTGCTGTTAGAAACTTAATTGTTGGGGCGTATAAAGGTCCGCACTCCATAGATTGTGCATCTAGGAATGCAGCAATTTCTTCAACTGTTACTGGAAGATACCCGCGCATAGCGCTAAGGGTATAAGAGATTTAAGGCTGGCTTTACTTCCGAGAAATTGCGCTTATCGCCTGCGCGATCTTGCTGATCTCTTTGCGCAGCGCTCCCCTATCAGCGACTTGCACCAGAGTCGTACGTTCTTCAACTGCTAACTGGCAAGATCGCGGGTCCCAAGGAAGATTCCAGTGAACCGCAGATCTGAGCGGCGCCCGCTTTGAAGCGTTTATCTCTTGATCGCGCTTATTCGAAGAATTTGTATTCACAAGATGAATCTCGGCTGATATTGAGATATTTGTAAGGCTTTGAACAAATTCATCGCATCGTTTCTGCGCCAGAAAAGTTGAGTTGGTTGTAAAGAAAAGTTGATTTGCATTACGAGTTGCCCAAATCTTTACCGCTGAACTCCATCGTCTATCGGATAGTTCACGAGCGAGGAAGGCAACTGAGCCAAGATCAATAATTATTAGTTCGAACTTTTCTCCTGCAGCCATAACTCTTTCTTCAAAATCTGCGGTTGTCTCTTGGGTTAACTCCATTATCGATAAGTTCTCAGAAAAATCACGCCATCTTGCTTCGCTAGATAACTTACGTTGATCCAAGAGCGATGAGATAGCCGGTGCTTGAAAGCTGGCTTCAATCAGTAGGGTTTTAAAGCCTAATAGAGCGCTTTCTTGCGCCAGATTTATAGCGATTGTTGTATTTGCAGTTCCATGCCCAATACCTCCAACAGCAACTACCTTGGCTCCGCACTTTGCATTTGCATGGATCATGGGCGCTCGAAAGCCAGAGGATCTGACATTTTCCAAGATGGCTAATGTTAAGTTTTCAGGAGAAGTTGGCCTTGCAAAAACGTTGGAAAATCCTCGATCGTTTCCAGAATGATCGGCAAATCCAAAGAGTGAAGTACTAGGTGATGCCAGCTTTTCTATCTCAGCTGAGCTAGATCCGGGTAGGTCTGTTGAGAATAAAAGCAGAAGTTTCTTTCCTGAGTTAACGGATAACGCCCTTTGCAGTTCTGAAAAATCCATTACTCGGGCAACAACGTTCCATCCTTGGCTAAATAGCGCGCGTGAAACCTGTCCCTCAAATTCAGGATCGGCGATTGCAGTTATTACCGTTGGTACTTCTAAGTAATCCATGTTCTACTCCAGGGCGCGAACAATTACCAGTCGGCCACTAACTGTCGCATCGAGCAAGTTGATGATCTGCGAATCGATAAGCGAAATTGTTAGCGCAATATCGGATGAGAAATTGGCAGATTTTCTATCAATCGACCGAATATAGGCGCTCTTTACAACTATTTCTGGCATGCCAATCTGAACGCCGCCCATAGAGGGCTCGGGGACCCAATAGATATTGATCGCCTCGCCTATTGATATATCTATAGGTAAATCCGAACTGCGAACAGCAATTGGTACCTGCTGCGTGCGTTGACTTGGCGCGAGATCGCTAACGTCATCTATAGAAATTAACTCGCCGGCGCTCTGTGCTCTCGTGATAAAACTGCCAATCAGAGTTGTGCGACTTGAAAAGTATCTAGAAGAGCTCTCCCCCAGTGCAACCTTGACCTGTGCAATTTGGTCACCAGATATTTCAACTCCTGGGGCCAGTGCGTTCTTTGCCACCCAGTAACTATCGGTTCTATTTCCTAAAGCGGTCAGCGCTAGCGCGGAGATTAGCGCTGCGGCAAATAATGAGACTGCAACGATAAATCTAGTTTGGGCTGCCTTCTTCTGTGTATTCATAGTGGGGTACTAAATGCCATCAGCGCACTTCAGCGGCTTGCTTATCCACAGTAATACTTTCGGATGAGAAGAAGCAGCACTTTAAATTGATGAGTATTTCTGCATTGCGAGCGACCCTGCGCCATGACTACTCAAAGAGAATATACAGAAGTTAAAAGGGAGATACGCCTGGTTTCTAGTTGTGAGGATCCAGCGCTATGGACCCATCCACAGCTAGATCTTTACTCACTTTCCGAGATTGCCAATAAAAAGAAATTTGAGCCGCTTCCCCAGCAAAGTGCGAAACTTTACTTAATCCCATCCAACTTTGGTGAAGAGTATGAACCAGGGTTTGAACCTGTACCCACATCGGCAAGTGAATTGCCTGAGTTACATACTTGGACGATGAAATTTGCTGTAAGCGTTGTAGAAATTTGGGCTGGTCGCCGCCAGCCAGCACAATTGATATCACGCTGCCATCGCCATATCTATATGCAATTGCTAAAGCAGGTGGGAAGTCAGAAAGAGATTGGAAGAATTCGAACCATCCATCAGAGCCAACCCCTAGATGGTATTTGTGAATCAACGATTACCGTTAGATACGGTGATCGACTGCGCGCGATGGTAATCCGATTTGAAGGCGTTGATAAGCGTTGGTTATGTACGGCACTGCGTCTGCTTTAAGCGGCACCGTGGCAACGTTTGAATTTCTTACCTGAACCACACGGACATTGTGCGTTACGGGAAATTTCACCCTTTGTGGAAACACCAGATTCATCGGCTGCTGTGTATTGGAGCGCAGATAGATCAGCAGGTTTCTCAGTGATGCCTGCCGCAACAACTTCGGAGCCATCGCCTTGGACAGAAACTTCAACGTTGAAGACCAAACTTGCAAGCTCCTCTTTGATTCCATCCATCATCGCTGAGAAGAGTTCATAACCTTCGCGCTGGTATTCAACTAGAGGATCGCGTTGCGCCATTGCGCGCAGACCAATTCCCTCTTGGAGGTAATCCATCTCGTAAAGATGTTCACGCCACTTACGATCTAGAACTGAAAGCAATACCTTGCGCTCTAATTCACGCATCACACCTGTACCGAGTTCGAGCTGGCGTTTTTCATAAGCCGCTGTTGCATCTTCCAGGATTTGATCAGCTAAGTAATCGACATCTAACGCTGCGCGTGAGCCAATCTTTGCAATAAGTTCGTCGGCGGTAAAACCAATTGGATATACAAGCTTTAGCGCTTGCCATAGTCGATCAAGATCCCAATCTTCGCCGTAGCCCTCAGCGGTTTCGGCATTTACATATGCAATTAAAGTATCTGCCAAGAAAGTTTGTACTTGCGTAGAAATATCTTCGCCTTCAAGTACTAGGCGTCGCTCACCATAAATTACTTCACGTTGGCGATTCATTACATCGTCATATTTCAAAACATTTTTACGGATCTCGAAGTTCTGTGCTTCAACCTGGGTTTGAGCAGAGCGAATGGCATTGCTCACCATCTTTGACTCGATGGGTTCGTTATCTGGAAGACCTGCTGCAGATAAGAATCGCTCGACTAACGCCGAATTAAAGCGGCGCATTAACTCATCTTGCAGTGAAAGATAGAAGCGAGATTCACCTGGATCACCTTGACGTCCAGAACGTCCGCGTAACTGGTTATCAATACGACGAGATTCATGGCGTTCGGTGCCAAGAACATAGAGGCCGCCAAGGGCAACAACTGCCTCATGATCTTTGGCAACTGCAGCTTTCTGTTTAGCAATTTCTTCTGGCCATGCCGCTTCATATTCAACTGGGTTATCAACTGGTGAAAGTCCACGTCGTTGAAGTTCGAAGTCAGCCATGAATTCAGGGTTTCCACCGAGCATGATGTCCGTACCGCGACCTGCCATATTGGTTGCAACGGTAACTGCGCCGCTAACTCCAGCACGAGCGATGATTGAAGCTTCGCGCTCGTGATGCTTAGCATTTAGAACTTCGTGAGGAACTCCTGATTTCTTAAGAAGTGCTGAAAGCTCCTCAGATTTTTCAACTGAAACGGTTCCGACGAGAACAGGTTGGCCTTTACGATGACGCTCGACGATATCTTGGGTAACTGCCATAAATTTTCCAAGTTCAGTCTTGTAAACCAGGTCAGCCTGATCAATACGTTGCATTTCGCGGTTGGTAGGAATTGGAACAACGCCAAGCTTGTAAATCTGTTGAAATTCGGAAGCCTCAGTCATTGCGGTACCGGTCATACCTGAAATGGTTTCGTAGAGGCGGAAATAGTTCTGCAGCGTGATCGTAGCTAAAGTCTGGTTCTCATCTTTAATTTCGATTCGTTCTTTAGCTTCAAGCGCTTGATGTAAACCTTCGCTGTAGCGACGGCCCGACAACATACGGCCTGTGTGCTCGTCAACGATTAAGAGCTCGCCGTTCATGACAACATAGTCTTTATCGCGCTTAAAAAGTTCCTTGGCGCGGACTGAGTTATTTAGATAACCAATTAACGTTGTATTTGCCGCCTCGTAAAGGTTTTCAATCTTAAGTAGTTCTTCAACCTTAGTAACGCCATCTTCAAGGATTCCGATGGTCTTCTTCTTCTCATCTACTTCGTAGTGAGTGTTGCGCTGTAACTTGTCAGCGATATTTGCAAACTCTACATACCACTTAGTTGCTTTATCCGCGGGTCCGCTGATGATCAGCGGTGTACGGGCTTCATCTATAAGAATTGAGTCAACTTCATCGACTACTGCAAAAAAATGATCTCGCTGAACACAATCATCGAGTGTCCACGCCATGTTATCGCGCAGGTAATCGAAACCAAATTCATTATTTGTACCGTAGGTAATATCTGAGTTGTACGCGATGCGACGCTCAGAAGGAGTCATGCTATTTACAATTACTCCGACGGTAAGTCCTAGGAAGCGATGGATACGACCCATCCATTCGCTGTCGCGCTCTGCGAGATAGTCGTTAACGGTAACAACGTGAACGCCTCGACCGGCAAGTGCATTTAAATATGAGGGAAGGGTTGCAACGAGAGTCTTACCTTCACCAGTTCGCATTTCGGCGATATTTCCCCGATGCAGTGCGGCACCACCCATTATCTGTACGTCATAGTGGCGCTGACCAAGTGTGCGCTTTGCCGCTTCTCTAACTACAGCGAAAGCTTCAGGAAGTAAATCATCGAGAGTTGATCCAGCAGCAAAACGAGATTTAAATTCATCTGTCTTGGCGCGCAGGGATTCATCTGAAAGTGCGGAGATCGCAGGCTCAAAGGCATTTACTTGATCGACAACCTTGCTTAACTCGCGAAGAATCTTTCCTTCGCCAGCCCGCATGATTCGGTCAATAATCTTTGCCATTTACGACCCTTTCCAACCTAATTCCTACCCATTTGGTATCCAGTTACTACAAATCTAGACCCCTTATCGTAGGGGTTTAGCCG